>Ga0209753_1000358_pt1 | contig 18784 bp, 18 predicted proteins | sample METZYME_3_550m_FD_187550 | JGI IMG/M metagenome (GOLD analysis project Ga0209753, IMG submission 187550) | Marine microbial communities from oxygen minimum zone in mesopelagic equatorial Pacific - METZYME_3_550m (SPAdes) (version 2) | ecosystem: Environmental > Aquatic > Marine > Oceanic... | reverse complement strand
TTCTTCTTCCACTGATATCAATTCACCCAGGTTTTCAATGGCCGTTTCTACATACTGTTGATAAGGATTAGCTGAAAATCCGCCGGACGGAAAAAGTTTAGAAATCCATTTTCTTGGTGCAAACCACGTCGGTTTATCAATTCCCCAGTACTTGATTAAATTAGATCCATTCGGATAAAAACTGTTGGTCCATGACTTTAATACAATATCTTTTTTCAGACGCCTGCTATTGATAATATCGGGGATATTGTATGTTGGAGATGATCCCAGCCCTCCAAAACCAAAGGATTCTGCTACCCCCTTTAGGTTTCCTCCAAAAATCGAACTGGATTCTGTAATTTCACCTGCAGGGTACAAGGAAATTGTGGATTGAAAATACGGTGTAGCCAACAGAGAATAAATAATTCCAATTGTTGTGAAGAGGCCGGTTATTTTTAAGATGGACCATTTTTGTTGCGCTAGTATATTAAAGACAGTAAGTAGGTCTATTTCATCATTTTCGGTTGTAAGATATTTTGAACTCTTTTCCGATACTATTTTTTTATCCATATCTAATAAACCATATTTTTTAAAATCGGCAATTCGATTACGGAGAGTTTTTTCCGACAGATTGTTTTTCTCAGCAATTTCCCGGCGAATGGCAGGATCGGTTATAACCTTAGGATATTTCCTGATAAGTTCTAATATCTTTTTTTCGTGGGGAGTTAAATCCACTATATTATTGTGCTCCCGCTGCCAAAAAGGCTAAATAAATTGTAAAAACAGCAGATACCAACTCTAATAAAGATAATTTACCAAAAAACATGCTCATCCTCGTTCGCGGAACAACAAGTATATCACCTCTTTGAACAGTAATAGATTGTCCCACTTCTATACTTCCATTTATATGATATATAGTAACCTTCTTGGAATCTCCATCAACTAAATTTCCACCAGCAATTCCTATATAGTCCGCTGCCTTAAATCCAGGGGAGAATTGGTATTTGCCAGGCACCTTGACAAATCCATTAACCATTACAGCTTTTTCCTCAGAAAAATCGATTATATCTCCTGGTTTAAGTATTGTGGAAGAAAATATTTTAGGAGAAACAACTATCACTTCTTTTACATCATTGTTTTCCCGAGTTATTAAAATGTTTGAAATATCTGCATTCTGTTCCAACTCAATTTTTCGTTGAAGTAAATTCTGTAAAGTCTCTCCTATTTGAATAATATCATATCCTTTACCTTTTATAGCTCCTCTAAGGATAACACCCGCATCTTTGATATTACCAAATGGTACATAAATTTTATCTCCTTCAATAAATTGTGGATTCTCATCTAAATCTCCGTTGATAACAAAATTTGTATAGTTTACATATCTTTTTTCACCGGAGGCACTTTGGATTTCTATATTATATTCTTTGGCTAATTGGTGAAATCCCCCCACTACATTTATAATATCTCCTAAACGACTAACTGGATCAATATTAACAAATCCAGGAAAATTTACAGCTCCAGAAATTTGAATTTTAAATCGTCTCAAGCTTATGAGGGATATATTAATTTTTGCATTGTTATATTTTTCAAGACACGTTTTTTTTATTTTTTCAATAGCAACATTTAAAGATAATTTATCAACAAAGATAACACCAACAGCAGGGATCAAAATTTCCCCTGTTGGGGTAATTGTGAGGAGTAATGATACAATCCCATCACTGGAAAGCATATTAAATGATAATTTATCGCCCGGGCCGACAATATATTTCCCAGGATCTATCGTTCCTTCTAAATAAATATCAGTATTACGAGTTATAAAATCTCCTGTGTTATTTTCGATTGTTACTGGGGAAGAGGTTATTCTTTTATAGGAACTAACATCAGGGATTTGGCCTTTGAGAGAAAATGCTGAAAGCAAAAAAACCAGCATCATAACTTGTAGTTTAGATTTCTTGTTCATATCCATATTTTTCTAAGTCCGCCCGGGCAATTTGACATCCAAAAATGATTGCAGAAGTTATTATATCGAGAAGAGATGTGTCAAGATTTAGAAAAAATACTTTTTTATCAAGAGGAGACCCTATAGCGATATGAATCCTTTTTCAAATAATCTGTAATTTTTTCCCAATCTTTTTAAAACCCTTAATCGCCCGGGATAAATGTTCCCTTTCATGGGCTGCGGAAATTTGCACTCGAATCCGTGCTTCTCCTTTAGGAACCACAGGGTAAAAGAACCCAACCACGTAAATGCCTTCTGAAAGAAGATATTTTGCCATTTTTTGAGCAATACCAGCATCATAAAGCATGACAGGGATAATTGGATGAATTCCCTCTATAAGATCAAAACCAGCTTCTTTCATTCCAGCCCGAAAGAAATAAGTATTTTCTTCCAGTTTATCCCGCAAATCAGTGGTTTCAGAAAGTTTTTCAAAAACTTTTTTCCCTGCAGCAACAATAGATGGCGCTAACGTGTTAGAAAACAAGTATGGACGGGATCTTTGCCGAAGTAAATCAATAATTTCTTTCCTGCCGGTAGTAAAACCTCCCGATGCTCCCCCAAGGGCTTTTCCTAAGGTTGATGTAATTATATCAATTTTGTTTAACACACCATTATATTCACCGGAACCCCGACCAGTCTTTCCTACAAATCCTGTGGCATGGGAATCATCCACCATAACCATGGCATCATACTTTTCTGCCAATGACACAATTTTATCTAATTTAGCGATTGTTCCATCCATGGAAAAGACCCCATCCGTTGCAATAAGCCTAAGACGTGCATTTTTAGCCTCCTTCAACTTTTCTTCTAAGTCCACCATATCACTGTTCGCGTATCTGTATCGCAGAGCTTTACAAAGACGAATACCGTCAATGATCGATGCATGATTCAGCGTATCACTTATAACAGCATCTTCTGAACTGAGAATAGTTTCAAACAGACCGCCGTTTGCATCAAAACAACTAGTGTATAATATAGTATCATCTGTACTTAAAAAAGTGGAGATGGTCTTTTCCAGATCCTTGTGTAAATCCTGTGTACCGCAAATAAATCGTACTGATGCCATCCCGAATCCATACTGATCCAACGCTTGTTTTGCGGCAGAAATCACGTTTGGATTGTTTGCAAGACCCAGATAATTATTTGCACAAAAATTTAATACTTCACCGCCTTCAACCGTGGAAATTTCAACATCCTGGGGCGTGGTAATTGTCCGTTCAGTTTTATATAAACCGTCCTGCCGGATTTGCGAAAGAATATCTTTATAAAAATGTTTTGTTTTTTTCATCTTTTGCAAAATCTGTCAATTGTTAAGAGTTTTGATGTTCTTTTTTAGATTCCCAATCTAATATCACCTTGCCGCATTGACCGGATTCCATGATATCAAATCCATCCTGAAATTTATCAATGGGAAAGTGGTGTGTGATAACTTTAGATATATCAAGACCGCTTCTCAGCATTTGTGTCATTTTATACCACGTTTCGAACATTTCTCTACCATAAATCCCCTTGATATGAAGACCTTTAAAAATAATATCGTCCCAATTAATTTGCGTGGATTTTGGAAGAATCCCGAGTAAAGCAATTCGTCCACCATGATACATATTTTGAAGCATCTCATTGAACGCACCCGGAGCACCTGACATTTCCAACCCGATATCAAATCCATTTGACATACCCAGTTCTTTGATCGCATCTTTAATACCATCATGGGTGACATTCAGTGCCATGGATGCCCCCATTTTTTTTGCCAGTTTCAAGCGGTAGTCATTCACATCTGTAATCACTACATGACGGGCTCCTACAAAATTGCAAATTGCGACTGCCATAATTCCAATCGGTCCTGCTCCTGTAATGAGCACATCTTCTGCGACCATTTCGAAAGAAAGAGCAGTATGTGTTGCATTACCAAACGGGTCAAAACAGGCAGCAATATCTGATGAAATCTCCGGATGGAGAGGCCACACATTTCGTTCGGGTATAACAAGATATTCTGCAAAAGCACCATTTCTATTGATTCCGATTCCGACAGTCTTATGACATAGGTGTCGTTTCCCTGCCCGACAATTCCGGCAGTATCCGCAGGTAATATGTCCTTCGCCAGATACCCGATCTCCTTTTTTGTAATGGGTTACCCCGGGTCCAATTTCCTGAACAACTCCCGAAAATTCATGTCCGGTAACCAATGGAGTTTTAATGGTTCTCTCTGCCCATTCATTCCATTGATAAATGTGGAGATCTGTTCCACAAATAGCAGTCTTTTGAATCCGGATTAATACATCGTTTGTATCAACTTCTGGAATTGGGACATCTTCTAGCCAAATGCCCTTTTCAGGACTTTTTTTAATCAGCGCTTTCATTAAAATGGAAATTAATTTTTTGGACAACCTCTATAAAGAATTTACTTCTGCCCTGACTAGTGTACAAATAAATCAATATGATTCCTTCTGGTAGAATGATTTGGAGGATGCATCTTGTTTTCACAACTGTCTTTCCAGTAAATTTCGATTCATTTTTCAAACAAATTTTATGTCACATATTTTCTCCCTAGTCAATCAAAAAGGAGGCGTGGGTAAAACCACGTCCGCGGTGAATATTGCTGTTGGTTTAGCAGTTACGGAATGTAAGACTCTTCTTGTAGACTTAGATCCCCAATGTAATTCAACCATGGGAATCGCTAATCTTACCAAGGATATATCTGCGACTATATATGATGTATTAATTCGGGGGACTTCAATTAATAAAGCTATTACACATACAGAAATTGAATACCTTGATTTAATCTCTTCCACCAATGATTTAGTCGGTGCGGAAGTTGAACTTGTGAGTATCATGGCAAGAGAATACCAGCTCCAATCGTTTTTGAAAAAACTGCAAAACAAATATGATTATATTATCATCGACTGTCCACCATCCCTGGGATTGCTTACCATCAATGCACTGGCAGCTTCTGATTCAATCATCATTCCTATTCAGTGTGAATATTATGCTCTGGAAGGTCTCGGCCAACTCCTAAACACCATTCGACTCATTCAGAAACATATCAATCCAAACTTGGTTATTACTGGTGTTCTTTTAACAATGTACGATAGGCGGCTAAACCTCTCTAAAGAAGTAACTGAGGAAGTAAAAAGTTATTTTGAAGACAAATTGTTTGAGACAGTGATTCATCGTAACGTCCGCCTTGGTGAAGCTCCCAGCTTTGGGAAACCTGCTCTTCTGTATGATGCGAATTCAACGGGAGCCAGAAATTATATGAATTTAATTGAGGAGATACTGGAACGTGTCAAATAAACGATTGGGAAAAGGTCTAGAAGCCCTGATTCAACCGTATAGCGCTGAAAAGATCCCGGACCACCATGGGGTGGATAAAATCTCCATTCGTTCCATCAAACCTAATCCCCATCAACCAAGGCAGAAATTTGACGAAACTTCCCTGGAAGAACTCACAGCATCTATTAAGGAAAAGGGGATCCTGACTCCAATAACAGTACAAAAAGCAGGTAATCAGTTTATTCTCATCGCAGGCGAAAGAAGGTTGCGCGCCTCCAAAAAAGCCGGACTGAAAAAAATCCCGGTTTATATTATTGATGTGGCTGATGATGCAGAGATGATCGAGATGGCACTGATTGAAAATATTCAAAGAGAAAACCTTAACCCAATTGAAGAAGCAGAAGCATACATCTATTTAAACAATAGATTCAAATTGTCCCAGGAGAAAATTGCAAAATCGGTAGGAAAGAAACGAGCGACCATTTCCAATTCCTTACGGCTCTTAACCCTCCCTAGAGAGATCAAAGAGAGCATTCGAAATGGGAGGCTGTCTGCCGGACATGGCCGTGCAATTTTAATGATGAAAACACATAATTCAATGATTGGACTTTGGAAGAAAATTATCAAGGGGAAAATGAGCGTACGCGCTGCAGAAGATTGGGCCAAAGAGAAAACTTCAAAAAAACTAGAGTTGAGAAAAAAGGTTATTAGAAAAGTAAGTCCTCAAATCAAAAGACTTGAGGATGAGTTGATATCAATTTTGGGTACCAAGGTTCGAATAATTTACAAAAAAGGAAGCGGTTCCATTGAGGTCAGCTATTTTTCAGATGATGATCTGGAAAGAATCACTGAAATGATTCGTTCCCTCGAATAGATGAGTCCATCGAAATTTACAGTCATTCTCATCCCGGATAGTGATGATCGGAATCGGCAGTTTTCTGTCCAATATGTTTGGCTTTGGTCTTTGGTTCTCTTGGTTGTATTAATCATCATTGGAGTGATTGGATTTGGAATTTATTCAGTGCCAAAACTAAAAGATTATCAAGCCATGCAAGAAAAATATGATAAAACAGTGACAGAGCGGGTAACTGTAATGAATCTCATGGATGATCTTCAACGAATGAAATATATGGATAGACAAATCCGTAAATCCCTGGGCACTGATCTTGCTTTGATTCAAAAAACAACAGATACTGAAGAAATGTCTCAAAATATCCATCTGAATAACAGCGAAAACCTTCCTATTAGTTATATGGAAAATGTTCCCTCCCAGATACCAGTCGAAGGTTTTGTCACTCAACGAATGAATACGTCAGCATTTTCCCTAGATCAAAATCATTATGGAATTGACATAGCTGCAGTGGAGGGGGAACCAGTCTTAGCTTCAGCTTCCGGATTTGTTGTATTTTCAGACTGGACCTACGACTTGGGGAATGTAGTAATTCTTTACCACGGAGATGGTTATTTTACCCACTATGGCCATCACCAAAATAATATAAAAAAACAAAGGGATTTTGTGAAACGGGGGGATGTTATTGCTCTGGTTGGCAGTACAGGAATCACGACTGGACCTCACCTGCATTTTGAGATTTGGAAAGAAGGAAAAGTCTTGGATCCTCTGGAATTTTTCCCGGGTTACACTAAAACTGACGTAAGTCCTCAGTACCATGAACAAAATTAACTTTAAAAATATCCATTCCATGATTGGCGCTGATGCAATTATTCATGGGAATATAGAACTAAGCGGCGGGTTGATTGTTTACGGAAAGATTTTTGGAACCATTACAACAGAAGGACCAATTCGTGTAGCAAAAAATGGAAGCGTATTGGGTGATATCATTGCTAGTGATATTTATATCGGAGGAAAGGTAGAAGGAAATGTGATTGTTAAAGACAGGGCTGTTCTTGGAAGTCTCTCAATTCTGCTTGGAGATTTGACTTATAAACACCTTTTAATTGAGGAAGGGGCACAGTTTAAGGGAAAATGCGAATTGGTTAGTTCAGTGAGTGATAGTATAGAAGATTAGGATCAGGAGAAAGGATTAGGAATAATATCGCATCTTTATTATCCCTCTCTTGCCAATAACTCTACTGAAAGCAACCATAATAATTCGATGAAATCTGACCAAAATAATTCTTGGAGTAATTCTTTCCGTTATATGCAAAAAATCCTTAGGGAAAGTGGTCCTGCAGCAGCCGCTTCCTATTCCCTGATAGGAGCAGTTTTATTATTAGGAGGTCTTGGATATCTCTTGGATAAATACCTGAATACCAGACCGTGGTTACTTTTGGTAGGACTTTTCCTGGGCATTGCAGTGGGATTTTACGAATTAATAAAAGTAGTTTTTGGCTCCCCAAAGAAATGAAGTTTATCATTTATCTGTCCTTTTTTGCCTTAGGATCTTGGGGACTCGCTGCAGGATTTTTCTTCCCAGATTTTCGTTGGGAAATGTTTCTGGGGATGATCGCACCATTAGCAGTTGGTGTATGTACAATTATCTATATTACATCTATAACTACAAAAACACCTGAAAGGACGACTAATGCCATGACAAAAGCTTTTATGGTCAAAATAATATTTTATGGGACATATTTTATATATATCTTTACTTTTTACACTTTCAATTCAGTGCCTTTTGTAATTAGTTTTGCCTGCTATTTTATAACGCTTCACATTAGTGAGGCATTATTTTTTAAATCCATTTTTAAGTAGGTAAAAATTACATCATTAAATGAGTACAGTTGCTGAGCAGAGCCACACCGCTGGTGGAAGTGTATTAGACCAAGTTGGTGAAAACATTATCAACCACGTATCCAATACTTATACCTCAGATCCGGCTGAGTTCCATCCCATAATATATTTCCCAGATTTATTTGATATTGCAGAAGGACATGATATGTTCAATATTTTATACTCCCTATCTGTCACCAAGCACGTACTTATGTTGTGGGTTGTTTTCATACTTATTGCTTGCGCAATTATTATTCCCGTACGTAAATACCTGAACCAAGAAAAAGCAATTCCATCAGGTTGGATGAATGCTCTGGAAAGTGTTGTTAAATTTATTCGTGATTCAATCGTACAGCCTAACGTTGGATCCAAGCATACCGAAACATGGGCTCCCATAATTCTGACCTTTTTCTTTTTCATCCTTTTTGCAAATGGGATTGGCCTGATCCCGGTTTTTGATTTGCTCGGAGTTCTAAATCGATTTTTATTTCAAGTTCCAGCAACTAATGATCATAATCTTATTAATTTACTTTTACATGGTGGCGCAACAGTCACAGGCAATTTTAATGTAACTGCTGGCCTGGCAACGATCACCTTCTTTGCAATAATGGTAGCAGGATCCCGCACTCATGGATTTATTAATCATTGGAAAAATTTAGCACCACACGGACTGGCTTGGCCAGTATATATCATCCTGATCCCAATAGAAATTATCGGAATGTTTGTGAAACCTTTTGCATTAACCATGCGATTAGCAGCAAACATGACCGGTGGACATATCGCAATCCTAGCAATTTTGTCTTTCATGGCTATTTTTGCTGATATGTTTGATAGCACTGTTACTGGGATAAGCGTAGCTCTTTTCTCAATTCCAATGGCTACAGCTATTTCAGGTTTAGAGATTATCGTCGTTTTGGTGCAAGCTTATGTTTTTACACTATTGTCTGCTGTATTTATCGGCATGGCAATTAATGTACATCATTAATCAATAATAAGGAGAATCATAAGATGGAAAATCTTCATTTGTTTGGAGTTGGACTTGGTCTAGGACTCATCGTAATTGGTGCCGGGCTTGGTATTGGCCGTTTGGCAGCTGCTGCTGCAGAAGGTATTGCCCGGCAGCCAGAAGCTTCAGATAAGATCACGGGTGCCGTTAATCTGCCCCTGTTCTTACTCGAAGGTGTGGCAATTTTGGGTGAAGTATTTGCCCTGTTAATTGTATTGATGAAATAATTACCTAAAAGGATATTTCATGAATAACCCTTTAGTCCAGCTTGACCCGGGACTATTCGTTTGGACCATTCTGACATTTTTATTGCTTTTGTTTGTCTTGGCAAAATTTGCCTGGAAACCCTTGCTGAAAATGTTAAACGACAGAGAAGAGTTAATCCGGTCTTCTCTGGAAGATGCTGAAAAAGCAAAGGAAAAACTGGAAAAGTTAAACGCAGAAGGTGAGGCGATTATTAATCAGGCCCGTTCAGAAGCGCAATCGATTTTGTCGGAAGGTAAAGCGGCAGCAGCGAAGCTGAAAGATGAAACTCTAGATGTTGCTAAAGAACAAGCCAAGCAAATTGCCAGCGAAGCTGAAAAACAGATTAACATTGAGAAAGATAAAGCCATAGCTGAAATAAAAAGTGAAGTGGTGAACTTATCTATGAGCATCGCTGAAAAACTGATTAATAAGAACATATCCCCGGAAGACAACAAAGCGTTGATAGATGAATCATTATCTAGTGTAAAGGAATATGAGTCTTAATTCCCGGGCAAAACAACTGGCAGTCATTCTGCTCAAATCAGCGCAAAAAAGCGGAAATGCACATAAGGTACAATTATCTTTAAGAAGGATAGTTACCCTATTAAACAAAAATACACAGTTTCGCGCTTTATTATTATCAAAGCGAATTGCACCTGAAAAAAAAGTAGATATTTTAAGGAATGTACTGGTGGATTATGCACATCAATTGGCCATTGAATTCTTAGGAATAATTTCTAAAGAATTCTCTAATGATTTATTTCGTCGAGTTGTAAAGGTGTACAATGAACTTTACAAGAAAGAGGAAGGTGTCGTGTTCGTTTCTGCCCACCTTTCACACACATTAGACGATAGTAAAATTGACAATTTGCGTACTAACCTTGAATCTGCCTTGAATAAAAAAGCAGACTTGAATGTTGAGGTTAACCCTGAACTTTTAGGAGGAATTAAACTGCGCATTGAAAACACATTCCTGGATGCCTCTTTACAGAATCAGATGATTCGTTTGCGGGAAAAATTATTGCAATCCTAATCTCAAGGAAACAACATGGAAATTAAAACGGATAATATAACAGAATTATTGCGACAACAGATTGAACAATTTGATGTTTCAATCGATGTATCTGAAGTGGGTGAAGTGATCGAGATCGGTGATGGTGTTGCCCGTGTGAGCGGGTTGGAAAACGTCATGAGCTCAGAATTGGTCGAGCTTCCGAATGGTGTATTTGGCATGGCCCTGAATCTTGAGGATGATAATGTTGGCCTGGTTCTTTTTGGCGAAAACAGCAAAGTAAAAGAAGGAGACCTGGCAAAACGTACAGAGAGGGTAGTGGAAGTCCCTGTGGGCAAAAGTATGCTGGGCCGGGTAGTGAATCCTTTGGGACAACCTTTGGATGGAAAAGGTCCGATTGACTCTAAGGATTTCTTACCCATAGAACGTAAAGCATTGGGGGTAATGCAGCGCCAACCCGTAAAACAGCCTTTGCAGACCGGAATAAAAGCTATTGATTCTATGATTCCTATTGGCCGGGGACAGCGTGAATTAATCATTGGTGACCGGCAAACAGGTAAGACGGCCATTGCCGTTGATACAATTATTAATCAGAAATCTACCCACCAAACAGATCAACCGGTTTATTGTATTTATGTGGCTATTGGTCAAAAAGCATCTACTGTAGCTACTATTATCGCTGAATTAGAAGCCAACGGTGCCATGGAATACACCACCGTTGTGGCGGCCAATGCATCTGACCCGGCTCCGATGCAGTATATTGCTCCTTATTCCGGGTGTGCCATGGGTGAGCATTTTCGTGATAACGGCAAACATGCTTTAATTATTTACGATGATTTATCTAAGCAGGCTGTAGCATATCGACAAATGTCCTTGGTTTTGCGCCGTCCTCCCGGCCGTGAAGCGTATCCTGGTGATGTATTCTATCTGCACAGTCGTTTGCTAGAGCGTGCTTCCAAACTTTCTGATGAATTAGGTGGTGGATCATTAACTGCATTGCCAATCATCGAAACGCAAGAAGGTGATGTAGCAGCATATATTCCCACAAATGTGATTTCCATTACAGATGGTCAGATTTATCTGGAAACAAACCTGTTCAATTCCGGCGTGCGTCCGGCAATTGATGTGGGACTCTCCGTCTCGCGCGTGGGGGGCAATGCACAGGCCAAGGCAATGAAAAGTGTTGCCGGAACTCTTCGCTTGGACTTGGCTCAATACCGTGAGCTGGAAGCGTTTGCTAAATTTGGATCAGACTTGGATAAAGCAACCCAGGCTCAGCTTACTCGCGGTGAACGTATGGTAGAAATTCTGAAGCAAAACCAGTATACGCCAATGGATGTAGAAAAACAAATTGCTATTATTTACGCTGGGACAAAAGGCCATTTGGATGAAATCACTGCTAACAAAGTCAGCGAATTTGAAGCTGGCCTTTTTGATTACCTGGATGCAAATAATGCTGCTGAATTAAAAGCAATACGGGATGAAGGCATCATTAGCGATGATGTCGGAGCCAAACTGGACAAAGCCATGACAGCATTTCAAGGAGGATTCACGGCATAAACCATGGCCAACCTCAAGGACATTCGCAACCGGATTAAATCCGTCAAAAGTATTCAGAAAGTCACCAAAGCCATGAAAATGGTGGCAGCTGCAAAAATGCGGCGAGCCCAGGAACGAATGGAGGAAGCTCGCCCTTATGCCAAACGCCTGGCAGAAGTAATTAACCATCTTTTGCCTGATGTGGATCGGAATTTTCTGCCGCTACTGGATATTCGTGAGATCAAACGTGTTGGATATGTTGTTGTATCATCCGATCGGGGATTGGCAGGATCATTTAATACGAGCGTTCTGAAAACTGCCCAGGCAGAAATAGAAATTATTGGTAAAAAAAATGTGGATGTGTTCTGCATTGGTAAAAAAGCCAAAGATCATTTCAAAAGGCGTAATTATAATATTATCGAAAGTCATGTTGAATTTTGGAATGAACAAAAATTTGGAAATGCCCTTGCTATTGGCACCGGGATTATCACCCATTTCACACAAAAATACGTCGATGAAATTCATGTTGTTTACAATGAATTTGTTAACGTGGCTTCGCAACATGTGGTTTCGGAAAGATTATTACCTTTGGTTTTTGAAAGTGACAAAAAACCAATCATTGATCGATTGTATGAACCAAATAAAGATGACCTGGTCAAAAGCCTGATCCCGAGGCACCTTAATATACAGATGTGGAAATATCTTTTGGAATCTTATGCTAGCGAACAGGCAGCTCGTATGCTGGCCATGGAAAATGCTACAGGAAATGCAGAAGATATGATTAAAGAATTAACATTGGAATTCAATAAAGCTCGCCAGGCCGCTATTACAAAAGAGATGCTGGAGATTGTTAGCGGTGCCGAAGCTTTACAAAACTAAATAAGGAATTGATATGTCAGGTAATGGAAAAACATCTCAAATAATGGGCGCAGTTGTAGACGTCGTTTTCGAGGATGGACAACTTCCAAAGATAATGAATGCCCTTGAAATAGACCGTGGTGAAAACGGGACTCTGGTTCTTGAGACAGCCCAGCATTTAGGGGATGGTGTCGTACGAACAGTGGCTATGGATTCTACTGATGGTCTGAAACGAGGACAAAAAGTACTTGATACAGGAGAGCCTATTTCGGTACCTGTCGGACCGGAAACATTGGGGCGTCTTTTAGATGTGAATGGAAATCCAATTGATGGAAAAGGTGAAATAACCACCAAAGAAAAATACCCTATTCATCGTCCAGCACCTAAACATGAAGATTTGTCGACATCAACCGAAATACTGGTAACCGGAATAAAAGTCGTCGACCTGATGGAACCATATACAAAAGGTGGAAAAACAGGGCTCTTCGGCGGAGCTGGTGTAGGTAAAACCGTATTAATTCAGGAATTGATTCGCAATATTGCAACGGAACATGGTGGTTATTCCGTTTTTGCAGGTGTTGGTGAACGTACCCGTGAAGGAAACGACCTCTATCTGGAAATGAGCGAGTCCGGAGTAATCGAAAAAACGTCCATGGTCTTTGGGCAAATGAATGAACCACCCGGTGCTCGTTTACGTGTAGGTTTGACCGGCCTGACCATAGCTGAATATTTCCGTGATGAAGAAGGGCTGGATGTATTGCTGTTTATTGATAATATTTTTCGGTTCACGCAAGCCGGTTCAGAAGTGTCAGCTCTTTTAGGTCGTATGCCTTCTGCTGTTGGATATCAACCTACACTTTCTACAGAAATGGGAGATTTACAAGAACGGATCACATCAACAAAGAAAGGTTCAATTACATCTGTACAGGCAATTTATGTCCCCGCGGATGACTTGACAGACCCTGCTCCTGCAACGGCCTTTGCTCATTTGGATGCGACATCAGTTTTGGAACGAAAAATTGCAGAGTTAGGCATTTATCCTGCAGTGGATCCGCTGGCTTCAACTTCCAGAATTCTTGACCCCCGTGTGATTGGTGATCGTCACTATAATGTGGCACGGAATGTCCAAACAGTATTGCAGAAATACAAAGACCTACAAGACATTATTGCCATCCTAGGTATGGATGAACTATCTGATGAAGATAAATTGACCGTGGCTCGAGCTCGGAAGATGCAGAAGTTTATGAGTCAGCCTTTTTTTGTGGCAGAACAGTTTACTGGCACAAAAGGACGTTATGTGAGTTTAGAGGATACAGTTACCGGTTTTGAAGCAATTTTAAATGGCGATGCTGATGAACTCCATGAAAATATGTTTTCCTATGTCGGTTCTCTTGATGAAGCATTTGATAATGCAAAAAAGGCTAATGCCTGATGAGTACATTCAGCTTGGAATTAGTTACACCGACTAAAGTTCTTGATGAAGGACAGGTAGAGCATATCCGCTGCCCCGGATTAGATGGATACTTTGGTGTAATGGCCAATCATCGGGATGCGATTATTGCTCTTGGAACCGGCGAAGTAAAAGTAACTCAAAATAAAAAGGATCACTATCTTGCAGTTAGTGGTGGTTTTGCTGAAATCACAAAAGAAACAGTAGAACTGTTACTGGAAACTTTTGAGCGGGTAGAAGAAATAGATGCAGCACGAGCAAAATTATCACTGCAAAGAGCACAAGACCGGAAAGAAGTAAAAGAAATTGATACTGCAAGAAATGAAGCATCACTGCTTCGAGCACTGATTCGATTAAAAGTTTCAAAACGTTAATTTCCAATATTTTTTTTATACAACCGCTCGTAACTTTAAGCGGTTTTTTTCTAACTAATACTAATTAAAAAATGTTAAAAAGAACACATACCTGCGGAGAACTCTGCAAAGATGATACAGGTGAATCTGTCATTTTAAATGGGTGGGTGAATACTGTCCGCCTCCACGGGAAAGTGATCTTTGTGGACCTGCGCGACCGCTACGGAAAAACTCAGATCGTATTTAATTCAGAGGACTATTCCGGTGATTTCGAAGGGGCCAAAAAGCTTTCAATGGAAGACGTTCTAAGCGTTTCTGGAAAAGTGCAGGCGAGAAATGAAGGGGCTGTGAATCCGGACATATTCACCGGCGAGATAGAAGTAATTGTTTCTGAGATGGAAATGCTAAATGAGGCGGCCCCGCTTCCCTTTGTTCTTTCTGACAGAGAAAGTTCAGAAGAAGACCTCCGTCTAAAATACCGTTATTTAGAACTTCGAATGGATGAGCTTCAACGAAACTTGATGATTCGTCATGAGACCTATCAGGCAACCCGGCACTATCTGTCTGAGCAGAATTTTATTGAAATGGAAACCCCAACGTTAATGAAATCTACACCGGAAGGTGCCCGGGATTATCTTGTCCCAAGCAGAATTCATCATGGAAAATTTTATGCTCTTCCCCAGTCTCCTCAGATTTATAAACAAATCCTTATGATCAGCGGGTTTGACCGCTATTTCCAGATTGTGAAGTGCTTCAGAGATGAAGATCTAAGGGCAGACCGACAACCGGAGTTCACTCAGATTGATCTGGAGATGTCCTTTATAGAGGAAGAAGATATTTATACAACTATGGAAGGATTGACTCGCTACATTTTTAAAACAGTTCGGGGGATTGATTTGCCTGATCCCTTTCTGCGGATGACCTATGATGAAGCCATGAATATTTATGGCTCAGATAAACCGGATCTCCGCTATGAAATAACTCTTAAGGATGTGAAAGAATTCACAGATGCCTCTGATTTCAATGCATTCAAATCTGCGGAAGTAGTAAAGGGATTGGTTATTGAAGGCGGATCAAAATATTCCCGTAAGATCATCGATGAATTGACTGAATTTGTCAAAAAATATAAAGCAAAAGGCCTGGCATGGATGAAAGGCGAAAACGGTGTGCTTATGGGCGGGATTTCAAAATTTTTTTCAAATGATCTTCAGGTGGAAATGCGCAATGCTCTTAAAATTAATGATAACGATATTATATTTCTTATCGGTGATAAAAAAATGATCACCTTAAATGCCTTGGGTTCCCTTCGGGCAGAAATTGCAAAACAAGAGAAGCTGTCTAATGCAAATAGTTTTGTCCCCCTTTGGGTCACGGAATTCCCCATGTTCGAATTTGATGAAGAAACTAACCGTTATACTGCAATGCATCATCCCTTTACCGCACCAAAGAAAGCGGATTTTAAAAAACTGGATAGTAATCCTTTAAATACCCGTAGCCGCGGGTATGATCTCACCATAAACGGACACGAAATTGCCGGCGGATCCATACGAATCCATCAACCAGATATTCAGGTAAAGATATTTTCACTTCTTGGATTGAGTCATAAGGAAGCACTAGAAAAATTTGGGTTTTTACTTGAGGCTCTAAAATATGGCACTCCTCCCCATGGTGGCATTGCTTTTGGTTTTGACCGACTGGTTATGTTGTTGGCGGGAACCGAGAACATTCGTGATGTGATTGCCTTCCCCAAAACCACCTCCGCATCATCCCTAATGGAAGACTCACCATCCCCGGTTTCAACTGATCAGTTGTATGAATTGGGAATTCAGCTAAAAAAAAGGAAAAGCGAAGACTAACATATTCCTGATTAAATCCATTTACTTTCATAAAATCTTTTAAACATACAAAATTCAGATAATAAGTGCATCAATGTTAAATCGAAAGAATTATTCAAATAGAAAAGACTCCTGTTCCAATAGTTGTTGTGCAATTCCCTGTTCGAATAGATTTTCCGGCATAATTTCCGGAATTTGTGATGGATCAGCTGAAAGTACTTCCTGAAGTTCTCTATGGAAGTGCTCTCTGTCTTCGGCCTTGGTGTAATAGTATTGAGCTAACAATACTTTTGTCCCAAAATAATTAGGGAAGGTTAATATGGCTTGATCAAAATATTGTTTTGATTTGGATAATTCTATTCCAGGTAAACGAATGTAAACCATTCCCAACATGCGATATCCTCCGCCATAATGATACGTCGGGTCAAGTGTTAATATTTTATGAATTATTGTTTCTAGCAAATCCCTGTAGTTTAATCTTTCAACAACGGGTTTATTAATCAAGTATCTACCAAGATTAGCAACCCACCAATAAAGAGCGGGAACAAATGATTTTTCTAATGCTTCAATCCCCCTGAGCTCTCGTATTAAACTGTCATCTTCCACCGCATTAAACACTTTCTGAAACGATTTTGAATGATAAACTATTCTCTTTGCGATGTGATATCCTTCCAGAAAAAGACTGTCTTTTTTTTCAGGGATTTGTTCAATATAAAGCCCATTAAAATAACAAGCTTGACTATACAGAATAGCTAAATTACCTGCCTCTGGTTTTAATTCATTAGCTGTAGAAAGGAAAATTTGAGCTTTTTTTGCATGGTCCGGATTAATACGTCTCTCCCAGTGATACCGCCCCTTTTTCTCCAGATGGTCTGCTTGTTGAATTAATAAATTTCTATCTGTATCAAGTAAAGTATGACACCCAGAGGAGAAAAAAATAAAAATCAGTATGGAGGGGATTTGACTTCTTAAGTTTTTCATGAATGGATAATTTGTGCGTTAAATAATTGCATACCGTATATTCACTTGTAGAAAGTAATTAAGTTATTGTAATAATGAAAAAGACTATTGAATTAAAAGTCGTTGATCTCCAGAGCCTTCTTGGAGTCTCAGATTCTCACCTTCGTCTTATTGAAGACTCTTTTTCTCCAAAAATTGTAGTAAGGGGACAAGAAATTTATGTGGAAGGAGAAGAAAATGAAATAAGCCAAGTGCAAGAAGTTTTTCACGAAATGGCACAAACACTAGCCCGAAAAGGAAGCTTGACAAAAACTGATGTACAACAACTAATCAAAATCATCCATGCAGAAAATGGCAAGACTATTGAAGTCTCTGACATGGTCATTCACTACAGCAGGAAAGGAAATATTTCCCCTAGAACAAAGGGACAGGAAACATATGTGCAAACCGTTCAAAAAAATGACATCGTCTTTTCCGTTGGACCCGCCGGCACAGGGAAAACATTTATTGCAGTGGCATTTGCAGTGGCGGCTCTAGAAAACCATGATGTGGATAAGATTGTTCTTTGCCGACCAGCAGTGGAAGCTGGGGAAAACCTCGGGTTCCTGCCTGGGGACTTAAAAGAAAAAGTAGATCCCTATCTTACACCTCTTTATGATTCTTTGGGTATTTTGCTACCACGAAACCGGTTGAAGCCGTTTTTGGATAAGAAAATCATTGAGATTGTCCCACTAGCTTATATGCGGGGCAGAACTCTGAACAATGCTTTTATGATTCTGGACGAAGCACAAAATGCATCTGCTATGCAAATGAAAATGTTTCTCACCCGGCTTGGAGTGAATTCCCGTACTATTGTTACCGGCGATATTACCCAAATCGACTTACCAAAAAAATCAGACTCTGGGATGATTCAAGTCATTAAAATATTGAAAGGTGTAGATGGGATTGGATTTGTGTATTTAACTGAATCTGATGTTGTTCGACATCATCTCGTCCGAAAAATTATAAATGCCTATGATCACAATGGTGATGTAAAAAAACAGAAGTAATGGTGGATCGGAGATTTCATTGAAGGATGCAGAAGGCTCAACCTTTTTAATACGACTCTTTTTAAGATCAGCATCATGAGTTACGGAAACCAGTTTAAGGCTCATACCCAGCTCAAACTGTCTCCCTTTTTTGAACGAACTTCCAGACTGAATGAATCTCAGGAGTGGCGCCGATGGTCCGGTTATCTTGCAGCCACCAATTATGAACTGACCCACGAGAATGAATATTTCGCCATTCGAACCAAGGCCGCTCTATTAGACATCACACCTTTATACAAATATATCATTGAAGGCCCCGATGCTCAGCGCTTTTTAGATCGCATGGTAACACGGAATATAGGTATCTGCAAGATAGGTCAGGTCATGTACACCCCTTGGTGCGACGAAGACGGTAAACAGATTGATGATGGAACGATCCAGCGCTTATCCGATCAAAAATTTCGTATTACCAGCGCTGAACCCAATTTAGAATGGATTGAATACAACGCCGCTGG
>Ga0209753_1000352_pt1 | contig 18974 bp, 21 predicted proteins | sample METZYME_3_550m_FD_187550 | JGI IMG/M metagenome (GOLD analysis project Ga0209753, IMG submission 187550) | Marine microbial communities from oxygen minimum zone in mesopelagic equatorial Pacific - METZYME_3_550m (SPAdes) (version 2) | ecosystem: Environmental > Aquatic > Marine > Oceanic... | reverse complement strand
TCAAGTTTATTTGCATAAAAATGTTTCTCTTCTCCTTCGAAAACTATTTGCAACAATACGTTTCCTGAAGAGCTGCCCCAGGCCTTTAAGTTCGGCTCGGCTCAGGGATGCAAACTGCTTTGATGAACGACCTGTGTTCACTTTTTTACACGCCTGCCAAGTCCAGTTCAATGGAATCCCCATCCCGCAGTCTTCAAGGATCATTTGAATACTGAGCTGGATTGTTCCCATTTCATGCACCACGTTTTTTGTTTCAGGAAGTTTCATCATGCTTCCTGTTCAATTTCCACCCAGATCTCTTCCTGCTCACTTAATGCGGGATAGATCCTCAAGGGATAATCCGCCGGTCCCCGCAGTCTTTCTCCGGTACATACCTGGAAGCGGCTGCCGTGCTCGGGACAGGTAATGCTACCTGAAACCGGATCAAACTCTCCGTCCGCAAGAGAAAACCCTGCATGCGGACAAACATCCCGGACGGCACAGAGTTGGTTTCCCATACGAAACACCGCAATCGGATCTTCCGGTGAATCAGGAAGCCGTCCTACCAAACCGTCACCAGAATTGACAACAGCCTTGGCCTTTAACCTCAGCTTTTGTTTCGTCAGTGAATCTCCCTGCTGAAGCAGTTTCATCTTGTCACGCAATAGCCGTGGCAAAGCTCCACGGTTAGCTACCAGATCCGCACCAGCACTTTCTGCTGCAATCCATCGTTCCCTGTCCAGCTCACTGACGGATAAGGCCACATAACATTCCGGCCAGCGACGCTTCCAGTCAATAATCCTGTTTATTGCTTGAGAGTGTTCCAGTTCAGCGACAATTATTTGAGGGGCTTCCTCAAAGTCTTCCGATGATGGATCCAGAAATCCCATTTCCAGACTAGTAGCCTGACGCTCCAGATGTTTGTTCAGAAGGGGGTTTTCTACAAACTTTATCAGTCTGTGCACTTTGTCCTAAACCCCATCCATACAGTAATCGAGGATTTCAGCAATGTCACGAACTTCAAGTTTTCCCTCATTGTCTGTTGATTTTACTGCATCCTCGAAGCGGGACACCTCATAAGGACAGCAAACAACTAGTACCTCAGCTCCGATTTCTACGGCTTCACGGACACGGTTTTCCGACAGGCGTTCACGAGTGTGATCTGCTGATACCCCGTCAAGCCACATCCCCCCTCCTCCGCCTCCGCAGCAGTAGCTCTGTTCCCGGCAGCGGTACATCTCCATAAATTCCGCACCGGGAATCGCGACAACCAGATCCCGCGGTGCCTGATATTCACCATTGTGACGGCCAAGGTAGCAAGGATCATGAAACGTCAGTTTTTTCTCGTAAGGCTTAACCAGCAGTGGTTTCAGTTCCTTCAGCCTATTGCTCAGGTACTGTGTGTAATGCGCGACCCGGTATTCGTTGCCTGTCACTTTCGGATAATGATTTTTGAAGGCGTTAAACGCGTGCGGATCAGTGACAACGAGGGTGCCGTGTTTGTATTTTTGAAATTGTTCATCGTTGTGCTGGGCCAGTTCCTCAAACAGTCCAGTTTCACCAACAAGGCGCTGGGAATCACCATCGCATTTTTCCAGAGTACCCAGTATACCGAAATCCACTTCCAGACGATTAAATACCCGGGTCAAAGCACGCGCAGCGTCATTACCACGGCCGTGGTAGGCATAGTAATCACTGACATACCAAAGTACCTCCACCGATTCTGAACCGTCTTCCTTCGACAGATCTCTCGGAGGTTGCTCAAGGTCCTTTGTCCAGCGCACTCGCTTGCGTGGTGATTCGCCCATCGGGTTTCCGTACTCGGACACGTTCTGGAGCATTTCCTGGAGTTCACCCGGAAGGGTTCCTTCGAGCACAACCTGTTCCCGGACAGCAGGCATGATCTTCATCATGTCAACTTCCTTCGGACAAACACGTAGGCAGTTCATGCAGGTTGTGCATAGCCAGAGATCATCGCTTTCGAAAAGGTTAGTCCCAGTCTGAAGCTTACGGAAAAGCTTACGCGGGCCATAACTGCCTACATGATCCACCGGGCAGACACCCACACACTTGGCGCATTGATAGCACCAACCCATCGATTCAGCGCCCGGAGTTTCTGTGACTTTATCCATGTAAGTCAGATCATATTCCGTAAGCTCCCGAGGCTCATACATCCTGTTCCAGATTCCGGAAATATCAATCCCCTCTACAACTGCCTCTTCCTTCTCCGTAAACTTTTCGTATTTGTGTTCAGACATAACTTACAATTCTAATTTTTGCACTCCAAGCACGCGGCGCGTCAATTCAGGCAGTTCCGGAAGAATTCGGTTGAATTCATCAGACAGCTTTACTCTGAAAACCGTGTACATGTACACTGCGTAAACACAGGCCAGGAAGACATCGATCCCATAAGTTCCATGACCCACTCGGGAATAACCTCGCTCGTTTCCAATCTTGTTCACGTAAGCCATCGCCTCTCCTACCCTCAGATACGTCTCACCCTGAGTGTCTCCAAGCAAATCAACTTCCTCCTGAACCACCAACGGCAGAGCCCCCGTGTTGTTATCTGGATCCCAGATCCAGTTTGTCCAGAGCCAGTAACGCTCAGGCATGGAGAAATGCAGCAGTTCTCCGGCAAAGTTAATCCGCATTTTTTCCTCAACACCTTCAACACCTTTGACAAAAACGTTGAAGCGCTCCTCAACAGGTGCATCACCATGCAGCAGTTCACTGATCCTGACGCGAAGGTTTTCGAACCCGTTGGCAGCGATCAGGCGCTTTGATTTGCGTCCTATTGAAAAAATCAAACGGACGATCCGGTCAAACTGTTCCTCCTCCAGGTCTTCCACGCTTGTCGGGTTCAGATACTTATGGAAGCATTCCGCCTTGAGTGAAACCCGCTCAGAGAGGTCCTCCAGGTCAGCAGAACTGGCCAGCTTGGTGGCCTCCTTCATGAATTCCAGTGCTGATTCGGAATCGACGACTTCTTCAAGCGTCAGCGAATCAAAAAGCATTACGCAACCCGCAGGTTGGCCTTACGAAGAAAGGCAGCCGCCTTCATCGCTGCTGCGCCACCCATGGAAACAGAGTCCTCCAGGTCCGCCGGACCAGCCGCCGCTCCCGCCACGAAGACACCGGGTACACTGGTTACAACGGTGTTGAGGGCGCCGCCGATGCTTTCTATGAAACCATGGGACGACGGCAGTTGAAACAGTTCGGCCATCTTCTTCGTCCCCTCGCTCGGTTCCATGCCCACCGAAAGGATGACGACATCCATGGGCACTTCCACCGGTCTTCCCATGGTCGTGTCCTCCCCCTTGACCACTACCTGATCACCACGCTTGGTGATCTCGGTGACGATCCCGCGGATGAAGTTCACGTGGTATTTCTCCTGGGCTTTCCAGTAGATTTCATCTTCCCAGAACCCATACATGCGCATGTCAATGTAGAAGATGAATACCCTACAATCAGGTAGCAGTTGACGAATTTCAATGGCTTCCTTTGTGGCGATTCCGCAACAGACTTTTGAGCACCACGGGTTACCGATCTGACGGTCACGGCTGCCAACACACTGAATGAAGCAAACCTGTTTCGGCGCTTCTCCAGTAGAGGGTCTCACGAATTTTCCTGCTTTGAGCATCCTTTCGGTATCAACGAGGGTGATCACGTCGTCAAATTCGTAATACCCGTACATCTGTGTTTCCTTGCCTGGATCGAAATGCTGGAATCCGGTTGCCACAATAACTCCACCGGCCTGAATATCCTCCTCGCCTCCAGGCCCATTCAAACCAATCTCGAGAACAGGGGCAGAACCGGAGGCCCGGATCACTTCCGTGGAAGTCCGAATATCGATCAGCTCATCATTTTCGATGCGCTGGACCATCTCTCCCATAGCTTCCTCAGCATTCACCATGTTCGGCGTTAGTGCAGCATAATCCGCAAGGATCGGCATTCCTCCCAGTCGCTCGGCCTTTTCAACAAGTTTAACATGATAGCCCAGGTCTGCCACCCCTCGGGCGGCTTCGAGACCTGCCGGGCCTCCTCCAATCACCATTACAGGATTTTCAGGCATCTGCTTCCTCCCAGCTTATATATTCGATTTCACCGGCTTTAATTCTTTCTGCCTGGACTTCGAACTCGGCCCATGCCTTTTTATGATCAATTCCCATTTTTTCAAGTAGAGGTTTCATATCGACGCCATGCCAGTGAAGCTGACAGACAATGTATGGATGTGCACCCATAGCCAGAGCCGCAAACTGGGCGTCAGACATCACTGGAATACCTACGTTGCGCTTATGAGCCTGAGCGGCAAATTGGCTTTTGTCCAGTGTAGTTACACAACCGGTATCATGTGTAAGGGTAACATCTGGATTTACTTCCTCTTTCATGCGCTCAATCTTTCTTGTAGTAGCGAATGAACGGGAAAAGTCTCGGCTGACTAAAATGTGCCGGAACCCAAAACCACAGCAGTCATGCCAGGTTGAGTAGTCTCCCACCCTGGCCCCCAGAGCCTCGACCAGTCCGCTGATGACAGCCGTCCGCTGCCCGTCGAAAAGATCCCGATCATAGACAGCGTCTTCGACTACCAGCTTATGGTAATGGCAGGCCGGGTGGACGGTGACGGTTATATTACTGAGATCGAGTACCTGCATCTCCGCAATCCGGTCTCGCATAGCGTGCACCCATTCCGAGTAATGCACAATTTCCTCGGGAAACACAAATGGCATCTTCAGGCGGTCCATAATCTTGCGCACCTGCCTGCGCAGAACAGGATAGTGTATTAGCTGCTCCCGGGTTTCCTTGTAATGTCCGTAACTCGTTCCGCAATGGATAACTGGGAAGTATCCGTCGATTTTAGCCTGGGAAAAATTCCGCACCGCGATGCCGGCCTGAGCCGCAGAGTTAGATGTTGATGACGCATAGTAATTCCAGGCTGTGCAGGAAGTCTGATCACGAGGGTCATGGTAATCGAAACCGAGCTTCCGGTTTAACCAGAAAATGGCTGTAGAGTATCCCGGAATGTGACCGCACTGACCACAGGACTTATGATGCCAAGTCATCTGATAGGGTATTTTCTTGATTCTCCCGTATTTGGTTTCCAATTCCACATAAGGCTCCGGAACCCTTTGGACTTCAAGTTCTCCGGCCTTCTCCAGCTCGAATAGCTGCTCCCGGTAATCCTCAGTGGGTGGAGGATTATCCCGTTTGAATTCACGAGATGAAAGCGTTGGCGGGTTAAAGACCTTATCTGCGGAAGTCTGCTGCATAGTATCTCCTTTATTTTGATGAAACCGTTTTTGATTTTTGAATTAAGGCATTTGTAATCATTCTTCGTCCTCCTCAAGCAGGTTCTCAAAATCGTCAATGTCGTATCCATTCTCTTCCAGCAGTTCCTCCATCACCTCCTCGAGGATCATGAAGATACCTTCATCGATTTTTTCGATCATTTCCAGGTTGCCGGTGAGCTTCCATATCATGTAAAGCTCGAGTCGGGTTTTTTCGCTGACGTCCCACGCCATTTCCGTGGTGTGCATCGTTTCCGGAGGAACACACCTGCGCCATACATCGAGGTTCTCAGACACCTGCTTTACGTCTGGACCCCAATCCGGAAAGAAATCAGGCTGCAGCATGTCAGGTGCCACCTGGGTACCGGTGGACATGATCTTGTAGATGATGCGGCTGTAAGACTTTAGCGCCTCCTTGGCGGACTGCAGACCGTGATTAACCGCTACCTCGCGCATAATGGTGATGACAGCACCCGGATTGTTCTGCCTAGGACAACGTGTACATGAAAAGCATTGGGAACAGTCCCAGACACTGTCGTTGAGCAGTTCATAAAAGGTATCGACGTCTTCACGGGCCATGACCTGGGCAAAAACTCGCGGGCTGAAATCGTAGAAACGTGCGGATGGACAGGCAGCAACGCAGATGCCACATTCGTAGCAGCCATACAGCTGGTGCTCATAGCGCATGTCAGCTTTAACTTCATCAAACAGCGCCTGCTTGGTTTCCACAGGTACGTCAGCGTATTTCGCATCAGCGTAGATAGACATTACCACTCAGTCCAATAAACAATTCAGAGACTCTTTGAAGTCATCTTTTTTAGGTAGCCCACCAGAGTTTAAACTCCTAATCTCAACGTTAAATTTTCACAGTTGGGATGGTTTTGATACAACAAAGATGCACCCGTTCCAGTCCTTCACGATTTTCGAGTTTCACTTTTTTTAACTTTATTTCCTCAAGCTCCAGTGAGAGATGCCAAACCATTGCTACAGCAACGCCGCAGACGCTTTGGGCCAGATGTTTAAAGACTGACAAGATGAGGGATTATTTTGAATCAACATTTTCGGAATTACTCATCAAACCCTTCGCAGTGTATGCATTCACCAAGCTCCTTTTCATTCATGTAAACCTTGAAGCCTTCAAGTGCATCATTACCTGAAACCAATTCCTCCTTTTCAGTACCCAGCAGGCTGGGTTTGAGCCTGACTATCCAGCCATCCTTGTATGGACTTTTGTTCAGGATAGTTGCATCAGATTCCACTTTTTCGTTGCAGGCCATGATTTCCGAGGTCAAGGGCGTTTTTACGGGACCAACCCATTTACCACTTTCCACTGTAGCAACACTTTTTCCTTTTTTGACATTCTTGCCCGCTGATTTTGTACGGCAGTGTATAACCGAACCAGCCATCGTCTGGGCAATGTCAGTCATCCCCATATCGAAGGTTCCATCCCCATTATCACGCAGCCAGACGTTGAACTCCACGTGGTACTGCAGGTCGTCCGGAAGCAGGCAGTTGTTAATTTCAGCCATCGTTTACCTTCAAATTCAGTAATTAAGCACCATCCCGCTTTCCAAGCCGACATCTACCATGTACGCCGCGCCTACTACTCCATCGCATTCATCAATCAAATCATCTTCAGTCATTTCGTGAAGCTGCAACGCGGCGGAACACACCCGCATCTCTACACCTGCCTCCTTAGCTTCACGGATGAAGTCAATGATCAGTTTGCCACCCTCCTTAGCCATCAGGTTTTCTGCCACTCCCTTCTTCATAAGCAGCACACCGTCAATCTGAAAAATCATTTCGGCTTCATTGTCCATTGCCGCAGCAATGTTTGCCATGTAAAACGGTGTTGCGCAACGCTGGGGTGTATCAGGACCGGAAGTCACAAACACGGTCATTTTTTCTTCATCACTCATCATCCCTCCATTTTAATGATGTGGTAATAATCAGCAAATCCACGTTAAATGAAAAGCTGAATGTCCGAATCCGCAGCGAACTCCAGAAACGTCGCCGCCCCGCCTATATCCACGCCCTCAACGAAATCGCTCTGGCTGAACCCGAAGACATCCATGGTCATCTGGCAGCCGATCAGCTTGACTCCGGACTCTATGCAGATCTCTCGCAGTTCCTCAATCGTGGCGACTCCTTTGTTCTTAAAAGTCTCTTTCATTAACGAAGTGGCCATGGTCTCAAATCCAGGCATATTCCCCATCAGCATGTTCGGCATGGGCCATTCAACTTCCTGAAAACCCTTGGGACCAAAGGGCATTTTCATGGGCATGGCGGGGTTCGTTTGCGGAGCTACCTTGGCGGTTATCCTTTTCTTCAGCAATGTCAGACCGTAAAAGGTGAAAAACACCGCGACTTCCATTTCCATCGCAACTGCAGTCGAGGCCAGTATGAAAGGAGGATATGCCCAGTCCAGGGTTCCCTTTGACGCAATTAGCGCCATACGTTTAGCTCTCTTTTCTTCCATATGTTCTCCTTTTGAGTTCTCTTCCTTTAATGTGAAAATTTAAGGAATGCCAGAATCACTTTTTCTGAATCAGGAAACTATAAACGCCTCCATCTTCAGAATGGTCCAGTAACGTGTTTTCGGTGCGCTTAGACCAGGACTGTACATCGTTAACTGATCCTGGATCTGTCGCCAGCATTTTCAGCACCTGGCCACTGCTGAGCCCGTCCACGGCTTTCTTGGTTTTGAGGATGGGCAGGGGACAGTTCAGCCCCCTGCAGTCGAGTTCCGAATCAAAAGTAATTTCGCTCATAGCTGTAACCTGTTTAGGGTTGAGTCATCAAACAAGAAATGGGATTTCTCCTTAAAAAGAAAGTGACCCTTTGTGACCCCGTTTGAAAACTGATAATTATTGCTTGGACGTTGTCCTTTGTCAAAACATTTCCTTGTGCAGCCTAATGAGTAAACTTTTCAGAAATTATCTGTTAGGCTTAAACTATCAGGAAAATCAAGCAGGTTATACTGAAATGGAATCACCACCAAAAGTCGGCCAGGAAATACAACGTCTGAGACTGGAGCGCAATTTTACTCTGGACCAGCTGGCTGCAAAATCCGGAGTGTCAAAATCAATTCTCTCTCAGATCGAACGGGATCGCAGCAATCCGACTTTAGCCACAATCTGGCGCATCACCAAGGCCCTAGAGAGCCCCCTTGAAAATGTTCTCTCTGCAAATGACAGCACATACCGTTTTGAAAAACTGAGCAGGAATGCCACTCCTGAAGTGACAAGTGAAGACAACGGATTTCGTTTGAGAATCCTGGGTACTCTCAACACTGTTTCTTCAGTGCAGTGGTATGAATTTAATGCGGAACCCGGTGCTGAAATGGCATCAGAGTCACATGGAAAGGGAAGCCTGGAAAGTATTACTCTTTGTACCGGGAATCTGACTGTCACAGTCGGTGATGATATACAGACAATTTGCGCCGGAGAAACATTACGCTACCACACTGACCTTCCACATATATTGAAAAACGAAAGTAATAAAGACTCTCATGGTTTTATGGTCAATTTACTTTAAGCACAATTTAACACTCAGCTCTGGTCAAATGACATAATCAGGAGAATGTGGGTTGCTTCTGGAAGTTTGTCGGCAGAAATTTAGTTCAGCTGACCAGTAAAGGAAAACATCGCTCTGACGCTCCTGCCTGCCTTTCAACATACTCTCGGGACTGTTTCCCCAATTCCTGGCAACGCTTCCGGTCGTCCAGCAAATTAAACAGCCAGCTGTGAAATTCGTCAGCATTCTTTACGCATACTGCCAGTCCTTGTTCCAGCATTTGAAGACTTTCCATCGAATTGCTGTGTTTTGGACCAAAGGCAATTGTAGCCCCCATGACTGCAGGTTCCAGAACATTATGTACTCCGGTTGTAAATGCTCCCCCCACGTAGGCCATTTGGGAATGATGATACAGTGCTGCCAGAATACCGACAGAATCTATCAGCAGAATCCTGACCTGTTCACTGTCAGATGAAATATTTGACCAGCGTGACATTGGAATTTCGGCAAAGTAATTTTCCGCATTGCTCAGGTGATCTTCAGTAGGCTCATGAGGAGCAATTATCAAAAACAGTTCCGGATGGCTTACAAGCGCATCCTTCAGTCCAGGGAACACGCATTTTTCATCCGGAGGCCATGTACTTCCCGCAATAAATACCAGCTTTTCTTTTGCGGCCGCTGGCAGCTTCGGAACATGCAGATTATCTCTGCGTTCCAAAACACTGTCACAGCGTGTGTCTCCCATCACTTCGACATGTGGATGTTCCGGAAACGCGGAAAGCACCCTTTGTCGATCTGCTTCAGAAACGGTTAAAATTTGCTCAAGACATTTATAAAGAGTACGAAACAAAGAACGTCCGGCAAAGCTTACCGTACGCAATGAAGAAGCATGAACAATTCCGGATACCAGGGATTGGGGGATTTTCTGTCTGTGTGCTTCCCAGACCAGATTAGGCCACAAATCATAGCTAACCCAGATCAAGCGGGACGGCTGCAGCAAACCCAGCAATCTGCGAACATTCCAGATCAGGTCTAACGGCAGAAATTCCGCTGCAAGCAAATTAAGCATTTCTTTCTGTCCTGGCCGCTGCAGCCAGCGAAATGCATTAACTGAACTGTAGGTCAACACGCATTCTGAACCTTGAGCAGAACAACGATCGATTAGCGGCTGGGCCTGCAGTAATTCACCGGCACTGGCAACATGAAACCAGAGTAAAGGCTTTTGCCAGTCCCGGTTTGAAACAGCGTTTTCAAGACGTTCCCACAGACCTTCTCTTTTTTCCAGACTGTCTTTTATGTTCCGCCTGAATGGTGCAAGAATTTTGACTGTTCCTGAAAGAAGGGGCAGGAAAATCAGATTGTAAACCACAAACCAGAATCGTGTAGCCATCAAATTGATTTTTATCTGGATGCCGGTTCTTCCTGAAATGAACTTGGAAGTATGTTGAAAGGCAGCACTTTGATCAGGATGGGCAAAAGTATTCCTCCACCTGGAAGAGCGAAAATAGCCAGTGCCGGAATTGTCTTTACAATATCCATTAACTGATCCTGTACCTTCTGTTTTTCTTCCTTGGTAAGAGGAGTGGTGGTTGCTTTAACAAGCAATTCAGAAAGCTCCTTCGTTTCCTCAATCTCCTTCATTATATTCCCCACATTTTTTTTAACCAGCATAACTACCTTGTCATTCATGTAATCCTGGAATTGCTTTGCAGCAGCATTGTTTTTCAGGAATTCAAGGCGTTCATTGTTAACAGAAAAAAATTCTGCCACAGTGAAATATAATTCTTCCAGTTCATCGGTAGAGAGTCCCAGTTTTTGAGAAATATTTTCTATCAGTTCACGTTCCTGCCATGCTACCTGGTTATCAATAAATGAAAGCAAAATCAACTGTTCAACCAGGTATCTGCTGATGCTTGACTGGGTAAAAGAACATTTAACATCTGCTGTTTTTACCGGTTCACGGATACGCCTGCCAAGTTCATTCTGTTTGGATTCTTCCAGTCCAGTCTGTACAATGTATTTTTCAAAAACCTGCTGTTCAGCACTAGCAATATAATCATCTGCCCAGATCAGTGCTGCAAACGCAATAATCATTTCCTGCCTGAGCTGCTTATCCATCTCAATATATTTGCCGGGAGTGGAAGAATCATTTCTGGTAGTTTCCCTTGCCCAGAGCAGGAAAAAATAGAGTTTTGAAAAAGCAAAAATATTCTGGCGATTCCCAAGTGAAGAATAGCCCGGCAGGGTTACAGATCCAATCAGTGCTTCTTCCAGCTGGATCAATACTCCATTCAGGGACTCATTCTGCTCGAGTAATTCCGGAAGCGGCACCTCTTTTGGTATACGGTAGTAGCTGCACGGAAAATGATATTTTAAAACCAGCAGTAAAATATTCAAAAGGCGTAATTGATATGAGTCTGTGGAATCATTTTGAGAAGTTGAAGTAAGAATTTGATTTTCAATCATGGCAATAGAGAACATAGTTTCCAGGTAAAGCAAAACGGTTCCGCCTCTTTGTTGTGGAAAATCAATTTTCTCTGCCATTTCTGTCAAGGATTCGGTAATTACTGGACAGCCAAGCAGTATCCCATTTTCCTTGACCTCTGCGTAAAGGCAGTCATCAAAAATTTCTTCGCCGCTTTTGCCCTCTGCCAGGTTTCGGTATTGTTCTGATAGCGCAAACGGAGTTGCGGCTCGATATGACAAGTAACGATTGAGCCAGCCAGTTTTTTCAAAAGCCAGTGAAACCATGAATTTACTATTGTTTAAAATAGGTACAAAATGAAATCCATAATGGATTGCAGCAAGAGATGGAATATCGATTGCTTTGCTCTTTAACTGTCTTCAATGAAGGCTCAGCATCCCTTAATTTTACTTTGTTTCTGCTGAGCTTCCAGTTTTTTTTAAGACAATCATCCAGATGAAAAGACTAATAAAAAAATATCCTTTAAATCGGAGTCAGTCAGCAGGAACACTGCTTGTGCTGGCTATTTTGCTGAGTTTTCATTTTGTCTGGGCAGAAGCACAGAGTTTTCAAAAGATGGTCAAGGAATTTCAGCAATCAGCTATTTCAGATTTCATCGGATTTACCCTTAAAGGAGAGCGCTACCCTTTGATGCATACCATATCTGAGCTACGCTTCCGTGTTTTCACGGAAAAACTGGGCATCAATCGCAAGGTTGAAACAAAATCCTGTTCCCGGCGAAGAACTTATGGAATAGAGGTCCCGGAAGATCAAAAAAAATTCTGCAAAGATTATGATGCTCTGGTGGAGCTTGCAAAAAGAAGCATCACAAACACTTCCCTCTTTGAAAAAATTTATCTTAACTCCGAACCCGCATTGCTTCACGAAATTGAAAGACAGAGGGCACGGGATTCAATAAGGGTCTGGATCAGGCAAAAGTTGAATTGTCTAAAGGACAAATTTAGATGCGGACGTGATGAAGGCAACATGATTAAACGTCTCACCAATTTTAACCGGGAGATCTTAAACACTTATGTGTACCTGCTGCAGAATCTGGAAAAAAAACTGTTCCCTGAAGAACAAGTTTTGTCAACAATCGAGAAAAAAGACCTGGAAACATTATGCGGATTTATCGAAGACGGAGGAAAAAAAACTGAAAATCCAGGAATGGTACTCATTCAACCAGGAACATTCAAAATGGGAAGTGATGGTGGCCTTCCATCCGAGCGGCCAGTTCATCAAGTGAAGGTGGACGAATTCTGGATAGATAAATGCGAAGTTACAAATTATCAGTATTTACAGGTTGTGGCCCAGCACCCTTTTCTGCGGAAAAGTACCTTTCCCCGAAAATACCACGATGGGAATTATCTGAAAAACTGGAAGGATGACCTTATGCCTGAATTGAGGAGTGAACTGAAACCGGTAACAAATGTCTCCTGGTATGCAGCACGGCACTACTGCAGCTTCGTTGGAAAACGGCTTGCTTCGGAAGCCGAATGGGAAATGGCTGCAAGGGCAGGTGGCGAGGATAAATATTCATTTGATGGCGGTGTCGAGTTTTTGCCTGATTACGGATGGTTTCGTGAAAACTCGGGAGGGATGATCCACACAACTGCGCAAAAACTGAGCAACCCCAATGGTCTTTTTGATATACACGGGAATGCCTGGGAATGGATCTATGACTGGTTTAGTGTATATAACAGCGACAATGCCTCAAACCCGCAGGGTCCTGAAATGGGAAAATACCGGGTAATGAGAGGAGGCTCATGGAGTGATCCTGCAGAATATTTACGCAGTGCCATGCGACGGGATGCACTGCCTACAAGTACCTTTAAAAACGTAGGTTTCAGGTGTACCGCCGAAAAATGATCAGCCTTAATTATGCGGAAAAGAAGACTTAATCCAATGGATGGAATTGCGCAGGATCTGAGTTCTGTTGAGCTATTCAGGATAGACTGCTGTTATTTTCAGTAAGCAGTTTTATTTGTTTATGCAGCCTGAAACGCTCAATCAAACCCAACTCCTGATATTCCGGTTTTTCAATATGGTAGCTGTATAAGCCGTTGCCGATCCAGATCTTGACGCCGCTTTTGTGCAGTGCGTGATATTTGTCAAGTTTCCAGTCAGCCGGATTACGTGACATGTTATGTAATATGACGTTTAAATTATCAGCTCTCATTCTAATTCCTGGTATGAAAAAAAATCCTTCTTCAGTAGATTACAGCAGGAAAAAATGAAATTTTTCCCTGTAATTAATTTTGCCATCTCAACAGCATTGCTGGTTGCAATTGTTCTGTCAGGCTGTTCCGGACAGAAGGTCTATGTTTATGAAAAAATTCCGGAAGCAAGTGAATGCAGACGTTACACTGAATACTTTCAAGTAAGCAACTGTAATCGCAAACACCATTTCGCTATGAGTAAAAAGCTTTACCGGGCAATTCAGATAACCAATTATCGCCTCAAGAGAAAATTCAACCAGAAAGTCAAGTGTACGGAGAAAAATAACAGACCGATACCTACAGGATGTTATGTGACCCACCTGCCTTCACGATTCAACCTTCCAACATACGGCAAAACTGCTGACTGAAAATCAGACGTAGCCGGTGTCTTCTAGAAATTGTATCAGGAAAATCATCAATGTTTGTCTAAAAAGGTCCTGCAATTTTCGGGAATTTTAACAGACGGGCCAAGTAGATGCTGAAAAATCTGTTCCCGCAGATGTACAGCTTTAGTGCTTAATAACTGCGACTGATGCAAAAGTGCTTTCACAGCTACACCTCCGCCACCGTTCTAGTGATAATTTGTCAGCCAGACTAGTTGTTTTTTTAGTCCTTCCTCAAGTCCAGTCTGACACCGGAGTCCCTATCAGAAGTTCTCTTATCTTAGTGATTTTTTGGGAATAGGTCTGTAAATCGGTGACAATACCTTTATCTGCACGCACGGATACATCCGCTTCCTGATCTTCCAGGCGGATGTGAATGTGGTGAATGAAGACATCTGCAGATATTTTAAGAGATTTCATGGGCTTCACTGCACCCACAGGATGGTGCAGTGAGAGAAATTCACGGGATGAAAGATCACTTGCGGTATTTCTTCCGGTCTGGATTTCTTCCATTTTAAGCTGCTGCTCATGAAGAGGACGCTCGAGGCTTTCAGCGAATGCTTTGGCCAGATGCGATTCCAGGGATTCCACAGTATGATCACAGCCCAATTTGTTAAGTGTTCCCACTCGTTCTTCCATGGTTTCCAGGGCCAGATTTCGGAAAGGCTGATCAGGGACCTTCCAGACACTGCTCATGAGGCTGTAATCAAAATCGAGCAGGAGATTACCGACTACGACCATCGCCTCACCGACACGGCCTCCGCCTATTCCAGCTATTCGTAGAGAGTTGGCTTCAACCTCATTAACCGCACGCAGTCTCCCCCTGAGTCCGATCCGGTTAAGCACCATTACAGGCGAATCAAGCATCATCTGGTAGACCTTATCGGCTCTCCAGGGAACTCTGCTGTGGTGAAAAATGCACTGGTAGAAAATCTGGTTGCAGTCAAGAAAGGTCGTTCCTCCACCGAGGAATCGGCGCATGATAGGCAGGTTCAGAACTTCACAAACTTCGCTATCAAGTACTGATTCAAGTACCTGGTGGTAGCCGATGCATAGGTAGGGTGATGACGGACTGCAGAGGATGACAGTATCATCAGAGGATTCAGTCATTCCCTTTGCAAGGCAGTGGTAAAGCCCCTGTGTCAGTCCCGGTTCAATTCTGCCGGCGCGGATCAGTCTGACTGGGAGTTTAGGCAACTGCGCTTTCGGCCGACTTGACTATCTCGCTGAGCTTCATTTCGTCGCGTATTATTTTCAAATCGGATGCATCTGGAAGGAAAGGATAGTCACGGAATTCCTCTCCGGGACGGTAGGAGCCATAGGGGCGATTGCAGGCCATTTTACCCTGCCTATCAGGACAGCCGTCGGTCATGAACGCTACTCCGTTTTCGGTGACAGGTTCCAGCAGTTCTCCGGCGGGAGCGTCAATCGCTCTGATGGTACCTGATTCATCAAACTCAATTGCAGATTCCGGAAGGTCGTGCTCTTCAATCAAGTTTTTTACCAGCTGGATTCTGCGGGTTCTGGCAATGGGGACCCTTGGTGTGTTTTCCATCACCGTACCCGGCTCTGGATTAAAGGAAAACAGGTAGGCTGCAATCTGTTCCGATTTGAGCAGATGAAACATTTCCACCAGGTCCCTGTCTGATTCTCCGAGCCCTACAATCAGGTGGCAGTTTACTTTCATTGGACCGAACATTTCTCGAGCCTTCCGTATGATTCTCCAGTGTTTCTTCCAGTCATGAGGTCCCTTGGTGCCTTTACCGCGGGTACTGTAAAATAGTTCCTCTGAAGCCGCATCCAGCCCCACTCCAATGATGTCCGCCCCGGCATCCTTAATTTGCACCAGCCACTCATCATTAAGCAGGGTCGCAGTCACGAGCGCAGAAACAGGAACATCCGGAGCCTGGCGGCGCACCCTTGAAATCATATCGACCAGGTCCATGTTTGCACGGTGATCCTGTACCTGTGCCACACAAACTCGGCCTACCTCTTTCTTTTTTTCAAGCTCACCGATTTTTTCTGCCACCAGGTCTGTGGGATAGAGCGGCCAGTCCACACGAATGAAGGAATTGTCTTCCGCGGCACCGGGACGCTCACGAGCCAGTCCGCAATAGGTACAGTTGGCATAGCATCCCTGGGGATAATTTTGCAGCAGGTTGATGCAGTCGCAGCTGCAGCCGGAGATACGTCCCGGCTTCAGCCCCAGTTCAATTGCTGCCGCCATGCTGATGCGCACATAATCAGGACTGATCTGGGATGCTTCGTTGTGTATTTCCTCAGGTTCAGAATTCATGTTTAAAGTATTTTATTCATGTTTTAGTTATTAATGAGCGTTATTGCTCTTGCAGCAATGATTTTCAATTCCAGCTTACTCCACAGCAGGCATTTATTATTTCAGGCTCCAGTCCATGCTGCCTGGCATAGGACAGAGTTCCTTCTGCGGGATAGGCGATGCCGTTCAGACCTGCTTCAATGGCTAGACGGTCCACATCTATTTTGATTTTTCCCAGGGGCCTGGCACATCCAAGCATTATTTCTGTCTGAGGCAGGGTCTTGCGTGCTGTATCAAAAAAAGCTCCAATTTCCTTCAATGAAGGTGGACTCACGTTTTGCATTTCAGTTCCATTCAGAGGCATAAGAATCACCAGCACAAGAAGCTTAAGCTGATACTTTGCCGTCATCTCCAGAGCCTTCCACTCACCAAGCATCTTCCCGAAATGCAGCCCCAGGATGATATGCGGCACCAGCGGAACACCATGACGGTTTAAGCGTTCCATAGCTGCATCATAATCCTCCGTTTCTGCATCGAGGTGATAGACCTCCCGTATGGTCCGGTTGTCCCCAATGATATCCACCATGGCACCGTCGATATTAAGCTCGGCAAGTCCTGCCGCAGTTTCTTCATCTGCTAGTCCGGGATGGACCCTGATAGTCATGCCAAGTTCCCTGCGGACCCTGATCAGGTCCTGAAGATGCGGCAGTATCGGTACCCTGCCATGCCGGTCACATCCTCCGGAAATTAGTATCCCGCGAGTTCCGCTGCGTGACAGTTCTGAGCACAGTTCGAATAGGTTTTGAGAGCTTCGGGAAAGGTCACTCATTCCGCGCAGCACATTGGTTCCGCAGTGCTTACAGTCAAGCGCACAACGCGTTCCGGTCAGGCTTATGGAAACAAATTCCTGTGTCTGCTGGCAGCTTATCTCCGATGTCTGATGACGCCGCAATCCGGGATTATGAAAACGGATGGTGTCCGGAAAATTCTTTCTGCGTATTTCAAGACCATCCATAAATAACGGCGAAAGCGGAGCATCAGGAATAATTTCAGGTATGGACAGGTTCTGCATCACCAATTTTTGGATTTACAAAACAACCATAACCAACAGTGCTGTCCTGTGAAATTGCTCTCGCAGATTCCACGGCTTTACTGATTACTTCACAGACATTTTCAATCGGAAGGAAAGCCAGCTCCTCCTCCCGTTTTGCATATAAAAGTTCAAGTGTCCTGCGGATTTGTTCAGATTCACTTGAATGCCAGCGCAAACTGCCTTCGATGTCGGATACCGCCGATTCTTCCGCAAAGAAATCTCCTCCCAGGAAAACTGCCTTGATCTGGCGTCCGGCCATTGTAACCCGCACATCCAGCAAACCTGCAGGAGTCATTTGCCTGGCTTCTCCTGATAAATCTGGAACATCTACCTTCTGGTAGATCCAATCCTTTTTGAGGTATCTTGAGGATTCCATTTCACCGATGGCTTTTTTCTCTTCCGGACTGTAACAGCTTTGCTCAAATTCAACAGCAAAATAGGAGGAAAACGCCCTTCTCATCGTATCTCTGACTTCGTTCAGGGAGGAATCTTTTTTGAGTTCTCGTCTAACAGAAGTGATTCGACCTTCAATACTCTGTAATTGCCTAGCTTCTAGTTTTTCTACAGGAACATTAAGGGCACGTAGCATCAGCGGCACATCTAGATCAACTAACAGCGAGCAATGCAGCAGGTATCCTCCGGATGCGTTGCTGTGGATACCGAGACCCCCTATTTTGCGTCCTTCCACTTCAAGGTCGTTCTTGCCCCGAAACTGAGCTTTAATACCGAAAATCAGGAGCCCTTCACAGAGAGACGAGGCAAAGTGCCGCATCAGTTCACGTGGAGTTTTGTATCCGTTCCAATCTCTCAGCATCAAGGCCACCCCGAGCTGATCCTCGCCCATCAGGATTGCTCCGCCCCCGGTGGGACGACGGTTGACGGACATCTTCTGTTCTCTGCAGAAATCAAGGTTTAATTCGTTTTCTATTCGCTGAAAACGTCCAACAAGGGCGCTGCAGGAACGATATGTGTAGAGGCGCAGAACGGACGGAGATAGCTTCTCCCCAACACGCAATGCCATTGCTTCGTCGGCGGCAAGACCAAAACTGTCAGAAACTCTGTCCTCACATATATAACGCCACTGCATCAGTCTATCCACCCCTGCTCACGATAGCGTTTCAGTTCTTCCTGTGACCAGGCATCCACATCCTGACCGGTAACAAGCTGCTTAGAATCTTCATTCCAGCTTTCACTTTCAAGCACTGCCAGCCATCCGGCTCCATACGGTTCCCTGTTCACCTGATATGGATCCTGCAGGACCACCTGGTTTCGTTCCACAATTTTACCGCCTACAGGAGCGATCAGCTCCCCTGTCATTTTTGCTGCTTCGAGCATTCCCATCGGCTGTCCCTGTATTACTTCGCTTCCATTTGGATTAAGTGACAGGTAGGCTAAGTCCCCAAGAGAAGCGAGTCCCAGCGGATCGATTCCGATCCGGATCAGCAGATCAGATTCCGGAAGGCACCAAACATGATGCTTTTTATCAAAAAACAAGTGTTCAGGGAAGTGGTATGACATGTCTCTATTTAAAATGATTAACTGCTTTACAGCATTATTTGAAATTCAAAAAACTCTCTCCTGCATATGTATGTTTCCGCCTGAAAATTTTTCATGGCCTGTCACTCTTTTTCCTGATTCAGAGGATATACATCCTTTGTCCAAAAGACAAATCCCATTATCTAAAACTGACAATCAGGACTGTCCCTGTCAGCTGGAGCAAAATTACTTTAAAATCAGGAATACCAATTAATAGGAAAAAG
>Ga0209753_1000348_pt1 | contig 19042 bp, 16 predicted proteins | sample METZYME_3_550m_FD_187550 | JGI IMG/M metagenome (GOLD analysis project Ga0209753, IMG submission 187550) | Marine microbial communities from oxygen minimum zone in mesopelagic equatorial Pacific - METZYME_3_550m (SPAdes) (version 2) | ecosystem: Environmental > Aquatic > Marine > Oceanic... | reverse complement strand
TCCGGTCCAGTATGTTCTCCGGCAGGCCGTTGAAGGCGTGAGTGCTGATGTCGCCAGGTCCTAGAAATTCCAAGATGTCGGGCAGGGCGATGGGTGTGCCGCTGACATGGACCATGAGCCTGGTGCCGGACTGGTCGGCCACGGCCCTGGCGGCCCTCATGGCTTCGTGGGCGTTCCAGGCGGCTACCGCATTGAAGTGCATACGGACTTTCACCCCTAGACAGAACCCGGGGTTGGCCTTAATCGCATCAGAGGTCTGATCAACGTCGATCATCCGCATATCGTGGAGGCCACCCAGCAATAAGCGGTTGTTGGCCAGTCCCACTCCGCTGACGTGCAAGAAAGCCAGCAGCCGGGTGCGGTGAGCGGGAAACACGTAATCCCGCATGGCCTCATAATTGATGAAGCCGGCGCTTCCGGCGTCGATACCGGTGGTGGTTCCAGACGATAAACAGATCTCGTCAGGATGAACAGATGTCGGGTTGCCGCCGTGGTAGAAGTGGCCGTGTAGGTCAATCAGGCCAGGGGTGATTAGTTTACCGGTCACATCAACGGAATTGGCCGCTTTGGCAGCATCGATGCGCTCGGAAACTTCGGCCACCAAACCGTCTTTGAAGGCTATGTCCCGACGGCCATTGATCCCATGGGCCGGATCCAGTACGTTTCCACCGGTGAGTAGAAGGTCATAGGCGGGTGCGGTGGTCATTGTCTCCTCTCTAAACCGGGTTTTACTAGGGCGCTTCGGAGGGGCTTTCGCCCTCAAGGTTTTCCCAGCCGAGTTCCACATTTGGTTGTGGTTCATCAGTGTATTCGATACGCCTGAGGCGAGGGTAGACCTGGACCTTGGGGCTTTCCAAGTCCTGATCCGTAATCTCATTGGACTCTTCCAGTTCGTTGATACCCCATTTCTCGACGGCTTCGTCCATCATCTTTTGAACGATCTGGGGGGAACGCCCTTCCAACCGGCCCAGATGGTAGGCGAGGGTGACCGCTAGCTGGTTCTGGGTGATCTGCTCAAAGGCGTCATCGGATTTCAGGTCTCGGGGCATCCCACCCGACTGCTCCAAAAGGTCATCAAGCACCTGGCCCATGATGTCAGTCAGGCCGCCAAGTTCGATCTCGTGCATATAGCCGGTGAGGTTATCAGTCAACTCGACGACGCCCTCATTTGGCAGGACGCCGTATATCTCTTCAGGTATGTGTTCGTGAGTATGTTCCGTGGGCATATCAAGGTGTCTCCCAGTCAGGGATGGGCGGTATTCAGTTTATCACGCTCTATCGCTGACAATGCCGTTAATATCCGGTGGCTGCCGTGGTTAATGTCCGCACGACGGGGCCGATGATTCCCCAAAGAATGCCAAACCCTAAGGCGAAATCGAGCATCACCATGCCCACCAGCACCGCCGGGCCGTTGCGCTGGAGCCTGGCGTAGGCGGCGGCGTGTTCCCGGGGCACTAGGCCTCCCAGGACCCGCGATCCATCCAGTGGGGCCAACGGGATCAGGTTGAACACGCCCAGAAGCAGATTGAAGAAAATAACCAAGGCCAGAACGTCGGCGGCCCCGTCGCTGAGACCGCCGGTCATCACATGAGCTACGCGGTCCAAAGATAGTGACGCCGGCACCAGAAGCCCAATCTTAAACGGGATGGCCAATAAGAACGCAAAGGCCAGGTTGGAGATGGGACCCGCGACGGCCACTAAGGCAGTGTCGGTATGGCCGCGGGACAATTGGCGGGGGTCTACCGGGACGGGCTTGCCCCAGCCGAACCCGGCGACCAACATCATGACAGTGCCACTCGGGTCCAGATGCCGCATCGGATTGAGGCTCAGGCGGCCCATGCGCCGGGCCGTGTTATCGCCCAAGCTAGTTGCCACCAAGGCGTGGCTACATTCATGGATGGTGACGGCGGTTACCAGAGCAAAGACAATCAAGACCGCAAGTCGAAAAAAACCCGACGGGTCGTCCGCCAGAAGGTCGTAGGACCCCAGAAGCATGGGTTAGGCCTGCGCCTTGTTCCCGAGCACGGCCAGGTTACTCGTCGTCGTCCTCATCCGGCTCGGGAGCCGCTTCCTCCCGCTGAGACGAGTAGGCCACGCCAGGCAGGATGGCGTTGGACTTACCGGACTTCTCAGAGCCGGGCTTGGGCATCTCCATCAGGGTCTTCTTAAATGACTCCAATATTTCCTTACCCACGGAAACATCCAACACCAGTCCGTTGATCCCGGCGGTGCGCAAGACTTTCAGGTCCTCGGCGGAAGGCGGTTCGGTTATCTCGGCAAAGAGATATTTTCCCAGACGGCCACTAATCCGGGAAACCTTGGCCAGGTCGTCCAGGGTCCATGAGGACGAGGCGCCGGCCAAGGGAAACAGCACTGCGTCCACTGGCAGAGCGTTGATGTCACGCAGGTCTTCGATATCCATGTCGGCTTCGATGCACAGCACTGTGGCGGAATCCTCGGACGACACAGCGCCGAGGGAGGTGCCCTTCATCTGGAAGGCCAGCACACCGCTGCCTCCTTCCTCATAGGCTTTGGCGTCCTCAGCACTCAGGGCATCGGTCCTGATCCCCCAAATGGTATCGGACAGCGCATCTTTCAGATCGGCAGCTTGGTCCGGGCCTTTCAATCCGGAGATGATTATGCCGTCCGGAGAGACTCCGTTGGCGGTGGCTGCGCCTGACTTGTGACTGCCTGAAACCTGGACGATCAGGGCCAGGCCGGGGGTCTTCTCAGCCCTGGCGGGTCCAAAACCCATGCGTGCCGGGGCTCCTTCTAGAATCTCTTCGATGCGGTCGATAAATTTACTCATTTAACCCAGTCCATATAGTTTAGCCCGTGGTTTAGACAACCCAGTATCGCAACTGGGAAGATTTTGGTTGATCCCGAAAGAGCGGTTGAGGCGCAAAACTGCACCGTAGTCACGCTCCTGGCTGATTATACTCTATAGACGAATACACGGGCAGTCCTAACCGCTGGATATTCTGTATCCTATGTAGGATTCTGCACCAGTTCTGACATTACCGCATCCAATTCGCCGGCCGTGGCCCTGATGCCGGCGTTGGAATAGCCCGGGAGGAAGCATGGCGATCGAAAAGCTGGACCTGATTAAGAACCCGGAGACGGCGCCTTTCTCCAAACTGAAGTACCTCAAATGGACGGAGGAAGACGATGTTACCGAGTTCTTCAATCGCATGTTCCATCTAAACGTGGCGGCTCGGGAGACCGGAGACTGGTCTCCGGTCGATCGGTTTTTGGAAGAAGAAGGCGACCGGATAGCGGCCAAAGTCGCCCGTCCCATGACCTTCGATGACACCCCTTGGTCGCCTTTCAAGAAACGGTTGTCTGAGTCGAAGGTGGCGGTCTTAACCACCGGTGGCATCTACGTTGAGGGCCAGGAGCCGTTCGATACCGATGGAGACTGGAGCTACCGGGAGATTCCCTTGGACACACCTTTAGACCAGTTGCGGGTGGCCCACACTCGCTATGACACCATCGGCGTTGCGGAGGATGTGGACTCGGTATTTGCCATGCACCGGCTGTTGGAACTGGAGGCCGAGGGCTTGGTAGGTGAGGCCCAAACACCGACCTACAGTTTCATGGGCTACATCCCCGACCCATCCGGGTTGATAGAAGTAACAGGCCCGGAAGTCGCTGGGCGGCTCAAAGAAGACGGGGTGGACGGGGTGGTGATCGGAACGACTTGACCCATCTGCCATCAGTCCGGCGGACTGTTAGCTAGGGCCATCGAATCGGCCGGCATCCCCACCGTTGTGCTCATGGTCGACCGCACCAGGGCCGAAGCATTGTCGGTACCCCGCGGGTTGGTGCTGCGGTTCCCCTTTGGCCGCCCTTTCGGAGCGCCAGGCAACCCGAACCAGCAGCGGGTGGTGTTGGAAGACGCCCTCACCTTGCTCAGCTCAGCCCGCGAGCCTGGAGAGATCCGCACCGCGCCTTACCGCTGGCGGCGGGAAGACTACGACCGCATATTGGCTGAGCGTCATGGTGGATCTTCGGCGGGCATTTAGACCCCTTTTCCGACGTAGGCCACCCGCACACTGGCACCCGCCGTATTCTCGCGGCTGTCGTTGCCCGCTTTCATCGGGTTACCGTATAATTGCGTCCACATCATATCTCTGAGATACCAGTAATTATCTCTGGAATAATTTAACAGATGCTCTTAGCTGTCGACATAGGCAATAGTATGGTCAACCTTGGCGTTTTTGATGGGGAACGTCTGGTGGCGAACCTGCGGGTTTCGACAGACGCCAGGAAGTCGGCCGACGAATACGGACTTACCCTACGTGACCTTCTGGTTTTAAACGGAATCGACCCTTCAGGAATCACCGATGCTTGTATGTGCAGCGTCGTGCCGCCTCTGACCGGGATCTTCGAAGAATTGATGCAGACCTATTTCAAGGTCAATGCTCTGACGGTCACGGCCGGCGTCAAGACCGGCCTTCAGATCAGTTACGACAACCCGCGAGATGTTGGAGCCGACCGTATCGTGGATGCCGTAGCGGCCATCGAGCTTTACGGCCAACCGACAATCATCGTGGACTTCGGCACTGCCACGGTATTTGACGCCGTCTCCAAGGACGGAATATATCTCGGCGGCGCGATCTCGCCCGGCATGAATGTCGCGGCCGAGGCGTTGTACCTAAACACGTCACAACTGCGCCGTGTCGAATTGGTAGCCCCGAAGTCGCCCATCGGCCAAAACACCACCGAGGCTTTGCAATCGGGCTTGGTGCTAGGCTACGCGGGTCTGGTCACCGGCATGGTCGCCCGTTTCAAGAAGGAACTTGGGAACGAAGCCAAGGTGATCGGAACCGGGGGGCTCGCGTATATCATCGCAGGAGTAGCTGAAGTCTTTGACGCCATCAATCCAGACCTGACCCTCGTCGGACTGCGGCTGATCTACGGCAAGAACCCGCCACCGCCCAAGGTATTGGACTGATCCCATGGCTGGACCGCTAGCGGACAAACATGTCGTCCTGGGAGTAACCGGGAGCATCGCCTGCTACAAGGCGTTGGACTTGGCCAGCAAGCTCATGCAGGCAGGCGCATTGGTGGACACCATCATGAGTTATGGGGCCACCCAGTTCGTCGCGCCCCTGGCCTTCCGCAGCCTCACCCACCGGGTGGTAGTGACCGATACCTTCGACCCCGACTCCGAATACAGCGTTAAGCACGTGGCCCTGGCGCACCAGGCAGACGTGATAGTTGTCGCACCGGCCACGGTCCACTGCATAGCCAAGCTGGCCTTAGGTTTGGCCGACGACCCCTTGACCACAACCATCGTTGCCGCCAAATGCCCGTTGGTTGTCGCACCGGCCATGGACGGCAACATGTTCGACCACCCAGCCACTCAGGCCAATTTGGCTACCTTGAAAGAACGTGGAGCGGTCATCGCCGGGCCTGGAATAGGCAGGCTGGCCTCGGGTTTGTCAGGCGTGGGCCGGTTGCTAGAGACGCCCGAACTGTTGGGGCATATCGCCTACGCCATGGGAAAATACGGCGACCTTGCCGGTAGGACCGTTGTGGTCAGCGCCGGTGGCACCATGGAACCTATCGACCCGGTGCGGGTCATCACCAACCATTCCTCAGGCAAGATGGGCTACGCTCTTGCGGAGGCTGCCCGCGACCGTGGGGCTGACGTTGTGCTGGTCACGGCCCCAACCAGTCTGGCAGACCCCGCGCTGGTGAAGGTGGTCCAAGTGCGGACCGCGGAGGAGATGGGCCAGGCTATCCAAGAACATGTCACCAAGGCCGATGCCTTGGTCATGGCGGCCGCCGTGGCCGACTACCGGCCCACAGAAACCGCCGGCCAGAAAATCAAGAAGGCCGACGACGACCTGAACATCTCTCTGGCCAAGACCACGGACATCCTCAAGTCGGCCAAGGGCAATTTTGTGCGGGTAGGGTTCGCCGCCGAGAGCCAAAACCTGGTGGAGAACGCCAAGGCCAAAGTCGGCAGTAAGAATCTAGACCTAATCGCGGCCAACGACATCACCGCCGAGGGCAGCGGATTCGGCTCGGACACCAACAAGGTCACTCTCATAGACCGGGATCTAGCTGTTGAGGAACTACCCCTGCTGAGCAAATACGAAGTCAGTAACCGGATCCTGGACCGCGTGAAGGTATTGTTCAAGGACTGAGGATAATCGCGTAGGATGGGGAAGAAATCAGTAAGGGCATACCGATCTATCGGTATGCCCTTACTGATTTTCGCCACCGTAGCTATCGTAGGCTTGGAACCCTAGTTGCCAGCTCCGACCGGCAATGACGAGAGAATAGGCAATCCATCTTCTTCCTGAAAACCGACGCGCTCCCACAGCCATTTGAGTGGACGAGGCGTCAACCAGTTATAACCGCCCATCGATCTCATGGTCGCGGGCACTAACAGCGCCCGCACTAGGGAGACCCTCAGAGGCGAAGAAGTTCGCGAGCGTGTTTTTGGCGGGTAGAGGTTGATGCAAAGCCATTAGCGCCATTGTTTCACAGATACCCTGATCTATCAGGATCCGTTACCCTCACACCCCCTCTCCCTTGCGATAGAGAGGGGGTGTTTCCGCTCTGCTTGTTAGCTACCCCGAAACCGTTTCCTTAAACCGTTTGATGGCTTCTATGTGCTGGTCGGGGCCTTTTAGGCCGGCGCGCATGGTGTTGACGGACAGGTGGGTAGCGCCTGCTTCGTCCCAAGCGGCGGCGATCTTCTCCCAGTCTTCTTGTTTGTCGGTGGCGTAGGCAACCCGTCCCTCAATGCCAATTGCTTTGGGGTCGCGCCCGGCTTTGGTTGCATGTTCACGCATCTCGGAGATCTTCTCTTGACCGGCGCTGTCGGGCTGGAATTGTGGGAACCAGCCGTCGGCCATCTTGCCAATGCGCCGAATCACCCGGTCTTCGCCCCCGCCCAGCCAAATGGGGATGGGCCGTTGTACCGGCAGTGGGTTGATGCCGGCGTTGGTCACCCTGTGATAACGCCCGTCGAAGTCCACTGACTCCTGGGTCCAAAGGAGACGCAGCAGTTCAATCTGCTCTTCGCTGCGGCGGCCACGGTTGGTGAAGCTCTCGCCCAACGCCTCGTACTCGACCTCGTTCCAGCCGATGCCGATGCCCAGACGCAACCGGCCTCCGGTCAGAACGTCGACTTCGGCGGCTTGCTTGGCGACTAGGCCGGTCTGGCGCTGTCCTAGAATCAGAACTCCGGTGGTAAACTCAATCTTCTCGGTGATAGCGCCCAGGTAACCGAACATGACGAATGGTTCATGGAACATGTCGTCCTTGTTGTAAGGTCGGTCCCAGCCATCCCGTTTGGTCTGGTCGGCACCCAGCACGTGGTCAAAGACCAGGATATGGTCGTACCCCAGGTCTTCGGCGGCCTGGGCAAAGTCTTTGACGGCGGAAGGATCTGCGCCGATCTCTGTCTGTGGGAATATGGCTCCTAGTCGCATATCTGCCTCCAGTGTTCTAATCATTTCTTATTCAAATCACGCCCAGTATCCGAGTTTGTTGAGCCTGCGTCAACTAACAACATTTCTTGGTCTATAATGCGTGAACTTTCGGACACGCAAAGCCAAATGGGAGGAACCCGATGAAGATTATTGAGCTGGACTACTCCAAACGATGCGGCGATGAGCCCGAGAAGGGACACAACCGTTGGCACCCGGATATTCCTCCGGTGGTGGAAGCAGACCCCGGTGAAGAGGTTGTGATGCAGACCAGGCACGCCTTTGACGGGCAGATCACGCCGACCACCACCGCCGACGACCTGTTGGGCACCGACCTTGGCCTGGTCCATCCCCTAACTGGCCCGGTGTTCGTGAAGGGGACCGAGCCAGGCGACCTGCTGGAAGTGACGATTCAGCACATCGAGCCGGCCAGGTGGGGCTTTACCAGCATCCTGCCTGGGTTTGGATTCCTGAGGGACGTCTTCACCGAGCCGTATCTGGTCCATTGGGCGATGAATGAGGGGTTTGCCCGTTCACCGCAGTTGCCGGGGGTAGCTATCCCAGAAGCGTCATTCATGGGCACGATAGGTGTCGCACCTTCCCGGGCCCTGCGCCAGGAGATTCTGCTAAGAGAGGACGAACTGCTACGCCGTGGCGGGATGGTAGTTGGCCCAACACCGGCGGGCGCAGTCCCGGCCCAGGAGCCGTTTGCCAGTGAGGGCCTGCGGACCATTCCGCCCAGGGAGCACGGCGGCAACATGGACATCAAGCAGCTAACGGCCGGAACGAGGTTGATGCTGCCGGTGTTCACCGAGGGCGCGTTATTCTCAGCCGGCGATGCGCACTACGCCCAGGGCGACTCGGAATGCTGCGGCACTGCAGTGGAGATGGACTGCACACTACATGTGAGCTTCCGGCCGCTAAAAGGCGAGGCCGCCCGCCGTGGCATCCGCTTCCCAATCTTCGAGAGAGACGATTACTTCACGAGCCCCGAGATGGCGGCGCCACGGCGGTTCATCGCGGCCACGGGAATGTGCATCGCCGAGAACGGCGTGAACCAGTCGGAGGACGGCACTCTGGCGTCCAGAAATGCCCTCTTGAACATGATTCAGTTGCTGATGGAACGGGGCTGGTCCAGAGAGCAGGCCTACTGCATCTGCAGCGTGGCGGTGGACCTGAAGGTCAGCGAGGTTGTGGACGTGCCCAACTTCGTGGTCTCGGCGTTCCTGCCTCTGGATATCTTTGAGGACTGATTTCGGGATGGGCTATACTCCACATGTCTGGCCGCCTGTTGATCAGATCGTTAGATAGAAATTCGTAAGGAGCATCAAAATGAAATTTGGACTGCTATTTGAGATGCAGCGTCCCTATGAAGGCACTGAAATCGACTGGAACGCCCTGTACCGGGAGACTCTTGACCAGTGCGAACTTGCCGACCAAGTGGGATTCGACAACCTCTGGTTCGTCGAGCACCACTTCTTGTTTGGGTTCTCCGGTTCTCCCTGTCCGGAAGTGATGTTCGGCGCGCTCAGCCAGCGCACCAAGAATATTCGCATCGGCTTCGGAGTGTCCGTCCTGCCCAACCACCATCCCATAAGGGTGGCGGAACGGGTGGCCATGGTCGACCAACTGACCAACGGCCGCGTGGAAGTGGGCACCGGCCGCTCCAACGCCTACGAACAGGTCGGTCAGGGCATCGACCCTCGTGAGACCAGAGAGCGCTGGGATGAAGCTATAACCATGCTGCCCAAAATATGGCAGTCCGATGAATTTTCGTGGGAGGGCAAATATTGGAACGTCCCGCCACGCCGGGTCCTTCCCAAACCCTTCCAGACACCTCACCCCCGTTTGTACCTGGCCTGCACCCAAACCGAAAGCTTCAGACTGGCCGCCCAAAAGGGCATAGGAGTGTTGTCTTCAGCCTCATACGCAGTGGAGATTTTGAAGGAGCACGTCCAGGTCTACCGCGACGCCATAAAGGACGCCGACCCGGTGGGCGCCGAGATCAATAATTTCTGGGGCAACAATGTCCACTCCTTCTGCAGCAAAGATGACCAAGCGGCCAAGGAGCTGTGCGCCGACTCCATGAAAACGTTCTTCGGGCCAGACAAGCCCTACATCCAAGGCCGCATCAACGCTTACGAAGAACTTCTGGAGGCTTGGGGAGGGGTGCCCGACAACCTGAAGGCCGACTTTGGCCGCTGGCTGCGCCAGTCCGACGACGAGCACAAGGAGCAAGCCGCGGAAGCCGGCATTTCGCTGGACTCGGGTCCCGGCGCCGCACGGGCCGCAGTGGCCGAGCTGGACGCCAATGTCCTGGCAGACCGGGGCGTAATCATCGCCGGGAACCCTGAGAGTTGCATCAAGACCATCAAAATGTACGAGGACATCGGCGTCGATCAGATCATGCTAATCATGCAGACGGAAACCATCCCTCATGACAAGGTTATGGAGTCTATCGAGTTGTATGGCAAAGAGGTGATTCCGGCCTTCGCAGGTGTAAACGCGGCATAGATCGCTACCAAACCGGAGATCAAAACACCCGCTCTTGTGACCGAGATCGGGTGTTTTTGTTGCCCACCCAACATCTGGGTCACTTGCGCCAGTTAAGTTCGCCGATCAATATCCGCCATTAAAGAATTTGCAAGACGTTCACCCTCAGTCACGGTAGCCACCTTGTATCCGGGGGAGGTGCATTTAAGGCTGGCTTGGGCGGTAGCGAAGCGGGCGCACCGCTCAATGGCCCAGCCTTGCAAGCTCCCGTAGATGAACCCCGCCGAGAAGCAGGAACCGGCCCCGTTGCCATCCACAACATCAACTTTAGGCGCATGCGCCCGGCCCAAATGACTTTCATCAGCCACCAGACAGCCACGGCTTCCTCCTGTAACTAGGACTGTTCCAATCCCGGCATTCAGCAATTTTTGGGCGATGGACTCCATATCCTCGCTGGCGTCCGGTCCGTCGGCCGATACCTGGCAGACCGTCGTGTATGGGACAACCTTGGACAGCAGTTCTTCGTTCGCGTACTGGGATTCAAGGTTCAAGAAGACAGGCACACCCGATCTCGACGCTTGTTCCATCGGGCGCAAGATGTGGTCTCCGTCATACCAGTCGACGTACAGATATGCGGCATTTTCCAGCGGAGTCAGGTCAGCGGCGTCCAGAGTCGCCAACAATTCCGGGGTCCGCTTGTAGAAATAGGTGCGGGCGCCACTGGGGTCGGCGATGGAAAGTTCGGCCACTGTGGTAACTCTGGGATTGATGTTTACCTCGACTGGTAGGCCAAAATTTTTGACGGTGGCGGTTACTTTCTTGCCGAGATCGTCTTCCCCGACGGCGGATGGGATGAACTTGGATTCCTGTCCCCATTGGTGGAGCATACCGGCCACGATCGCCGCGTCATCCCCGAAAGAGTCGGTCAGCTGGCTGATCGGCGTTCCGCCGTTGTGGACCGGCACTTGATCAACGACCATCAATTGCAGATAACTGAGTACACCAAAGCAGACCACTTCGCCGTTGGAGGGGCGGCAGGGTGATTGGTCTTCGTTCAGTTGTTGCATGGTAGGCAGCCGAGGGTAAGGTAATCCGATAACTGTGTCATGTCGTATCCTTGTAGACAGCAGTATATCCAAATACCGGTACCTTAGGGTTCACCTTACAATAACACCAAGCTCAAGGCATAATTAAGAATGCGCACGGGGCGCACGGGAAATTCGTGGGCGCTTTGGTCTCAGAGCCGCAAAACGAGGGCTACGATGAAACTTGTCTTCGCATTACTGTCGTTACTTCTTTTGGTGGCCGTCGCGTGTTCATCGGACTCCACCACCGATTCGGCCACTGACTCGGCTAACAGTTTAGCGGCCGATTCAAACAGCGGGAGCAACGCGACTCAAATGCCGCCCGGCGCATCAGGATTATCAACGCCTACTCCGGCCCCCCAGACCTCCCGTGCACCCTCATCCGGAGCTTCTACTGCCAAGATCGTCGATGGAGGAACATTCCTCCGGCTCGGCGCTGACCCGCCCACCCTCGACCCCCATCTGACCACCGATGTTAACTCCGCTGTATACGCGGTAGAGATTTACGGTGGGCTTATGACCATCGACAAAAACCTGGCCATCGTGGGAGACCTAGCTGAGAGTTGGGACATTAGCGCCGATGGCATCACCGCCACTTTCCGCATCCATCCGGACGCTAAATTCCATGACGGTAGATCAGTGACGGCCGGGGATGTTAAGTGGTCGTTGGACCGGGCTACTAATCCTCTGACCGAGGCGTTCAACGCAAGCGTGTTCCTTGGCGACATCATCGGCGTGCAGGAGAGGCTCACCGGGGCTGCCACCGAGATTTCCGGAGTCCGCGTGATCAATGACAGCACATTGACAATCACAACCGATGCCTCCAAACCGTATTTCCTGTCCAAACTCACCTACCCTGTGAGTTTCGTGCTAGATCAGCAGAACGTTGAGTCCGGCAGAGACTGGATATTTGAACCCAACGGCACCGGTCCATTCAGACTGGATGAATATCAACCGGGTGAGTTTCTACGCCTGTCCGCGTTTGAGGACTACCATCTAGGCGCTCCCAAGTTAGATGCGGTGGAATTCCTGATCAGCGGCGGCAACAGCATGTTGATGTACGAGAACGATGAGTTACACATCACCGGTATCCCACTGTCGTTGTTGAAAGGAGTTACAGACCGGTCCAATCCCCTTAGCGGCGAGATAGTGGTAGGCTCACCCGCGTTTGACGTCTACTATTTCGGTTTCAACACTACCGAGGCACCATTCGACGATGTCAAAGTTAGACAGGCATTCAATTACGCCATTGACCGCAAGTCCTTGGCCAGCATGCTCCTTGAAGACCTGATGATTCCGGCGACGGGCATACTGCCACCGGGGTTCCCCGGCTACAACCCAGACTTGCAGGGATACGATTACAATCCGGACAAGGCGCGCCAATTGATTCAGGAATCCAAATACGGTGGGTTAGACGAGTTGCCAAGGATCACACTCACACTACCAGGCAGCTTCGGCGCCGCCATCAACCCCTCCATCGAGGCCATGTTGGCGATGTGGGAGGCTAACTTGGGCGTGAGGATCGAGCTTCTCCAAACAGAATGGGCCATTTTCCTTCAAGACCTGCATCAAAATAGGTTTCAAATGTTCGGCGGTCTTGGCTGGATCGCGGATTACCCGGACCCGGAGAATTTCTTGGATGTCTTGTTCCACAGCAAGAGTAATAACAACCAGTCCCAATACACCAACTTCGAGCTTGATAGCCTCTTGGAAAAGGCCCGGGTAGAGCAGGACGAAACGCTCCGGTTCAACATATACCATCAAGCAGAGGAGATAATCGTTGAGGATGCTCCCTGGGTCCCACTCTGGCATTCAAACAGCGGTTCCGTTCTGATCAAGCCGAACGTCAACGATTATTTCCTGTTCCCATTAACCATCCCCAAGTACCGTTACATCTATTTCACCGAGTAACCCACTTTACCGAGTAAATTACCGATGGGTTAAGGGGCGATATGAAGGTCTATCTGGTGGACGGCACCTATGAGTTATTCCGGTCTTATTTCGCCCTCCCGCCGATACAGGCTCCCGACGGGCGTCCTGTGGGCGCCGTGCGCGGCATTGTGCAGAGCCTTCTCTATCTTCTAAGAGAGGACCAGGTTACCCACATCGGCTGCGCCTTCGATCATGTTGTGAAATCTTTTCGAAACGACATGTTTGACGGCTATAAGACCGGCGAAGGCACGCCCGAAGACCTGCAAGTCCAGTTCGAATTGGCCGAAAGCGCGGTTGAGGCGCTGGGAATATTAGTCTGGCCCATGATCGAATTTGAGGCTGACGATGCCCTAGCAACCGCGGCTAGCCACTGCGCCCAACTCGCCGAGGTAGATCAGGTAGTTATCTGCTCCCCTGACAAAGACTTGGCCCAGATGGTACAGGGTGACTCAGTTGTCTGTTACGACCGCCGCCGAGAAACGGTGATGGATGAAGCTGGTGTGGTTGAAAAATTCGGGGTGCCGCCCGGTTCGATAGCCGACCTGTTGGCGCTGACCGGTGACGCCGCCGACGGCATCCCCGGCATCCCCAAATGGGGGGCAAAGACGTCGTCCCAGATGCTCGCCCGCTATGGGCATATAGAGAACATACCGAGTGATGCTTCTGAATGGGCTGTGAAAGTCCGTGGGGCCGCTGCCGCATCTGACAGCTTGAACGCCCACACGAGCGAGGCAGCGCTGTACAAAGACCTGACAACCTTGCGCACCAACGTCCAGATGGAGGTGTCCCTTGCCGCGCTGGAATGGCAAGGCGTGAACCGTCAGAAGTACGAGGCCCTGTGCGATGACCTGGGGTTTGGCAGACTGGCAGGCCTGCCCCATCGGTGGTCAGACGGGTCTTAAAATGCTTCCCCGGCTAACCCGCCGGACTCAATTCCCTGACGGGCCAACAGGTCTTGTAAGTCCAATGCAGCCTGCCGGCGCAATGTTCCGGCGAATGACCGGTCTCCCGAATACCGACCGAAGGCGCTGGTGTCCAGAGACCGCCAGTTGTCCCGAAATGAAAACACTGCAACCAGTTCCCTCTCAACCGCTTGAAGCAGTGTGTCTCCCATGGCGAGTACCACCGGGCCCGAAGACAGTCCCCGGATATCCCTTACAGTCTAGCTAAAATAGGCGGCCAGTTGGCCCAGGACTTACAAAGCCTGGCCCTGGTCGTAGCCTCCGTTGGTGCGCCGCCACTCGTCGAAGCTGTTATGAAAATCGTCCCAGTCCTGGCTCAGAGACCTGGTCTGGAGGAGCAGGTTATTCACGTTCGCTAGGCCGGAGTCGCTCAAGGATTCCCCAGCATCATCCAGTTCGTTCATCAGGTCCCTTCTCAGTTTGTTGACCGAGGCGATATGGGTATCGAAAACGTCAAAGACGGTTGGGGCGCTAAGCGCCAATCCGTTTTTCGAGCTGTCGCCATCGATAGCCAGGTTTTCAGACAGCACCAGGATCGTCTCCGTAGAAGACTCATCAGATGCCAAGCGCCTGCGGAGCAATAGTTGCTCACCGTCGGCGACGTCGGCCAGGCGGATGGCGATTTCCCATGTCAGGTCTTTATCCGGCAACTTCCGCACTTAGTCCACGATGGGGCCAAAATGACTTAGTAGCCCGCCTAAAGGGTCCGGCTCGGGCTCGTCTTCCGATGCTTCTTCAACCGGAGTTTCCCGGAGAGTATCATAGGCGCGATGGAACTGGTCCGAGTCTAGATGCAGGGTCCCCAGTTGGGAAGAAAAGATTTTGCTAAGTTCCGGCTGGCGTCATAGACGCTTTCTGCCTGGGGAGCAGGGTCCAATTCACGTTGGGGCGTTCGAGGTCTGCAAAGGACCGTGCGTTGGTACAAAGCGCCAGCACGGGGCGATCAATGGAATATGGCTGGGGATGGAGGGTTCGAACCTCCGCTTCCTGATCCAGAGTCAGGCGTCCTACCACTGGACTAATCCCCAACTAGGTGGTTGGCGCGCTACCGAATAGCCCGGCTAACTCAGCCTGGGGGCAATCACGGCGGCGGTCACAGAGCGATCACCACTAATCCTATGGTATTGACGGGCCAGAACGGTGTCAAGACGTGCGTAATCAGTCAACTTGACATCCCCTAATGTTTGTAACAAAATCGTGATGCCGCACACCAGTCTTGGATAATAGGCTACCCCTTTTATATGACATTCTGATAGAGACGCCCTGCGGTAAATCCAGCTGAGGACGAGGAAAGATTCATGACTCTAGCGAAAACCGCCAACCAATCAACGGTCACGGTTTCCGGGCACGAAATCGAGATGCACAAGGGCGGGTCGGGACCGCCCCTTCTGTTCCTACACGGAGGCGGTGGATTCGGGACTTTTGATCCAACCAGCAGCCCCTTAGCCGATAAATTTACCGTTTACGCGCCGTCCCATCCCGGTTTCTTCGGCTCCGCGAGGCCCGATTGGCTGTACACCATCAACGACCTGTCCCATTTCTACAAAGATATGGTCCAGCAGTTGGGCCTGGACGACTATGTCTTAGTTGGGCATTCCGTCGGCGGATGGATCGCTGCTGAGATGGCGGCCATGGACCATCACAACATCAAGGGCCTGGTCTTGATCGACGCAGCCGGGGTCCGGCCTGTGAACGGTGAGATAACCGAGGTCTTCATGGTTTCCGGAGATACCCGGCTGAAGCTGGCCTTCCACGATCCGGCGCAGGTACCCAACTATGACTCTCTCTCGGCCGATCCCGGCCCCGAAGGGGCTACGGTCATGCACGGAAACATGGAGATGCTGTCCAGGCTCTGCTGGAGGCCTTACCTCCACAATCCCAGCCTGACCAAGTATCTGGACGGAGTGAAAACCCCAGCGCTGGTCGTCTGGGGAAAGCAGGATGCTATCATTCCCGTGGAATGCGGAGAGATATACGCCAAGTTGCTTCCCAACGCCACATTGAAGTCCATCGACAACTGCGGTCACAACCCTCAGATGGAGAAACCCGAGGAGTTCAACGCCGCTATGGCCGCGTTTTTGGGTGAACTGTAACCACGCCATACTGGTCCCTCGCAAACTAAACAGCCAAAAAGTAAGGGCCTGGCGACGCCAGGCCCTTACTTTTTCTGATCGCTGACAGTTCTTTCAACCAATCACTCCGTCGTTCCACCAAGCATCTACCTCTTCCTTGCTGAACCCGAGGCCGTCTAATATCTCGGTGACGTGTTGGCCCAGAGCCGGGGAAGCTTCGGGAGGGTTTGGGACGGTGCCAAGGAAGTTGGCCATGGGACCCACCATCTTTACCTTGCCTTCTTGAATGTGCTCAAATTCGGTGACCAGACCGTTGGCGAGCACCTGAGGGTCTTCAAACAATTCCTCGATGAAACGCACCGGGCCGGCGGGGATCGCCAGTTCTTCGAATATTCGGAGCCATTCGGCGCTCGGTTTCTCGGCTATCAACTCCTCGGCTCGCCGCTCCAGGGCTTCGCGGTAGGCCCTAGATTCAGGTTTGGTTGGGTCCCAGCCCGGCTCCAGACCGTCGTCGGTGAGCCCCAGGGTTTCCAGCAACCGGCGGCGCAATGGATCACTGAGAGCGCCGATTCCGATAGGTGAATCTTTGGTGTAATAGACCCGGTAGTATAGATTACCGTGATGCTCCCGACGGCGGCTTCCTGGCGAGAGGGCAACCATCTCTTCATAGGTTGCGCCTTCCGCCCGTTTGGCCGCCAAGTCTTGGACTGCCTTCTCCCTTGTCTCTCCGTCCAGGTTTTCCACATTAAGGAACCTGGCCCCCATCAACGATAGGGCCGATGCCAATAAGCTGGTTTCGATCTTCTGGCCAACGCCGGTACGCTCTCTGGCGTACAGGGCGGCGCAAACAGCCCAGGCCATGCAGATGCCTGCCGAGGTGTCTATAAGGGGGCTGGACCAGACCCAAGAGGGAACCCCATCCAGGGTCTTTGTCTCAGATGCGACCATCCCGGTCATTGCCTGGACAATCATATCGTAGCCGGGACGATCCGCATCCGGGCCTTCCCTCCCATAAGCAGTAAGCTCGCAGTAGATCAGACGGGGGTTGATGGCGGACAACGTCTCGTAGTCAACACCTAATTTGACCGCCACATCGGGCCGGAAGTTGACTAAAGCGATGTCCATCTCCGGAATCAGCCTTTTGATTATCTCGGCCGCGCCGTCTTTGGCCAGGTTGATGGGGAGACTGCGCTTGCCCCGGTTATAGGTCATAAAAGGGCGGCTCTCGGTTGCAGTAAACCGCTGTGTCAGCCGCCATGGCTCGCCCCAAGGAGGCTCAACTTTAATCACATCTGCGCCCAGGTCAGCCAACAACCTGCCGGCCAGAGGCCCAGCGATGATCTCAGTAAAGTCCACGACTTTCACGCCGTCCAGGGCTCCGGGCATTGGGAGTTCCTCCAGAAGTTAAGCTTACTGCGGCGAGTCGTCAACTTTCAGCCATTATGCCGAAGGTGCGTGGACGCCGCAATGGGTTACTCTTTCAAGCGTACCAACATCATTTGAGGCGTCATCTGTTCAGCACCAAGGCTGTCGCCTGAACGCTGACCACTGACTGCTGTTCGCTGACTCTTTCCCGCGCCTGGGTCATGAGTGTTATAATTGCTGGGCGTCGGGGTGTGGCCCAGTCCGGCAGGGCACCTGCATGGGGTGTAGGGGGTCGTCGGTTCGAATCCGACCACCCCGACCAGAAAATAAAGAAAGCTGTTAACGCGTCAACAGAGAGGAGTGTTAACAGCTTTTTTGATTCAGCGGCTCCGCCGAGACTAAGAGATAGCCTCTCCTCTTTCATCGCAGAGTCCAATTGAATGTCCGTTGGAGGGAAACTGCCTTGGCGCGGCGCATAAGCCTTACCTCCGCCACCACAGTCAGTCATGATTAGCAGCAATACCATTACAGTTGATTCGGAAACGTCCACCCACCAGATCCGGACACCTAATTGGACTCATTCGTAGAAAGGAATGGCAGGATTTTCCCCAACACCTCTTCAGGTGCTTCTTCAGCTAAGAAATGCCCACAATCAATCGGCCCACCTACGACGTTCGTGGCTCGATCGCGCCAAACCTGCAACATATCTAGGCCTCTGCCAGTCTGCCAACCAGGCCTCTTTCTCATGTCTGATCCCCATAACGCAAGCACAGGGCAATCAAGTCTGCGACCTCTGTCGATTTCATCATGCTCCAGGTCCAGAGATATAGCCCGATAGTCGGCGCAACTGGCCTTGATGGTCGCTGGATCAGAAAAGCATCGGAGATATTCTGAGTATGCTTCCTCTGTTATCGATCCTTCCCTCGCCGTCCAACGATCTAGTAAAAAATCTAGATAGAACTTTGCGTTGCTTCCGATGAGACGTTCCGGTAAGGGTTCAGGCTGACGCATAAGGTGCCAATGGAACCATGCGAATGAAAGGTCGCTGTCCATGGAGTCGAAAGCCGCCTGAGATGGAGCCACATCCAACGAAGTAAAGGTCTTAACTCTTATAGGCGAATCTAGAGCCATCCGATGGCCCACTCTTGCACCCCTATCGTGCCCAATCACATGAAATAGTTCATGCCCCAGTTGTAACATCACCTGTACTTGATCGGCCGCAGTACTCCGCTTGCAATACACGTTGTCATCACCGTTGGCGTCGGGTTTCCCGCTATCGCCGTAGCCTCTTAGATCCGGGGCAACCACCGTGTATGAATCAGCTAACGCAGGCGCCACCTTATGCCACATCACATGGGTTTGCGGGTAACCGTGTAAGAGCAATATAGGAGGACCATTACCTCCATACACCACATTTATGATGATTCCTTGGATATCTATAACAACCTGGGAGAATCCATCGAACATCTCCTTATCTTCTCCGTTCCATTGCTCATTTGAGCTTAATCAAATTTTGACGAATTATTAATCAACAAAATGTGGGGTGATACTTACCTACACTGTAGAGCATCCAAGAGGCGAACGATTTCCAAGGCAACCTTTCACTGAAGGTTCTGAAGGAACTGAATGACCCGCAGAAGACAATGGTAGGAGAGATCGCGCCCTTTATGCCTCTGCTCCTC
>Ga0209753_1000346_pt1 | contig 19119 bp, 13 predicted proteins | sample METZYME_3_550m_FD_187550 | JGI IMG/M metagenome (GOLD analysis project Ga0209753, IMG submission 187550) | Marine microbial communities from oxygen minimum zone in mesopelagic equatorial Pacific - METZYME_3_550m (SPAdes) (version 2) | ecosystem: Environmental > Aquatic > Marine > Oceanic... | reverse complement strand
GGTGATTTCCTTGTAAGCCTCGCCCTCGTTGATGGTGGGATTTTCTGGGCGTCCCTTATAGTGGTAAATGAGGTCGAGATTGTGAATCCCCAGCAGATGCAGCACCGTAGCGTGCAGATCGTGCACGTGTAGCCGATCCTTCGTCGCCCACAGGCCCAGCTCGTCGGTCGCGCCAATCACCTGGCCGCCCCTGACACCCCCACCGGCCATCCACATGGTGAAACCGGTTGGGTTGTGGTCGCGCCCGTCGCCCTTCTCGCTCATCGGCGTGCGACCAAACTCGCCGCCCCAGATCACCAACGTCTCCTCCAGCAACCCACGCGATTTGAGATCCTTCAGCAGCCCAGCGGTCGGCAGATCGCTCTGCAAGCACTGACGCGAGTGGTTGGCCTCCATCTTCGAGTGCGAATCCCACTTGCTGCCTGCGCCGTGATAAATCTGAACAAACCGCACGCCTCGCTCGACCATTCGCCTCGCAAGCAGGCAACACCGACCAAACGGCTCCGTGTCCTTGTTGCCAAAGCCGTAAAGCTGCCGGGTCGCCTCCGTTTCGCGACTCAAGTCCACCGCCTCAGGCGCGGCGGCCTGCATTCGATAGGCCAGCTCATAGCTGCGGATGCGCGCCTCGAGTTCGCTTTGGTGTCCTCGCGTTGCGCGGTGCCGCTCGTTGAGCCGCCGCAACAACTCGAGCTTTCGCCGATGCGTCTCAGGTGTCACACCTTTGGGGGTGTTCAGATGGCGAAACGGCTCCGCGCCCGGGTTGAGCCGGATGCCCTGGTATGCTGCCGGCATAAAACCGGCGCTCCAGTTGCGCGGCCCATTTGTCGGCGTCGATTTGGTGTCGGTCATCACGACGAACGCCGGCAGGTTCTCGTTCTCGGTGCCGAGCCCGTAATTCACCCACGAGCCGAGACAGGGCCGGCCGGCCAGCGGTTGGCCGGTGTTCATTTGGCAAACGCCGCCCGAGTGGTTGATGCCGTTGGTCCAGCAGGAACGAATCACCGCGAGATCATCGACGCACCCGGCGGTGTGTGGCAGCCAGTCGCTCACCCAGGCGCCGCTTTGGCCGTGGCGCTTCCATGTACGCGGACTGGCGAGCAGCGGCGACTCCGTTTCGCCCATCGCCGTGATCGGCCGCTTGAAACTCTGCGGCATCCGCTGCCCGGCGAGCTTGTTGAGCAGCGGCTTGGGATCGAACAGGTCGATGTGGCTTGGCCCACCCTCCATGAACAGGAAAATCACTCGCTTGGCCTTGGGCGCAAAATGCGGCTGCACAAACGACGGCCGCGCCGCCTTGGCTAGGGCGTTGTCGCGCGCGAGCAACCCACTGAGCGCCAACGCGCCAAATCCCGCGCCGCCGCGTAGTAACAGCTCTCGCCGCGAAAAAAGTTCATCCGCAACTGGCGCTCGAACATTCATGACTCAGTCCACATACAGAAACGCATTGGCGTTCATAAGCACATGGCAGTACTCGGTCAGCGCGGCCAGGCCGTGCGGCTTGTTCGCCGCGCCGCAGGCATCAAGAAACGCCAGCGCATCGTTCAGTTGTGACGGCAGTGGCGCTTGGCCAAAAGCCAACTCGTGAGCATCCACGATCTTCGCCCCGGCGTTGCCGGGATGCCGCTTGGCCAGGCGCTTGGCCAGGGCTGCCGCCCGTTGGCGCGTCCACTCGCTGTTCAGCAGCAGCAGCGACTGCGTCGCGGTGGTCGTCACGTTGCGCTGCGGCATGTGCGAAATGTGATCCGGCATGTCGAACGTGTGCATCACCTCGTTCGGGCTGTTACGCATCACCTTGCGATACACCGAGCGGCGGTTCGACTTGTCCGCTGCCACGCCTTCGCCGCCGGACTCCAGATCCAGTTCACCGGAGACCGCCAGCAACCCGTCGCGCACCTGCTCGGCACCCAGGCGCCGGATCGGTGCGCGGGCAAACCACGTGTTGGCCGGGTCGGCCCGTTCCGACTGCTCGTTGGTCGACGCCTGCCGGTACGTCGCGCTGGTGACTATCAGCCGGTGCATTTTCTTGAGGCTCCAGCCGTCGGCGACAAATCGCGCCGCCAGCCAGTCGAGCAGTTCGGGATGCGTCGGTGGCTCGCCCAGTTTGCCAAAATCGCTGGTGTTGGCGGCCAGACCTCGACCGAAGTGCTGCTGCCAAAGCCGATTGACCATCACACGGCTCATCAGCGGATTGTCCGGATCCGTTATCCACCATGCCAGGGCGGTGCGGCGTCCGGTCGATTGCAGGGCGGCCTGCGGCGGCGTGATGCGTGCCGGGCCGGGATCGAGGATGCTCAAGAAACCCGGCTCAACGATGTCGCCTTTTTTCGGAATACGCGTGGCCGGCGCCACCGGGCCGGCGTCACTGACTACAAATTTCACCTGCGGCAACGGCCTCGGCTTTTGCGCCTCGAACGCCTTCAACTCCGATCGCAGCCGCTCCCATTCTGCTTTGCTGGCGCCCATGAGCCGCTCGGGTAACTTGGCCGGCTCAACGCCAAACTGCCGCTCCGACAACTCCGCGATCTGCCGCTGGTATGCTGTGCGATCCTCCGGCCGCTTGCGGATCATGGTTTTGATTTTGTCGATAAACTTGCCGAAACCCTCGCCGGTGGTGTTTTTCAAAAGGGCAGGCTGCTCGATGGCGTCGAGTTGCCTGCGGATGTCCCCCGTCGCGGCAGCCCAGGCCTTGTGCTTCCTAAAAAATTTGCTGCGCTGCGGAACAGTGCCAACCGGCATCGAGTCGCGCGGCAGTAATGGCGCGAAGAACGCCTGTATCCGGTAATAATCACGCTGCGGGATCGGGTCGAACTTGTGGTCGTGGCATCGGGCACATTGCAGGCCCATACCCAAAAGCACGTCACCGGTGACGTTGGTGACGTCGGCGAGGATGTCGCGCCACTGCGTCTCCACGTCGCGCTGGTTGTACTCGTAAATCCAGTGACGCAGAAACATCGTTGCGATAAGCGCGTCGCGATTTCCGGGATCAATCTCGTCGCCGGCCAACTGCTCTCGCACAAAACGATCGTACGGCTTGTTGGTGTTGAAGGAGCGGATGACATAATCACGGTACCGCCACGCCTCAGGCCGGTAGTGATCCGATTTGTAGCCGTCGGAATCGGCGTAGCGTACAAGGTCAAGCCAAAGAGTCGCCTGCCGTTCACCGTAGCGCGGACTGTCTAGCAGGCGGTCGATCAGTTTTTCGTAGGCATCTGGAGAATCGTCATCAAGAAAGGAGGTGATTTGTTCTGGTGCCGGCGGCAGGCCGGTGAGGTCGAGGCACACGCGACGAATCAACGTCCGGCGATCCGCCGCCGGGGCCGGCGACAACTCATGGACAGTCAGCTTGCGGGCGATGAAGTGATCGATTGCATTGACTGCCCAGCCGCCGCCTTCCGTTGGCATTGCCGCTTGGCGCACCGGCTGGAACGCCCACCAATCGCGGTCTGCCTGGGTGAACTCCGCCGCAAAAACAGAGCCACCCAGCAACACCCACAAAATGGCCAAGCGCTGAATCATCCCCGCGAAAATACCACCCTTATTCCTGAAAAACCATCCCCCGCTTGGCCAAGCGCCTGGCTTGGGATTGCACGATGGGACATAGGGAAGTAGGCTTCGCTTATTCACTCCGTTTGACATGAATACTTCCTCCACTTCACGAACACCCCGACGGCAGTTTATCAAGTCCTCGAGCGCCTCAATCAGCGCCCTGGCCACTGTTCACCTGACCAGCGGCCTGCGGGCCGCCAGCCCCAATGACAAGGTGTCGCTGGGCATCATCGGCCCGGGCGGTATGGGGCGAAATCACATCGGGAATCTCAATAAGCGCAAGGACGTCGAGATCACGTTTGTCTGCGATCCTGATGCCAACCATCAGGTCAACGCCGCGAAGTTGGTCGAGTCCGGTACCGGCATCAAACCGAAGCAGGTGGGCGACCTCCGGGAAATACTGGAGGTTAAAAGTGTGGACGCCGTTTTCATAGCCACGCCGGATCACTGGCACGCACCGGCCGCCATCCTCGCCGCAGAGGCCGGCAAACATGTCTACGTGGAGAAGCCGTGCTCGCACAACGTCCGCGAGGGGCGGCTGATGATCGAGGCGGCGAGGCGTAACAAGCGTGTCATGCAGGTGGGCACCCAGTCACGCAGCACCAAGCATGTGATGAAGGCGATGGAGCTGTTGCACAATGGAGCGATCGGCCATGTGCTGGTGTCCAAGGCATGGAACAGCCAGAAGCGCTCGTCGATTGGTAAGGCCAAGCCCAGCGCACCGCCGGCACATCTTGACTTTGAGACGTGGCTTGGCCCGGCGCCGAAGGTGCCGTACCAGCCGAACATGCTGCATGGCATCTGGCGCTGGTGGCGCGCGTTTGGCACCGGCGACATGGGCAACGACGGCGTGCACGACCTCGACATCGCCCGCTGGGGCCTCGGTGTCACGACACACCCGAGCCGTATAGCCGCACTGGGCGGAAAATATTTCTTCGATGACGACCAGCAGTTTCCCGACACACAGAATGTCCTTTTCGAGTACGCGCCGAGCGCCGAGGACGGACGGCCGCGACAACTCATTTTCGAGCAGCGCATCTGGGCGCCTTACTTTGAGCAGGGTTACGAGAACGGTAACGCCTTTTATGGGACGAACGGGTTCATGCTACTAGGCAAGCACGGCGGCTGGAAACTGATCGGCGCCCGTAACAAGTTGCGCGAGCAGATGAGCGGCTCCCCGGATCTGCGGGCGCATCACGACGATTTTTTCCGCTGTATCCGTGAAGGCGGCACGCCAAACGCCGACATTGAGATTGGCCATCTCTCGTCGTCACTATGCCATCTTGGCAACATAGCCACGCGCATTGGCCGCGTGCTGGAGTTTGATCCCAAGCACGAGCAAATCGTAGGCGACGGTGAGGCCAACGCAATGCTCTCGCGCGAGTACCGCAAGCACTGGGGCCGGCCAGGCGGGGCTTAAGCATGGTTTGCGGTTGATTCAACCAGCGTTCTCTGGCAAGGAGTGTCCCCCATGAAACAAGTTTTGTCCGTATCCCTGACAACCATCTTGGCATCTCTTGGTTTGGTTTGCGCGCAGGCCGAGCCGGTGCTGAAGGCGCACTTTGCCGGCATCGATAACCTGACCAAGCGCGACGACGCCAAGACACTGCGCGCGGTTTGGCAGCTCAAGCAAAGCCAGGCGTTCCGCAACGAGGCGCTCGACAAGCTGGCCAAGCGGATGGGCGCCAGCAACGCCGAACACGTGGCGACCCTGCGCAAGCTGCTGCCCGACCTCGGGCGTGGCGAGTTGTTTCTGGGTGTCTTCCGGGCTGATGATCGCCCGGAAGTCGCGCTCATCACGGCAACGGACGAGAAACGAGGCAAGTTGTGGACGCAGAGCCTCCGGCGCCTGGCCAAGCAGCGGGGCGGCGAGCCGCTCGAGCAGACCGTGGCCGGCTACAACGGCTGGCGCGTCGATTTCGATAATGACCGTACCCTCGGCTTTGGCTATGCCGACGGCTGGCTGCTGGTCGGCTCCGGGCAGCAGACATTAAGCTATCTAAAAAAAGCAGCCGAGCGGATCGCCGACACTGGACGCCCCTACCCAGCGGACAAGGAGAACGACCTCAGCATCACTCTGGACGCCGAGATTCTGCCGGACATGGTTCGTGAGAGCTTACCTGGTGAGCCAAACGTGATCCAACTGACTTCGCACCTAAAAAAAGATAATTTTTACAGCAAGGTCATTTTAGACTTCTCAAAGCCACTGCCAGCCAGCTTGCCGGACTGGGAAATCCCGACACGCACCATCACCGAGCCGCTGGCCAGCTTTACTGCCGCGCGCGGCGTAGGCCTGTCCACTGCCAAACCAGTCCTTGAACTGCTGGGGCTCGACCCGGTCAACGATCAGTTCTTCGCTTGGTCGCAGGCGCGCACCAAGTTCCAGTCGTTTTTCTCAGTGAAAGTCGATGAGCCAAAGGGGGCGATCGCCGGCTTGGCCAAGCGCGTCGGCGACTTCAAGAAACCGGGAGGCCGCGGCGAGAAATTCATCGGCCAGATCAGGCACGAGCCAAAAAAGCCGGAGCTCGTCTGGGGCAACGTGCCGTTATTCGCGCCGTACATCACCATCGGCAACTCGGACGACAAGGGCTACATCGTCGGCGGTGTTTTCCCACCGGATCCCATCAAGAAACCGATCCCGAAGGAGATGCTCGACGAGTTCGTCGGCAAGGAAAATCTGGTTTATTACAACTGGGAGATCACTGGCCAACGGCTGGAGAAATGGAGCCTGCTGATCCAGTTCGCCGCCATCCTCTCTGAGCGGCGAGAGCAGCTCATCAACAAAACCAAGGGCATCGCATTCATCACCTCGCTGTACCCGAAACTCGGCAATACCATCACCGACGCAGCCATCGACGGTAACCGGCTCACAATCACCCGCAAGTCGCACCTAGGCCTCTCGGCGCTGGAAATCGCTCTGCTGACTCGGTGGATCGACAACCCGCGCTTTCCCACACCGACGCTCGAGTGGCCGCCCGCCCAGAAGATAAAACGAACGGCAAAGCCAAAGCTGCCCAAGAAGGCTGCGGACAAAAAGTAACGGACGAACCGATGCTGCGACTCGGCGTCAACATCGACCATGTGGCCACGCTGCGGCAGGCCCGTTATCGAGGCTTTGACCGCGGTGAGCCATGCCCCGTTGATGCCGTCAGACAAGCCGAGGCCGCCGGCGCGCATGGCATCACGGCGCATTTACGTGAGGATCGGCGGCACATTCTCGACCGCGACATCTGGGCCATTCGCGACACGGTGCAGACGCGCCTCAACTTCGAGATGGCCAACACGCCGGAGATGATCGACATTGCCACGCGCCTTAAGCCGGAGGCCGTCTGCCTTGTGCCGGAGAACCGCGCCGAAGTCACCACCGAGGGCGGGCTCGACGTCGTCGGCCAAATCGATGCCATCACCGAGAGCGCCGCCACGCTTGGCCAAGCCGGCGTCGAGGTGAGTCTGTTCATCGATCCCGACGCCCAGCAGATCGAGGCCACCGCCAGGACAGGCAGCCCGTTCATTGAGTTGCACACCGGCGCCTACGCCGAGGCTTACGGCGACCAAGCCAGACAAGCCGCCGAACTCGAGCGCCTGGCCAGGGCCGCCGAGCAGGCCAAGTCGCTTGGACTCAGCGTCAACGCCGGCCACGGCCTGAACTACGAAAACACTCGCAGCATTTTCCTCGTGCCGCACCTCAACGAGTTGAACATTGGGCACAGTATCGTCAGCCGGGCGATTACTGTTGGCCTTGGCCAGGCCGTGCGTGAAATGCTCGAGCTGATGGAAGGCTACAAAGCAGGATGATCCTCGGCACCGGCATCGACATCATCGAGGTCGAGCGCATCCGCGCCTCACATGAAAAATTTGGCAAGCGATTTACCAGGCGCATCCTTCTCGCCGCCGAGATTGAGTACTGCCTGCGGCACAAGGATCCCGCGCCGTTTTTGGCCGCGCGGTTCGCCGCCAAGGAGGCGGTCTCCAAGGCGTTCGGCACTGGCATCTGCGCCAAGCTCGGCTGGCACGATATCGAGGTGGCCAAGCACGACTCTGGTGAACCTTACGTCGTTCTGCATGGTAAGGGACTCGATTTGCTCGACGAACGTGGCGGCGACCTCGTGCACCTCAGCATCAGCCATACGGCACAGCATGCGACCGCAATGGCAATCCTCGAAAAAAAACCTTAGGTGTGACGCCCATTCAACTCTTCGAATGGCCCCGAATAAAACAATTTGTCCATCACCTGAATGTGCCCATGCGTGTTTGAAAAATGCTAAAACAAGGCAGCTTGACCATGCAAAGAGTTTGCCAAATCGGCTTTCGCGGATAGTCTTCCTCGGTCGACGTGGGACGGGGTGAATTTGTAGCCCGCCAGCCGCGTCCGCCTGCCTGTTCCAGTGGAGAAACCTCAGCCCAACTATTTGCGGGACGGCGTATTTATTGTCGTCATGTTGCTGGCCGTGCTGTTGTTCGAGATTTTTTCCGGCAACAGCGGGGAGGTTCACTCCTACAATGTCCCAAAGGAAAAACCGGCCCAGGCTGCCGCTCCGGCCGTCGCCCCCGCCGCAACGTCCAAGCCAGATCCCGGCACGTTGATCCAGTTTGCCAAGCCGCAGGACTGGACCAACGTCACGGACGGATCAGGGCTGGCGACCTTCTCGTTCGCGCTGCCTGGGGACGCCGGGGTCAGCGCCATCCCGCTGCCGGCCCGGCTGGCGGAGAACCCGATGATTGTCAACATGTGGCGCGAGCAGGTGGGCCTTGGCCCGGTGGACGAAGACACTGTGAAGAGTCTATCCAAGCCGATCCAAATCGGCGGGCACACCGGCCGGATTTTCGACGTCGCCGGCACCGAGCCGCTCGCGGGCCAGAACACCCCGCCGCGCATCGTCTCCGCGTCGCTCGTGCTTGGCCAAGTGGGCTGGTTTTTCAAGTTGTCCGGCCCAGCCGACTCGATTGGGCCGCAGCTCGGCGCCTTCACCAATTTCCTCGCCACACTGAAATTCCAGCCAGCGGCCAGCCAGGTGAATTTTGACCGACTGATGGCTGAGGCACAGCAGGCCAAGCCGCCACCACCCGCGCCCGACGTGGCTAGCCCGACGTGGGCCAAGCCAGCCGGTTGGGCCGAGAAGCCTCGCACCGCGATGCGGTTGGGCAACTTCACCGCCGGGGACGGCCAGGCGGAGATCACGCTGATGACGTTTCCCGGTGACGTCGGCGGGCTGCTGGCCAACGTCAACCGCTGGCGCGACCAGTCCGGCCTGCCACCAGTTGATGCTGCCGGCTTGGCAAGCGCGACGGAACGGGTGAGTGTCGCCGGCACACCCGCCACGCTCGTCGAGGCTGTTGGCGACAAGAACGGCTCGATAAGCGTCTATCACCCCGTTGGCAACCAGACTTGGTTCTACAAAATCACCGGGCCAAGCGCGGTGGTCACCGCCGAGAAAGGCGCGTTCATGGGGTTCCTCCAATCCATCCGGTTCCCTAAACCGTAAGTCGCAATGCCCTTGCTCAAGCCGTTTGTCCAGTTCTGGTGCTCGCTGCGGCTGACTGTGGCCTGCCTGCTTGCGGCACTCGTGCTGGTGTTTGTCGGCACACTGGCGCAGGTGGATCAGGGACTTTACGATGCGCAAAAAAAATATTTTCGTAGCTATTTCCTCGTGCCGGAAAGCATCGGCGGCACGGGCTGGGCGCAAATCCGAGTCGGTAGCTCGAAGTGGGAAACGCCGGAGCAATGGAATGAAACTGAGGGTTCTCAGTTTAGCCTGATCGACTTTGAGGCCGTGCACGGCGACAAGAAGGCGGCCATCTCGGTCACCAAGCTGGCCAAGAACGCGGGCGGGGAACTGGCCAATGTCAACCGCTGGCGCAAACAGATCGGCCTCGAGGACATCGAGCAATCGCAACTCGACAACACGAAACAGCCGTTCGCAGTGGACGGCAACCCTGGGACGTTCGTCGAGATGAGCGGGACGCGTGATGGCAAGCCGGCCACGACACTTGGCGTCATTCACACCATCACTTATCGGACGCTACCAGAGACCTGGTTTTACAAGATCACCGGCGACACCCCTGCGGTAGTGAAGGAAAAGGATGCGTTCCGCGATTACGTCCGATCGACCCGCTACCCGGTCATGTTCAAATTTCCGTTCGTCGGCGGCTACCTCCTGGGCATCGTGCTGCTGGTCAACCTGCTCGCCGCCCACTTCCAGCGTTTCAAGTTTACGCGAAAAAAGATCGGCATTTTCATGACGCACGCCGGGTTGATTTTCATGCTGCTGGGCCAGCTCGTCACCGACAAATTCCAGGTCGAGAGCAACCTCCGGCTCGAGGAGGGCCAGACCAAGGGCTACTCCATCAGCGGCAACGAGTGTGAGCTGGTGATCATCGATAAAAGCCAGCCGAACACCGACACCGTCGCCGCTATTCCGGCAGAGGTGCTCGGCAAAAACAAAACCTACCGGGCTGGCAGCCTGCCATTCGAGGTGAAAGTGCTGGACTACTTTACGAACTCCGACCTTGTCCAGCTTGGCCAGGGGCAGCTAAACAAAGCCACGCGCGGCAAGGGACTCGAGTTGGCGACGATCGAAAAGGAATCGGTCACATCGCTCGAGGAGGTCAACTTCCCCGGCGCGTATATCAAGCTGCGATCCACCGACGATACCGACCTTGGTGAGTGGATGGTCTCTGCGCTGTTCGGCGCACTCCGCCAACCGATCCCCGAGCAGACCCTCGAGCACGGCGGCAAGGAGTACGAGCTGGCCCTGCGCTTCAAGCGCTACTACACGCCGTATGACATCAAGTTGATTGACTTTAAGCACGACAGGTTTCAAGGGACGGAAAAGGCGCGGAACTTCTCCAGCCTGGTGATCGTGCGGGACCGTGCCACCGGGGCTGAACGCGAGGTGAACATCTGGATGAACCACCCGCTGCGCACCCACGGGAAGACCTACTTTCAGGCCAGCTTCGACCCGGAAAATGATCGGGCAACCGTCCTGCAGGTCGTTCGGAATCCCGGCTGGGTGACGCCATATATCTCCTGCGCGCTGGTTGGCCTTGGGCTGCTCATCCAGTTTTTAACCCACCTGTTTTCGTTCAACAAAAAACGAAAGGCTGCCGTATGAAAAAACTGTCCGTCCCGGTCGTTGTCGTCGTGGTCATGGCCTTGTGGGCCCTGATGGGGCTGGTGCGCATGCCAAAAGTCGTCAGCGAACAGCCGGATATTTACGGCTTTGGCCAACTACCGGTGCTGCTCGACGGACGCATTCAGCCGATCGACTCCACCGCCCGCAACGCCATGCAGGTCATCCGCCACAAGTCCACGGGACGCTACGCCCGGAATGATGGTGGCACAGTGGAAACCATCCCGGCCATCGAGTGGCTGCTCGAGTTGGCGTCCAGGCCGGACGAGGCCCGCAGGAGGCCGGTCTTCCGCATCGACAACGAGGAGATCAAGGACAACCTGCGCTTGGCCAAGGACGAGAAGCATTTCTCGGTAAACAACATCACCGCCGGCGACAACTTCAAGCGCCTGGCCAGGGAGAGCGGGCGCATCCACTCCAAGGACGCCTCTCTGCGCACGCCTTACGAGAAATCGCTCAAGGCCGTCGCCGACTCACTGTTGATTTACCAGCGCTTGGCCAAGAGCTTCCGGCCGCAAAACTCGACCGACTTCGCCGCTGAACTGGCCAGCCTGAAAGCCGTTTTCCCGGAAGGGATGGCCGCCGTGAGGGCGCACGACTCCGGCGCGGCGCACGACGAATCAAAACATCAGCAATTCACCAAATTGCTCGATACATTGTTCGATCCTAGCCTTCAGGACGGCGATCGAAGTGGCGTGATGTTTTGGCCACGAATCATCCCGGTCGACAAGTCCTGGCAGTCGCTGAGCACAAACCTACTGAGCAGTATCAGCACCGCAGCAGCAGCCGAGAGCGACTGGAAAATTCAGTTCCACCCCGCAGCCAAGGCCTACGCCGGCATGGTCTCCGCCTACGCCAAAAACGACGGGGCAACTTTTAATATCAAGCTCCTGGATTATCAGAATCACCTGAGGGTCAAAGGCTTTTCTGCCGAACTTGAAAAGACCGGTAAAGAGTTCGAGTTCAATAACTTCGATCCGTTTTATAAGTGCGAAATCATTTACGTGCTCGCATTCCTGCTTGCCTGCGGAGGTTGGCTAACTACGGCCAAGTGGCCCAATCAAGCCGCCTACTACCTCATTGCTCTGGCAGCGATCATCCATACATCCGGACTCATATTCCGCATGTGGCTTGAAGGCCGTCCGCCGGTGACCAACCTTTACTCCGCTGCAGTGTTCGTCGGCTGGGGAGCGGTGATTCTTGGGCTAATTCTGGAACGCATCTATCGTGACGGCATCGGCAACGTCGTTGCCAGCTCGGTCGGCTTTGTCACGCTGCTCGTCGCTGGTGGGCTCTCGCTTAGCGGTGACACGATGGAGATGTTGCAGGCGGTGCTCGACACCAATTTCTGGCTCGCAACGCATGTGGTGATCATCACGATCGGCTACGCCGCCACCTTCGTCGCCGGCTTCCTCGCGATCGTTTATGTGGCACGGGAATTGGTGGCCAATAGGGTGCCCTTCAGCAAGACCAACCGCTTATCCCTTACGAAGATGATTTACGGCATCGTCTGTTTTGCGACGCTGTTCAGTTTCGTCGGCACGGTGCTCGGCGGTATTTGGGCCGACCAGTCGTGGGGTCGGTTCTGGGGATGGGACCCTAAGGAAAACGGCGCGCTCATGATCGTCATCTGGAATGCCGCCATCCTTCACGCTCGCTGGGGCGGGATAATCCGCGAGCGCGGACTCGTCACCATGGCGATCTTTGGCAACGCCGTCACTGCCTGGTCCTTTTTCGGCACGAACATGCTTGGCATCGGCCTCCATTCGTACGGCTTCATGGACAAAGCGTTCGCCTGGTTGATGGTGTTTGTGTCCGCGCAAGTCGTCATAATGACTGGCGGAATGATGCTTGGCACGCTTAACCAAACGAGCAAACCAACTGGCCAAGTATCGATTGGCCTACCGCCGGTGGCCAAGCTCACCGTCGAGGGGATTGTGATTTTTATCAGCTTTGGTATTACGATCTACTACCTACTGAAGGCGCTCGGGATCTGACTTTAGTCAGGCCAGGCCGCAGTTTTTTCGGGCTCGATCGAGGACGGTGGTGGCACGTTCGCGGGCCTTGGCGGCTCCGTCTTTGAGGATTTGGTTGACGTGATCCAGGTTGTTTTCCAGTTCAGAGCGCTTGGCGCGGGCCTCCGCGAAATATTCCCAGTAGTGCTCGAACAGCGCCTTTTTCAGGTCGCCATAACCAAGGCCGCCGGCGCGCAGGCGTTCCTCCCAGTCCTTGGCCACGTCCTCCGGGGCCACAAGCCGCAGCAGCTGGACGGCAATGTTCTGGTCGGCGTTCGGCTTGGGTTCTTCGGGCGGGCGGCTGTCCATGACCAGGCGCATGATGGTTTTGCGTAGCGGTTTTTCCTCGCCAAAAATGTCGATGGTGTTGCTGTAGCTCTTGCTCATCTTTTGCCCGTCCGTACCCGGCACCACTGCCACCGAGTCGCGGATCTGCGGCTCGGGAATCACAAAGGTCTCCCCATAGGCCTGATTGAACTTGATCGCGATGTCGCGTGTGACCTCGACATGCTGCTTTTGGTCTCGGCCGACCGGCACAATGTTCGAGTCATAAATCAAAATGTCTGCTGCCATCAGCACCGGATAGGCGAACAAACCGTGATTCGGCGAAAGACCCTTCGCCAGTTTGTCCTTGTAGCTGTGGCAACGCTCGAGCAGGCCCATCGGCGTAAGCGTGGTCAGCAACCATGTCAGCTCGCAAACCTCCGGCACGTCGCTTTGACGAAAGAACACCGACTTGGCCGGGTCGAGGCCGCACGCGAGAAAATCCAGCGCCACGCCAAGTGTGTTGTTGCGCCGCTCACCAGCATCGAACACCGACGTCATGGAGTGGTAATTCGCGATAAAATAATACGCATCACCCTGCTCCTGAAGCTCAATCGCCGGATGCATCATGCCGAAATAGTTGCCGACATGCAGCGTGCCCGACGGCTGAATTCCCGATAGAATAATCATCAAACTGCGAAAACCCCCAATCAGTTGACCAAGCGAGGGAAACCACACCCGGCAATTGCTTCTTGCAAAAAACCGGCCAAGTTCCTAACGCCTTCGGGCACGGCGTCAATGCAAATCAACAAGGATAGAGACTGGGAGGCCCTTTATCTGGCCAACGACACTTTTTGGGACCACGGCGAAGCCTCGCCCGGTTTGGTCGATTATTTGGGCGCGAACCCCCGGCTGTCGCCCGGCCAGGCGCTCGTCCCGGGCTGCGGCCGCGGTCACGACGCCCGCGCCCTGGCCAAGGCCGGCTGGTCGGTGACCGGGCTCGACATCGCCCCAAGCTCCGTCCCCCTTGCCAAGCGCCTGGCCGACGAAGGGGGGCTCCCGGTCGATTACCGCGTCGGCGATTTTTTGAGCGACGAGCCGTATCAGCCGTTCGATCTCGTGTTCGAGCACACGCTGTTCTGCGCCATCCCGCCAGCGCGCCGCGATGATTACGCGCAGGCCCTGCGCCACTGGCTCAAGCCGGGCGGGCTTTATCTCGCCGTCAACTACATGATCACCGACGACAACGGCGAGCCGCCTTTCAGCACGACAACCACCGAGCTGGACGAGCGTTTTGGCGAAACGTTTGAGTTGCTCCGCCGCTGGACGCCGCGCTCATACGAAAGCCGCGAAGGAAAGGAGCTGATGAATGAGTGGAGATTGCGTTAGGGAAGTTTCAATGTTTCAGGAATCCGGCCGGGCTGTTGCTTGTCGCCTGGGCCCAGCCGAGGGGTGGTGGCCGCCAACTTCAACGATGACACGGGCAACCTGACCTCGCCGTGAGCCAGCGAAGTGTGGCAACTTGGCTTTTTCTCAGACGCAAAACAAATTGAGTTGATCGGGGTTATCCCGCGAGTCACAACACAGCTTGTTCCACCTCAAAGGGATGAATGGTCCCAAACCGGCTTCGCGATTCAAAAACCGGGACTTAAACAACGTGAAAAATTGTTCATTTATTTAGGTTTTTCTGCTTGCGAATACCGCAGGCCGCTCGTACAACCGACTCCCAGTAGTGCATCACTACTAGAAAAAATACTGTAACCCGCAGAATCAATAACGATATGTCAGACAAACCATTGACGAAATCACAGACCGCCGCAGCTGTAGCTGAGTCGAACGGTCTCACGAAGAAGCAGGCCACCGACCTGCTGGCCAACCTCGCTGACTTGGCTATCTCGAGCACCAAATCGACCGGTGCTTTTACATTCCCAGGAATTGGAAAGCTGAAACTGGTAAACCGCAAGGCTCGCATGGGGCGCAACCCCGCCACCGGCGAAACGATCCATATCCCTGCCAAGACCGTGGTGAAGTTCACCGTGGCCAAGGCCGCAAAGGACATCATCGCTGCCTCTTAAGGATTAACTGATTCCCATAGAAAGCGCCCGCATTCGTTGGGCGCTTTTTTTGTGCATCTATGGAGGTAAACAGGGACAGGCTGGACAAAATAGCTGTGGTCGGCTGCGGCGCTGTGGGTGGCTTTTACGGGGCAAAATTGTGCCGAGCAGGTCGCCATGTACATTTCCTATTGCGCTCCGATTACGGAGCCATCCGCAAAAACGGGTTACGTATTCGAAGCGGGGATGGCGGCTTTTGTGTACACCCCACCGCCGCAAGGGAGCCTGGGGAAATCGGTCCGTGCGACCTGGTCATCGTCGCGCTCAAGTCCACGGCTAACCACCGCCTTGGCGAGCTGTTGCCGCCGCTGGTCGGCGAACACACTGCTCTGCTGACACTCCAAAACGGCCTGGACAATGAGACCGCGTTGGCCGCGCTGTTCCCCAACCGGCCAGTCTTTGGCGGCATGTGTTTTGTCTGCATCAACCGCACCGAGCCCGGCGTCATCCATCACATCGCACACGGCAAAATTGTACTTGGCCGCCACGGCGGTTCGCCGGATGCGCTGACCGAATCGATCGCGAAACTCATCCGCTCCTCCGGCATCCCGGTCGATGTCTCGCCCGACCTCCAACGCACCCACTGGGAGAAGCTGATCTGGAACATTCCGTTCAACGGCCTCGGTGTCGCCGGCGCGGCGGGACTCGACGCCACACTCGCCGGGCAGCTCGCCCCCGGCCAACCCATCGGCCCTTGCCTCACCACTGACGCCTTGCTCGATGACGGGCCTTGGGAGCAGCTCGTCACTGAATTGATGGACGAGGTCATCGCCTCCGGCTGTGCGCTTGAGCACGACCTGCCGCCTGGCCTCGGCGAGCATCAGCGCAATCGCACCCGCGTCATGGGGGCTTACCGCGCCTCGACGCTGATCGACTTCGAGCGCGGTCTGCCACTGGAACTCGATGCCCTCTTCCGCCTGCCGCTTGGCCGGGCGCAGGCTGCCGGGGTCGAGACCCCACGCCTGGCAGCGCTCTGTGATCTGCTTACGGAGTTGGATGATCGACGAAAAGACTCGGGATCGGACGCTGCTTGAGTCACAATTCGCTGCACCGAAATGCACCGATTTTCCTTACTTTTTTTGGCTTTAGCCGCCTTTACCGCGCCAGCGCTTGGCCAAGCGGATACGCGGCCCAACATTGTTTTCATCATCGCCGACGACCTGGCCTGGGACGACCTCGGCTGCACCGGCAATCCCGGCGTCCGCACGCCGAACCTCGACCGCTTGGCCAATGGCGGCATGCGCTTCACCAACGCCTACCTGACTATCAGCTCATGCAGCCCGAGCCGGGCCAGTATCATCACCGGCACCTACCCGCACCAGACCGATGCTGAGCAGCTTCACTGGCCCTTGCCGGCTGACCGGCTAACGTTCGTCGAGTTACTGAAGGCCTCCGGCTACTGGACCGCGGCGGCCGGCAAGTGGCATCTAGGCAACGCAGTGAAAGATCGTTTCGACGAAGTCCGCGAAGCCGACGTGTCCGGTTTTCAACTGCCCACTGGCGAGGCGGCCAAAGCGGGGAAGATTGTGCAGAACGTCACCGGCGATGCGCGCAGCGGCTGCGACCAGTGGGTGCCGTTGCTCAAGGCCCGTCCAGGGGACAAGCCGTTTTTCCTTTGGCTCGCCGCGCTCGATCCGCATCGCGACTACGACGAAGGCATCCTCAAGCAGCCTCACAAGCCGGGGGATGTTCGCCTGCCGCCGTACGTCGCCGACACGCCCAAGTCGCGTCTCGACTACGCGCTGTACTACGACGAGATCACGCGGCTCGACCGCTTCGTCGGCGGAGTAATGGCCGAGCTGAAAGAACAGAACGTCGCCGACAACACGTTCGTGCTGTTTATCAGCGACAACGGCCGGCCGTTTCCGCGCGACAAGACAACACTTTACGACAGCGGCATCAAGACGCCGTTCATCGTCCACTGGCCAGGACGTATTGCCGCCGGCAGCCAATGCAACAGCCTGGTCAGCTCGATCGACATCGCGCCGACGTTCTTGGAAGTGGCCGCTTTATCAACGCCGAAGGTTTTCGAGGGGCGCAGCTTCCTGCCACTGCTTCGCAATCCGCAAAAGAGCATTCGCGACTTCGTGTTTGCGGAACGCAACTGGCACGACTACGAGGATCGCGTCCGTGCTGTTCGCAACAGGCGCTTTAAGTATATTCGCAATTTTTACGACGATCTGCCCAATACGCCGCCGGCAGACGTCGTGCGCTCAGTGGCCTATCGTGAAATGATCCGGCTGCGCGACGAGGGCAGACTTGTCGATGCACAAAAAAACACCTTCATCCAGCCGAGGGCCAAGGAGGAGTTGTACGACACACAATCCGATCCGTTCGAGTTGAAGAACCTCGCCACTGACCCCGCACAGGCCAAACAGCTGAAACGCTTTCGCGACACCTTGGCCAAGTGGCAAAAAGAAACGGGTGATGCCGAGCCCAAATTTCGTACGCTCGACGAGTTTGGTCGGGAAAATGGCCAAGCACTGCCGGTGCGCGAACGCCCCCGCCCTGACAAGGTCGAAATGACCAAGCGGCTTGAGAATCACTACCTCAAACAAGCCAAATAAACCCTCGCTTGGCCGAGCGGAAAACGACTGGCCAAGCGGCCGGTTTTGCGAAAGGCTTTGCCCTAGTTATGAATTGTCTTTTCCGAACCATATTATTTAGCGGTTTGATCAGTGCCTTTTCGCTTGGCCAGATTTCACCGATTCAGGTTGGCGCCGCCAACCGGCAGCCGCCCAATGTTGTTGTCATTTTCATCGACGACATGGGCTATGCGGACATTGGCCCATTCGGCGCCAAGGCCTATCCCACGCCCCACCTTGACCGCATGGCCCGCGAGGGGCGCAAGTTCACCGACTTTTATGTCACCCAGGCCGTTTGCAGCGCGTCACGGGCGGGGCTGCTCACCGGCTGCTACAACGTTCGCGTCGGCATCTTCGGCGCGTTGGGGCCCGGCGCCAGGCACGGCATTAACGCCGGTGAAATGACGCTTGCCGAGGTCTGCAAACAGAAGGACTACGCCACTGCCATCTACGGTAAATGGCACCTTGGCCACCACAAACAATTCCTGCCGATGCAACACGGGTTTGACGACTACTTCGGCCTGCCGTACTCGAACGACATGTGGCCGTACCATCCCGGCGTGTTGCACCTGCCGATGGAACAGCGCCTCAAACGCTGGCCGCACCTGCCGCTCATCGACAAGAATCAAATCATTAACGCCCAAGTTTCCGGCAAGGATCAGGAACAGCTCACCACGCAATACACCGAGCGCGCCGTGTCGTTCATCGAAAAGAACAAGGAACGCCCGTTTTTTATTTACGTGCCGCACTCGATGGTGCACGTGCCGCTGTATGTTTCCGACAAGTTCAAGGGCAAGAGTGGTGCCGGCCTATTCGGCGACGTGATGATGGAGGTCGACTGGAGCGTCGGCCGTATTCTCGACACGCTCCGCAAAAACAAACTCGACAAAAACACGCTCGTCATTTTCACCGCTGACAACGGCCCGTGGCTGAGCTACGGCGAACACGCCGGCTCGGCCGCGCCGCTGCGTGAGGGCAAGGGCACGATGTTCGACGGCGGCTGCCGCGAGAGCACGCTAATGTGGTGGCCCGGTACCGTCCCGGCTGCCAGCGTCTGCAAAACTCCGGCGATGACCATTGACATCTTGCCGACCGTCGCCGAGTTGATCGGTGCCAAGCCGCCCGCGCACAAAATCGACGGCAAAAGCATCGTGAACCTCGTCAAGGGCACCAGCGACAAAAGTCCGCAGGAGGCGTATTACTTTTATTACGGCAAACAGTTGCAGGCCATTCGCTCCGGCAAATGGAAGCTCCACTTCCCGCACGCCTACCGCACCATGGCCGGCCGCCCCGGCGGCAAGGACGGCATCCCAACAGACTACAGCCAAGCCAAGATCGGCCTGTCGCTGTTCAATCTCGGGAAGGACATCGGCGAAACCACCGACGTGAAGGACAGGTATCCGAAGGTGTTGGCCAAGCTGCTGTCGCTTGGCCAAGCGATGCGCGAAGAACTCGGCGGCCAGGG
>Ga0209753_1000343_pt1 | contig 19160 bp, 16 predicted proteins | sample METZYME_3_550m_FD_187550 | JGI IMG/M metagenome (GOLD analysis project Ga0209753, IMG submission 187550) | Marine microbial communities from oxygen minimum zone in mesopelagic equatorial Pacific - METZYME_3_550m (SPAdes) (version 2) | ecosystem: Environmental > Aquatic > Marine > Oceanic... | reverse complement strand
TTTGTCAGGTTACTAAAAAAAACAAGTTATTGAACTAGGAAAAATCCCTGGTAAAATTACGAAGATTTTGTAGGTGAGCAAATATAAGTTGGCAAATATAGGGGACAACAAAGACAGATTATGTTGTTATATGTGCTGGGCACAGAGATGAAGAAGCAGATCTGGCCGAAAAGTTCAAAAAAAAATTTCCATCCTTTGAGAAAATCCTATCAAACTCTCTGTTCGTTTAAAGACTTGATTGAATAAATCACCAAACCGGTCCAAATTAGCCCAAATGTGATGCTATGTGTTGTTGTGAAAGGCTCTTGGTAGAGATACACACCAATTATGAGTTGGATAGACGGAGTCATATATTGTATAAAACCCACGGTTGAATAACGAAGACGTTTGGCTGCATTTGTGAACCAGAGCAAGGGCAGTGAGGTGACTATGCCTGCGCCGATTAATAAAATCGCAGTCCTCCAATCTCCTCCACAATTTCCCGAGCCCTGTACCTTCCAAACCACGATTGAAATTGTTGCCAGAGGTGCAAGCAACGATGTTTCGATAAACAGCCCAACCAGGGGTTTTACGGGAATCACTTTGCGCAATAATCCGTATAAAGAAAAGGTGAATGCCAGGGAAAGGGCAATCCAAGGGAGTGAACCAAAATTCCAGAGGTAATTCAAAACGCCCAATGACGCCAGCGCAACCGCTAAACCGCACCAAAAATTGAGGCGTTCTTTCAAAAATAGGATTCCCATTAAAACATTCAACAAAGGATTGATGAAATAGCCCAGACTAGTTTCTACGACTCGGTTTGTGTTCACACCGTAAATATAAACAAACCAGTTTACTCCCAGGAGTGACGCTGTCCCCAATAACATCCAGATATGCTTGCGAGACTCCAACAATTCCTGGAATTCTCCTAAACGTTTCTTAACTGCCAACAAAACAAGGAGAAATACAGCTGACCATAACGTACGGTGGGCCAGGATTTCAAAGGAAGGAACGTTATCGAGCAACTTCCAGTAAATGGGAAGAATCCCCCAAGAGAGAAAAGCTAAGAAGGCGTATCCGATACCAAGTTGCGCTTCAGGGTGGTCAGATTTAGAAAAGTTGTTCAAGTTGGAAAATTTTAGTTTTGTGGTTCAGGTTTCTAGTTTAGGGCTGCAAGATCCCTGAAAGTGAATAGTAAAGGTGCTTCCCTTACCATATACGCTTTCCAGCGAAACAGATCCTCCCAGCAATTTCATCAAACTTTGAACTAAGGCCAGACCGAGGCCCGTTCCTTTTTGCAACGTAAGATCTGAACTATCTACCCTAATTTCGGAAGAATTGACCTGATGGAAAACATCAAAAATTGACTGTTGCTGTTCTGCAGAAATTCCACAACCAGTGTCTTGAACAGCAATGGAAATTCCGGTTTTATCTTGAGAACTACTGACTTCAATGCGACCTCCGGAATCTGTAAATTTAATGGCATTCCCCAGCAAATTGATTAACACTTGCCGTACCTTTCCAGAATCAGAATACAGCATAATTGATGTGTCAGGGTGGAAAACAAGTTCATACTCCAACGATTTTTTCTGCATCAGCGGTTCAAGCCATTCCATCACATCTTGAAGCAATATTTTTAGCTGAAAGTCTGATTTTGAAACTTCCATTTGTCCAGCTTCAATTTTGGAGAGATCGAGCAAGGAGTTTATGAGTTCCAACAGGTGTTGTCCACTTTTTAATATTCTGCCGAGACGATCAATTTGATAAACCGAAAGCGGTCCCTCTTTTCCGGATTCAAGCAATACTTCAGCAAAGCCAATTATTGCATTAAGCGGAGTTCGCAACTCATGTGACATGCTGATGAGGTACATACCTTTGGCTCTGCTGGCTTCGTCAAGCTGACGATTTGAGGCTTCAAGCAATTCTGTACGTTCACGGATCACGGATTCCATTTTATGGAAAACTTCCGTTAATGTTTGGACTTCATCTTCATTTTCAGTAAATTCTTCAGCTTTGTCCTGAACTTCGATAGATTTCTTAATTGGATCACGGAATTGATCTTTGGTGACCTGCTGAACAGCCCCCCGCAATTTTCTTAGTGGTGCAGTAATTCGGTTTGCAAAAAATACTGCCAACACCAAAACCAGCAACAAAACTACTGAGGCAACGATCCAAATCCAAATTCCCAGTCCTGACAAACCTCTCCGTAATTCAGAATCTTGCTGACGAGCAAAATCAGTTTGCCAGCGTATCACTATTTCCACCTGTCTACTGATATTCTGCACCAAAGGCCACTCCTTTTCTGTCCATATAATCTGTGCTTCTTCTACAGTCATGCTTTGTGACGGTTCGCTGGTTTTTTGTTGCAGATTTTCAAGTGCCAAAACCATCAGCCTCAAATCATAAAAAACACGCCTCTCTACTGAACGTTCTCCTTCCCACACTCGTACCTTTTTGTAAAGAAGGTCGAGTTGCTTAAAAGCTGGATGAATATCATTCCCCCACGCCAAGTCACGTTCTTTGAGAAACTCTTGATCTCCGCTGTCGAGCCACGCTTTTTGTGCCCATGCAGCTCGATGGACACCATTATTCAGTGTAAACCATGTAAGGGAAACAGCAGGAAGATCATGGTGTCTTTCCAAAGATTGGTGTTGTTCCAACGTGAGCCAGTACACTGCGAAAAAACCTAACAGCGTTATTGATGCACAAACCGCTACAACCAGCAAAATTTTGTGGCGTAAACTATGGAACATTTGCTTTTGTTTGCTTAGTGATAGCTTTTCAGGAGCAGGTAAAAATTAAATAATGTTCACTGATCATTGGGCACTGGTTTTTGCCGAATGGCATACAGAAGATTCAAACCAAGCCATCCGGAGGCAGCCATCAAGCAGATTCCTCCTATTCGGACCAGTAAATCGATATGCAGCAGTGCACCGGGCAATAAAATCAGTAAAGCCAGTCCTGACGGTTGTAATTGGCTTTTTGTTCGTTTTTCCGGCAAAACATCTTTGAGAAGAGGTACCTTCACTTTGCCAACCAAAGTAATGAAGCGATGAAACCAAATTAAAAAAGAGACAATTTTGTGGAGCATTCCGTCTGTGATTGCAACTGCAAATCCCCTCAGAATAAGCAGCCCAAAACCAAAAAGCAGACGTTCGTCTGGTCAGAATAAACAAGCGGCAAGGCAAAGAAGCAACAGAGGGAAAGACAGCAAACCAGTCTGCCAAAAACGCAGTGTTGCATCAACGATTTTGCGTTTTTGCTGCTGCAGCATTTGTCAAACTGTTACAGCATAAATTATGCTTGCTGCCACTCCGGGAAACATGGAGGAAACAAAATTTCTTCTTCCATATCGAAATGCCGACGAATTGCTAAATCGAAAGCACTAATGTATTCTCACCCTACTTAAAATTTTTCTGCCAGCAATGCTGATTCACCATCTGCGTAAAGTTGATCACATTGGGAGTGATCAGCGGCCATAAATTCACTGATTGTTTGCATGTTATTACTGAAAATGCGTCAGTATATTATTGATTTTGTTGATTGCAAATAGTCAAAACTCTATAATTTAACAGATAATTTAGCAGTCAACCGTCTAGAATTAGAACACAATTATTGATCATAATCGAGTGATTTGTCTTGTCCAAACATTTAATCTTTTCAACAGAATTCTGAGAAGTCAAGATTTCAATGCAGCAATAGTTTCCAATTATATACGCCTGCAAGAATCAATCTTGCTGCACTCTTTTGAAAAAAACAGATTTCAGATCACTGTCCTATTTCCAACCTTCAGCTTGCAAGAGTTATTTAAACAGGGCACTCTGCTAGTGCAGCTTTGAACACTTATAATACAGAAAACTTATGAAAGAACAGTCCATCAAAAATCGATATCATGCCTCCCAGGTCTTGGTGCGGGATGCAGGCGTTTGCGCACTTCAATGGTTCCGGAATCGGGATCTTCTGGAAACAGAGAAAAAAGGGCCGCATGACTGGGTGAGCCAAGCGGATCACGAAGTCGAAAACATGATTCGCGAACGTCTGCAGACTTTATTTCCAGAGGATGGATTTTTAGGAGAAGAAAGTGGTTTTCGGGATCTAGGGGCAAAGGGTATCTGGGTGGTGGATCCTATTGATGGAACTAGCTGCTTTCTGAGTGGGTTGCCCTCCTGGTGCGTTTCAATAGCATATGTTGTAGACAGTCAAATTGAAATAGGACTGATTTACTCGCCCTGTACGGATGAGTTGTTTGCAACTCAGCGGGGGTCAGGGGCAACCTTGAACGGCAGAGCGATGAAGCCAAGTAAGGCTACTTCTTTTGATGAAGGTATTGTTGGGCTGGGGTATTCACCCAAAAGCTCGATTGAAGCAACACAAAAAGCTTTGGGTTATTTGTTGAATAATGGCGGTGTTTATCACGACATAGGTTCCGCTGCATTGATGACTGCTTATGTGGCTGCCGGGCGTTATATCGGTTATTATGAATTTCAGATCAATTCATGGGACTGCCTGGCAGGCATTGCTTTGGTTAGGGAAACAGGTGGATGGACTAATGATTTTTTAGCCAATGAAGGTTTGCAAACAGGTAATCCAGTTTTAGCGGCATCTCCCGGAACCAAAGAAGTTATGCAGAACCTGTTTGCTGCTGCCGGGCATTAATGCCATCCAGTCATTTTTTCAGAACAACCAATGTTTCAGCTGATTCGACCTTTAGCTAACCCTCTAATGGGCGGTCATTGGAAAGGGAACACCCTTCAATTCGGGTTGGTTGCTGAAAACGCAGTCAGCATCCGTTACTTCTTTTATTCGCAAAGGCGAGCATGTAATCCCTCCCTATCGGTTTTTTCATCCTCTCCAGGCTCCTCATTTTCTTCAACCTCTTCATCCTCTTCATCAACTTCTTCACCATCGTATGTTTCATACCCTTCAACACTTTCAACGAATTCAACATCTTTGTTATCATCGCCCTCATCCTCTTTAAAACCTTTATCATCAATCTCGGATCCTTTTTTCCCTCAGCATGGTGATGAGCACTCTTTGTTGGCGGAAGTTTATTTGGACGAAACTTATCAGTTTGGTGAGGTTTGGGGGTGGGAGGCAGTATTTGAAAATATTGAAGAAGTTCTGCTGGCTTATCTTATTCAGATTGTAAAAACTGACGGCAGTACCCATTTTGTAATGGATCCTTATGCCAAGGAAAGCAGCGGCGGTGAGCAATGGGGAACTCCTTTGGGTTTCGAGGTTGATCCGGAAGAACTCAAACTACGAGTGTACTCCCGCCCGAGCGGACCTATTTTCTCCGGATTGCGCCGCTTGCCGTTGTTGCGCCCTGAATCATACGGAGATGAGGCTATTGAACCACGACCTGTTCGTCCACGACATTCTTTGGAGGAGAGCATTGTTTATGAATGTCATCTTCGAGGAATGACTCGCGGTCACTTGAGCCCTGGGATAAACTCGCAGGTTCCCGGAACTTATAGAGGTTTGGCGGAGTGCATTCCGCACCTAAAGTCACTTGGCGTAACTGCGATTGAGCTGTTACCGGTTTTTGACTTTGATGAAAATGAGAAGACAAGTGCTACAGAAAATGAGCAAGATTTGCTGAACTATTGGGGATATTCGCCGCTTTTGTTTTTTGCACCAAAACAAAATTATGCTGCAGATGTAGATAATCCAGTTCGTGAATTTAAAGCTATGGTTGACAAATTCCATGAAGCCGACCTGGAAATTTGGCTGGATGTGGTTTTTAATCATACTGCAGAATTTGGTGAAAATGGTCCTACTGATCATTTTAAGTTATTAGCACCAGAACAATGGTATTTGCTGGAAAAGGGCGGAAGCTACAAAAATTATACCGGATGCGGAAATACTTTGCAATGTGCCCATCCAACAACAAGACGCCTGATTCGTGATTGTCTTCAGTACTGGTCACATGTTATAGGAGTAGACGGATTTCGATTTGACCTTGCAACCATCCTCAATCGGAATGAATTTGGTGACATCATGGATTTTCCCCAGTTTCTTTGGGAATTAAGGAATGATCCGTCACTGAAAGATATTAAACTGATTTCAGAACCATGGGATGCAGCAGGAGGTTACGAACTGGGCAAAGCTGCTTGTCTTGCAGGTTGGGCGGAATGGAACGATCAATACCGTGATACATTGCGCCGCGCTGTGCGAGGAGACGAAGAAATGATGGAGGGACTTAAAGGGGCGCTCCTCGGAAGTCCGATGGTTTTTGGCTCAGTAGAAGAAGGCAGAAAGAGGAGCATCAACTTTGTCACCTCTCATGATGGGATGACTTTGATGGACCTGGTTTCATACAGCGAGAAACACAACGAGGCGAACGGTGAAGAAAACCACGATGGCCATAGCACAGATTATTCAGATAACTGCGGAGTTGAAGGAGTCACTAATAATCCGGAAATACAGGCATTGCGCTTTCGGAAGTTACGCATGTTTCATTGCCTGCAGCAGCTTTCGAACGGGATTCCCTTGCTAGTTGGCGGAGATGAATTCGGGAGGACCCAGTTGGGCAATAACAACGCTTATTGTCATGACTCCTCACTAACTTGGCTGGACTGGTCCATGGCGGAAAAAAACTCCTGGCTTTTGGTTTTTGTTCGGCGTATGATCTCATTACGCAAACAGCACGCTTCGTTCTTATTTTCACAAAAAAGTAATTATCAATGGTTTAATGCTTCAGGTGGTCCAGAGGAGTTTGCTCCATATGTCAGGACATTACACTTTGAAGTAACAAATTCAACATGGCCGGAACAGGCAATTCGTATCTTGATCAATTGCTTTGACCAGCCTGTGAAATTTGAGCTGCCAGAAGAAATCGCGTGGCGTGTGCTGATTGATACTGAAAAGGAGCCATCTGAATACGTCTCTCCGGTTGAGGGGAATGCGTGGCTAGAAGGGTTTTCAGTGCAAGTTTTGAGAGGATAGTCAGTTGGCTGATGAGTGTTGTAGGTATGCTATTATGTTAGCAAACTTGTCTCAAAGGAGATGTAATGTCAATATCAAAAAAATATGTGCCTGCGCTGGGTGCCGATTATAGCGGAAAAATGAAGAGCCGTTATGCTGAAAAAGTCAAACCGTCCGGCAAAATTTATACAAAAGCAGATCGTCGAGATAATTGTGTTACAGATAATATGACAGAAGAATCTCAGCAGGAAATAAATAAAGGAATCTCATTTCAAGGAAGATGTCTGTGCGGATCTGTGAGATTTGAGATAAAAGGCGAATTACGTCCGGTTATCAATTGTCATTGCGGGCAGTGCCTGCACACTCATGGACATTACGCAGCGTATACTGCAGTTGAAAAAAAATATATGAAGTTTGTAGATGATAATGGCTTAAAATGGTTTCGCTCTTCAAACGAAGCAAGACGAGGATTTTGCCAGGAATGTGGAGCCAGTCTTTTTTTTGAACATCTTGGCGGAAGTACAATCAGCATTGCCGCGGGAATGTTGGATTTTTCTGAAGGACTAAAAACGGTTGAGCACATTTTTTTTGATGACAAGCCTGATTATTATGAAATTGATGATGACTTGCCAAAACATTCACACTATCACAAAAAAGTACTTGAAGGCGATCCGTTAGAATGAAGAATAATGATTAATCTTTGAGATTGTAGGATAAAAGTCACAAAATCATCATACAGTCACCGTAGCTTAAAAAACGATATTTTTCTGTAGCGGCCTGCTGATAGGCGCCTAAAATAAAATTACGGCCGCAAAAGGCTGAGACCAAAATCAACAATGTAGATTTTGGAAGGTGGAAATTGGTGAGCAGTCCATTCACAATCCTGAATTTATGAGGCGGGTAAATAAAAATATCTGTCCAGCCGGAACTTACTTGAAAATTCTTCAGTGCTAGAGTTTCCAAAACTCTCACAGATGTAGTTCCAAGGCCAATAATACATTGTTGATTTTGCTGGAAGATTTGCAGTTGACTGATTGTCTGAGCAGAAACCGAAAAAAATTCTGCATGCATTTTATGTTTACGAATATCTTCTTCATCAATAGAGGAAAAGGTTCCCAGACCAACATGAAGCGTAACCTCTAAAATCTCTATTCCTCGATTCCTAATTTTAGCTAATATTTCTGGAGTAAAGTGTAACCCGGCAGTCGGGGCCGCAATGGCACCCGGTTTGGATGCAAAGCAGGTTTGGTAACGTTCTCTATCTTTTGCGTTATGCAAATCACTTGCGTTCTTCCGTTTGATGTATGGAGGCAAAGGAGACAGACCAACCTTTTCTAAACGTTCTTTCAAACATTCTGGTTCCTCAAATTCTAAAAGCCATTCTCCTTCTTCCAGCCGCTCTTTTGCTACTGCCCTAAGCACTCCCCCGCAAAATTCAAGGCGTTCACCGGTTTTGATTCGTCCAGCCTTGCGGACTATTGCGCTCCAGTATCCTTCGTTTTTTTCTTCAATCAGTAATGCTTCAATTTTTCCTCCAGTTTGACGTTTCCCAGTAAGTCGGGCTGGTAGAACCTTGGTGTTGTTTATAACCAGGCAGGAAGATTCAGGCAACAGTGAAACAATATCAGAAAAGTTGTGATGAGAAATTTTCCCGCTGTGACGTTCAAGAAAAAGCATCCGTGACTTGTCGCGTCTTGGGGCAGGCTGCTGGGCGATCAGGGATTCTGGAATCTCGTAATCGTATGAACTGAGTTCCCAATCGTAATGTGGCATATGGATTCGGGCAATAAAATTATCAGGTTAGAGGTAACGGTCTTTAGATGCTTTTTTTGCAAACATGGTCCTGCCGCCATATCATCTAACTTGATTTGTCCATGCCATTCATTTGATTCACACGTTCTTCAGGAGGAACCACATGCGTTAATTTCGCTCCAAATTTTTCATTGGAAATTATTACTTCACCTTGAGCAATCAACTTGCCGTTGGCGAATATATCCAGACTTTCACCAACTAAACGGTGTAATTCCAGGACAGATCCCTGTCCGAGTGAAAGGAGATCGTTGATGCTCATTTTTGCACGACCAACCTCAAGCGTCATTGTTAAAGGCATTTTCTGTAAAAATTCTAAATCAATACCTTCATCTCCAGCCGATGCTTCATCCATGGATGTCGTACTGTCTGTGGCTGATTCCAGCATTTCGTCGATATTTTTGCCAGCAGAATCTGCTTTTTCCGTTACTAAAGAACTCAGATCTTCACTACTTCCTGGACCTTCCGGCTTGGTTTTCTGTCCCTCCAACTCACTCATCAACGAGTCCATCTCGTCTTCAGGGTTAACTGCACCATTTGTTTTAGATGTTTTCGTTTCTGCATTTTCCTGATCTTCTTGAACTTCTTCGTCTGCCATTTTTTCTCCATTACATAACATTAAGGGAAGGAACAGTGGACTCCAACTCCCAGCATTTTCTGGATTTCGGCTCTTCGAGAACATCACATCCAGCAGGGCTTGTAAATCCTTTCAACTTAAAAGAAAAAGCTAATTTATCCGGAATGATTTTTTGTGATGCAGCAGATTTCTTAGAATGTAAAAATTCCGCAATGCACTGAAATTTATCCTCTGTTAATTTTTTAATTTTTTTAATCCGCACATTGCAGGCCCATTGTTGCACACAACAAAAATGCTGTGCATGAGCTTCAGCCACTTGTTCCAGGTCTGTCAAAAAAACTGATCCCCGATAAGCTGAGCCGTAAACTAATCCTTGTTTTCGACTTTCTAAAAAATTTGGAATCGCTTCAGGTCTAAGACGCCCATATGCTCGCCCGGTTGGAAAATCAATCATTGTGGCGGCAAAACGGTGCCCTCCAAGGTGGCTACTTTCCCAAACTTCTACGGCTACTTTTTGTCTTAGGACATGATATCGCATTTTATCAGCAAGTTCCTGTCCAAACTTGGCACAGCATTTATCATGCCTGCCATGGGTGCAAATGAAAATTTGATCATGCTCAAATTTGCCTGCAGAAAAACCGGAAGCTGTATCATTCCGAAAATGCGACTCCAAAACAGTTGGAATTTCTTCGGGCAGCACGTTTGAATAACACCACTTGCCGGGATAGATGAAAATATCGGCCTTATAGTGACCCAGTCCCGCACGGCTGACTAGGCGGATGCTGATTTTCCCGTTAACTTTGCTCTGTTCTTTCATCCACTTTTTCAGCCCTTGTGGGAACCCTCCTTTGGCCTCAAGAGCTTCGTACTGCCAATATTTTTTTGGCCAGCTAATAAAGACAAAATGCTCAGCATATGGAGCCGTTCCCGTAAGGGGCTCTCCCAATTGTTGAGTCAAAACGCTGCAAAATTGTGAATCTGGCATTATTCAGTCTATCAGGTAGCAAGTTTTCATGCAGTATGCCCGTTTGAAACAACAGAATCGAAAGGATTATAACATGCAACTTGGTGAGCAATCCCAAGCGCTTTTTTTTCAAGAACTGTTGGTGGAGTCATCTGAATTTTTTGCAGTGATGGGGATTTTTTTCTACACTTTTCTTCAACGAGCGGACAACGTGAGGCATAAGTGCAGCCAACTCCTGATTTGGTTTCAAGAGTTGTATTAAAGATGTCAGGTCTTGATATTTTTGAACGGTTTTTATGTTTCCTGGATGGATCCGGACGAGGAACTGCGGATAGCAAAGCGCGAGTGTATGGGTGTTGAGCATGATCAAACAGCGATTCAGTAGGTCCTTTTTCAACAATCTTCCCTGCATACATCACGACCACTTTTGTAGTCATGTGGCGTACGATGCTGAGGTCATGACTGATAAAAAGATAAGCTAATCCGTACTGGTCACGCAAGTCCATCATTAAATTCAGGACCTGAGCCTGGACCGAAACATCCAAAGCAGAAACAGGTTCATCGGCCACGATCAATGCCGGACGAGTGATTAAAGCACGGGCAATTGCAATCCGCTGTCGCTGTCCTCCTGAAAATTCATGCGGGAATTTATTCGCTTCAATAGGCGACAGGCCCACGTTTTCCAGAGCCTCAGCAACTAGTTCCTGCCGTTTTTTCAGAGTTACTTTTCCAAGTAATGATAAGGGCTCGGACACAATTTGTCCAACCGATTGTCGTGGATCGAGTGAACCGTATGGATCTTGAAAAATCATTTGCAAACCACTACGCACACGTCGTAAATCTTCAGCTTTCAGAGAGTGCAGAATCTGCCCCTGAAAATAAACTTCTCCGGATTGCGGAGATTCGAGTGCCATTACAGTGCGGGCAAGAGTGGATTTCCCACAGCCTGACTCGCCTACAATACCGAAACATTCTCCTGGGTTTACCGTCAAGCTCACACCATCAAGTGCACGGAAGTGTTCTGGCAAAGTAAATAACCGCCGTCGGGGTAGTATGTACTCCCGCACTACTTCCCGAATTTTGAGCAATGAATTTGCTGACTTTTCTTGTTTCATTCGTTTTGTTCATAAGGGAAAAAACAGGTAGTGTAATGCCCTGTATAAAACTGAATTTCATCCGGTACAAGTGAAGAGCATTTTCCTTGAGTCCGTGAACAGCGATCGGCAAAAGAACAGCCCTTCGAGCGTTCCCAAAACTCTGGCACACGTCCCGGAATTGTTGACAATCTTTTTTTACGGGAATATTTTAATTGCTGACTGGGTTCATTTAAAAACTTTTCGGAATCTGGAATGGAGGCAAAAAGGCCTCGTGTGTAAGGGTGTGCCAAGTGTCTAAAAACTTTTTGAGTTGGACCTCTTTCAACAATGCGTCCTGCATACATTACCAGCATTTGATCCGTATTTTCTGCGACAACTCCCAAATCATGAGTGATCAGAATCAGAGCCATGTTTCTCTCCAAAACCAGCTCAGAAATCAAAGCTAATATTTGTTCCTGAATCGTGACGTCCAAGGCCGTTGTTGGTTCATCGGCAATAATCAATTCCGGTTCACATACAATGGCTATCGCAATCACCACCCTCTGTCTTTGTCCCCCGGAAAGCTGATGTGGATAGAGTGATCGCGAAAAATTTTTAGCAGGCAAGCCGACACGGTCCAACACTTTCGAAGCCTGATTTTGTGCTTCATGAAGGGATAAACTTTTATGCAACCTCAAACTTTCTGCGACCTGGAATCCAATCGGCAGGACAGGATTGAGTGCAGTCATTGGTTCCTGAAAAACCATACCCATTCGGTTGCCCCTGATTTGGCATAATTCCTTTTCAGGTAAACGCAGTAAATTACTGCCGAACAGAACCTCTCCGGAAGCAGTCATATTTTCCGGCAACAAACCCATGATGGTAAAGGCCATCATTGATTTTCCGCATCCGGATTCCCCGACCACTCCCAGGCTCTTGCCGCTTTCAATCTTAAAATTGAGGTTGTCCAAAATGTTAATTGGCCCCGATTGGTGTTCAGTGCTTACAGTTAAACTATTAACGGTCAATAAATTCAAAATTGATTCGCTCGAAGTGAGTTTGTTTGTAAGGTGTGAAAATTATCTCAAAATGTGAAACTGATTCTGCAAAAAAAATGCTTTTAAATTATTTCTATGGATGGCAAGCTTTTTGGAAAGCTTACCTTATCATGGCAGTTTTTGCATTCAGAAATTGACCATTTTGACTATTATGCTATTAATTATATCATAAAAGTGTAAATTCATTATCAATCTCATGATTGGGGAAATATATTTATTTGCCCTTTTTGTTAAAACGAAACCAGCAAAGTATGAAACTATGAGGGCAGCTATTCAAGAAGAGCTTTTTGGCGCGGAACAATACACTCGTTTATGCAGCATCTGTCGGGGAGAGTTTCCGCGTTCGTCAGAATTTTTTCCTACAGGACGCTGCCATGACGGGTTGGCCTCATTTTGCAGAAAATGCGCTAATGTCCGGGCTCAGGCGCGACTGTCCGTAAAAAATACAGAAACACGATTATCGCAATTGAATTTGCTGCAAAAGAGCTGTGAAACATGTGGCGAAACAAAATTGTTGTGTGAGTTTTACATGACCTCGAATTCACACGATGGCAAAACTTCATCGTGTAAAAATTGTATGGATGCAAAGAATAGCGAAAGGCAGATACGTCAGCAACGGTTTGGTGATTTGGCCTGGGCTGTGTATTTTATCCAGGACTCACGTAATAACAGAGTTAAAATAGGTTCATGCGACGAACCTTACCTAGCTCTGGAAACCTTGCAAAAAGGCTCATCTGAAACTCTGCATTTGCTTGCGAATCACGAGGCAGGACAAAAAGAGATTGCAGAAAATATTGAAAGTACTCTGCACTATTTGTTTCAAACTCATCACACTGGAAACGGCTGGTTTGAAATGGTTCCTTCACTGGAACAGTACATTTCTCTGATACAGCATGGAGACTACGAAAAAGCTGAAATCCTTCTCCATCCAATGGGAAATACTCAAAATAACTCTTCAGCAAAGTCAGCCCCGAAAGAAAGCGCAGTAGAAACAATTGTTGTTGAGGGGCAGAGTTTCCCCAGCATTAGCGCTGCCGCCAACGCTACCGGATATACTCCCGAACAGTTGGAAAAATACCTCCAAAATACTGAAGACTCCAGCACTCCCGCTACATCAAATCGCCAAAAAGCCGGTTGACGAGAAAACCGGCTTCGAAAGACCATTTTCATTGGTTTTTATTCAAAATTTGTTTTTCCCTACCGTTGCGAATTTGCCATGTCTGGAGATTTGTTGAATGGTTTTCGGAAAGATGAATTAAAGAAAACAAACAGAGAGGTCTTGGAAATCCCACAGATTGACCGAATGCAGTCTAAGCATAATTCTGCAACGTGTATTTCAGCTCCATTCTAAAGTGGAGTTGAAAAAACTTTAAATTCAGCTATGCTCGCTTTCAACATTTTACATATTTGAAAGTGAACTTTTATAATATCTACTGCAGTTTGGATAGCACTGCAATTTTGGATATTCCCCAAATCAGGCATACCTACCTAAGGCAGCAGAAACTCTTGCCCCGTGCCGGAAAATAAAAAAATACTGTTGAATCAGGAGAATTGACCGAAGAGCCAAATACGGTCTAACAAAGTTCCATTCCCTTATTCCTTAATCTTAGTTCCAAGTTCCCAGTCTGTATTCCTGCCAATGAATTTATTTAGTTTTTTTCTTTCGCAAAAAAATTAATATTTATGTTGACATATCCTGTCATACCTATAACATGTGCGGAAACTCAATAAATGGGTCGGACAAAAAAATAAAGTAAGGTGTAAGATTTGTTTTTTTCGTTCCAGATGTTCATGTTTGAGAGCTTTAAGCAATAGTTTGATCTACAGCATCTTGCACGCGGCTTGTTTGTGTTTTCTATTAACAATAATCAAGAGGACTCATATGAAACAGACAAGAATCTCCATTTTTTTTAAAGGCATACTCTCCCCACTGTTAAATAAAGTTTTGGTATTTTGTGCTGCGGTATTACTGATAGGCGGACTTGCCGTTCCCCTTCATGCGGCGGGTTTAAAAGTCGCAGCAGTGTTTGAAACTCCAATAGAAGAACCCTGGGTCAACCAGATCCATGTGGCATTGCTGCAGGCAAAAGATGAAATGGGTATTCAATACACTTGGTCAGAAAGTGTGAAATCTGCTGATTTCGCTCGTATCATGCGGGAATATGCAGAAAATGGTTATCAGTTGATTACGGGTGACTCTTTTGGAGCAGAACGGATTGCACGTCGCGTAGCCCGCGATTATCCCAATGTTTCATTTGTATTCGGGTCAGGAATTGGGCCTGCAGAACCGAACTTCGGTGTATTTGACAACTGGATTCATGAACCGGCGTACCTTTCCGGAATGATTGCAGGGAAAATGACCAAAACCAACATCCTTGGAGTTGTTGCTGCCATGCCGATTCCAGAAGTGAATCGGCTTTCCAATGCTTTTTGTAATGGTGCCAAGGAAGTGAATAAAAATGTACGATGCAAGTTTTCCTTCATTGGTTCGTTCTTTGATCCGCCTAAAGCCAAAGAAGCAGCACTGGCACAGATAGAAGCTGGCGCAGATGTGCTCTACGCAGAACGTTTTGGTGTGATCGAAGCGTGTACAGAGAAGGGTGTGCTGGCTATTTCCAATATGTCTGACCAGGCTTCACTGGGTCCAGACACGGTAATTACCGGCCCTGTCTGGGATATGTGGCCTACCATCAAGCACGTGGTTACCCTTGTCAAAGCCGGAGTACCAACAGCTCAAGATTTCGGTGGATTTTCCTATATGGGCAAGGGTGGTTCCTACCTTGCTCCCTATCACAAATGGGACAGCAAACTTCCTTCATCAGTGAAGGCCATGGTTGAAAAACGTAAAGCTGAAATGCTTGACGGTACCTTCCGGGCCGACATTGATGAAAGTGCACCGAAATCAGACTGATTTTATTCATTACTGATTCAACGTCTTCCTGCTGATTAAGCAGGGAGTCGTCATCTAGTTCATACCTTATTAAGAAACAGCAGGCGTTCTTCGTCTTCTGTTTCACCGCTGTATTTCTGTTTCTTCATCAAATATGTCCGATCCCGGCTCTTTGCTGAGCATGCAAGGCATCTGCAAACGTTTCGGAGCAGTTCAGGCCAATAACCAGGTTGATCTCAATCTATGTGAGGGTGATATTCTTGGTCTTCTTGGAGAAAATGGAGCAGGCAAGACGACGCTCATGAATATCCTCTTCGGAACCTACCAAGCCGATGAAGGAAAGATAGCTATCAAAGGAAGACAAACTACGATCCATTCAACTGCAGATGCCCTGGAACTGGGGATAGGAATGGTTCACCAGCACTTCCATCTCGTCCATCGACACACCGTATTGGAAAATCTGATGGTTGGTGAACCTGGCCGAATGGGAAGGTTGGATTTTTCTGGCGCCCGTAAACGTCTCATGGAAATAGGGCTGCAGTTCGGATTGAAATTGGATCCTGATGCAAGAGTCTCTGAACTGACAATAGGTGAACAGCAGCGGCTTGAAATCATCAAAGCCCTCTTCCGTGATGCAAAGATTCTGATCCTAGATGAACCAACTGCAGTTCTGACACCTAAAGAAGCAGAAGGGCTTTTTGATGCACTTCGTGCTCTTGCGGCCGGAGGAATGGGAATCATTTTTATCAGCCACAAACTTAATGAAGTCATGGCTGTTACCAACAGGGTAATTGTTATGCGCTCAGGTTCCGTGTCTGCACTCGTGGATGTTCCGAAGGAGGTAACAAAAAGTGATCTTGCCCGATTGATGTGTGGTCATGAACTGAATCCTCCAAAGAAAACATCATCCCAACTGGGAGATACACTGCTTAAGCTTTCAGCAATCAGAACTGGAAGTTCTACCCACCAGGAGCTGAAAGGGATCAACCTGAGTGTACAGGGAGGAGAAATTCTGGGCATCGCCGGAGTTTCCGGAAATGGTCAAAAGGAGCTAGCGGACGTGATTGCAGGAGTGTTTTCTCCGACGGAAGGAAGCATTGAAGTGAAAGGGAAGATGGTTCCAAGAACAAGTCCGAGGGTTATGCAGGAATTGAAAATTGGGCGCATCCCGGAAGATCGCATGACAACCGGACTGGTAACGAGTCTCCCCCTTTATGTGTCCATGGTGCTGCCCTGGATCAGGCATCCATTTTTCAGTCGTTTCGGGGTTCTGCGAAGAAACGAAATCCAATCTTTTACCAGTGAGATGATCAAGCGCTTCGCTATCCAGGCCACGGGCCCGGAAGTGAGAACGGGAACACTTTCTGGAGGAAACCTTCAGAAAGCATTGCTGGCACGTGAACTGGCTTTTGAACCTGAGGTCTTGCTGGCATCCCAACCGACACGTGGGCTGGATGTGGCTGCTGCAGAATTTATTCATCGCCAGTTTCTCTCTATGCGCGAAAAAGGTGCGGCGATCGTCCTCATTAGTGAAGATCTGGAAGAACTGTTTGCACTATCGGACCGCATTGTCGTGATGTACGAAGGTCGAATCGCAGGTGAGAGAAAAATTGATGGTGTCTCAGTCGAGGAAATCGGATTGCTGATGGCAGGCGTCACTGTTTGAGTATAAAATAATGATGAATTCATAGTTAAGTTATCATGGCCTTTCGACTCGAACTCAGAGAACAGACACCTGTCTGGTTCAACATTGTTCTTCCGTTGACTGCAGTTCTGTCCACTTTGCTCCTTTGCAGTGGACTTGTGGCTCTTGCAGGAGCGAATGTTTTGCATGCCTACTCAGAACTGTTCCTCAGTGCAGTATCCAGCCGGTTCAATCTGGTTGAGACTTTTGTCAAGGCTTCCCCCTTGATTTTTACTGGACTGGCAGTGGCGGTTGCTTTCCGTGCAAAGTTCTGGAACATAGGAGCGGAGGGGCAACTACTCTCCGGAGCTATGGCTGCAGCTTATATAGGAGGAATCGAATCCTTGCCTTCTTTTTCACTGGTCCCCCTGATGATTGCTGCATCTGCGTTGGCAGGTGCAGGTTGGGCCCTGCTGCCTGCAATTCTGCGCACACGCTTCAAGGTGGATGATGTTGTTACTACTCTGTTGCTTAATTTCGTCATGTTCTACGTGATGACCGCGCTTCTGGACGGCCCATGGAAGGATCCCCTGAGCGGTTATCCTGATTCACCGGACATTCGCATGGATGCAGAGTTTCCCATTCTTTTGCGCGCTACCCGTTTGCACCTTGGCGTACTAATCTCCCTGCTGGCAGCACCGATGATCTGGTGGCTCATTCGGAGGACTACCCTCGGATTTTCAATCAGTGCTGTAGGAGAAAATCCATCTGCGTCAGCCTACGGAGGAATCCCCATTACCCGTGTACTGATTTATACGGCGTTGATCTCCGGGGGGCTTGCAGGACTTGCCGGGGCAGGTGAAGTCGGAGGACTTCACTTTCAGGTGATGGCCGGGATCTCTCCGGGTTATGGTTATACGGGTATTGTCATTGCGATGCTGGCCAGGCTCAACCCCATTGGGGTGGTGCCAGCGGCATTGTTTTTTGCAGTAGTGGTGACGGGTGCCGAAGCTATGTCCCGGGCCACAGGCGTGCCGGTTTTCCTTGCCGATGTCATCCAGGGGACCGCGCTGGCAACGATGCTGATTGCCCAACTGTTTACCACCTACCGCATACGAACTCTAACTACTCAGGACTGATTCATGGAAGAGATCATTTCACAGATTTTCCAGGTAGGATTTTTTACGGCAATGATCAGAATTGCAACACCGTTTGTATTTGCTACGATAGGGGAGCTTTTTGCGGAGCGCTCCGGAGTGCTCAATCTTGGAATTGAGGGAATTATGCTGTTTGGAGCAATGACAGGTTTTTCCACTGCTTATTTCAGTAACAGTCTCTGGTTGGGTATCCTGGCAGCAATGCTCACAGGGATGATGATGGCGACATTGATGGGATTTCTAACAGTCAGTCTGGGTCTGAGTCAGCATGTATCAGGAATTGGAATCACTCTGCTTTCCACTGGGTTTGCTTTTTTTTTCTACCGTCTCATCTTCGGTCAGCCTTCAACTCTTCCAAACATCAAAGCTTTTGAACCGTTTAGTGTTCCATTTCTCAGTGAAATTCCATGGATAGGTCCGGTTCTTTTCGAGCAGACGGCCTTGACCTATTTGGCCTTTGCTCTGGTTCCTCTGGCGGCCTTCCTTCTGCACCAAACTCCCTGGGGGCTTAATTTGAGGACAGTTGGTGAAAATCCCCATGCAGCAGATTCAGCGGGAGTCAGCGTCTCTGCAATGCGTTACCAGGGTCTGCTTATTTCCGGTGCATTGATGGGAATTGCAGGCGCTTTTCTGGTGATGGTTCAGTTTAATGCCTTCACTTTTGGTGTTATTTCAGGACGTGGTTGGATTTGCATCGCTCTGGTTGTCTTTGGACAATGGGGACCCTGGAAAAGTGCAGCCGGAGCTCTTCTTTTTGCACTGATCGATGCCCTGCAGCTTAGGCTTCAGGCCAGCAGTGTCATTGAATTACCTTATCAGGTTTTTCTGATGATGCCCTTTGTGCTGACCATTGTCACAATGACATTGGTATCCAGAAATGCCCGGGCTCCCTCTGCGTTGCTTATACCTTTCCGTAAAGAAGAACGCTAAGCCTAAAGGTTGCTCATGTAATTTATTTTATTTGGTGTTATTATTTTATTTACTATTTAAACTCATCCATTTTTTTTACTACATTACAAAAACGTCTTGTATATATGTCATTAAGTTAGTAGTTTCATAGACTTAATCCAACAACGTCAACTCATGCTGACAAAACTAT
>Ga0209753_1000336_pt1 | contig 19357 bp, 26 predicted proteins | sample METZYME_3_550m_FD_187550 | JGI IMG/M metagenome (GOLD analysis project Ga0209753, IMG submission 187550) | Marine microbial communities from oxygen minimum zone in mesopelagic equatorial Pacific - METZYME_3_550m (SPAdes) (version 2) | ecosystem: Environmental > Aquatic > Marine > Oceanic... | reverse complement strand
CTCCAAAAAACAGGACAATCACAGTGGCTGATGGGCAGCGTACCGGAATTTATCGCGGTGCGATCGTCGACCTTGGTCTCGAAACCACGCGACTCCCGAATGGAGAGGTGTTAAGCCTCGAAATTGTGCGCCACCCTGGAGGTGCTGCAATCCTGGCTTTGGATCAGCAGAACCGTGTTTGCCTGCTGCGCCAGTACCGTCATTCGATCGGCAAATGGATCTGGGAATTACCGGCAGGCGTGATTGAGAAGGGCGAGCAGCCCATTGCAGCAGCCAAACGAGAATTTCGCGAGGAAGCGGGGCTGGAAGCCGACGAATGGCAACCCCTTTTCTCGATTCTGCCAACGCCGGGATTTTGCAATGAAGAGCTTTTCCTCTACCGAGCGCGGCACCTCAGGGCCGTGGAAACAACCCCCAATGCCGATGAACAAATCGAGGTGCACTGAAAACCACTGGAAGAAGTTCTGGAGATGGCAGTCGACGGTCGAATTCGCGATGCCAAGACCATCGCGGCCCTTTTCAGGGCAACACACCTCAGCACTTAATATGCGCAGGCCCCAGCTATTCTGCTGGGTTGTGTCGAGTTCGATTCAGGCGGCGAAGTAATTAGGTTCTTCGCCGCTTTTCCACTTGATGTTGCACCCCATGCTAGGCCGCTGCTCGGCCAGTATTGGGGCATCCTGCAGTAGAGCGTCGGTTGCGCGACGCAGATCGGCCCCCGTCACTGGTTCACTGTTCCCCGGTCGGCTGCCATCAAATTGACCCCGGTACACCAACGTGCGTTCACGATTGTAAAGAAAAAAATCGGGTGTACACGCCGCATGGTACCCTTTTGCCACCGCCTGGCTTTCATCATAAAGATAGGGAAACGGATAACCAAATTTGGACGCTTCCTCGGCCATTTTTTCAGGGCTGTCATCTGGATGCGTGCGCACATCATTGGCACAGATTGCAACCACAGCGAGACCTTTCTCCCGATAATCCAATACAAAACTGACAAACGAATCTCGAATGTGGATCACATACGGGCAATGATTGCAAATAAACGCCACCAGCAACGCGGGATGCTCGTTCAGCGCGTTCAGAGATATGCTTGGCCCCCCAACCCCCGGATTCGTGTTTGGCAAACTGAAATCGAGTGCTAGTGAGCCCAGCTCTTCCATGGTAGAGATATGCGCCATAAAGGAACGGTCCGAGACAAACAATTATGATGGGGGCGTTCACTATATCATGCCGTACGTTGGCCATCTCTGGCTCAACTTCATCTCTTTCGCAACCTCGCTACAATAGGCAGACGGTCTGAATTAACGTCAGCCCCCAACAATGAACGACGAGAAATTGAGTCATTTTGACGAACAAGGTAACGCCCGAATGGTAAACGTCGGCGAAAAAGCGAAGACTGTGCGGCGCGCCCTTGCCGAAGGCTGCATCACCATGCGCGCCGAAACCTTAGGTCTCATTCGAGCCGGCGGGCATGCGAAGGGGGACGTTCTCTCAGTTGCACGGGTGGCCGGCATTATGGCCGCTAAACGAACAGCGGATCTCATCCCATTGTGTCATCCACTGTCACTTACCCGGGTGGAAATTGAATTTACCTTCGATGACGAAAACAGCTGCGTTCGCTGTGAAGCGACAGTAGAAACACGTGATCGAACCGGCGTTGAAATGGAGGCCTTAACGGCGGTGCAGGTGGCCTTATTGACTATTTACGATATGTGCAAAAAGGCCGACCGCGGCATGACTCTGGGTCCTGTCCAATTGCTCGAGAAATCCGGTGGCGCCTCTGGACATTGGAGACGAGGCGATGGCCAAGCGAGCTGACGTCCAGATCCAGCCCAGTTGTGAGGACGATTTCGAACCAGCATTGCTGCCGGTAGAGGTCGCGCTCGAGCGGATCGCGGCGATGGTAGAACCGCTCTCAGAAATCGAAAAGATGCCACTCCGAGAAGCCTTGGGCCGGATCCTGGCGGAAGACCTTCGCTCCCCGGTGGATGTCCCCAACCACACCAACGCCGCGATGGACGGATTTGCCGTTCGGGCCGCGGATCTGTCGAGACAGACCCTTACCGTAATCGGGACCGCTTGGGCGGGGCGAGCATTCGATGGCGCGATTGAACCTGGTCAATGCGTGCGCATCATGACGGGTGCAGTCATGCCAAACCACAGCGACACTGTGATCATGCAGGAGCAGGTCGAAAGGGATGGCGACACTGTTCGTGTTGCCCCCGGCCAAAAACCAGGGCAACACGTCCGCCATGCGGGGGAAGACTTCACCGCGGGGTCGGTGGCCTTGTCGGGCGGGCAACGTCTGTTCCCGGCCGAAATCGGTATGGTCGCCTCCTTGGGGATTAGCGAACTCGGCGTACTACGAAAACCTCGGGTCGCCTTTTTCTCCAATGGGGACGAACTGCGCCCAATTTCTGAACCGCTCGCGCTCGGTGAAGTGTATGACTCGAACCGCTATACGCTCCATGGCATGCTGACCCGCGCGGGGGCCGAATTGATTGATCTCGGCGTAGTGCCCGATGATCGGGCTCGTCTGCAAGATACTCTTGAACACGCGGCGGCTGTAGCCGACTTCGTCATTACGTCCGCTGGGGCGTCGGTAGGTGATGCGGATTACGTTTATGAAATCCTCAGTCAGATTGGCGAGGTCGGGTTTTGGAAAATCGCAATGAAACCCGGCCGGCCGCTTGCCGTCGGTAAAATTGGTCCCGCGTTGTTTTTCGGGTTGCCGGGGAATCCAGTTTCGGTCATGGTGACCTTTTACCAATTTGTGCTTCCTGCCCTTCGAAAACTGGCAGGGGAACAAACCATTTCATCATTCCGTTGTTCTGCTCGCGTAACCCACCCACTGAAAAAGAAACCGGGCCGCACCGAATTTCAGCGTGGGTTTCTCTCTCTGGACGACCAGGGAGAGCTCACCGTAAAGAACACCGGCGAACAGGGTTCGGGGATTCTGAGCTCCATGAACCGGGCCAACTGTTTCGTCATTCTCCCTGCTGACAGTGACGGGGCAGACATTGGAGACGTCGTGACCGTTGAGCCTTTCGCAGGATTAATTTAGTCCGGCTTGACAGTTGTGCGTTCCGATGTCGATCGTTGGGAAGAGAAATATCGGGACGCAACTGCCGTACCTTCTCTGATTCCCGACCCACTGCTTGTCCGCTATGCCGATCTTTTTGAGGGTGAAGGACTTGCACTTGATCTGGCTGCAGGAACCTGCCACACCGCAGTGCAACTCGCGAGATTGGGGCGCCAAGTCATTGCCCTTGACTGCAGTTTGACGGCGCTTCAAATCGGCCAGCGGATTGCAACCCGTGAGGGCGTTGGGATAAAGGGGTTGGTCGCGGACCTTGATGATTGGCCCCTCCCGCAATCCACCTTTGAGGTGATCACTTGCTTCCGCTATCTTAATCGCGAACTCTTTCCCGCGATCGGAAACGCGCTCAAACCCGGCGGTTTATTGCTCTACAAAACGTTCAATCAGCACCATCTCCGGGAATTCCCAAGATTTAACCCCAACTACCTCCTTCGACCAGGAGAGTTGACTCGGGCTTTCCCTGACCTTGAGCTGATAGTGTGCAGTGATGGGGTAGACGTCAGTGAACCCTATTCTTTTGCTATCGCGAGGTCACCTCGAACGTCCTAGCGCTGCACGAGCTATTCACCCGGCGTGTTGTTTTCCACCCAGCGATCACCTTTGGCCAAGGTTTCTTTTTTCCAGAACGGGGCCTTCGACTTCAACGCTTCCATGATCTCGCGACAAGCAGCGAAAGCGTCTTTTCGATGGGTAGCCCATATAGCGATCAGAACAATATCTTCGCCCGGGCGCACATTCCCAATGCGATGTAACAACAACCCGTCCAATATCTCATGGGTCTTTCGGGCCTCGCCAACAATTTCTTCAAGCTGTTTTTCGGTCATGCCGGGGTAATGTTCAAGTTGCATCGCGAACACCCGATCTCCCCCGTTGTACTCCCGCATCGTACCGACAAAAGTCGAACATGCGCCATGGTCGCCGTTCTTTGAAAAAGTCGTGCGGTATTCGAAGAGTTCCTGGAACGAATCGAACGGCGTGTCGCGCAATTCAATTTGCACCGGGCTCATCTCAACCGCCCGTGATCGGTGGAAAAAAAGCCACCTCGTCGCCGTCTGTGATTGCGTGATCCGGTCCTGCGTAGGTCTTGTTCACCGCGACCAGCGTCGTTTCATCCAACGGTTCATCGGTAACGGCCGACCATAGATCGCGTATGCTATGCAGACCATCAGCGTCCACCGTCTTCGAGTCAATTCCAGTCTGCTCACGAAGGCTGGCGAAAAATCTAACGTAAATGGTCATGGTAAATACCGCGGGTCAATCCAAGTGGGTTCGCACAAGAAACTATAATAGGACCTGATCGAGCCGCCCACAACTGAAAAGGAACCGGTATGTCGAGCAAAAACCGCGCCTTCATTGCGGTTCACATTGCAGTGCTTACAGTTTCCGACTCCCGGACAAAAGCCAACGACAAATCAGGCGATTTGCTGGTCAGTCGCCTGACCAACACAGGCCATGTCTTGGCTGATCGAAAGATTGTAAAGGACGATATTGGCCAGATTCGCGGCGTTGTCTCCCGCTGGATTGACGACGCCGACATCCAGGTCGCAATCACCACCGGCGGCACCGGGGTAACCGGCTTTGATGGTACGCCGGAAGCTATTGAACCCTTGTTCGAAAAAAAACTCGATGGTTTCGGTGAAATTTTTCGAGCCCTCTCCTTTGAGGAAATTGGCACATCGGCCCTGCAATCCCGCGCCGTAGCGGGGGTTGTAAACGGCACCTACCTCTTCTGTCTGCCCGGCTCATCTGGCGCTTGCGCCACCGCTTGGGACAAAATCCTGCAGTTTCAACTTGACTACCGAACTCGGCCCTGCAACCTGGTTGAGTTGATGCCTCGATTGCTAGAGCATCGTTGACCAACTATTAACGCCCCTCCCCCGCTACTTGGTGGGATTAGCTCCGACGAGCCCGATGCTCATCAACGATGCGCTTGGCTTTAGTAATGGTGTGGCTGATCGCTTGCTCTGGGTCAGTATGAGTTTCAGCCCGGATAAAATGTTCGGAGCGAACCTCGCCATCAACCTCTCGTTCAATATCTCCTTCGGTGGTCCACCCATTGGCGCTCTTGCGGGGAGCCGGAATGATGGTACAGCCCTCGTATTCGACTGCTCGATCCCGGCTTGCAGCTTCGGAATCAGCGCCGCGGGTGAGCTGGTTTTTAATGAACTTGAATATCATATCGACGCCTTACAGGTAGTAGAGCACGAGACTGGCGGCGAGTAAAACCGCTACCCAAAGGACCATGCTGCCAGTCGGCCATGTGCGGGCCAACGTGCCTTCCGGACCATAATGGCGAAATACCGATCGCATGAGCGCTTTGTTGCCGCCCCGCAATGCACGTGTGGCAGCATCGCCCGTACGGGAGACAAGCCAACCGACTCTCCGCGCGGCCCGAGGGGCAAGTCGCCTATAAAACCACTCCGCATCGATATTTGTCGAATGAAGCTCTGGCGGATAAATGCCAGAAATCTTGAGCCACGTAAAAGCAGCAGCCGAAAACACCAACAATTGAAATTGAGCAAGCACGTGAGAGCGGTCGAATGGCACGTAGTTCACTTCAAACGGCAATAGACTGTAAAGCAGCCACGGGTAGCTGCCGATGAAAACGCATAAAATCGCAGCGATGCCCATCGCAATCAACATGTTGAGCGGCGGCTCTGTCGTTCGAATCCCAGAGTCATGGGCAAAAAAAGCGAAAAATGGGATCTTGATTCCGGCATGGTGAAACACACCGGCTGAAGCGAAGAGCAGCGCCAACCAGACCACCGGGTGGCCCTCGTCCAATACCGCCACCATCACCATAGATTTACTGACAAAACCGCTGAAGAGCGGGAATGCAGAAATGGATGCGGCCCCAACAATGCACAATGTCGTGGTGATGGGCATGCTTTTATACAAGCCACCGAGATCCGAACCATTCATTCGTCCCGTCCGATACAAAACTGCGCCCATCGACATCATAAGAAGCCCTTTAAAGATCACGTCATTGAACGCGTGGGCAATCGCGCCATTCAAAGCCAATGCCGTACCAAGTCCTATCCCCACCACCATGAAACCAATCTGATTGATCATGCTGTAGGCCAATACTCGCCTTAGATCATTCTCGATCACAGCATAGAAAATTGGGAAGCAGGTCATCACGGCCCCGATATAAACCAGCGCTTCGGTTCCAGCAAAACCGCGAGCAAGGGCATAGACCGCGACCTTGGTGGTAAACGCACTCAGAAATACCGTCCCGGTTACCGTGGCTTCGGGGTAGGCATCGGTCAACCAATTGTGCAAAAGCGGAAAAGCACACTTAATACCAAACGCGAGGAAAATCAGGCTGCCGCCAAAGGTCTCGAGACCGATATGATTGAAAGCAAGAGAGTTGTTCTGACGATAAAGCATGAGAGCGCCGGCCAACAGTAAAACGCCTGATATCACCTGAATGATGAGATATCGGATCCCCGCCCTTCGGGCCCGTTCCGTTTTGCGCGCGAAGATCAAAAATGCAGACGTCAACGCCAGCATTTCCCAAAAGAAAAACAAGGTCAAAAGATCGCCAGCAAACACGGCACCAAGCGCACTGCCCGCATAGAGAAGACTAGTGATCGCCTGGAGGCGATCCCGCAAGTGGAGGGAGAATACGATGCCGAGGAAAGCGGCGATGTGAAAAAGATAACCGAACAGTAGGCTCAAACGATCCACCCGCAGCGGCTCCAAGACAAGATTCATGATGCTCCACTGCAAATCCGCGTCAGCGGTCATGCCGAGCAAAACCAGCCCGCCTGTTAGCGGCGTTGCCAGGAGGATTACTTGTCCCAATCGGTGCGGCAACAGCGCAACCATGATGGCTGCCCCATAGAAAATCAAAAAAGGCGGCAATTCAGTCATCGACGTCGTAGTAATCTTCTTTTCGCATTAAATATTTGCGCATCCCTTTCGCCACGAGAACCAGCACCACGCAGGCAACGAATCCAAATAGAGCATAAAAGCCCCACAAAGCTTCCCATGGATGTACGACATGACGGTGGAAAATAAAGTCGGCAATCAATAAAAAACCACACGTCGCAAGCAAGGCCCAAAGGACTCGCCGAACATTGCGTGGATCATCAAAAATATGCTTTTTCTCTGGCACAGTGAACCTCAATCGACCAGCATCACGGCAAGCCGGTAAACCGGATCAGGAAAAAAGAACAGCAGCAAACACATCGCGGTGGTAACACCGATCGCCACCAGACAAGGGGTAGGCGCCTCGATGATGCCACTCGCGGGGGCACTTGGTTCTTTATAAAAAAACGCCCGCACAGAAATAGGCAACAAGTAGGCGATGTTTAACAAAGTGCTTACCATCAACACACCTACCAGAATGCTGTAACCGGCATCCAGCGATCCCAGTGCCAAGTACCATTTGCCCCACACCCCACCCATGGGTGGTAGCCCCGCGACGCTGATGCTCGCAATCAAGAAAGCACCCATGGTTAGCGGCATGCGCCGGCCGAGTCCGTCCATCTCACTGATCTTAGTCTTGTGGGTCGCAACGAGAATCGCGCCGGCACAAAAAAACAAGGTGATCTTGCCAAACGCGTGAGTTGCGATGTGCATGGCACCACCAATGATCCCGGCTGCATTCGCAATGAGTGCACCCAGCACCACATAGGACAAATGACTGATGGTGGAGTACGCGAGCCGCCGTTTCAGATTGTCTTGCTGCAGGGCAATCAGGGATGCAATTAAGATTGTGCCCGCAGCCACCCAAAGCAACCAATTAGAAGCCCCGTTTTCACGAACAAGATCCAATCCAAACACATAGATCGTGACCTTGAGTATGGCGAACACGCCCGCTTTGACCACAGCCACCGCATGCAACAAAGCGCTGACTGGAGTGGGCGCTACCATCGCCGCCGGCAACCAGCGGTGGAATGGCATCAGGGCTGCCTTACCAATACCAAAGACAAACAGGGCATACAGCACGCCAATCACCAATGGCGACGCCGTACCGGCCAAGATGCCACCCGCGCGGAATTCGCCTGTTCCAGCGAGATGCCATGTCCAGACTACAGCAACCAGTAGGAGCCCCATTGAGGTACCCAACAAGATGCCGAGATATGTTCGCCCGCCTTGCCTGGCCTCTGTCGTCCCCGTGTGTATAACCAACGGGTAAGTGGAAATCGTTAACAATTCATAAAACAAAAACAAAGTAAAAAGATTCTCCGCAAAAGCGACGCCCATGGTGCTGGCAATAGCTATCGCAAAAAATGCGTAAAAGCGACTCTGATTCGATTCACCATGGCCTCTGAGATAACCGATTGAATAGACAGTTGTTACCGTCCACAAGAAACTGGCCGTCAGACCAAAAAGCGTGCCCAAGGGTTCAGCACGAAGTGCAATTGGCAAGCCTGGTATCGGCTCGGCAATCCAGACACTTGGGTTCTCTCCAGCGAGAACCGAAGGGAGAAGGGACAGAACCAAGAAAAAGAGGATGCCGCCGGCAAGGAGGCTGATTGCTTCCCGAAGATTCGGCCAAGCACCTGTCAGCGCGACCAGTACGGCCGCGACAAGCGGTATCAGAACAACCAAGATCAAAGCCATCACGGTGATTGCCCCATCAGGGCGGCAGCAGCTTTGCTGGCGATGCCGACGCTGAGACGAGTATGAATACCGAAGTAAAGATTGGCCCCAATTAAAAACCAGGTTGGCAACAACAGTGACAGAGGCGCCTCTCGGACGGTCGAGACATCCGAATCGGCTGGGCGCCGAAGGTAGGCCATTTCTATCACCCGCCAGACATACACAACTGCCAACAGTGAACCGGCAATTACAACGACCAGAACAGGCCACCAACCCCGCTCTAGTGCCGCTTGCACCAGATACCATTTACTGAGAAACCCGGCCGTAAGCGGAACACCGATCAGGCTGAGGCCTCCAACAAGAAATGCGCCCATCGTCCAAGGCATCCGATACCCCGCGCCTGCAAGGGCCCCAAGTCGCACATTGCCCAATTGATAAGCCACACAACCAAGCGCTAAAAACAATCCTCCTTTCATCAATGCATGGTTAAACAAATGCAGTACTGATGCCGTCAATCCGGTCAGCGTCGCCATACTGAGCCCAAGGACCATATAGCCGATCTGAGCCACGCTCGAATAAGCAAGCATCCGCTTGATGTCGTCTTGGAAAATCGCGACGACCGAAGTAGAAAGGATCGCGGCAGCCCCAAGTACTGCCAGAATGATTCCAAGCGGCATGGCCTCGAATGCAAACGTGACACCAAATACCGTAAACAAGAACCGCAGTAGAACGTAGACCGCAACCTTGGTGGCCGTAGCCGCAAGAAACGCTGTCACGGCGGACGGCGCAAAAGCATAGGCGTTGGGTAGCCAAAGGTGCAGTGGGAACAAAGCCAGTTTGAGGCTGATGCCCACCACGAGAAATGCGAGAGCTGCGCGCACTGTCCGCGTCGCCATCACAGCAGGCAGGCGGTCGGCAAGGTCCGCCATATTCAGTGTACCCGTCATCATGTACAACAAACCGACACCAATTAGGACAAATGTCGCGCCGATAGTGCCCATCACAAGGTACTGGTAAGAAGCCGTCAGCGCCCGCCGGTCTTTACCGAACGCGATCAGCACGTAGCTCGAAAGTGATGAGATTTCAAGGAACACGAATAAGTTAAACGCGTCCCCGGTCATAACAATTCCTACCAGGCCGGTGAGACAGAGCAACCAGACGGTATAAAAAAGGGACTGCCTGCTGGCGTCGACTTCTTTACGGACACTGTCGTTGGCAAAAAACAAAACGACGGTCGTAATCGCGGTGACCACGAATAGAACGAATACGTTGACTATATCGACGCGGTACTCAATACCCCAAGGTGCAGCCCAACCGCCAAATTCATAGGACAGGCTTCCCTGATCGAGGACGCGACTCAACAATAAAACTGCCACCGCAAACGACGCTGCGCTGGCAAAAAGAGCAATCCCCCAGGCCGCTCGACCACTGCGCACTAACAGACATAACGGTGCGGCGATGAGCGGCAACGTAACCTGCAATGCCGGAAGTTGGCTAAGAATCAAAGAGATTCGTCCTGCTGGTGAATCTCGTCTTCTTCCACCGTATCGTAGGCTTCCTTGATCCGCACGACTAAGGCCAGACCCAACGCTGTGGTTGATACCCCCACAACGATAGCAGTCAGAATCAGTACGTGGGGCAGTGGGTTCGAATAAAGACTGATGCCTTCGCGGAAGATGGGCGCCGTTCCCCCGGTTATCTTGCCCAGACTGATGTAGAGAATGAAAACCGAAGCTTGGAAAAGACTCAGTCCCACGATCTTCTTGACCAGGTTGCCACTGGAGATCACAACATAAAACCCGGTCATCATCAAAAAGATGACGATCCAATAGTTGTAAAGGCCAAATACATTCATCAGCTGTCGCGACGCCCCGCAAAAGCAACAAATATCGTCACCATCACCGCAGCCACCGTGATTCCGACGCCCAACTCCACCAGGAAAATGCCAAGATGCTGACCTGAGAGCGGGTTCTGGCCGAGGGCGTCGTAGTCGAGATAATTCCAACCCATCAGCAGCGGTAATAATCCGACGCCGGCAAACAACAACAATCCAGCTGCAATTAGTGCGCGCAACAACCGCGTCGAGATCAAACGTCGAATTGACTCAGTACCAAATATCAACCCATACAGCATCAGTCCAGCGGCAAAAATAACACCCGCCTGAAAACCACCGCCCGGCCCATAATCCCCGTGAAACTGAACATAGAGCGCAAACAGAAAGATGACTGGTACGATAATTTTCGTGACGACACGAAGAACTGGGTTATTTCTCACGGGTCGCCTCGTCTTGCCGACGGCGGCGAATTCCAAGCAACGCCAAAACGCCGACCCCCGCTGTGAAGATCACTGTTAACTCACCTAAAGTGTCGTATCCGCGGTAACTTGCGAGTACGCCCGTCACAACATTGGGTATACCAATTTCATCCGGTGACTTTTCGAGATAGCGTGGTGCAACATGTTGATGCACCGGTGCGTCTGGATCACCAAAGTGCGGCATGTCCAACGTTCCATAAATCAAAGCCGCGCCGGTAACCACGACCACCAGCAAAGGCAAGAAAGGGCGGTGTACAGGGCGACGCTCCCAACGACCCACTAGGCCAAGCGTAGCCAACATAAGGATAGTGGATACCCCCACACCTACCGCTGCTTCGGTAAATGCCACATCCACTGCATCTAACACGACAAACACAGTTGCCGCCAACAGGCTATAGATACCAAACATCATAACCACAGCGAACAAGTCGTGCAGTCGGATGGCGGCCACTGCAGTAATCACTAGCAGACCGAGGAGAACGATGTTTACTGCTTCAACCATCGCCTACTTGGGGGCACTTAACCAGGGTCGCCGAGCGCCGTGAACTGCCGCCCGTCCCAGGGCATGAGACGCCGTTGGGTTCAACAACAGAAGAACCGCCAAAATCAAAAACAACTTAACCAACAGCAAGCCCCATCCAGCGATGAATGCCAACCCCAGTAGGATTGCTGCCGCGCCTAGGGTGTCCGTGATTCCCACCGCGTGCAGTCGGGTGAAAAGATCCGGCATCCGCAAAATACCGATACCGCCGACCAACATCGCCAAAGCGCCAATCAGAAGCAAGACCCCGCTCGCTATTTCCACAATGTTGCTCACTTGGGTTTTGTTGGAAGCTCTGGACGAGTCTCTCCAAGGTTACCGAACTCTGAGACCTTCAATACCGCGACCGTCCCGATGAACCCTATCAACGCATACATAAGCGCGATGTCCAGATAGAGCTCCGGTTCACCCACCATGAACCCAAATGTTGTCACCATCACTATGGTCTTCGTGCTGAATGCATTAGCGGCGAGGATCCGGTCGTAGACGGTTGGCCCCCGCACAGCACGGATCAAAGCGAGACCCATAGTGCCTAACAGAACTGTCACTACGAGAATCAACATCAGTGCGCCTCTAAAGCAACCACACGACGACCCATTTCTCCCGATTGAAGATCTTCCGCTGCATCCACTGAAAGCGCATGCACTTCAATTTCGTCATCGCTCACTTCGAGTGAAATGGTCCCAGGGGTCAACGTGATTGAATTCGCATAACTGACCCGGCCAGGGGCCGTCCGTTGTTCTGCTGGGACGCGGATCACCATGGGTGTAATAGGCAATCGGGGATGGAGAATTCGGCGTGCCACATCAAAGTTGGCCCGAATCACGGTACCAAAGAGCCAGGGGGCATAACGAAGCAGGCCTGGAACCAGGTCAAGGGGCAGTCCTTCGGCATCAACGATACCCATTCGCCTTGCAAGAAACACCGCACTGGCACTGGATATGAATCCAAGACCAATCAACCAGAAATCATAGTGGCCGGACAGTAATAGCCAAAACGCAAACAGCAATAGGAAAAGGCTTAACGCGCGTTTCAATCTTTATCCTTAATTATCAAACTATTAAATTAATATAGACGTGATTTCAGGTGGAAATCTTGGCACGGCCATCATATCGGATCGTCCCTTAGCCTGCCAAACCAGTCGCCTTCAATCGGGCGGCAGAGAATGCCCGAGCAACGAAAAAAAACGAAGCAAAAATCGGTACGTCAGCCCCCAAATCACACGCTCACCGGCGCCAACACAAATTCCCGGAAAAACTTTGCCTGCTTGCGACCACGGCACCTCGGTCTGAGTGCTCGGATCCAGCAGCGTCGAAATGGGCAGCGTAATGACATCGGCCACCTCGTGATTTGGACTGAACCGATCGACGCCGTGCGTTCCAAATACAAAACACGAGATCACCATTTCCCTAGATCGGCCACCGTGCCGACCCTGTAAATCATCCAGCCTACCGAGGCGATCGGCCGCCAATAGATCAACACCGATTTCTTCCTGCGTTTCCCGGCACGCCGTTTCCAAAGGATTTAGATCTTGCGGATCACAACGACCGCCCGGAAAAGCCATTTGACCTGACCACGGGTCAGCAGCGTGATAAGCGCGTTCGATGAAGACGATCTCTGGGTCGTGCTGCGAATGACCGCTGTCAACAATCAGCGCTACCGCTGCGCGTTTATCCGGTTTAGTCCGGATAATCTCGGGACGATATTCGCTAAACGTAGCTTGTATGTTCTGTATTCCAATCAAGCTGGGTGTTCCTTTGCCAACGAGTCCATCGGTCACGGCTCTCGAAAACAGATGTTGGTCATTGCGGCAACACCCAGACGCTGGCATCACACCCGCGGCAACAGCACCGCGGAAAAATCATCTTATCACTGACGTTCGATATTGGGTTGGAGTTGAACGCCTATAATCGAAACAGACATTTTGTAGGTTTCCCCATGGATGAAATCAATCTCGTGCACTTTAGCTGCTGGCCTTGGGCCAGACGATGTTTTCAGACTCACCGCACGGGCATTCCGGCCGCCCAGTGCAATCATTTACCCCTAACATGAATTCCATAAATCTACGACCACCACCGCTTTCTCTGTATGTTCACCTGCCATGGTGCGAAAGCAAATGCCCTTATTGTGATTTCAACTCACACCCCCTCCGTCAAAGACTGCCGGAAGACGACTACCTCGATGCGCTCCTTGCCGATCTACAGCAAGAAAAAGGCGTCTTTCAAGATCGACCTGTCCAGTCGGTCTTCATCGGTGGCGGCACGCCTAGTCTTTTTTCTCCAGCTGCTGTTCATCGCTTGCTTGACGCGATTCGCGAGATCGCGGAGTTCGTCCAACAAACTGAGATCACTCTTGAAGCGAACCCTGGTGCTGCCGAAATCAACCGATTCACTGGCTACCTCGAAGCGGGGGTAAACCGACTGTCTCTTGGGATCCAAAGTTTTTCGGACAAAAAACTTCGGTCACTGGGTCGCGTTCATGATGCAAGCCAAGCGCGACGCGCAATTTCTGCGGCGCAAAACGCGGGGTTCACCAACCTCAATATAGACCTCATGTTCGGTCTGCCAGACCAGAATGAGAAAGGGGCATTAAACGACCTTACGATCGCGCTTGGCTATGCGCCGAGCCACTTGTCGCTATATCAGTTGACCATCGAGCCCAATACCTACTTCGCAATAAATCCCCCCGCTCTGCCAGATGAAGAGACCGATTGGCGAATCCGAAATATTCTTTACGATAATGTCAAAACGGCTGGCTATCATCGGTACGAGGTATCGGCGTTTTCGAAACCCGGGGCGCAATGTTCCCACAACCTGAGCGTCTGGCGATTCGGTGACTACGTAGGATTGGGCGCCGGTGCCCATGGCAAGATTACGACCCCTCAGGGAATCACGCGTTACGCTAAAGAAAAACACCCGAATCGTTACATGGAGAAAGCTCGTTCCAATTTCGTGTTGACCGATCCGAGGACGATTTCCAGTGAAGATCTTTGCTTCGAATTCATGCTGAATGCTCTGCGCCTCTCTGAGGGATTCCTACCCAGTGAGTTTACAGAACGAACCGGCGTGCCCTGGTCCGTTCTGACCAGGCCGCTGAATGATGCCCGACGCCAGGGGCTTCTTGAGACCGACGGCGGCCGGGTGCGAGCGACAAAACTCGGTTATCGTTTTCTCGATGATCTGGTCGAGTTATTCCTACCTAAAGTTGAACTGCACACTGCACCGCCAACAGGAGCCTCATAAATCGAAATGGTCCCCAGGAGACCCAGATGTTTCATGTAGTGCTCTACCAACCCGAAATCCCATCGAATGCTGGAAACCTGATCCGCTTGTGCGCTAACACCGGCAGCGAGCTTCACTTAATCGAACCCCTAGGGTTTTCACTGGAGGACCGCCAACTTCGCCGTGCCGGACTTGATTATCGGGATGTGGTCGCAGTGCATGTCCATGATGATTTTGCGGCGTGCAGAAAATCTGTCGGCGAAGCTCGGCTGGCTACTTTTTCAACCCATCACCAACGTTTTTTCACGAAGTTTCGGTTTCAAGCGGGCGATATGTTGCTGTTCGGGCCTGAAACACGGGGCTTGCCGGCAGAGCTGGCCCGAGCAGCGGAGGAATCGGCCAGGCTCACCATTCCCATGCTCCCGGCGAACCGCAGTCTTAATTTGTCGAACGCGGTTGCGGTGGTGGTTTACGAGGGCTGGCGACAACTGAACTATGCGGGCACAGAGTCGGCACAAAACCGTTAGATCGAAGTCGCCACCAGGTCGAGCGGGTGCTCTGTACCGAAACATCAATCAGCAGGCTCGAGGCGAATCAACTTCCCGTCTTTCTCGTCGGTCAACAAGTAGAGCAGGCCGTCCAGACCTTCTCGCACGTCCCGAATTCGACCAAATGTGCCGATTAAAAGGCGCTCCTCATTAACCACTTGATCGCCGTCAATTTCCAACCTTACCAACAACTCAAACTTTAGTGACCCGACAAAAAGATTGCCGCGCCAGTCTGGAATCCGATCTCCACGGTAAAACGTCATTCCCGAAGGCGCGATCGACGGTACCCAATAATAGACCGGCTGTTGCATTCCCGGCTTATGGGTGCCCTCACCCACTCGAACTGGGCCCCAATACTCTTTCCCGAAACTAATGACCGGCCAACCGTAGTTAGCGCCCGACTGCAAAATATTCAACTCATCTCCGCCTCGGGGCCCATGTTCATGCATCCAGATCCTATTGCCGCTTAACTCCAACGCCATGCCCTGTGGGTTCCGGTTGCCATAAGTAAAGATTTCCGGCTGCGCATTCTTCTGACCCACAAAAGGATTGTCGGGCGGGACCGAACCTTTTTCAGTAATGCGGACAACGGATCCCGGATGTGTGCCAAGGTTTTGAGCCTGCGGCCTCACGCCGCGTTCGCCTAACGTAGCGTATAAGTGGCCGTCGGGCCCAAAAAGGAGACGGGAACCGAAATGCACCCCACCTCTGGATTTAGGCACCGCCCGAAAAATAACGCGAAGGTCCAACAGGCGTCCCCGATCAAATTCCGCACACGCGATCTCGGTACCGACGCCGCCATCGCCAGTGGCGGAATACGAAAAACAAACTGTCTGGTTGACTGGGAAATTCGGGTGCAGGGCGATATCCAGGAGGCCACCCTGACGCTCTGCTGTAATTTCTGGAAGCCCGATGACCTGATGGAGCTTGCCGTTTTCGTACCAGCGAAGACGTCCGGGTCGCTCTGTGATCAACATTTCGTCGTTGGGCAAGAAAGCGACAGCCCAGGGATGCTCGAGTCCCGCAATCACGGTGGTCGCACGGAACGTAACTTTCTCACTTTGAAATAAACGTCCGGCAGCCTGGACCGGCACCCCCGCGTTGAGCGTGAAAACAAGAATCGCTACGAGAAACCAGTAACATTTAGAGTCAGGTTGTCGCATTGCTATCAGGAAACGCTCGAGAGAACGGATTGTTTTGAAAAATTGGGTGCACCATTCGCGCACCTCGCTTTCATGCCTCGGCAACCGTCAACAAGTAACTGGCAGCTAAAACAGTGCACGTATAATGCCCAATGTTGCAAGAGTTTCTATTCATGCTTTGTTTTCATCCATGGCCGAATCTACCGATTTAAAACCACTCGAGCTGCCCACGCTTACTGTGCTCCCAGAGTGGATTGACTACAACGGCCACATGAATGTTGCCTACTATGTGCTGGCATTCGACCATGGTGTAGACGCTTTCATGGAGTTTATTGGTATTTCACCGTCCTATATCGAGCAACGGCGGGCCTCTACCTTCACATTAGAAATGCACGTCAGCTATATTCGCGAACTGCGCCTTGGGGATCCCTTGCGGCTGAACTGCCAGTTGCTTGATTTCGATTCCAAGCGAGTCCATTACTTCTTGCACATGCATCATGCCGAGGATGATTACCTGGCAGCGGTTTCGGAACAAATCATGGTGCATGTTGACCTTGAAACAAGGCGTTCATCTGAATTTCCCGATGATGTGCGTCTCGCTCTGACGAATCTGATGAGCGCCCATCATGACCTGCCGCGTCCTGAAAAATCCGGAAGCGTAATTGGTATACGCCGAAGGTAGCTGTCCCCTGTCCTGTTCTTCGGCTTGAGCGACTACCTGCCCGATAAATTACGATCGCAAGCGTTTGATAATGCCATCTAACTCATCGAGGCTGTGATAATCGATCAGTAGCCGCCCCCCTTTCGCTCCGCGGTTTTCAATATGAACCGCGGCGCCAAGCGTTTCTGACAATTCGTTTTCCAGGCGTTGTGTATCGGCGTCTTGTGGCTGCGGCTTGCGCTTTCTTTTTCGATCCCCGGCCAACCACTGTCTCACCAGTTGCTCAGTTTGGCGAACCGACAATCTTCTGTGCATCACGATCTCAGCAGCGCCGGCCTGATCTGCCTGCGGCAGCGCCAACAGCGCCCGCCCATGCCCCATTTCGATCCGCTCGTTTTCAATGTGTTCGCGAACAACCGGATCAAGATTAAGAATTCTGAGCAGATTACTGACCGCGGCGCGCGACCGCCCAACACTCTCGGCCGCCTGTTGGTGGGTCATGCCAAATTCATCCAGCAAGCGTTTCAACCCCATCGCTTCCTCAACTGGATTCAGGTCCTCGCGTTGGATGTTTTCAATCAGTGCGAGTGCCAATGCGGCGTCATCCGAGGCTTGGCGCACCACCACCGGAATCTCGTCTAGACCGGCCATTTGTGACGCCCGCCAGCGCCGTTCGCCCGCAATAAGCTCGAAGCCGCCAGCGACAGTCTCACGGACAACCACGGGCTGGACGACGCCCTGGTTCTGTATGGATGCTGCGAGATCCCGCAACGAGGCTTCATCCATTCGCGAGCGCGGTTGGAATCGACCCGGACGAATTTGGTCAATGGGGACTGTGCGCATGTCTGATCGTGTTGCCCCATCGGCCCCTGACTCATCTAGTGCGCTAAAAAGGGCGTCTAGGCCCTTTCCAAGTCGTGCTTTCTTTACCATTTCGCATTTCCTGCGGGCGACGCCACCCGGTCGCTACCCGTCGTTTCTCCGTCGGCAGAATGAATCGCCTCGTTACCGTGAACGTCCCCGCGGGTGGGTCCTACCAATTCGCCCGCTAGGGCGAGATACGCCTGCGTGCCAATACAGGATCGGTCGTAGTCAATCACCGGCTTCCCGTGACTGGGCGCTTCGGCCAATCGCACGTTTCGGGGCACCACCGTACGAAACACCTTGCTTCCAAAATGCTGCTGTAACTGTTCGGACACTTCGTTTGAAAGACTGGTGCGCCCATCGAACATCGTTCGAAGTAACCCCTCGATCGCAAGTCCAGAGTTTGAGCTTTGTCGAACCCGGGCGATGGTCTCGAGCAGGCCCGACAGCCCCTCTAGCGCGTAATACTCGCATTGCACAGGAATCAGTACCCCATGTGCCGCAACCAGTGCATTAATGGTCAGCACATTCAAAGAAGGGGGGCAATCGATCAACACATAGTCATACCCGGTGATCGTCGATAATGCCGCACGTAGACGAATATCGCGGTCTGTCTCTGTGGTTAACTCGGCCTGAATCCCGGCGAGTGCCGGTTCAGACGGCAACAAATCGATACCGCTTGTCGTCTGAACTATGGCCTCCGGCGCGCCGCACTCGCCAATTAATACCGAATACGTGCTGTGGTCGTATTGCGCGCGCGTAAGCCCGCAACCCACTGTTGCGTTAGCCTGCGGATCAAGATCTACCAGCAGAACCCGGCGTTGCATCTTTACCAGAGACGCGCCCAAATTCACCGAGGTGGTCGTTTTGCCAACGCCACCCTTTTGGTTTGCAATTGCGATGATCCTGGACATGCCGTTTGAAATGGACGCCGAAAAAATTCAGTTCTGAAAAACTACCGCCTGCCGGTGCACATCGACGCCTGGAACCACCAACCGCACAATCTCGGCTCGCTCCCGGATTGCCGGTGATATCTGATTCCATTCTGGGCCTAAACGACTGCCTTTCATCGCGATCACGCGAACCCCTTCGCGCCATAGGTGCTGCGTTGCGGACACAAATTTCGGCAACGGAGCAACGGCCCGCGCGACAAGCGTATCAAAATTCTCTTCGGGTCGGTAATGTTCTACACGCTGCTGCACTACCGCTATCCGCTTCAGAGCCAACCGATCAACCACTTCTTGCAGAAATCGAGCACGTTTACCGCGGCTGTCGAGTAGGGTCCAGTGTGTATCCGGAAGGGCAAGCGCGAGCGGAATGCCAGGAAATCCACCGCCGGAACCAATGTCCAGAAGGCGGGTACCTCGAATCAAAGATGCGATGGTGAGGCTGTCGAGCAGGTGGCGGGTAA
>Ga0209753_1000332_pt1 | contig 19422 bp, 15 predicted proteins | sample METZYME_3_550m_FD_187550 | JGI IMG/M metagenome (GOLD analysis project Ga0209753, IMG submission 187550) | Marine microbial communities from oxygen minimum zone in mesopelagic equatorial Pacific - METZYME_3_550m (SPAdes) (version 2) | ecosystem: Environmental > Aquatic > Marine > Oceanic... | reverse complement strand
CTCCCGTGGAAGTAACCATTACAGACCTGTCCCCGTGCAAGAAACAACTCCGCATTGAGATCGATGCCGAGACGGTAAACGCCAAGTTTGACAGCGTGGCCAAGGACTTCCGGCGGCACGCCCACCTGCCCGGTTTCCGGCCCGGAAAGGCGCCCCTGGCCAACGTCATGCGCTCCTACGGCGACAAGATAGGCGAGGAGGCCAAGCGAACCCTCATGTCCGACAGCTATGCCAAGGCCCTCAAGGAAAATGGGCTCCGGCCGGTGATCATGCCGGAAGTCGAGGAGCTGCAGTTCGGCCATGGCAAACCGTTCCAGTACCTCGCCACACTCGAGGTCACCCCCGCCTTCGAGCTGCCGGAGTACAACGGCCTTGAAGTCGAGAAGGAACGTCGCACCGTCACCGGTGCGGACATTGACAAGGCGCTGGACACCCTGCGCGAGCAGCGGGTCAGCTACACCGACGTGGACCGCCCCGCCGGCGAGGATGATTTCATCGTGGTCAACTTCACCGGCACCATTGACGACAAGCCGATCACCGACCTCGTCAAGGTTGCCCGCGGGCTCACTGAGCAAAAAAACTACTGGCTGAATGCCAAACATAACCCGCTGATTCCGGGCATTGTCGAGGCCCTCATCGGTTCCGGCAAGGATGACAAAAAAACAGTTACCGTCACCATCCCCAACGATTTCATCTACGAGGAACTCGTCGGCAAAGAGGCCAGGTACGAGATCGAGATTGTGCAGGTGAAGGAAAAATCCCTGCCCGAACTCGACGACAAATTCGCCAAAGGGTTCGGCGCCGAGAGCATGGACAAACTCCGAGAAGGCGTGGAGAACGACCTCAAAAACGAGCTCGAGTATTCACAGAAAAAATCGGTCCGCAACCAGTGCGTGGACAAGCTGCTCGACGCCGTGAACTGCGACCTGCCCGAGACAATCGTCAACGAGGCCACCCGGGTTGGCGTGCATAACATCGTTCAGCAAAACCACCAGCGCGGCGTTGGCAAGGAGGTCATCGACGAAAACAAGGACCGGATTTACGCCAACGCCAAGGCCGACGCCGAGGTGCGCGTTAAAGCCAACTACATCCTATCAAAAATAGCCGAAAAGGAAGGCATCAAGGTCACCGATCAGGAACTTAGCCGGCAAGTCGCCGCCATGGCGACACAGCAGAAGGTCAAGCCGCAGAAACTGGCCCAGCAACTCAAGGACAACGGCACCATTTACCAGGTTCAGGAGGAAATCATGAACGCCAAGGTCATCGATTTGCTTGAGGAAAAAGCCAAGGTGACCGAGATCGATCCGAAGCCGGAGGAGGAACACACCCACTCCCACGAGCACGGCCACTCCCATTAAGGCAAAATAGAGGCTTCATTGTCGCTACACATCTCGCGCCTTATTTTTAGTTTCTGACTTGGCCAAACGCCACGCATTGGCCAAACTTCCCTACCTTCTAATGCGTTTTTTTTGCAATCCATGTCTACTGGTTGTTTGTCTCCTTTTTTTGCCTTTAGCCAACGCTCAGAGCACCAAGCGCGTGCCTTGGGATGGGTCTCGTATGGCTTCATCGCCGATTTCTGCTCTACCACTCGTGACAGCCAGGGCGTTCGCAAATCTCAAGTTTCGGCAGCCGGTTGAAATTCGATTCAACAAAACTCTCAACAGGTTTTTCGTCCTTGAGTTGGGGGGCAAGTTGTACTCTTTCCCTCCCGACGCGAATGTGCAACAGGCCGACTTGGCCTTCGAATTGAAGGCGAATATCCCTGGCGCATCCCAGTCGTTCGGCTTCGAGTTCCACCCCAAATTTGCCGAGAACCGCGAGCTGTTTCTTTGCTACGTTTTTCAACCGAAACATAAAGACGGAACGCATGTGGCTCGCCTAAAGATGCCGGCAGTCAACGGACCGCCACAAGTCGACCCAGGCTCGCGTGAGGTTTTGATTACTTGGTTGTCCGGCGGGCACAACGGTGGATCTCTGAATTTTGGCCCGGATGGGATGCTTTATATTTCCTCCGGTGACGCCGAGGCCCCCTACCCGCCTGACGGGCTTAAAACCGGCCAAGACATTAGCGACCTTTTGGCGTCCATCCTGCGCATCGACGTCGACCACCGCGATCCCGGGCTAACTTATAGTGTGCCTCCAGACAATCCGTTCGTCGAAGTCGAAGGAGCACGACCGGAAGTGTGGGCGTATGGGTTTCGCAACCCGTGGCGCATGAGCTTCGACAAATCGACTGGCAACCTTTGGGTGGGCGACGTTGGTTGGGATCTGTGGGAACTGGTTTTCAAGGTAGAGCGCGGAGGCAACTACGGCTGGAGCATTATGGAGGGGAGCCAGCCGATCCACCCTGATGATAATTCCGGGCCAAGCCCCATCACCTCGCCCATTGTGCAACACTCCCACTCAGAAGCCCGATCAATGACTGGTGGCCATGTTTACCACGGTTCCCGGCTGGCTGGCCTCGGAGGCACTTACATTTACGGCGACTACACCACTGGCCGAATCTGGGGGCTGCGCTACGACGGCAAACAGGTCACCGAACACCGCGAACTGGCCAATACCCCGCACCAAATCATTTGTTTTGGCATTGGTCCCGATGCTGAATTAATCGTGGTCGACCACTTGGGCACGCTCAATAAGCTGGTGCCGAATCCAGCGAGCACTCCGGCCGTACCATTCCCAACCCAACTGAGTGGGACCGGTTTGTTCTCCAACCTGACCAGTCTCACTCCCGCAGCCGGCGTCATGCCTTACACAATCAATGCCGAGCCGTGGCAGGACGGCGCCCGTTATTCGCGAGTCATTGCAGTACCCGGTGACGGAGTCATCGATCTGCACCCAAACAATGACTCGCGACTGGGAAATTTTGAAGGATCGTTGAGATTCCCCAACAAAACCGTTTTGGCAAAGACGACCACGATGGATGTGTTCGATTCTCCTGAAAGCAGTCAGCCTCAGCCGCGAAGACTCGAGACACAGGTGTTGCAGCTCGTTGATGGTTTTTGGCAGGCGTACAGCTTTGTTTGGAACAAAGAAGGTACCGACGCTGAGTTGTCGGATGGCAAAGGTAGCGACATCGACCTACTGATTCCTGACTTGCTCGTTCCAGGTGGCCGCCGAGATTTGAGCTGGCACTTTGCCAGCCGCGCAGAGTGTCAACTCTGCCATGGCCAGCGCTTCGGCACGGTCATCGGCTTCACGCCGGAGCAACTCGGTGAAGAAACTACCGCTCAACTTAAGCAACTCAGCATTGTGGCGAACCTTCCTCCTCCCAAACGGCCCAGCCTGACCAGAGTTGACGATATTGATGAATCGTTGACCAAGCGTGCCCGCTCTTACCTCCATGCCAATTGCGCTCACTGCCACCATCAAGGAGGTGGAGGAGCGACGGTATTTGACCTTTCCTATCATCTGCCGCTCAAGCGAACAAAGTTACTTGGTCTGCCACCTGCCCAAGGCGACTTCGATCTTGAAAATGCACGTGTGGTTGCCCCGGGCGATCCGTACAGGTCGGTACTGCTTTACCGAATGGCCAAGCAGGGCAACGGCAGAATGCCACATTTAGGCTCGCGCCGTATCGATACCGCTGGGCTGAAGTTGATCCATGACTGGATTGCTAACATGCCACTTGATGAAACCGGCCGGTCCCCCGAGCGGCTCGGCCAAGTGAGCACACAGCAGAAACAGATTCACTCGCTCGGCTTGGCAAAGAACGATAAAAAAATGGCCTCCCTGGTTAAGTTGTTGGCCAAGCCAAGCGGCGCGTTAATGCTTCAGCAGTCGGTGTTGGGCAACAATCCTCTTGATCTGGCGGTCGCCCGAAAGCGCAACACGATTTCGCGAGTTGCCGCCGGGCATGACGACTTCCGAGTGCGCGAGTTGTTTGAGCAATTCCTACCAGACAGCGAACAAATAAAGAAACTAGGCCCGAAGCCGAACACAACCATGTTACTCACCCTGGCCGGCAGCACGGTGAAAGGGAGGAATCTTTTCCTGCAAACCGGCCGCACTCTCTGCATCTCTTGCCACCGAGTGCAAGGCAGTGGCAAAAATATCGGCCCTGACTTGAGCCAAGTCGGCAGCCGACTAAACCGCGAACAACTGCTTGAAAGCTTGCTTGAACCGGCAAAGACGATCACCGAAGGCTACCGCCTCTATTCGTTGGAGATGAAATCCGGCGAGATCCAAACTGGTTTCCTGCTTGAGCGGGCAAAGGAGAATACCCGTTTCCGACTGCTGTCCGGCGAGGAATTGACGATGCCCACTCAAAGTGTGCTGCGCTTCACCGACCTCCCGGTCTCTGCCATGCCGGCCGGCCTCTTGCAAAATCTCGCCCCACAGGAAGCCGCCGATCTCCTGGCCTATTTGGTGTCATTGAGGTGATAGTATAATTTTGTTCGTTAGGTTGACGTTTAAGGTCGAAGTGCAGACAATTGGGGCGGATTTAATTCTTCTGACATGCACGAGTACATTGAACGAGTCGTTGACCTGACCGATCCCAATCAAACCGAGCTGCTCAACCTCTCCCCAGACGAGGCACGCCAGCGCATGCTCACCGGCTCACCGGAAACCATCCGCGACTTTGACGGCTCTTTCGCATTGGTGGCCAAGGACGGCAAGTCAGTCAAGCTGGCCCGCTCGCTCGACCGTCCGCTGCGCTACTTTTTAGCCAAGCAAATCGAGGGGCCGGCGCTCATCGTCGCACACCGTATTGATGCCATCCGTCAATGGCTCGTGGAACAGGGTTTTGGGGACCAGTTTCATCCCTACTACACACGAATGGTTCCGGCGCATTATCTCGTCACGATCCAGCTCGTCGGCTGCCCGGATCCTGACCCGACGTACGAGCGGTTCTTCAACCCGCGCCGCAACCACTACTCAACCGATCTCGACCCGATCGGCTACGACTACATAGCCGCGCTGAAAAACGAAGTCCGAAAATGGCTCGAGCGCATCCCTGAGACGGAGCCGATCGGCTGCTGCTTCTCCGGTGGCATCGACAGTGGCGCAGTCTTTCTCTGCACCTACGCGGTGATGCGCGAACTGGGCTGCGACCTCGGCCGACTTAAGGCGTTCACGTTGAGCTTCGGCGATGGCCCTGACCTTCAACAATGCAAGGATTTCCTCGGGAAGCTGGACATGGGAATGTTTCTCGAGCCGATCGAGTCCTGCCTCGGGGACATCGACGTCGCCGAGACCATTCAGATCGTCGAGGATTACAAGATCCTCGACATCGAGTCCGCCTCTATGGCCGTCGGGCTTTGCCGAGGCATCCGCAAAAAATACCCTGACTGGAAATACCTTATCGACGGCGATGGCGGCGATGAAAACCTGAAAGACTATCCTATTGAGGAAAATCCGGAGCTGACGATCCGCAGTGTCGTCAACAACCAGATGCTGTATCAGGAAGGCTGGGGCGTCGGCACGATCAAGCATTCGCTCACCTACTCCGGTGGTTTGAGCCGTTCGTATGCAAGGACTTACGCACCTAGTCATCACTTCGGCTTCAAGGGCTTCAGCCCGTTCACCAGGCCGGATGTTGTCGAGGTGGCCGAAGGCATCCCGTTCGTCGAGTTGACCGGCTACGATGTCGACAAGTTGTACGCACTCAAGGGCGACATCGTCGCTCGGGGCGTGAGGTCTGCGCTCGGTTTCGACATGCCGGTTTTTGGAAAACGCCGCTTCCAACACGGTGCAACCTCGGTCAGTTCGCTCCGCGAAAACATCCCGGCGCGCGAGGGGCAACTTCGCAAAAAATTCCTCGAGCTTTATTCCTGACGCCCTCGCAGAGTCCGGCGTGGATTACCCGGAAACGCACGCAGCACGCAGCCACTGGATCATCGGGCAGCGCGGCCCGAAAAATCCGCTTGACCCACACCGCCCCTACGCCTGGCTACTGGAGAAGGAGCGCGCTGCCGACGGCAGCCTTGTCGATGGCCTGACGATTTTTCTTACCAACAAGGAATGTCCGTGGCGCTGCCTGATGTGCGATCTCTGGCAGAACACTCTCGACGAAACCGTGCCCGCAGGCGCGATCTCCGGGCAAATCGATTTCGCGCTTGGCCAGACGGAACGCGAATGCAGCGACCTGGCCAAGCTCCAGCAAATCAAACTTTACAACGCCGGCAGTTTCTTTGATGCCCAAGCCATCCCCGAGGCCGAAGAGGCCGTAATTTCAACGCGCTTGGCCAAGTTCAGCCGTGTCATCGTGGAGAGCCACCCGGCCCTGATCGGGGATCGTTGCCTGCGCTTTGGCGACCGTCTGAACGGCCAGCTTGAAATCGCGCTTGGCCTCGAGACTGTCCATCCCGAGGCGCTGGTAAAACTCAACAAGCGTGTGTCTCTCGGGCAGTTCCGTGACGCCGCAGACTTCATCACCCGGCATGAAATAGCCTTGCGCACCTTCGTGCTACTGCAACCGCCGTTCATCCCGGTAGACGAATCCGTCGAGTGGGCCAGGCATTCCATTGATTTTTCACAGGACTGCGGCGCGACGGTCACCACGCTGATCCCCACCCGCACCGGCAACGGCGCGATGGATCGCCTGGCCGCAGTCGGGCAATTCATCGAGCCTACGCTTGTCCAACTGGAGGAGGCGATGGACTACGGCGTTGGCCAGGCGCGCGGACGCGTCTTCGCTGACCTCTGGGATCTGGAACGCTTCTCAAGCTGCACGGCCTGCTTCCCCCAACGCCGTGACCGCTTGGCCAAACAGAACGACACCCAGCAAATCCCCGCTAGGATCACCTGCCCAAGCTGCCGTTGACCCCTATCGGTATGCGGCTTAGCTTACGGGCGGGCCATGGAATCTGATCATTCAATCAATGAACGCCTCGAAAAATATCTCAACCAGGAACCGACAATCGGCAATGAGGTGTACATCGCCAGATCGGCGGTTGTGTTTGGCGCGGTGACACTCGGGAAGCAGTCGAGCGTCTGGTACAACGCCGTGCTGCGGGGCGACATTCACGAGATTGTTGTCGGGGAAGGTACCAATATTCAAGACAACGCTGTGTTGCACATCGCCGACGACTTCGGTTGTTACATCGGCGACTATGTGACCGTGGGCCACTCGGCTGTGGTGCACGCCTGCCGTGTCGGTGATGAGACGCTTGTCGGGATGGGGGCGACAATTCTCGATGGTGCGGTGGTCGGCAACCAGTGCATCGTCGGGGCCAATGCTCTGGTTAAGCAGGGTCAGGAAATCGCCGATGGCTCGATGGCAGTAGGCAGTCCGGCCAGGGTAATTCGCAAGCTCACAGACGAGGAGCGCGCAGGTCTGAAAGACTGGGCGACGAAGTATGTAAAAATCGCCGCCTACTGTCTGAAGCATGGCATCAATGTCGGTGGGCCACTACCGACATCTTAGCTGTTGCCTGGCCATGCGCCCCCAATGAAAACCGTCTTGCTCGCCCGCAATGCCATGGCCACTCGCTTTGAGATGGTGCTGCACGGTGAGGACGAACTGGGGTTGCGTGCGGCTGGAGAGGAGGCCCTTGACGAGATCACTGCATTGGCGGCCCAGCTCAATTTTTACGGGGCGGACAGTGAGATTTACCGCATCAATGCCGGGGCTGCGCTTGGCCCGGTGCCGGTTGAACCGGGATTGTTTCATCTACTGCAGGAGGCCATGTGTGTTCACAAGCTGAGTGGTGGCGCGTTCGACATCACGGTGGCGCCGCTGATGCGATGCTGGGGGTTTGCTGATGGCGAACATCGTGTGCCTTCGCCGGGGGAGTTGGCCAAGGCACGCGAGTGTGTCGGGATGGACTTGGTTCATTTGGACGCAAAAAACATAACGGTGCAGTTTGAGCGGCCCGGTGTGCGGATTGATCTTGGCGCGATCGGAAAGGGGTTTGCGTTGGACATTGCCGATGAAATTGTGCGCGAGGCGGACATAACGAGTGCCCTGATTCACGGCGGCACCAGCACGGTGTGCGCGATCGGATCGCCACCGGAGAAGGATTTTTGGAAAGTGGCCATCGAGCATCCTGGCTGCGAGCAACCGGATGCGGATATTCCTGAATACAAACGGCTTGTAGCCGTGGCTGAGCTCAACGATGAGTCGCTCAGTGTGTCGGCGGGCTGGGGCAAGGCATTCAAGGAAAACGGTGTTTCCTACGGGCACGTGCTGGATCCGCGTAGCGGCCAGCCGACGCAGAATACCCTGCTCGCTGCGGTGGCCCTGCCAAGCGGAACTGCAGCCGATGCCTGGTCAACCGCCCTGCTTGTCTCGGGTGTGGCTGGGCCGGTTGCGCTTGGCCAAGTGGGTGAGAGTGCCCGTTCGCTTCTCTTGCTGCCGGATGATGATTCCGGATTTCGAACGCTCAACGACGGTTTTGAGTCGGCTCTGGGTTGAATTTGCCTTGCCGTGTGATTGGCATCACGCAAAATGCCGGTCGCTCGGCAACCGAGTTTTTACGGGCCCATAGCTCAGTGGTTAGAGCAGACGACTCATAATCGTTTGGTCGGGGGTTCAAATCCCTCTGGGCCCACCATTTTTATGAGCACGGCAGGGCATCAGTTGATTTACGACGACAGCTGCGGCTTTTGCCAACGGAGCATCAGCCTCCTCCGGAGATTGGACTGGTTCAACACCATCGAGCCGGTCCCGATGTCCGCCGCTGTCGATCTTATGGCCAGGCATTTCATTTCGCTGGACGCCATGATGGCCGCGATGCATCTCGTGACGCGCCAAGGCAAGGTATACGCCGGAGCAGAGGCTGTGCGGGAGTTCGGCCTACGTATGCCGCTACTGCTTCCGTTAGCCGTGGCTATGCGGCTTGGCTTTGTGCTGCGCTTGGCCAAGTGGGCTTACAAAAAAACAAGCGCAAACCGATACAAAATAAGCCGGGGGCTGAAATGCAAGGCAGGAGGCTGCTTAATCCATCGAAAGCATTGAAAACATTGCCGCGCTTTAATCGCGTTGGCACACTCCGCCGCGCATGAGGGAATACTTCCTGGCATGGACGGAGTCGCTTGAGCAGTTTGTCCTGGACGTGATTTATGGGCAGCGCAAAGGGAAGCGCGCCGCCCTGCTCCGCGTCGTTCTCTATTTGTTGTCGAAAGTGTTCACTGTCGCCGTCAAAGCGCGGCGGTTCCTATACAACTTTCGCATCATTCGGGACTCTACCCTTGGTGTGCAGGTGATTGCGATTGGCAATCTCACCGCCGGCGGTACCGGAAAGACGCCTGTGGTGGAAAAGTTCGCGCGGGAGCTTCAGGACGCCGGCCGCAAGGTGGCCATCCTCAGCCGCGGCTATCGCTCGAAGCCGGCACCCATGCACGAACGGCTCGTGAACAAGATTCTGCTTCGCGAGGATATCATCCCCCCGAAGATTGTGTCGGACGGAAAATCCCTGTTGCTCGACTCGGAGAAGGCGGGGGATGAGCCTTACATGCTTGCCTCAAACCTTCGGGATGTGGTCGTGCTGGTGGACAAGGACCGGGTCAAGGCAGGGCGTTATGCCATTGATAAATACGGGTGCGACACCCTGCTGCTCGACGACGGTTTCCAGTACTGGAAAATTAAGGGTCGCCGGCGTGATGTGGTGTTAATTGACCGCCAGCAGCCGTTCGGCAACAACGGCAAGCTTTTGCCCCGAGGCACCCTTCGCGAGCCTCCCTCACACCTCTCCCGTGCACATATTGTGTTCATCACAAAAAGCGACGGAGACACAGAGGAATTGCGGGGCAAGATTGCCAAGTACAACCCTAAGGCGAGCATCATTGAGTGTGTGCACAGCCCTCTTTATTTTGAGGATGTGTTCACCGGCGACCGGGTCGGGCTTCACCTCTTGAAGGGGAGGAAAATTGCGGCTCTCAGCGGCATTGCCTTGCCAGTCAGCTTCGAGGAAAGCCTGATTGCGCTGGGCGGTGATCTTGTTTACACCAAGCGATTTGTGGATCACCACCGCTTCACCCAGCAGGAAATCCTGAATGTGATCAATCGTGGTAAAACAAGGCTGGCGGACTTCATTGTTACCACGCAAAAGGACGCCGTCCGGTTCCCTAAAATAGACCGGCGCGACCTTCCTATTTATTTCATGCGCGTGGAAATCAAGATTCTAAAGGGGGCAAAGAATTTTCAGGATTGTGTCCGGCAGATTTGCTTCCACTGATCCGGTGAATTCCCTCTTTTACTACCTGGCCCGGTTTTTTATTGGCGTGATACAGTTGATGCCCCTGAAAGTGGTGGCGCTGGCCGGCCGGGTTGGTGGGTTTCTGTTTTATTTTTTGGATGTGAGGCACCGCAGGGTCGCTGTGAATAACCTGTTGGCAAGCCTGGGTAATTCACATTCAAAGAAGGAGATTATTTCCATTGCCCGTGAAAACTTTTGCCGTATTGGAGAAGTGTACTTTTCCGCCCTGAAGACTGCTGCCATCCCGACCGAAAAAATCGGGTCTGTATTGTCTTCCAAGGGGCGAGAAAACATAAGCTTGGCGAAGCAGGAGGACGGCTCACTACCTAGTTTTCTGTTTGCGATGGGCCATTTTGGCAATTTTGAACTTTATGCCAAATCTGGTGTGTTTGTTCCGGGTTTTGAGCTTTCAACTACATATCGCGGTTTCCGGCAGCCGTGGCTCGAGCAGCTGATCCTGTCGCTAAGGAGAAAATCGGGCGTTTCTTTATTCGACCGTCGTTGGGATGGTGGAAAACTACGGGCTTTCATGAGCCGTCCTGGAACGATCACTGGGTTGCTGGCCGACCAGAGTGCGGGTAGAAGCGGCTTGAGGCTTCCTTTTTTTGGTCGTCCCTGCTCTGTTACCCCTGCCCCTGCTCTCTTTGCTCTGCGCTATAATCTGAGCCTGCACGGCTGCTTTTGCCGGCGCTTGGGGTTAGGCCGCTGGGAGATTGATGTTGGTCCTGAGATTCCAACTCATCACTGTGATCAAGCCCGGCCTATTGAGGATATAATGTCAGATATCAACTCCCAATTTGAGTCTTTTATTCTTGAAGACCCTGCGAACTGGTTTTGGGTACATGACAGGTGGAAAAAGCCGGAAAGAGCTCAAGTTAGAGGTTCTCTTTAGATGGCCTCTTTGATTGTTTTTCTGGTTTCTTCTTTGCCTATGATGTTCGCATTGGCATTATCACATACAGAAATGGTTTGTTCACTTTTATTACTCCCGGGCTCAGTTGATCCGTAAACTCGAAGTTAATTTCTTCCTCTTCCAAGGATTTCAATGGATCTATAAAATATTGGGGGTTAAATGCTATGGAGGTTTCCTCTCCTGAGTAGTTAATTGCCATGGTTTCCTGACTTTCTCCCACTTCTGGCGTGTTTGCTGTTAACTTCAGTGTGTTTTCTGTAAACGTCATCTTTACTGAGTTTGCCTTATCGCTTGTCATTATCTCGGCTCTTCTCACAGCGTGCAATAGTTCTTCCTTGTCCATAGTCACCCTGTGCTTTGACTCTGATGGAATAACTTGTTTGTAGTTTGGATATGCTCCTTCTACCAACTTTGTTACTACTACGGTTTCTTCCTCTTTTTCTTTTCCCATGCTAAAGGAGGCTTGGTTTTCTGTTATTTTAATATCCATATCTCCTTCTTCCTCGAGTTGTCTGCTCAGCTCTTGAACGGCCTTGGTTGGCACTATGACTTCTATTGGGCTTTCCTGTGATTGCTCTACCTCTTCTTCTGCTAATGCTAATCTTCTGCCATCGGTTGCAACCATTGTTAGTTTTTTGTCCCTGAAACTTAAAAAAAGCCCGTTAAGTACATACCTGTTTTCATCGAGTGAAACTGCATATGCTGTTCTACGTAGCATCGATTTTACTTTTACTTGCTCCATTCTTATTGTGTTTTGCTCCTTAAATTCTGGGATTGGCGGGAATTCCTCCGCTGGTAGTCCGTTCACCTTCGTTGAAAAAGACCCTGATTCAAGGGAACATAGATTTCCTGTTACCTCAATCTCTACTTGGTTTCCCTCTACTTCCCTTGCTATGTTATGAAGTTTTTTTACTGGTATTGTAAATGAACCTTCCTTCTCTACTTTGGCTTGTACTTTTTTTGATATTGTCACGTCTAGATCAGTTGCCGTTAAACACAACTGCTTTCCTTTTGCACACAACAAAACATTAGCAAGAATTGGCAGCGTTGTTCTTGTGGACACAACATTTTGTACAGCTTGAAGACCTTTGATGAATTCCTCTTTGCTAATTGTCAGTTTCATCTGCGCGCACATAATATAAATCTCTTCTTTAAAAGGGAATCTTATTATTAAGGGGTGTTGATAAGTGAATAAAACAATAAAAATGTAGTTTTGCAGTGTTTATTTTGAAAATTTAAAGAAAAAGGGAAGTCAGTAAATAGAAGATTGAAGGCATAAAAGGGATTTATTAATTAAAGTAGAGTTACAATTAACAAATTTTACAAAGGTAGTTCAGGCCAATCGAATTCGTTCTATCGCTGTTGGAAATCTATCCAGAACAAATTCAATTTCTTCTTCAGTAGTTTCCCTGCCAAGAGAAAAGCGAACTAAAGAAGAAGCCTCAATATCAGTTTTACCCAAGGCAGAAAGGACATGAGAAGGATTAAGAGAGCCGGCAGAACAGGCAGAACCGGAAGAAGCGCAAATTCCATCCAAATCAAGAGAAGCAAGCAGGGTAATGCTATCGATTTCAGGGATGGTAAAGGAGCAGGTATTAGATAAACGACAGGCATAAGGACAAACTAAATTGACTCCAGGTAAAGAGTGAAGGGAAGAAAGACGATCAATAAAAGGAGTCATCAAATTCCTATCAAAAACAGGAGAAGGAACAAACAAAGAGATAGCTTCAACCAAACCAGCAATAGCAGCCATGTTTTCAGTACCGGCGCGACGCTCGTTTTCATGGCTTCCACCAAACAAGATAGGGTCTAGTGATAAAGGAGACCTAATAAACAAAGCACCACTTCCCTTGGGACCATAAAATTTATGGCCACAAATGGAGACTAAGTCGGCATTAAACTGTTGTATATTGTCAAAAGGTTCCTTTCCAAACCATTGCACAGCATCCGTGTGAAAACACACCCCAGACCGACGACAAACGGAACCCAGCTCGGAGACAGGTTGAATAGTCCCCGTCTCATTATTAGCAGCCATAATGGAAACTAAGATGGTTTTATCACAAATGGCATTTTCTAAATCTTGTGGGTTAACTATACCTTCAACATCAACCGGTAGTATGGTCTTCTCAAATCCCTCTTTATTCACAAGATATTCAATAGCATGCAAGACCGCATGATGCTCCACAGCAGAGGTAATTATATGTCTCCCTTTGGGCTTCAAAAACCGAGCAGTTCCACAGATCGCCATATTGATGCTCTCAGTAGCGCCGCTAGTGAAAACAACTTCGCTCGCTTTGCATTTCCAAACCCCGGCAACCCGTTCACGGCAATCATCTAAAAAGGCACGAACTTTCCTGCCAACACTGTGAATGCTGGAAGGATTGCCATAAAAATCGCCAAAAAAAGGCAACATTGCCTCTCTAACTACGGGATCAAGAGGCGTCGTTGCATTGTAATCGAGATATATCGATTTCACATGCGGTTCCCTACCGAAAAAAAGTCACAATCACAACAGCAATGGGCACAACAGCAGAAAAGAAGGAGAAAAACAGGGTTGAAAAATGTGAACAAGTCAATAGTGACATCAAATTAGGAGAAACAAGCAAAGTTGTTCACAACATGACAGAATTCCAATTTAATGGTCGCTTGACCAAGGGAAAAAATCAGGCAGACGCTTTAGTAGCCACAGCGTCTCGTGGAACCTCGGCAAGGATTTTATCCAACACGAGGTCGGATGTAACACCTTCCGCCTCCGCTTCAAAATTGACGATTAGGCGATGGCGCAAGGCGGGCAGGGCAAAAGCGGCGATATCGTCGAAGCTCACGTTGAAACGACCCTCCGTTAGTGCCCGAACCTTGGCACCAAGCAGCAGTGTTTGTGCACCTCGGGGGCTGCTACCAAATCGCAGAAACTGGTTCGTGATGTCCAATGCAGTTTCCGAGTTGGGATGCGTCGCCAGGACAAGGCGTACCGCGTAGTCCTTCACGTGGGAGGCGACAGGCACTTGTTGAACTAGCTGTTGCAACTCAATGAGAGAGGTACCATCAACAACAAGTTTGACATCAACACTGCCGCCCTCTGTTGTGCGTGTCACCACTTCAGAAAGCTCATCGGCACTCGGGTACCCCACGAGCAACTTGTAAAAGAAGCGGTCGAGTTGTGCTTCAGGCAGAGGGTAGGTGCCTTCCTGGTCAATCGGGTTTTGGGTTGCCAAGACAAAAAAAGGCAAATCCAGCTTGCGGATCTTTCCACCGATCGTGACGCTGCGCTCCTGCATGGCCTCCAGCATTGCCGACTGGGTCTTTGGGGTGGCCCGGTTGATTTCATCCGCTAAAACCAGGTGTGAAAAAATGGGTCCATGCTGAAACTCAAACGCGCGCCTGCCATCGTCGGTTTCGTGCACCATATTGGTGCCCAGAATATCCGCCGGCATGAGGTCTGGCGTGAACTGGATGCGGTTGAACGAGAGGTCGAGGACCTGGCTTAAAGTACGAACCAACAGTGTTTTACCCAGGCCGGGCACGCCTTCAAGCAACACATGGCCGTTGGCAAAAAGCGCATTGAGCGTACCGTCAACAATCGCTGCCTGACCGACTATTATCTTGCCGATTTCCTCGCGGAGAGCGTCATATGTTTCCCTGAATTTATCGATCTTTTTCTCGGGGCTCATCTGGTTTTCCTTATTGCCAATTGGACGGACAGGTGCATGGCCAAGTGCTATTTTTTAAGGTCGTCAAAATAATTCCGAACCGAGTTTCGATAGACACGCGGCACCTTGTCCTGATTCAACGCATTGCGTGCATCCGATTGTGCGGCGCTCGCCGCTTCCAGGAATTGTACCCTGCTGTTGCCCTTGATGCTCACACCTCGAAGCGTGATGCTCGGCATCGGACCCCTGGGATTGATCTTCCCCTTGACGCGAGTGGACACCATGTCCTCCGGCACTTTACCTTCCCCGCGATCAGCGTTGCCTCGGGCGTCCATGTCAGGTCGCGAGATGCCGGAGTTGTCCCATCGTTGAGCAAGGTCATCCGGCGAACGTTGGTAGTTGTCATTTCCCCAGGTGCCGACGCCGCCACCCGGCCTGCTGCTTGGGCCAACCCCAGGTTTTTGGGTGGAGCTAAACGATTGGCTGTTGCCCACCGCCAGCTGCGCGCGTTCCAGGTTTTGCAGGGAGGCCATCATGTTTTCCATGTCGCCCAGTTGCTGTAGCGCCTTCTTCAACTCTTGCGCAGCTTCAGCCAGCGAGCGCGAAGCACCGGCCTTGTCACCCTCCCCGGCTTTCCCCTTCGCTCTGGAGAGGAAATTTGAGCACTCGCCAAAATTCTCCGCCGGTCCGAGCGCGTCCTGCAACTCCTGAATCATTTTATCGAGTTGTTCGGGCGCCAGCTGCGCCGAATCCAATTGCGACATCATCCTTTGCAGCGACTCGAGCGCGGCAGGGACTTGTCCTTTCTCGAGCTGTTCACCGAGCGTTTTGCCGATCTCCGCCATCTGCAATTGCAGGTTCTGCATTGCCTTGGCCAAGTCAGCCATTTTCTGCAAATCCTCCTCAGCAATCTTCAAATTCTTTAGGAATTGATCAATATCGCTGGACTCCAGCGCTTGCAACGCCTCGTGAATATCCGGCATTTCCAGCCCCATTTGCTCTGCCATTCTGGCCAGGTCAGACAGGGACTTGGCCAATTGCTGACGGGCCTGCTGTCCCTCAGGCGAGGAGGCTTCCGGCAGGCTTCCGGCGGTATTTTTGATGGCATCCATTTCCGACTTCAGCTCATCAAACTGCTCCGACGTGGTGTCCTTCGCGTCGCCGAGGCTCTTTTTTAATTTATCCAGTTGTCGCTGCATCTCGGTTTTCGATTGTTGAGCGATCCCCGGTGGAGCCAGAGCAGACTGCTGCAATTTCCTGAGCGAATGCGCCAGGGCAAGTTTGCTGGATTGATCGCGCAACTGTTCCGCCAGGCTCGAAAGCTTGGCCAGGGCCTCGTCGCGCATGAGTATGCCCCGCGTGAACTCCCGGCCAAGTTCCTGCACCGACTCAAGTGCTTTCTCAGTCGGCTCGAAGTGCGGCGGAGTCGTCGTCACTTGCTGCTTGGTCAGTGCCTCCAGGTTTTGTCCGACATCCTCAATGATCACCGAGTCGCGTTGTTGATCGAGATACGCCAGGCTGCGATTCTCCGGCACAAACATAAGCCCGAAACAGGCGGCCAGCACTAGCAGGGTCCAATGGCACACCTTCGGCAACTGGAGTGGCAGAAGTTTTCCCGCCTCAATTTTGTCCGCCGCCTTTGCGGCGTCTCTGATAACCAACGCGGACCAATCGGAGTTTTCTGCGTCGCTGTTCGTCAATTCGATCGCAGTGCTGAGGCGCTCCTTCAATCCCGTTTCGCTGTCAAGCCAGCGGGCGGTGTCAATTGCGTCGAAGCGCTTGGCCAAGCCTAACAGCAAGGCGCCGACTGGAAACGCCAAGCCGATAATGCCTGCCCAAAGCAGAGAGACCTGCGGAATCGGGGCGAGTTTGAAAATGACCAATGCCACCAGCCACAGGCAAACGCCGAGCAGCAATCCACGCCACATGCAGCGCCAACCATGTTGAATTTTCCTACGGCTTGCCGCGGCTTGTATTTTGCCGTTGATGACCTGTTTTTCGCTCATGCAAAGCCTCAATGCTGCGCCCAACACCCTTTATTTGCGAGGGTTAAATGACCCAGTTACAATGAAAAACGGCTGCCTGAAGACAGCCGCAAAATGAGATGTGTTCAAAAAGACTTAACCCGCTGCGGGGAGTTTAAGGTGGCGCTTAGCCAGAACTTTCTTGGTCTGCTCCTTACGGAATGCATCGTAGATTTTCCGGTATTTGGCCGACTTCACGCCGAGGATGGACACGGCCAACAATGCCGCATTGATCGCACCCGGTTTGCCGATGGCCAACGTGCCCACCGGTACTCCAGCCGGCATCTGCACGATCGACAGGAGCGAGTCCATGCCCTTGAGCGAGGCGGACTCCATTGGCACGCCGAGCACCGGCAGCGTCACCTTGGCGGCGATCACACCGGGTAAATGCGCCGCCCCACCTGCCCCGGCGATGATGACCTCGATTCCCTTTCTCTCCGTCGTGGCGAGGTATTTCATCAGCGCATCGGTGGCGCGGTGCGCCGAGATTGCCTGGGCTTCCCAAGGGATGCCGAGGTCGTCGAGCTTCTGCGCGGCATGGGACATCACGCCCCAGTCGGACTGGCTCCCCATGAGAATGCTAACCAATGGTTTTTTTGCTTTTACAGCCATAGACAATCAAAAAAGTGCTCAACGCACGCCAAGTAAACTTGGCCAAGCGCTAAAAATCAAACTTGTTTCCGCTGCCGCTTAACCAAGCTCAGTGGTCGCGCTTGAGCAGATAATCGGCCAACGCCTCCAGGGCCACCGCTTTGCCTTTTAACGGCTTGAGAGCAGCATAGGCCTTGGCCGTCAGGTCAGCGGCGATCTTGCGCGACTTGGCCAAGCCGACAATCGACGGATAAGTCGCCTTTTGCACGGCGGCATCCTTGCCGGCGGTCTTGCCCAACTGCTCCGACGACTGGGTTACATCGAGGATGTCGTCGATCACCTGGAAGGCCAGGCCGACATGGTAGCCAAAATCGCTCAGCGCCAGAAGCTGGCGCGGTGTGGCGTTGGCCGACATGCCACCGAGCCGCACCGAGCAGGTCAGCAGCGCGGAAGTTTTACGCTCGTGAATGTAGCGAAGTTGTGCGCGCGTCACAGGCTTGCCTTCGCCCTCAAGATCAGCGACCTGGCCGGCGATTAGTTCCGCGTGCCCGGCCGTCTTGGCAAGTTCGCCGACGTAATCGTTCTGCCTGTATCGCTTGGTTGGCCTGGCTTGGTTGGCCAGATCAAACGCCAAGGTCAGGAGAGCGTCGCCGGCGAGCACCGCAATGCCCTCGCCGTAAACGACGTGGTTGGTCGGCTTGCCCCGGCGCAAGTCGTCGTCGTCCATCCCGGGTAGATCGTCGTGGATCAGCGAGTAAGTGTGGATGCACTCGACGGCCGAGCCAAGAATCAGCGAGTCGCTAGCCCTGCCCCCGCACGCCTCGGCGGCGGCCATGCAGAGGATCGGCCGGAGCCTTTTGCCGCCAGCGAACATCGAGTAGCGCATCGACTCGTGCAGCGTCCTCGGCTTGGCCGAAGCCTTGGGTAGATGTTGGTTCAGCGCGGCATTGACCCGCTTCACGCCTCGGTCGATGTAGCGCTTAACTGAGAATAAACTTGGCTTGGCCTTTCTGTTCGGGGAAACCGGCACCCGGCGGTTTTAAGCAAGCCTCCGAAGACTCACAAGACAGGAATAGGGTAAAGACACGCAAAAAGGCGACACAAAAACCTTGAATTGCAAGGCGGGGAAAGGGTCTAATTCCTTCAGTTAAAGCACACGCAAAATGAAAACAAAAATCACCCTCGTTGTCGGGCTGGCTCTTGGCTTATTAAGCGCAGAAAAAATTCATGCTGAGCATAAATCCTCCTATTCGAGTATTTATTCGCCCTCTCTAAAAGCCAAGACGCTCAAGCCGGACCTGTTCGGCAAGACCCGCACAGAATACTTCACAAAATACGGCGAAAAAGTGGGGACTTCCGAGGCTCGCAAACCGGATCTCTTCGGCAAGACCAAGACCACGTTTAAAGACAAATACGGCAAGACTTTGGGGACGACCACCGGGCAGAAGCAGGATTTATTCGGGAAAACCAAGACGGTCATCAAGGACAAGTATGGGAAAACCCTTGGAACGGCGGTTAAGGAGAAGCCGGATCTTTTCGGGAATGTAAAAACCACTTTTCATGATAAATACGGCCGAAAAATTGGAGCTGCCAAGACCGGCAAGCAGGATTTGTTCGGAAAAAAGAGAATCACCTACACAGGTCACAATCCGTTCAACTTTTTTAAAGACTCCGAAAAGAAAAAGTAAGGGCCCCAAGCGATCAATCAAAGCCGCAGCAGTCAGGAAATGAACCCGTTCCTCATGACAAACTCGCAGCCGCGCTATTGAAGGGGTGCCGAAGGCGATGAATTCAGTCGAATTGTTCACCCTTGAGCAGACAAATCTTATGAAGAAAGCAGCTACCATCATCCTCTTTACTATCCAATGGGCTTCGATCGACGCCCTGGACTGGCCCACCTATCGGCACGATGCCCAAAGGACAGGGATTACCAGCGAGCAGTTGGCCCTTCCATTGTCGAAAAGCTGGACATTTGTGTCCACACACCAACCCGAGCGGGCATGGCCCGCTCCGTTCAGGGAAAACCCATACTCAGGAGTCAAGGTGGAGCCGCTGCTTACCTTCGACCACGCCTTCCAGCCGATCGCTTGCGGGACTTC
>Ga0209753_1000331_pt1 | contig 19532 bp, 11 predicted proteins | sample METZYME_3_550m_FD_187550 | JGI IMG/M metagenome (GOLD analysis project Ga0209753, IMG submission 187550) | Marine microbial communities from oxygen minimum zone in mesopelagic equatorial Pacific - METZYME_3_550m (SPAdes) (version 2) | ecosystem: Environmental > Aquatic > Marine > Oceanic... | reverse complement strand
GATGTAGTAAGACCGCCGTTTCGCTGCATACGCATATCCGCCGAAAATGCACCCCTCACCAGGCCGCCGGCCGTCGGAATGGTAACAAGACTAGTCGGCGGAGGGTATTCCTGTGCCGATAGACAAACCAATAAAGATAAAAATGCCGCCGAGGTCAGACGCATGTCTGCACGAATATAACCCGCCCTTCCCTTCCAGTGCAAGGACGAGGAGTTCAGCGATAAATCACTGGATAGAGAATTTCACCGTCTCGACGTTCTATCTCAGTCACCCGTGTTAGTGGCAAGGTGAGTACATCATGTTCACCGGAAAGCATAAAGCGAACATATTCATCTGTAATCTGAATAAGTTCGACTTTGAGTATATCACCGGCTTTCATGGTAATGAGATCGGGGGAAGTAAGCACTTTGGGATCCATAAGCTTTCCCAAAGACTGATCCGGGTTCCACCCTTCCGCTTTTCTCATGAGAATATCTTCGATAATCTCAGAACTTTCCTCCAACCGATTACCGGGGATATAAGTAGAAGTATCCGATGGAGACCACCCGGAGGTGATAGACTTTCTCGGTAAAGTAATCCCTACACGACTCACCTCTTCACCCCTGGCATCATGCTCTACCATGGTATACTCACGGGAGATAGGATTGAATCGGTACTTAAAGAGGCGGACTGTTTGACCGGTCAGTAGATCCGTCCACAACTCTTTTTTCACCAATCCTTCTTCAAAATAGTCATACTCGATCTGACCAAAAGGGGTGTTATCAACAGACAGAAACTGATATCGGGAAACCTTTCCATCGATGTTGTAATCGTAAACAGTGGTCCGTTCATCAAAATCGGCAAGGTTACGATGTGGAAAAACAAGACTTATAAAAGTTGAAGACATTTCCTCCTCACCATGCACATACATTTTGGTCACATTACCGTTTCCGTCCGAAACAGCCCGCCGCCAAAGTGATCCATCTTCGTGGTACTCGTACATTTCCTGTTCAGAAATAATATTGTCTTCCCCCACTGTAATCTTTGTGCGAAGCTGGTCCTCACCATTGTAAAGTGCCTCGATGTGGGGAAACTTTCTTGCCTCGGCGGGTTTCATTTCCATGCCCTGCAAAAGGTCATTTTCTGTTCTGTAATAACGGATGTAGGAGACATCCTGCGGAGTGCCCAGTACAATCGTTATTGTCAATAATATGGGTAGCCATTGCAAGAATCGCATCAATAACAAACTACACACTTTGCCATCGAGAAAAAAGTCGAAACGCTTTGACAATTTCTGAGGTTGACAACAGTAGAACCGAATTGTAACTTTGTTCTGCACTATCGCTCTCGGCTCGGGTGAATTGTCAAATTTTCAGGACTCAATAAAAACGTAAGTGATTCAATCATTACAAACCTTTTGTCTTTCAAAACTTCGACTTCCTGTCACAGCACTCCTTCTACTTTTTATTCAGTCAGCATTATCGCAGAGTGCCCCCGATGTCTTCGATAAATACACATCGGTAGGGCAACTTGGGTTGACTGTCACCAATTTCGGCGTTCTTGGGAATGGCTGGAACAGAATCAACGGCCGCATCCTCCCTTCTTCCCAATACAAGCAGCACACGGAGAATCTGCGCGAACAGGTGGAACACTTCTCCTCCGCTGGGCTGTGGATCGGCGGTATCGTAAACGGTGAGCGAAGAGTTTCCACCGCTATCGTCGATGGTGTCTTTGAATCGGGACAAGAAGGCTTTGAGTTCATAGCAACGTCAGGAATGGAGATCAAGTCCTCCATCTCATCCACCTCACAGGATTCCATGGCGCAGTTTTACTCACCTTATGCAGTCTCACACCAAGACCTCATTACGGATTTCAAAGACTTTGGTGAGAATCCATCAGACAACTTCGGCATCCCCAATCATACCCCTCTCGGCGTCTCAATCCATCTGGAAGCCTACGCCTGGAATTTCACTTACGCTGATGCTTTTGTACTTTTGAACTACACTATCACGAACCAATCCGAGGAAACCATCGAGAACATTTATACGGGGATTTGGACTGATGCTTCGGTTGCGAATATGAACTATACCAACCGTTACGAGCCAGGAGGCGGATTTACGTGGTATGACAATCTGGATGGATTTGACCGGTCCGTAGATGGCGGGGGCTTCACCCGCGACCTCAGCTATCAGTACGATCTGGATGGTGACGCCGGTTGGGCTGAATCGTATATCGGGCTGAAAGTACTAGGAAGTACCGTCCCTCGACCATACCTGAGATCCAACCACAATCAGTGGGTGTGGACAACCAGCACGAACACAGATTACCCCGATTTCGGCATGCCGCTTAACGACAGCGAGCGGTACAAGCAGTTGAGCACCTCTGTCCGTCGCGGTTCAGGCGAAGCATTTACTGAGGCCGGATATCCATCCAACGCCAACAGCTGGCTGTTTATGCTGTCTACCGGTCCGCTAGGAACAGAACCGATCTCTGCAGATTCATCCAAATGGCAGCTTTCTCCGGGAGAGTCGGTGAACGTGATCTTTGCCACTGTCGCAGCAAGATGGAACGGCGGCGGCGAGGACTCCCACAATCGACGTGCTAACTTCCACGTTAACGCCGACTGGGCGCAGAGAGCATTCGACGGTGAAGACAAGAACAGGAACAATTACCTTGACGAAGGTGAAGATATCGACTACGATGGGGAGATCGATCGATACATCCTCCCCGCTCCGCCGCCTGTGCCCAATATGACGGTGGGCGTGGGCGATCAGACGGTGACCGTTTACTGGGCCGACAATGCTGAGGACTTCGTCGATCCCATCAGTAGGCAGAAGGACTTCGAAGGGTACCGTGTCTATGGGGAGCAGAAGACAGTCGGCAACGAAACAGCGGAATTCACTCTACTGGCAGAATTCGACCAGTCCGATTCCACCTTTCGGCATATCGGTTACAATACTGGGTTCGATGCGGTGAGGATTACAAACGACTTCGGCGAACCCGACAGCATTGAAATTGAAGGCAACGCTTACCATTACAGATTTACGAACAATAACGTGAAGAACGGGTGGTTGAACTACTACTCCGTCACCGCCTACGACAGAGGCGATCCGGAGGCTAACCTCGGCAGTCTCGAGAGTTCACCTTATGCCAATCGAGTGTACGTTTATCCTGGCGCGAAAACAGTGACGAATAACTGGACATTGGAGCCCGGCGTCTATCCGAACCCTTATCAAGGTCAGGCGGTGTGGGAGGGATATGGCAGCAGAGAGCGGATGATCTGGTTTACCAATCTCCCACGGATGGCGGAGATCAGGATCTTCACGCTCGCCGGCGACCTCGTCGATGTACTCCAGCACGATTCGCCCACCTATGCCGGCGCAGACATTCAGAATATTGACCAATACAAATCTCCAAACTTTGGAGGTGGAGAACACGCCTGGGATCTGATCACCCAACACGATCAGGCCCTCGCCTCAGGACTCTACCTCTTTACAGTGGAAAATCAGGATGAAAAAAGTTCTTCTTTTGGTCAAGTAAAAGAAGGCAAGTTCCTGGTCATCAAGTAACAAACAACGGAGGACAAATTATGACTAAAGCAAAATGGTCTATGCCCTGGTTGATGGTATCCATTCTGTTACCCTTTGCGGTAGTGGCACAGGTGACGGCAATCAAGGACATCCAAGAGACTAGTGACGCTTCAGGCGACTCTCCCAAGAATGGAGAAACTGTTACGATCTCAGGAATTGTGACAGCCGAATTCTGGGGAAGCTCCAATAACCGGACGTTCTTCATTCAGGATGCTGAGGAGGCGTGGAGCGGAATCATGGTCTACAATTACGACGGTTGGAACACTTTTGACTTCACGGGAGCTGACGGCTCAACGGTGAACTCCCTGGCGCTCGGCGACAGCGTGACGGTCACTGGAACGGTCGATGAATACAATAGCAAGACTGAGATCGTAGACGTCACCGCAGTGACTATACACGGCGTTGCCGATTACCTGGATCCCATTGACGTGTTAGCCTCAGCTATCAATACAGGCTCGGCCACGGCTGAGCAGTACGAAGGCGTCTTGGTACGCGTAGTTGATGCTGTCGTCGATTCGGCCGATCTCGGTTACGGCGAGTGGTCCGTGGCCGATACTTCAGGAATCGTCAGGCTAGACGATGTAATGGCTTACTATTACACCCCTGCCGATGGTGATAGCCTGGAAGAGGTTGTGGGCGTTCTCGACTACAGTTACGATAATTTCAAGATTCTGCCACGCTTGGCGATTGACATCGTAGAACTTGGCGTTACGCGAATTCAGCGCATTCAGCAAGTCCTATACAGTGATCTCATAAAAGCTGGCACGGATGAGGAGTCAGATTTTTCCTATATGACCGGGGATACGGTAAGCATCGAAGGGATCGTCACCATGCCTACGGGTCTCAGCTATGCTGGTGCCGGTATTAAGTTCATCTATCAGGATGTTAACGGCGGACCGTGGAGCTCCATTCTTTCGTACGATCCCGACAGCACGGCCTTCCCTGTGCTCTATGAAGGGGATCACGTGCGGGCAACGGGATACATCGCTGAGTATTCCACAGGTCCAGCCAACATGACTGAACTGTTCATTACGGAGCCCATCGAAATCCTGGACACTGGTCTTGACACACCGCCCGTTGAGGTGGTGGAAACCGGTGACCTCCGGTGGCCCACAGAGGCCGAACAGTGGGGCACGGTGAGTGTCCGCGTGAAGGGAGCGACGGTAACCAACAACGATCTTTCTTACGGTGAATGGGCTGTGGATGACGGCTCTGGTTCCGTGAGGATCGATGACGATTCGGGCGAGATCGCTGCATGGCAAGAAGAAAACGGCAGACCGCCTGTTGGTACACTCGTGGATTCAATCCAAGGTTGGGTCTACCACCACTACGGCAGCAACAGCGATTCCACGGCTTATAAGCTGGAGCCGCTCTATCCTGCAGATATCGTCATCAGCGGCGGTCCTCCCGTCATCAAGGACTACAGTCGGTCACCTTGCGTGCCGAAACCGGATTCCACCGTGCCAGTCACGGTGACCATTAGCGATAACTCGACTATTACATCGGCAGAGATCTACTACGCTGTCGATGCAGGTTCGTATCAGTCAGTGGCCATGACGAACACGTCTGGTACCACCTACACAGGCACCATCCCCGCCACGAGCACGGATGGGGCGAGGGTCCACTATTACGTGAAGGCAACGGATGATGGCGATGGCCAAAACTCGGCCATGTCCGCGACCCTCCCCAGTGATACAGAGGTGCAACAGTACAGCTATGTTACCAAGACGGGCAATCTGACCATTTACGACCTTCAGTACACCAAATGGTCGGGAGGTGATTCTCCTTTCGCCGGATGCGAAGTGACCGTTGCAGGCATTGTCACTGCTGATACAGCTCAGAACAACTCCGGGTACGGCGGCTACGCTATGCAGGCGACGAGCGCGCCTTGGAATGGAATCATCTTCAACTACGATGGCACTGAAGTCCTCTCACGAGGGGACAGCATAAGCGTCACCGGCACAGTTGAGGAGTATAACCCCTCCTGGCACTTCAAGTACGACAACAACACCATGATCGAGGCGACGGAAGTGACAAAGGTCTCAACCGGGGGCAGCATCACATCACTGCTCGTGAAGAGCGCCGATCTTTCTCAGGACGCCGATGAGGTTGAGTCTTACGAAGGTGTGGTCGTCACCGTGGAAGATCCCATGGTCGTCTCCATCAACTCGTATGACTGGTCCATCTGGGATGAAACCGAGGGTCTTTGCCTGATGGATGATGATATGGCAACCTCTGCCGGGGACGCCGAACTCGAGGCGTTGGAGCAGTTCCAGCAGGTGGACTATGTGGCTGGTGTTTTCAACTTCAGCTTCGGCACCTACAAGATCCAGGTGAGAGATGAAGCAGATCTTGGCGTGGTGACAGCCGATGTTGAAAAGGACATTACACCGTACACCTACAAGCTGTACCAGAACTTTCCTAACCCGTTCAACCCTTCCACAAGGATCCGGTTCGAGATTGCGGAACGCCAACAGGTCGATGTCGTGATCTACGACATCCGCGGTTTCAAGGTTCGGACGCTGTCAAAAAAGACGTTCGATCCCGGATTTCATGTGATCAACTGGGATGGTACGGATGACCTAGGTCAGCTCGTGAGCTCAGGCGTTTATATGTACCGTGTTAAGGCTGGCGATTTCATCGATCATAAGAAAATGACGCTGGTCAGATAAAGTAAGTTGTGCGGGGCTCCGGTTCACCGGGGCCCCGCATCTGCTATGTAACTTGAGAAAACTCTCGCCGATTCTTGCAGTCGCGGTTCTTACACTGAGTTGCGATCTCTGGGAGTACGCCGATCCATCGGCACCCATTTCAAACCGTGCACCCGAAACATACCTCACACTGACGGCGGCGGAGACGCTCTATGCCCGCATCGGGTCAGTGGAAGAGAAAACAGATCCCGTCACTGGCGAAAGCTATCTCGATACTGCCTGGGTCTATTCTATGGATGAAGCGCCCGACCCGGACTTTCTGTGGGATACCCTCGGCAACGCGTTTACAACCATAACCACGAGCAAACAGAACCTCAACTGGTGGGGTGAAGATTCAGACGGACATGTGATTGGATATCAATACAAATGGAATGTGAATGACGGGTGGACATTCACCACGAAGGAGTCAGGCCTCTTCTTCCTGCCTCTCAAAACGGAGATGGATGTATTCACATTTGAAGTAATGGCCGTGGATAACGACAGCCTCACGGACTCAACGGCGGCCCGGGTGGTGATCCCCGTACGAAACTCGGCACCCCAGATCGGTTTCAGGTACAGGAGCAACCCGCTGGTGAACGATCCCGGCGACACCAATTTCACCTTCCCTACGCGGACGTTTGTCTGGGATATCGAAGACGAGGACGGCATCGAGACGGTGCCCGATGTTTTCTACGCTGTGGATGATACCTGTGCCACATGCTGGCACTGGCTGGACGCAGCGTTGAACTCCAGTGTAACGGTAACAAATCTTGAGGTCGGTGCCCACACCTTCTATGCGAAAGTGAGGGATATCGCCGGCGCCCAGAGCAACACTATCCGGTTCCCGGACCCCGATGATCTCACCACGGCCAACCACTGGGTTGTCATGCCCGTTGTGGGCGCCACGCTTCTTGTGGACGATTTTCCTCAGGACCGAAACAACCGCGCCCAGAAATGGTACAAGGGTATCCTCGACACACTCGCCGAGGATGGCGACTATTCAGTCTGGGAAATCGGCGAGAAGCTCCCCTACTCCAATGCCGACATCAACGCCAACCTGAATTATTTCGATCATGTGATCTGGTACACCGCCTATACCGGACCCGAGACATACAACGGGGCGGGTGCGAACATCGCCAACTTCCTAGCCAACGGCGGCAACCTTTTCCTGAACACCGCCGAGCTGAAGGACACCACCCTCGCCTGGTTCCCCATCGATTCCACTTTTACCCTGAACCCTTCAGGGCGGCTGCTGAAGGGGACCGAGCTACACGCCCAGTTGGATTCATCGCTCGATCTCTCGCTCTCCAAACTAATCGCCATCCGTGTCCGGGGCTTTGAGACGGACACCACAAGTGCGCCATACCTCAGAAGCCTCTACCGACTTCAGGAGCCGGGAGAAACAGACGGCTGGCTCGGGAAGCCCAATGTCTGCGCCGTGAATCAGTTCAGGGTCAATTCAACCACCCTTTCAGGCAAGGCTGTTTTCATGACACTGCCTCTTCATAATGGTTCGGAACCGCTAATGGAAGGAACAGGCTCGGCGTCAAAGTTTATCAGTTATCTCTGGCGTGAGGAGTTCAGACAATGAAGCGGCTGCTGACATTGTGGCTGCTGGTGGCGCTTCCACTGATAGGGCAAGAAAAAGGTTCTATAGAAGGCAGGCTGTCTGACAGTGAAACAGGCGAGCCTCTCCCCGGCGTCAATGTTATGGTGAAAGGGACCTATTATGGCGCCGCCTCCGATGCTGACGGCTACTTCCGAATTACTAACGTTTCGACCGGTAGCTACGATATGGAAGTCTCCATGATCGGCTACAAGGTGATCCTGAGGACCGGTGTGAAGGTGAACGCTGGACGAACGACGACAGTCGATTTCCAGCTGGAGCAGACTGTCCTCGCGTTAGGCGAAGAGGTAGTAGTGGTTGGTAAGAAACCGCTCTTCGATGTGGACGAAACGGCCTCCATCACTAGGCTTTCCAGCGACGACCTTGAGAACATGATTGTCAACAGTGTGGAAGATATTCTCGCTGAGCAGATCGGTGTTACGAAGGTGAATAACGAAATCCATATTCGCGGTGGACGGATTGATGAGAGCCTTTATATCATCGACGGACTCTCCATCAAGGACCCTCTCTCGGGCTACTCGGGAAACCTGTTCGTCAATGCCGAAAGTATCGAGAATTTGGAGATCATCACCGGGGGCTACAATGCTGAATACGGACAGGCCATGTCCGGCATCATCAACATCCGCTTGAAGGAGGGAAGGGACAAGTTTGAAGGGAGCATCAAATACTTGAGTGATCACTGGGGTGCGGCGACCGGAGCCTTCGAGCACTTCAATAGTGACCGGTTCGAGATGAATCTCGGCGGCCCTTCACCTCTGCTCGAACTTATGGCGCCGCGGCTGGGACTGGACCTTCCGGGGAAGTTCTCATTCTTTGCCAACGCCTATGGGAAGATCACTGATTCACACCTGCCGGCGGCGAAGCAACTCTACCCTCATCGGAACTGGATTCCGCCTTCTGGTCTGTCAACACAAAAATCGGACGAATTCCTTGAAAAACTGGCCCCGCGCGAGAATAACGACTGGCATGCGCTCTACAAACTCTCCTGGCATCCGGACGAGATGAAAAAACTCTCAGCCTCCTATGATATTTCTCTGAACATCAATCAGGGCTTCTTTATGCCGAGAGCCTTTTCCACCACCTACTTTCCCTACGCATACAGCCAGATGCTTGACAACTACAACACCATCACCAGGGAATCGCGCCTCGCGAAGATCAACTGGACTCACACTCTAAGTCCACGGAGCTTCTACGAACTCACTATTGGACAATTCCTGACGCTGGAGCACAGCGCAGTTCAGGACCTCCACTGGACCGATTACCGAGAGCGCCTCGACATCGAGCCTGTCAATTACATCATCCGTGACAGGGACGGAAATGTACGCATCACGTATGGTGACGAATTCTACGATACGGGCTTTTCGCCGGAATGGTATGATCTCTCCAGCGACAACACGCGGCTCGATCTCGACTGGACCCACCAGACCCTGAGTCAGCACAAGATCAAGGGTGGCTTGGAGCTGACTTCCACTGAGATACAGGTGGTGGACATAGACGAACCATGGACGGGGACGACGGGTTTCGGCATCAACTATGACGCTTACCGCGCAAGAACTCTGTTCGGCGCATTCTACGTCCAAGACAGGATTGTTTTCGAAGGAATGACCGCAAATCTCGGGCTCCGTTACGATTATTGGTTCCCGGGGAAGTATGTGGAGGACGCCATAGCCGATCCTGACGCCATTACCGTCACCGATGAGGCACGGGCCAGATTCAATGAGGAGACGTTCGAATTTCTGGGATATCGCGGTAAGGCAAGGCTCTCTCCCCGAGTCGGCATCTCTCACCCCGTAACTGACAACGATGTTCTCTACTTTTACTACGGCCACTTCTCTCAGCTCCCCACATTTCAGTACGTTTACGCGAAACTGAACACGACTGCCCCCTCCACCTATCAGGTTTTCGGGAATCCCAACCTGAGCCCGAAAACGACGGTACAGTATGAGATAGGGCTGAAGCACCGTTTCAGCGAAGACCAGGTCCTCGAAATGAAGGCATACTGGAAGGACATGTTCGACTACGAGACTTCTCAGAACATCACGCCTTCCAATCCGAAGTATGCCCACCTTCGGTTCCTCATGTATCTCAATGCGGACTATGCGAGAGCTCGTGGGATCGAGATCATTCTCAAGAGCCGTCTGCTGACAAACTGGTACGCCGATGTGAACTTCAACTATTCCATCGCCACGGGGAAAAGCTCAAACCCCGATGACAATCTTCTTGTCCAGGCCGGTCAGCTTCGGGAGAAACCGTTGGACGAGGTGTTTCTCCGGTGGGACAAACCATTCCAGACATTCGCCAACATCTCGTACGATCATCCTTCAGGATGGGGGATGTCTTGGCGGTTCGAATTCGAGAGCGGGCGTCGGTACACACGATCCATCCCAGGCACACAGGAGTATCCCGACGGCCTCATTGAACTGGATGGTGTCACCTACTTCATAGGCACGGTGGAGGATGACAAGCCTTACTATTACCTCGCAAAAGATCCAGCCTCGAACGTGGATCTGAAGCTATACAAGAAAATGTCCGTCGGCGGTGTCAATCTCCGGTGGGTGGCAGAAGTGGAGAATCTCTTTAATCAGCGCATTCCCCGCCGGATTAATCCTTTCACCGGAAGGGAGTACAATCCTGGCGTCATCATTCCCTATAACATGATCGAGGCGCCCAATCCCAATTTCGATCCTTCCCGCTTCCAGACCCCGCGAACGGCCATCATTGGATTTCAGGTGAAGTTCTGATGATGCTCAGTCTCAGAAGAATTCTCGTACTCACATTCTTCCCGTTGGCCCTTTTCGGACAACAGAACTTATTTCCGATCTTGGGAGGTCAGCGCGTGGGGACATCGGTGTTCACGTTCCTAAAGATCGGCGCCAGTGCCCGCGCCGCAGGTATGGGAGAAGCAGTGGTGGCCCTGCACCAAGACGCATCTTCCCTCTTCTACAATCCAGCCGCTATCGGACAACTCTCCGGCACCCAACTCTCCACCTCGCGAGTCCAGTGGCCGGCTGACGTCACATACGACTTTCTAGGGGTCTCCCACCATCTGGCCGGAAGTCATTATCTCGGGCTTTCCGCCGGTATACTCCACATGGCGCCCATGAAGGAGACCACCGAGTACTTACCTTATGGCACGGGAAACTACTTCATCTTCCAGGATCAATTCATCGGGCTTAGCTACAGTGTGAAAATGTCCAACCGTTTCACTTTCGGTATAACACTGAAGCATGTGGAAGAGAATCTGGCGGGGAATCGGATGCGGTCCATGCTCCTCGACGTCGGCACTTTCTACTGGACGGGTTTCCGAACTTTCCGTTTCTCGGCTGTCCTCTCCAATTTCGGCCCGCAGGCGAGACCCGAGGGGAGCTATGAGCGGTTCGTCCTTGACCGTGAGACCGGCGATGAGGTGGTCATCGATTCTGAATTTGAGCTCTTTTCTCCGCCCACCATTTTCCGGGTGGGGAGCGCCATGGAGGTTATCGAATCACAGAATCATTCAGTCACAGTTTCACTTCAGCTCAACCATCCCGTGGACAACGCCGAGAACATGGTGGCCGGAATCGAGTACCTTTTCCTGAACACACTGGCGCTCCGGGGCGGGTACAAGATCAACGTGGAGGAAGAAGATTTTTCTGTCGGCGCGGGATTTTATGTGCCGGTGGGCCCGGCCAAGCTGAGGATAGATTTCGCTTATACCAACCTGATTCACCTCTCTGACCCAACCCGTCTGAGTCTGGCGGTAGAGTTCTGATGAGAAGATTCATACTGACAGCTTTAGGCAGTTTCTTATTACTCGCTTACGGTTGTATAGAGAAGATGCCTCTGCCCGCGATCATCAACGAAGATGTGGAGTTCGCCGCAGGCGACACCACCTATCTCATCATGAACCCCATCTGGGACTCAAGTTACGGCTTCTCCGCTCCCGTCGAGATATCCATCGCGCCGGACGGACACATCTTCGTCGCCGATTCGGCGGCGCGGGCGGTCTTCGTTCTGAAACAGGACGGCGCCGTCCTCAGCGAGTTCAATGACCTCAGGAATCTGCATAACAACACCGGCGAACCCTTCGCCCCTATCGATGTGGACGTGGATCAGAAAATGAATATCTTCATGATCGACGGTTCCCGCCGCGTGTACAGATGGAACCAGCTGTGGCGGCAGAACGAGATTAAGGAGGTGATGACGGGGGCGACGTTTGTGAATATCGCTTCCGGAGAGGAGGTATCTGTCTCAGCCGGCAGTGCCGACTGGTACGTAAAGCTCCACGGCGGGGAGTGGCAGATGGGTGACGCCGTCTGGTCATCGGAGCAGTCTCTGATAGACTCCCTTTCCAAACCGCACCTTTTCTTCGACGCCGACGTGGAGCAGACTTCTGTAAAGGACATCTATTACAGCAGCGGTCAGTCACTCTACTCCGGCATTTCGTCAGCGGACGGCGATTACATCTATCTCACCGATGAAGCCCACGATCGAATCGTGAGGATTGATTTCCAGCAATCACAGCTGATCCGCCTCGCCACCGGTGAGGAGGTATGGACACACAGAGGCGTGTTTGGTCAAACGGTAGCAGGCTACGGAACTGGAGCCGGCACTGTGAACGCCCCTGCCGCGGTTGATGTCGATTTCGCCGGAAACATTTACTACGCCCAATCGGGGGAATTCTTTTCCGTTCACAAGATTCGGCCGGTCTCTTCCGGCGGATATACCACCTATCCCTCGGTCTTCCAACAGGGCTCAAATGACATCATGGATCTCTGGCGATTCTCGAAACCGGCCGATGTAGCGGTGGACCAAAAGCAGATGGTGTACGTTGCCAACACGGTAGCTGAGGAAATTCAGATTTTCAAGTCCAACGGGGATTTCTTCAAGAAAGCGGGTATTGTGGAAGTGACGGTGGATACCACTATCTGGGTTTTCAGTGAAGGCGATTCAGCCCTGGTGGACACGTTTCTCATGGTGGAAAGGCCTGGTATCTTGGGCACTCCTCGGGGCCTGGCTGTGGACGAGCGGGGAATTATCTATGTCTGCGATACAGCGAATTCGAGGATCGTAAGATACCGGCTCTCCAACACCGTGGACGAGAACGTTATTCCGGACGAGTAGCTACTTCAGCAGGAGGAGCTTCCGCGAGACGCTCCCCTCTGCCGCCTCGAGGCGGCAGAAATAGAGGCCGCTGGGATATTCCGACCCATCCCATGTGACTTTGTGACTACCGCTTACCATTCTCCCAGCCACCAGCACCACCACTTCCCTCCCATGCAAATCGTGTACCGATATGCGCACGTCGCCGCTCTGACCCGCGGTGAACGGTATGACGGTAACCGCATTGAACGGGTTGGGATAATTGTGGTGAAGCTCGAACTGCGTCGGAAGGGACGTTGAGGTCCGGACGGCGATGCCGCTGTTGGACTCTCCCGGCGTCCCCATGTCGCCGGCCCCGTAAACGGTGGTGGAGACTGTCCAGTTGGCGCCGTCATTGTTATCGGCGGAAGAATTCACGAGAGCCATGGAGGCGCCGGTGGGATCGGGAAAAGAGGCGTCGTATTCAACCCTGTCCGCCTCCCCTCCGGACTCGTCGAGGAGGATGATCTCATCGTCCCCGTTAGCCAGTTTGAAATCGCCGTAGATGTAGACGTAATCGGGCGAAAGGCCGCCGTTGGAAGGGCTGTCGCCGTTGGACGCCAGCACCACATGTCCGCCCGCCTCAATCACAAAAGAACTGTCACAGGTGAGAGACAATTCATCGCTGTCGTTGTCCTTCACTGTCCAGCCGCAGAGATCAACACTCGTGTTTCCCGCATTGTAGAGTTCAAACCACTCTCCGCTGGCGTCGCTGACAGCAGAGGGATCTTTCATGATTTCGTTGATCACCACGGTGTGCTCGCTCGGCTCGATGCCGATGAACTCAATATCCATGATGACGGGAAGATGATCTGACGCATCATGAAGGGCGTCGGCCACATCCGCTGAGACGACGCCGTTGGTACCGCTGTTGATGGCCTCGTTGCAGCACCGTGTGCCATCGTTGCCGAATGCCGAGTAAGAGTCAACGACATAGTTCACAAAAGTGCCGTTAAGGACAGCCTCAGAGGCGAGAATGAAATCGAATCGGTCGTCCATGCCGCCGTAGGAGGCCCGCGTCGCCTGCGTGTGGATGGCGGCAAAGGAAGAATTGCTGTGCCAAGCGCCAACCTGATTGATGGGATCGAACAGCCGGCCGTCGTTGTCATCCTGTGACTCCACCAGCCGCTGAAAGCCATCCTCGTCCCCATCATAAACATTGTAGTCGCCCATGACGAGGAAGTGGGTCCCGGCATCGAGATCATTCAGATACAGGCGCAGCTTCGAGGCTTCGGATTCTCTGTCCGCGGCGTCACTGTCGCTTGTGCCTGCTTTGAAATGTACACCGTAGAGCCTCACTTCTCGATCGGACGGAAGATGCTTCACCACAAACTCTACCGCGTCGCGATGGCCCCAGCTTGATGTGGTGTTCACTGCACCTGTCGAAACGACCTCATACTTGCCGCTCTTGAAGTAGAGGGCAATATCGATATCAGTATCTGGTTGATCCTTGAAGGAGGCCCCCTCCCAGTTTTCTCCAGTGTGGTTCAGAACATCCTCCAAAAACCGGGTGTAGCCCATTTCATTTTCAACCTCCTGAACCACCAGCAAATCGGGTTCTATTTCACCTATAACCATCCTCAGGTCATCCTCTCTGTCGTTGTCGCCGTCACTCACACCACCGTAATTCCAGAGATTGTATGTCATGACCCGTACCGTATAGCTTGTTTGGGCGGAAGCAGGCTGGAAAAAAACCAGGATTAGACAACCAGTGAAAGCAATATGAGGGAGAATAAATTTCAAATTGAATTAACTGAAGTAAAATAACCACAATTTTGCTTAATATCACTCAAAAAGGGATCCTATTTGACGAAATTATCGAACATTAACTGTTGAAAATGAAAGGGAGAGGGGATAAAATGAAACAGTTCAATAGCCTTTGTAAAGGATAATAAGCCGTGGATAAAGTGATGGTGTTTTGACTTTAGATTTTGGATTGAGAAAAATCTATAATTGCAAATCCGAATTTGTATGTGAAGAGGCAAACGATTATGAATGGTAAAACAATCTTGATTCTAGGCGGCGGTGTCGGAGGCATCGTTACTGCCAATGCATTGCGCGAGCGCCTGGCTTCAGAGCATCGCATTATCATCGTGGACAAACGGGCCGAGTACATCTTTACTCCCTCGCTGTTGTGGGTGATGGCCGGTTTGCGGCAACCAGAACAAATCACCAAAGATTTACGGTATATGCTCCAGTCTGGCATTGAAATTGTACAGGCCGAGGTGCAAGATATTGACCCAGAACGGGCCATAGTTCGGGCCAACGGCGATGATCTGGCCTACGACCATCTGGTTGTGACCTTAGGGGCTGACCTAGCCCCCGAGGTAATGCCCGGGTACATTGAAACCGCCCACAATTTTTATGACCTAGAAGGAGCTACCAAGTTATGGTCGGCACTGCAACGCTTTGAGGGCGGGCGGGTGGCCGTACTGGTTTCGGCAATGCCTTTCAAGTGCCCGGCCGCTCCTTACGAGGCAGCCATGCTGATTGAGGATGTCCTACGTCGCCGGGGAATTCGCGACCGGTGCCAGGTGCAGGTTTTTACCCCGGAACCGCAACCGATGCTCGTGGCTGGGCCTGATATGGGAGTGTCAGTAGTAGGGATGATGGCCGCTAAAAACATAGGCTTTCACCCAAATCTACCGCTGGACTACATTGACTCGGCCGGAAAGACTTTGATTTTCAAGAATGGCCGACAGGAGTCTTTTGACTTCCTGGCAGCTGTACCGCCCCACCGCCCACCCTCTGTGGTTAAGGAATCATCACTGGCCAATGAAACGGGCTGGGTAACGGTAGATAAGCATACTCTCCAGACCCGCTTCGAGAACGTCTACGCCATCGGCGACGTAACAGCCATTATTTTGAACAACGGCTTGCCGCTGCCTAAAGCCGGTACCTTTGCGCACGCTGAGGGCGAAGCTGTAGCTGAACGCATTGCCGCCGAAATCGGTGGTGGTGTACCTCAAGCCGAGTTTGATGGGGTAGGCTACTGCTGGATTGAAGCAGGAAGCGGTTCGGCGGGTTTTGCCAGCGGCCAGTTTTACGCCGAGCCCAATCCGGTGATAAGTCAGCCGCGCTCCGGGCGATTTTGGCATTGGGGTAAGGTAATGTTCGAAACTTACTGGATGGACAAAGGTTTTCGGCGTTACTTAGCTAGGTCAGGACTGAATCTGGGGAGCAGAGTCTTTGGCATTTCCTCCTCGCTCTAGCTTAGTTTTTCCGGCCCCTCAATCGGGTTAGATTATAAGAAGTTGTATGAAATTCTGTACAGTAATCAATTGCATGGATGGAAGAATCCAACTACCTGATCACCACCGCTGATGCCCAACGTCAGATAATAAAGTCCATGCTTTTAAGGCAAAGTGAGTTGAACCTGCAACAGATGAGGAATACCGAGGCCGTGGGACGCCACCTCAAAACCGTAACCGACTGAAATGACCCGGGCCCGAAATGTGACACCACCGGCGTAAGAAGTCACTTCTTCCCCAATTCTTACACCACCTGTCAAAGTAAAATCTTTCACTCCCGTTTCACCACCTACACGAATGACTGATCCATAGGCATCTGAAGACTCAACGGTAAGTGCCGCAATAGTTGAAATCAGCGATCCGTTCAAAATTGGTTTGAAGACAAGACCTACTGAGGCAGTAGTTGGCAATGATGGAGCCATTTCTTTGAAAGCCAGCATCTGACCACTGTTTCGGAGTGAAGCACCAGCTGTGAGCCGCCCGTCTAAAAGAGAAGCGATGGCGCCCACGTCGAATGCCACACCGGAAGACGCGTATATGTAAGACTCCATCTGGAGCCATCGCAAAGTACCGCCCAAACGGATTTTGTCATTCCCCTTTCCCCACGCTGCTTCCACGGCCGTTCCGGAAGTAGTAAAGCTTGCGAGAGGATCATCGGTGGGCCTGGCTGTTCTCAGTTCCAGATCACTGATGGTGAGTGAACGGAGTCCCAGGCCAAGAGTACCCCCCATAAAAGGCTGAACAGCAACGACGGAATGGCCTCGGGCATCTGCCAACCAGGCATTATATCCGAAAAAAACTTCCGTAGCAGGGACTTTCTGAACCACTAACGCAGGATTAAGCCTAAAAAGTGAAGGATCGCCCCACAGGGCCGTCCCGGCACCTCCCAATGCCAATTGACGAGGTGTAAAGGGGACGTTAAGAAACGAAGTTCCTATGCCATAAAGAGGCATGATAAGCAAGGCAACGCTGATAACAGCCCGCCGGAGAAAAACAGTTTTCATTAGAAAGTCAGGACGTAGGTAAAGACGTGAGTCAGCCCTTCTCCCCGGCGCCCAAGGATGAAAGCGTAGTCCACGTATGCATCGTCCCGCTGGAGAAGTGTATAGTTGAGACCCAGACCCACCGTGGGTGAAAAGTTGTTAATCCCGGCACGGACTGCCACCCGCTCAATAGGTGTATATTCACCGCCGACACGAAGACGATGGGCCGAAACGTGCTCTCCCATACGGAAGTAGGTATAATCACCAATCATATCAATGAATCCCGGCCGGTAGGCAAAACCGGCGCGTACTTGCAGCGGAAACTGATCTTGATAAGTACTTCCCTTATCTTCAAAAACATCTCCTGTGTTCCAAGCATAGGCAGCGTTCCAGTCCTGGATCACAAACCCCATTTCAAAATTTTTGGATTGCCTGTACAATATCCCCGCATCAACACCTATCCCCTTACCATTTACTGTCCCTTCCATAGGAAGTATCTGATAGAACATTTTAACATTTACACCGAGACTAAGCCCCGATACCAGTTCATTAGCAAAACTGACGTAGACAGCGTACTCTTCAGTTGATAAAGTTCCGGTCTTGTGGCCTGCAGCATCCCGGCCGTCGATCTTATCCACACCAGCATTGACGATACCGATACCAAGGCCAGCTGTTGGAGGCAATTTAGTTGACAAGGAAGCGGAGACGAGGTAACGATCCAGCGGCAAAAAATGATGAAGAACGGAACCACTTCTTTTATCCATAAAAGCGATCGCGGCAGGGTTGTGATAACCGGGAAATCCGGGATCGATGGCCGCCGTGAAGCCACCACCCATGGCCATGGAGTAGGCAGTGGTCCCAAACCGGAGAAAGCTGCCGGCGTAACCGCCGATTCCTTTGGCTGAGACAGTTTGGAGCGTTAGCATTATGAAAATGATAACTGTTAAACGTCTTTTCATTTCACAACCACCAGCTTCACCCAATGTGAAGTATCATCGTAGAACAGATTGCAAAAATATGTGCCATTTGCCACAAGGTTCCCCGCTTCATCCCGACCGTCCCATTTAAGAGCTCCCTGCCCTTCGCCACGAGTAAAATCAATGGCCCGAACTTCTTCCATGGCAAAGCTGAGAACGATCAGTTTGATAAGGTTTGATTTTTTCACCTTGTAATAAAACCTCACATAACCGTCACCATCCAGCCGGTTGTGGAGCGTTGGTGAGAAGGGATTGGGATAAGCATAAGGTGTATTTGAGGAAACATTGGACCTGTAGATCTGCCAGATAGATTCGTTGGAGCTAGGTGTATGTGACCGTGCCAGACCGTCCCCGGTCCCAATCCACAAAGTGCCGTCTAGGATTCTGGGATCATCATAATCGAGACGTTTGTCATGCAAAACAGCGTAGACATCGTTATCAATAATCTCATCACTGCTCGCTTTGTCTATAGCCGGTCTGTAAAGGGCAAAACTTTTACCGTCTTGGGTTCGCCAGAGGCCATTACGTGTGGCAATATAAACCAGGCTGTCTACAGCGAAAATGTTGTAACCGTATTCACCCTTCAAAAGAGATACCGTTTGCCAGGTTTCACCATCATTTTTGGTGTAGCTGATACCATTGACTTCTCCGGCTTGATCCGCAGCACGGGTAACTGCCCAAATGATAGTGCGTCGGCCTTCCCATTCCTGTTTCTCAATTGCGATCACCCAGTTACCCGATATTGAAGAAGTAGGAAATGAGTAGTGCTTCCAGTCCACACAACCAGAAGCGTCCATAATACCCCGATTTAAACCGTTTGCAGTACCCACCCAAACTGTGTCGCCGTAAGTAATAACAGAGAACGCCTTGTGATTATGGTTACCCAATGGTGGGTCCCGAGGATTTAGCTCATAATCAGGAAAGCCAGGGTTTCCTATATTACCCTCATCATCAAGTACATAACTACTATCTGGATCTCCACAAATAAAATCATTTTGAGTGTCTAAAGGAAGCGGAACACGCTCCCATTCAGCATCACTTTCTTTAAGGTTATCTTTTTTGATTCTTCTGAGTCCACCAGCCCAACTAGCGATCCAATAATAATCCTTCCCGATAGATATATCGTAGGTTACATTATTTTGCTTAACTGTAACCGGCAATGCCTTCAGTGTTACACCTCCCCAGACAACTGAGTCCTCACCGGCACCATCTGTCGGTTGTTCAAAATATGTCCAAGTTGCACTTGATAGATCATCTGAATCAATACTGAGAGCCAAACCACCACCCGCTGTTTCTTTATCTATTTTGGTGGCC
>Ga0209753_1000328_pt1 | contig 19579 bp, 14 predicted proteins | sample METZYME_3_550m_FD_187550 | JGI IMG/M metagenome (GOLD analysis project Ga0209753, IMG submission 187550) | Marine microbial communities from oxygen minimum zone in mesopelagic equatorial Pacific - METZYME_3_550m (SPAdes) (version 2) | ecosystem: Environmental > Aquatic > Marine > Oceanic... | reverse complement strand
AATGGCCAAGCCATAATGACCAGATTATTTCGAACCTCCGTTACTCTGTTTTTCGGACTACACTTTACTTTCTTCACGCTGGCGCTTGGCCAAGACGGGGACCCAACCGACACGCGTGTCACCCACGGCCCCATGCTCGGGCGGCCCGCAGCCGACTCGATGAGCCTCTGGCTGCGCACCGCGCGTCCGGGCAGAGTGGTCGTTTTTTATGGTACCGACAAAAATGACCTGTCCAAGACAGCAACGCTCAAGTCGACTTCAATCGACCGGGACAACACCGGCATACTCACCCTTACCGGGCTCCAGCCCAACACGCGCTATCACTATCGCATTGCGGATCATCAGTTGAGCGGGTCGTTTCGGACGCTGCCGCGGGCGGCGGATTTCAGGAACGCCAGCGGCAATCCGGAGGGGCTGTTTAACTTCCGGTTCGAGTTTGCGTGTGGCAACAACCAACGCGGCGGCGGCGACAGCGCCGGCCCCACCCTGCCGGTTTTCGACACGCTAAACGCCCAGGTTCGGGACAAGATAAACTTCGCAATCCTCAACGGCGATTGGCTTTACGAGAACCGCCGCGACTATCCGGCCAGCGAGTGGCTGCACCAGGTGGGACTCGGCTCGATTGGCCAGGCACCCGACATTGTCCGCAAGGCCCCGACCGTTGTCGGTGTTTGGGACAACTACAAAACCTACCTTGAGCGAGGACGCAACTTGAGCGAGTGGCACCGACACGTGCCGTCCTTTTACACGGCGGACGATCACGAGTTGCTCAATGACATTTACGGAACCGGTGAGGTCGGCTACGTGAATCGTCGCGCGGTGTTCCGCGACATCGCCACGCGCGCCTGGTTTGACTACCTCGCCTGGGCGAACCCCGTAGAGCACGACGCTCCGGCCTGGTTTGGCATCGGCACCTTCAAGGCCGGAAGCGATGTGCTGGAGGATTCGAACGCCGACTTCACCAAGCTCAACCTCACCGACTTGGCCAATTTACATGTGCATTGGGGAACGCCAACCGCCGGCGTGAAGGATGCCGCGCTCGACTCGCAACCGGGCGATCCCAACTCCGCCGTTTACGAGATCGTCGAGGTGCTTGGCCCGAAGAAGCTCCGCATCAATCCACCGGCCAAGTCCAACGGATCGCAGACCTACTCCATCGGCCGCCGCTGTTACGGCAAGTTCAGCGTTTCCAACTGCGACTTTTTCCTGCTCGACACCCGTTCGCACCGCAGCCTGCACAACGTCGATAACCCCGACAACCCCAAGGCCACCATGCTCGGCAAGCAGCAACTAAAATGGCTGAAGAACGGCATCCGCAACAGCCAGGCGGACTTTATCTTTGTCGTGTCCTCGGTGAACTTCATGGTGCCGCACGTCGGCAGCGGTGGCGGCGATGACCGGCAACTGACCATCAAGAAGGACGACGCGTGGACGGTGTTCCTCAGGGAGCGCGAGGAGTTGATCGAATTCTGGGACGGCCTCGACAAGGGCGTGTTTGTGCTCACCGGCGATTTGCACAACAGCTTCGCGATCAAGATCACCGACAACGTGTGGGAGTTCGCCAGCGGCCCGCACAACTCAATCAACCACGCGCCGATGAAGGACGAAGGCGGCCGCCCCGCCAACGGCCGCTTTCAGTACGGCCCGCGCGCCTGCGACATCCGCTGGAGCAGCTACGCGATGGAGGACATCCCACGCGCCAACCGCACCTTCCCCCACTACTGCGTGGTGCAGGTCAACAACGTCTTCAACAACCCGCTCGAGCGCGACGGCGAGCGGTGGTTCGCCTTCCCGCACCCGCAGGTGATCTTCCAGTTCCACGACGCTTACACCGGCGCCCTGCGCTATTCGGAGACCTACGTGCTGGGGCTGGATTGACACTGCTTGGCCAAGCGCGGATCATCGACCTCTGTGCATCCAACTGTTCCCAACAAAACGACACGCCGACGCCGGCTTGGCTTGGTTTTGTTCCTCGTGTTCGCGCTCGCGATGGTGATGGGGCCGGGGCCAGGGTTGCGCCTGATAAACCCTGAACCCACCGCCGCCCGCGAGAGCCTGCTCATTCTCGGGGTACCGGTGATCTACGCTTGGGGACTGTTCTGGTACGGCGTGCAGGCTGCAGTGGTGGTGAGCGCCTGCCTCACCATCTGGAAACCAAGCGAGGATTGATGGACACCGCCACGACAACTGAGCTTGGCTGGCTCCCGCACTTCTGCCTCGCGGGGTATCTGCTTTTTCTGCTCGGGATCGGCCTCTGGGGTTTTAGTAAACGCAAGGCCGGCGAGGAGGACTACTACCTCGCCGGGCGCGGTCAGGGCTGGATGGTTTCGTCACTGACGATCATGGCCACGTTTTTCAGCTCGGCGGCGATGCTCGGCGCTCCGGGGATGGTGTACAAGGAGGGAGTCGTGTTTGCGTTGTTCGCGCTGAACGTCCCGCTGAGCGGCGCGATGATCTACATGCTCGGCAACCGCATTCGCAAAATCGGCCAGACGCACGGCCACATCACGCCGGCCGACCTGATCTGCAGCCACTACGGCAGCCCGGTTGCGCTGCGATGCCTCGTGGCGTTGATCGGTTTTCTCTATGCCGTGCCGTACGTGGTCATCCAAATTCAAGCGGGCGGGATTATTTCGAGCCAACTCTTCGGCGGCGAACACGCGTTCGAGATCGGTGCCTGCCTGCTGTCGCTGGTGACGATGCTTTACATCATGATCGGCGGCATGCGCAGCGTCGCGTGGACCGATGCGCTGCAGGGCACGCTGCTGATGGGCGGCATGTTGCTGGCCGGCGCTGCCGCCGTGGCGGCCCTCGGCGGGCCGTCCGCTTTTTTCGAGAAAGTCGGCGAGTTGCCGCGCACGTCCCTCTCCGTCCCCGGCACCACCGGTTCATTCACGCCGGAGAAACTGTTCACGCTCTGCATCTTCGGCGCGCTCGGCTCAATGATCCAGCCGGCGCAGTGGATGCGTTTTTACGCGGCCAAATCGGCCAAGGCGCTGCGGCGCAGCGCGGTCATCTTTGCGCTTGGCCTGACGGCCTGTTTTCTATTTGGCGTGATGCTGGTCGGCTTGGGCGGCCAAGTGCTTTATCCCGTGGCCAAGCCAAGCGCCGACGGCGCGTTTGAATACCAAGTGCAGGCCGACGGCCAAGCGGTCGCCGTCAGCGAAGCCGAACTGCCCGGGCGCTTGGCCGAGGGCGGCAAGCCGCTACCCCACCCTGACGTCGGCGAAGGGCCGCGTGACTTCGACCAAATCATGGTCGTCGTGCTCAAGCGCCACCTGCCGGAACTGCTTGGCCCGGCGGGGCTCCTGCTGGCCACGCTGGTGATCATCGCGATCATGGCGGCGGCGATGAGCACCGCCGACAGCAATTTGCACGCGCTCAGCGCGGTGCTGACCCGCGACATTTACAGCGGCATCCTGCGGCCGGGCGCCTCGGAGAAAAGCCGGCTGTGGGTCGGGCGCGGCGTGATCGCGGCGGCGACGCTGTTGGCGCTGGGCATGGTGTTCGTCAGTCGCAGCAGCGAGAGTTTCAACCCAATCGGGATGATCATCCCAATGAGCCTGCTGGCAATCGCCTTCTCGAGTCAACTGCTGCCGGTGACCTTCGACGTGCTGTTCCTCAAGCGCGGCTCGCGCCAGGGGGCGATCGCCGGGATCGTCGCCGGAATGCTGGTGGTGCTGATGTTCAGCCCGCTGCTGGCGATCATTACGGGAAGCGACTCGGCGGCGGTGGGCCTGTTCGCCCGCCTCAAGCAAATCGCCGACATCGGCTTTTGCGGCGTGGTGGTGAACGTGGCCGTGTTCACGCTGCTCAGTGTGATTGGCAAGCGAACACGAAGCTGACCCTGCGCTTGGCCAAGCGGGGGGATTATTTTTTAAGCTTGGCTAGTTCCTTGCGCAGGCTCTTCGATGCTTTCCCATCGAACACCTGCCAAACCGCCAGGCCGTTACCGACCAGTTCCCACTCATCAAATTCCCAGACAACTTTTTTGTCGCGGTTAATCTCAAAAATTTGCGGGTTGGTCTCGCCAGCGTGGCAGTTACCGATGATGAAGTTGCCGTTTTTGAGTTCCTGCAACGCCGTCATCCAGCCCAGGTCGATGTCGGTGCCGGGAACTTTGTCCTTGATCTCCCAAACGACTTTTTTGTCGAGGGAAACCTCCACCACGCTGTGGCCGCTGCCGGAGGCGATCAGTGTGTTGCCGTTCTTCAGGCGGATCGCACCGTAACAGCGAGTCCTGATGAGGTATTCCCAAACGATCTCGCCCTTGCGGTTGTACTCGGTGACGACGCCGGGATTCTCGGAGGTGACGAGGTAGTTTCCCTCCGGCGTGAAGCGCACCCAGCGGGTGTTTTGGCGGCCGTCCCTCTTCATCGGGATCTCGTGGACAATGTTGCCTTTTTTATCCACCTCGATGATGCGCCCCACCCCGCTCTCCACGATCGAGGTATTGCCGTTTTTAAGGCGCGTGAAGGCGTGCACGTCCACCCGCTTGCCCTTGTTGCCGTTCATCGTGGCGGAGTCGTAGGTCCAGACGACTTCCTTTGCCAACGTCATCTCGGTGAGCTTGGTCCACGAGTCGTGATAGAGGATGTTGCCGTTGGGCAGAAGGTGCACATCGTGGTGGCCGGCGTGGCCCCTGGCCGGTCCGGGAGTCTTGTGAGACCAGAGCACTTCGCCGTCGCGATCGGTGATGGCTACGACGTTTTTGCCGTACGACGCGCTGATCAAAACCAGGCGCTCGGCCCTGCCAACAACAGCAGTGAGCAACAACGAGAACAAGACCAGTAGACGAAGATTGGCTTTCACGCCGGGGAAACTAGTCGCTTGGCCAAGCGGCGTCGAGCGCGGGTTGCTCAGCGGAAGAGCCGCGTCTCCAGGCGGTTACTATCGTCGCCCAGGCCCACGCCGGGCATCGCCTTGAGCGAGAAAACTAGGCTCACGCTGAAGTCATCCTTGCCGGCACGGTGATCCCGCAGACGGAAGCGCAGTGCAGCCGTCGCGCTAGAGAAGTCGTGGTACACGCTGTAGCTCTGTTCCTCCATCGTACCGTCGCTGGCCTCGAACTGGTGAATCATACGGAAGCCCCACTCCTCGTTCAGGCGATAGTACACGCGGCTGAACAACAGGTCGTTGCCCCAGCGCCAGTCGTCGTCGATCTGCTGCTGGAAAAACGGATCATACGGATAGCGCTCGCGCAGCTCGTCCGGCGACAAATCGCGGAGGTACCGGTGGCCGAGCGTCCAGCTCCAGCGATCGTTGGGCAACAGCGAGACCGTGTGGTTGGCCTCGTTAAGCAGGTTGTCATTCGGATCGACCCGCAGCTCGGATCCGAGCAGCAGCCACGAGCGCGGCTTGAGTTCCAAGTCGGAGTAAACATCGCTGAAGCGCACCTGGTTTTCGTTCGTCTCCAGGCGCCAGTCGGTGAACAGTTCCCAGTTCAGCAGGTCATCGACCTGGCCGTTACGCTTGGTTTGCAGGCGGTTCCGGACGCCGAGGCGCATAACGTTGCGCGAGTCGATGCTCTCGATCGAGTTGTAGTCGGGGAAGTCGACCGGCCGAAGGCGAAGCGACTGCAACTCGCGATCGAACTGGGGCAGCTCCCACGGGCGCCTGTCCGGTTCCGGCACATAAATGTAATTAACCAGTGGCTGCACGATGTGCCGCAGGCCATCGACGCCGAGCAAGCCGCTTTTCGCGTTGGCCCACGTGCTCGACGCCTTGAACGACAATTCGATGCCGGTGTTGAACACGGAGCGATCCATCCCGCTCGACCGGCCAGGTGCAGGATTGTCGCCGGATGTCGCGCCGTAATGCGTCAGCCGAACACCAGCGTGCGGTGTGACATTCAGCCAGCCGAAGTAGGTGCGCGGCACAAGCAGTTGCTGGTGCGTGTCGGCACGGAACGCCTCGTAGCCGATCAGGCCCAGGTCGGTGTCGGCCGGGCGAAACCTGAAGTGTCCGATTGAGCTTTCGCTCTCGTAAAAAACCGGCGTCTCGCCGAGACGCTGGCGCAGGCCGGCCACACGAATCTCCGGCAGCCGCTCGACGGTCTGGTAAAAGTCATCGACCTGCGGCTGGGTCAGCAGGCTGACGCTGAAGTTGCGCCAGTGTTTCGCCAACTCAACGTGCGACGCCGGCTGCGGGTTACGGCGAAACTGGCTCTCGAAAAAGTCGCGGTTCACAAACGCGTCGCTCTGATCCTGCAACACCAGCTTGGCCGTGAAGTCGGGCCGGATATTGACCGAGTGATAAAGGCTCAGCCGGTGCCGGTTGTTGCGGTCGGTGAAGTCGGCACTGCGGGAGCGGCGGCCCGCGCCGGCGGCGGGATCGCGGTCGTCGAGCAGGTAAACCGACGCCTCGCCGCGGCCGGCCTGGCCAAGGTCGTAGTCCACGTCAAGGCCGCCAGCCCAGCCCCGGCGCGTGCGGTAGTCAAGGTGCGCCTCACCGTTTAGCCGGTCGCTCAAATGCCAATCGTACGAGCCCTCGAAAAACAGTCCGTAGCGGCTCCGGTAACCGGGCGTGAGACTCCATTGGCTCGTCGGCTGATCGAGCCGGCGGCGGTAGTACGGAAAATAAAACAGCGGAACCTTGCCGGCGTAGAGCGTGGCGCCCCTGGCCTCGATAAACTTGCCGGGGACGATGCTCAAGTGCCGAGTGCGGATACGCAGAACTGGGTCGGAACGGTCGTCGGTGCTCAGCCAGGCGTCGTCGGCCGAGTACTGGTTGTTTGTCGCGTCGCCCTTGATATTCGTGCCCTCAACAAAAAACGGTGGCTGGCCGGCGCGAAAATTGTCAGTCTGCATCGTACGGGTTTGGAAGTTGTAAAAGAGGCGGTCGGACGTAAAGACGCGATCCCGGTTTTGCAGCGTAACACTGCCCTCGGCAAAGATTTCGCCGGTGGCCTGGTCGAGGCGGCCGCGATCGGCGATGATGAAGGCCCGTTCGCCCTGCTCCTCGAACGTAATGCGGAAACGGTCGTTCAGGATGACCCGTCCCTCGGCGAGGTTATAGTCGAACTCGCCCGGCTCAAGCGACTCGATCTCCCACAATGACTCGCCCAGCGACGCTGGTTCAGCCGCCCAAGTGACGCTTGGCCAAGCGACGAGCAGCGAGAGAAAAAAACAAACCCAGCGAGGATGCATCAACGGGCGTTGAGTTAAGCAGAGGCCGACGGACCTGCCAAGCCGGAGTTGTCCCCAAGCCTAGCGCCAGCTCTACCCGACAAAAAAAGGGCGAGGCATTTTCTGCCCCGCCCTTGGTTTACTGTAGTTAAAAACTACGGTAATTACATCATGCCGTGGTCATGACCACCGCCCGCCGGCATGGGCGGTTCCTTCTCAGGGATCTCGGTGATCAGGCACTCGGTGGTCAGCAGCAGCCCGGCGATGGAGCCGGCGTTTTGCAGCGCTGTGCGGGTCACCTTTTTCGGATCCACCACACCGGCTTTTACCAAGTCCTCGTACTTCTCAGTCGCGACGTTGAAGCCGGTGTTGCCCTTGCTCTCCAGGACTTCCTGAACGATCACGGCACCCTCGAGGCCGGCGTTGGCGGCCAGGGCGCGCAGCGGCGCCTCGACGGCTTTGCTGATGATGGAGACACCGATCTGCTGGTCGCCCTCGAGTTGCAGCTTTTCGATAGCCGGACGGGTGCGCAGCAGGGCGACACCACCACCAGGGACGATGCCCTCCTCCACCGCGGCGCGGGTGGCGTGCAGGGCGTCCTCGACACGGGCCTTCTTTTCCTTCATCTCGGTCTCGGTTGCGGCACCGACGTTAATCACGGCCACACCGCCGGCCAGCTTGGCCAGGCGCTCCTGCAGCTTTTCGCGATCGTAGTCGGAGGTAGTCTCCTCGATCTGCCGACGAATCTGGTTCACTCGACCCTGGATCTCGGAAGACTTACCGGAACCCTCGACCATGGTGGTGTTTTCCTTGTCCACAACGATACTCTTGGCACGGCCAAGGTCGCTCAACTCGACGGACTCGAGCTTAATACCGAGATCCTCGGTGATGCAACGGCCACCGGTCAGGATAGCGATGTCCTCGAGCATGGCTTTGCGGCGGTCGCCAAAGCCTGGCGCCTTGACGGCGGCAATGTTCAGCGTGCCACGAATGCGATTGACCACGAGGGTGGCCAGGGCCTCGCCCTCGACGTCCTCGGCGATGATCAGCATCGGCTTGCCGGTCTTGGCGACCTTCTCGAGGAGCGGCACCATGTCCTTGAGACTGCTGATCTTCTTCTCGAAGATGAGGATGTAGGCATCCTCGAGGCGGCACTCCATGGAATCGGTGTCCGTCGCGAAGTACGGCGAAAGATAGCCCTTGTCGAACTGCATACCCTCGACGACGTCGAGCGTGGTCTCGATGGACTTGGCCTCCTCGACGGTAATCGTGCCGTCCTTGCCGACCTTGTCCATGGCGTCGGCGATGATCTCGCCGACCTCCTCGTCCCAGTTGGCGGACACCGTGGCGACCTGGTTGATCTCCTCCTTGTCCTTGACCTTCTTGGAGGCCTTGTCGAGTGCACCTACTGCGGCCTCGACCGCCTTCTGGATGCCGCGCTGGATGGCGATCGGGCTGGCTCCTGCGGTGACGTGCTTGAGGCCGCCGCTGTAGATGGCCTCGGCAAGTACAGTTGCCGTGGTGGTCCCATCGCCGGCGGCGTCACTGGTCTTACTTGAGACCTCGCGCACCATCTGGGCACCCATGTTTTCAAACGGATCATCAAGGTCGATCTCCTTGGCCACAGTGACACCGTCCTTGGTGACTGTGGGGGATCCGAACTTCTTATCGAGAACGACGTTGCGTCCCTTTGGGCCGAGTGTGGCTGTTACGGCCTTGGACAGGGTGGTGACACCCTTCAACAAGGCCTGCCGCGCGGATTCATCAAACTTCAATTGTTTTGCTGACATACTTTATTATTCCTTTCCAAATTTATCCAACGATTGCAAGGATGTCGTCGGAATTCAAAATCTTGAGTTCCTTACCATCGACCTTGACCTCGGTGCCGCCATATTTGCTGATCAACACCTTGTCGCCCTTCTTGACCTCGAAGGCAATTTTTTTGCCATTGTCGTCTGTCTTGCCGGTACCCAAAGCCAGTACCTTGGCCTCGGTGGGTTTTTCCTTGGCAGAATCCGGGATGATAATACCACCATCCGATTGCTGCTCATTCTCCTCGATCGGCTCAACAATAATGCGATCGCCGAGCGGTTTTAGTTTTAGTGCCATGTTTGTTTTTATCTAACTTGCTGTTTTGTTCCCGCCATGGGCGGGGAAGTTTGTCGCGCCGGAAAGTCGGAACCACCCGGTTCCGGCCAAGCGCGGCTAAAATCTTAGTCGGCTTTTTCCTCCACGACCTCGGCGTCGATGATGGGGCCCTCGTCCTTGTTGGCCGGCTCGTCCTCGTCCGGTGCATCGCCGCCTGGCTCCGTGCCGTCGGCCGCCTGAGCTTCCTGAGCGGCCTTGTAAATATCACCGGAGGCGTCCTGCACAACTTGCTGCAGTTTCTCCGTGGCGACCTTTATCGCGTTGGAGTCGGAGCCTTTCAGCGCGTCCTTCAATTCGTTATTGGCCGCTTCGAGCGCGCTCTTTTTGTCGCCTGAAAGCTTGTCTCCATTTTCCTTAAGCATCTTGTCCGTCTGGTAGGCCAGATTGTCGGCGTTGTTGCAGAGGTCCACCTCTTCACGGCGTTTTTTATCCTCATCGGCATGTGTCTCGGCGTCCTGCTTCATCTTCTCGATGTCCTCTTCCGAGAGGCCACTGCTGGCGGTAATGGTGATCTTCTGCTCCTTGCCGGTGCCAAGGTCCTTGGCGTTGACATTGAGAATGCCGTTGGCGTCAATGTCGAACGTCACCTCGATCTGCGGAGTGCCGCGCGGCGCGGGCGGGATATCGGTCAGCTGGAACTTGCCGATGCTCTTGTTGTCGTTGCCGAACTCGCGCTCGCCCTGTAGCACGTGGATGTCCACGGCCGGCTGGTTGTCGGCAGCGGTGGAGAAAATTTCCGATTTCTTGGTCGGGATGGTGGTGTTGCGCTCGATGAGCTTGGTCATCACCGCGCCCATGGTCTCGATGCCAAGCGAGAGCGGCGTGACGTCGAGCAACAGAACATCCTTGACATCGCCCTTCAAGACACCTCCTTGGATGGCAGCACCAACCGCAACGACTTCGTCCGGGTTGACTCCTTGATTGGGCTTCCTGCCGATGGCCGCCTCGGCAGTCTCAACCACCTTGGGCATCCGGGTCATTCCACCGACCAGAACGAGATCCTTGACGTCGTTCCCGGTCACCTCGGCGTCCTTAAAGCAGGCCTCCACCGGCCCAAGGGTGCGCTCAAACAAATCCTCGCACAACTGCTCCAGCTTGGCCCGTGACAATTGCAGGTTGATGTGCTTGGGGCCGCTGGCATCCGCAGTGATGAACGGCAGGTTCAGGTCATAGCTCGTGGAGCTGGATAAAGAAATCTTGGCCTTCTCGGCCTCCTCCTTGATGCGCTGCAGTGCGTCGGGCTGGTTCCGCAGATCCATTCCATTCTCCTCCTTGAAACTGTCGAGCACCCAGTCGATGACGGCGTTGTCCCAGTCGTCACCGCCGAGTTGGGTGTCGCCGTTTGTGGCTTTCACCTCGAACACACCATCACCGATCTCCAGCACCGATATGTCAAACGTCCCTCCGCCAAGGTCGTACACTGCGATATTTTGATCCGTCTTCTTATCGAGCCCGTACGCCAGCGACGCAGCCGTCGGCTCGTTGATGATCCGCAGCACCTCGAGACCGGCGATTTTGCCAGCATCCTTGGTCGCCTGGCGCTGCGTGTCGTTGTAATAGGCGGGAACCGTGATGACGGCCTCGGTGATCGTTTCGCCCAGACGCATCTCGGCGTCGGCCTTGAGTTTGCCGAGGATCATCGCAGAAATCTCCGGCGGACTGTACTGCTTGGTCTCCGCGTTGACCTCCACCTCGACAGCGGCATCCCCGTTGGACGCCTTGACAACCTTGTAGGGAATGCGCTTAGTCTCCTCGCCGACCTCGTCGAATTTGCGGCCCATGAACCGCTTGATGGAGAAAATCGTGTTCTTGGGGTTGGTGACCGCCTGACGCTTGGCAGGATCGCCCACAAGACGTTCGCCGTCCTTGGTGAATGCCACAACCGAGGGCGTCGTCCGTCGGCCCTCTGAATTCTCGAGAACGAGCGGCTCCCCGCCGTCCATGACAGACATGCAGGAGTTGGTCGTACCTAAATCAATTCCTAAAACTTTTCCCATAACAAATTCCCCCACCCATAAGCAACCCAGATGCCAAGTGTCAATTAAAACAGTTAAATAACTGAAAGCCAGTCACTTGATTATTTTTTACCTAGACAAATACAACCTTAAACTTGAGTCATATGTGACATAATGTCTCGATTGTTGGCTATTGAAATTGGCAAGCGTCCCGCCTTCGGCTTGGTTTCCCGACTAGCACTTGGCCAAGCGCTGGGCTCCTCAATCGCTGCCGAAGGGGTTGCCTGAATTCCCTGAAGTATCGTCGAAAGGATTGTCTCCTGGATCACGTTTGACCTGGGTTTTCTTCGACCTGGCCTTTTGCGGCTTGGGCTGTTTTGGGGCGAGGATCGGGGAAAACATCAAATACATCCACGGCAAGGCTAAGTGCACACCCCACACGACCAGCAGAGCCACCAGATCGAGTTGCTTTAGGCCGTATAACACGATGCCGACGCTCATCACTAACGCGCCCGGCATTTGTGCAGCAATGGCTATTTTTATGGCGCCAACCCAGTCCACTCGACTGACAGAGAAAATCTTAACGGGAAGCATGTACAGCAAACCCAGCGCGGACCAAACGAATTGCAGCGCCAAAACAACCAGCAGGCCAAGCCCTGCCAGCACCATATGGGAACGAGCCCCCCACCAAGGTTCAAGTTCGGTTTTGTTGAACGACAGGATCCATCCCATGGGATAAGGCAGCGTCAACAGGCCAAGCCCAAGGCTGCTTCCAATCCGCAGATCGCTCGAGCCAAAAGCCAGCACAAGATCGGCCGATTCCTCGACATTGGTGAAGCCTCCCGGGCGCACGGCGATCCGCATAAACGGCCCCTCTTGCTGAAGCACGGTCCCGCTTGGCCAATCGAGACGGCCGCCGCGAATCTCCCCGGTCGGCGGCATTTGCTTGATAGTTTTGTCGATCACCGGCACCCAGGCCTGTTGGACAAACCACACCGCCGTGGCCGCAACCATCAGGGCGAAGACCAGTTCCACCATCAGTAACCGCCAGCAACTGGCCGCGGCAAACCGGGCTACGCCTCCGAATGTCAACGGCTGCCACGCCTCCTTCGGTCGATCTTCCACCACTCCGCCCTAAGCTACCCGTGGGCAACCGGCCGGGAAACCCAAATTCGTGTTCAACGGTTGTTTTTCTTTAAAAATCCAAAAAAACAGCCAATCCGGACAGCCTTTTGCACTTGACGCTGCTCAACGCGAACGATTAACCTGGAGCCGGTTGCCACCCGCCGGGTGTCAGCGTAGTCAGTCAATTTTGTTGAGAGTGAGTGAAGTCGGAGAGCAATCTGCCGGCTTTTTTGTTCGGTACGAACGGTTTAGGGCTTGTCGACAAACGATAACGATGAATGCGGAATTTATTGCCAGCATGGAATATTGGGAGCGTGAAAAAGGCCTCGATCGGGAGATCCTTATCAGCGCTGTCGAAGACGCAATGGTCTCTGCGGCAAAGCGGGCAGTCGGCCCCGCCAGGGAACTGAGGTGCGAAATCGACCGCAAGGACGGTGACATCCGCGCTTTCGCCTCCCTGATCGTGGTTGAGAGAGTCACCGACAAACAGAGCGAAATAAGCCTCGAGTCCGCGCTACGCCACAAACCAAGCGCTCAACTGGATGAAGAACTGGAAGTCGAAGTCACCCCGAAAAACTTTGGCCGGATTGCCTCCCAGAATGCCAAGCAGGCATTGATGCAGGCCATTCGCCGGGCGGAGAAGGCGTTGATTTACTCCGAGTTCAAAGACCGCGTCGGGGACATCGTCAGCGGCGAGGTCCGGGGATTCGACCGCTCGGATGTCCTCGTTGACTTGGGCAAATTTGAAGCCCTCCTGCCTAACCGGGAGCGTGTGCCCACTGAGGAATACCAGCGGGGCGAACGCATCCGATGCCTGGTAAAAGCCATGCAAGGTTCAGACAGCAATTCTGAAATCATTCTCTCCCGAAGGGACTCCAACTTTGTGCTCAAACTGTTTCAACTCGAGGTCTCCGAGATCAACGACGGCACGATCGAAGTCAAGGCCATTGCCCGGGAGCCGGGCTTCCGCACCAAGCTTGCGGTGCACTCGAGGGATGAAAAAGTGGATCCCGTCGGCGCCTGCGTCGGTCTTCGCGGACAACGGGTGAAAAATATCGTACGGGAACTCAACAACGAGAAAATTGACATCATCCGCTGGGATACAGACATCGAGACCTACGTGACCAACTCCCTAGCCCCAGCCCAAATAAAGCGGCTGGAGGTTGAGCAGGATCGAAAAAGAATCCATATCCTGGTTGATCCCGATCAACTCTCATTGGCCATCGGACGCCGTGGCCAGAACGCCCGCCTCACCAGCATACTCACCGGGTGGCAGATTGACATCGATCCGGAGCAAGAGGTCCGCGTCGGATTTGAGGAACAGGTCGCCGGAGCCGTTGACGCACTGGCCGCCATACCCGGGATCGAGAAGGAGCATGCCGATGCCCTCGTCCATGCTGGTCTGCTGACATTGGATGCCCTGATCGGCGTCGAGGCTGGAGACCTCGCGGATATCCCGGGCCTCGCGGAGCATGCCGAACCGGTCCTGGCCGCCGCCCGCGCAGAGAAGGATCGCCGAGCCGGATCGAGCGTCAACCCGCCGACAGAGAAGGCTCCCCCGGAAGCCGCCGCCGAGCCCGATGAAAACGCAGCCGCCGAGCCAAAAACCACTGAAGAAGAAGCCCCGACAAAGGAGGCCGAGTAACCGGGGATATTGCCCCGCCGCTTAAGCGGCAACTCACCCTTGGTGAGGCGCTAGCAGACAATTTTTTATGCCCGTTCGCATTTACGAGATTGCCAAAAAGGCAGGGATTCCCAGCAAGGATGTCCTAGCCAAGGCCAAGGAGTTGGGGATCACCAACGCGAAGGTTGCCTCGAGCACACTCGACAAAATAACCGCCGAGTACCTCGAGGAACAAATCATCGGCACCCAGGAATCCGTGCCCGCGCCTGAGCAGACCACAGCCACAGCCGAGCCGGTGATCATCACCGCGCCCGAAGAGGAACCCGAAGAAGAAGAAGAAGAAGAAGAAGAAGCCAAGGAAAGCACCGAGCCGGAAGAGGCTCAGGATACCGAAGAGGAACCCAGTGATCTGGGTAAAAAGGTGGGCTTCATTGAACTGGGAAACATGCCGGTGCGCCCGGCGGTGCGCGAACACAAAAAGAAAAAGGACAAGGCGGAAAAGAAACCAGCCAAGCCCACTGAAACCGAGCAGGCAACTCCGACGCCTGCGGATGACCCGCGAAAGTTGAAGTACGAGGCCCCGGCTGATGGCCCGTTGATCGCCATGAAGCCGCCAATCATCGTCCGCGACCTCGCCGAGGAGATGAAGCGCAAACCGTTCCAGCTGATCGCCGACCTGATGTCGCTCAACGTCTTCGCCAACATCAACCAATCCATCGAGGAGCCAGTCGCCCGCGAAATCTGCGCCAAGAACGGCTTCCGCTTCCGGCTTGAACGCCGCGAGCGCGGTGCCGGCCTCGTCAAGACTTCGACCAAGAAAAAAGTCGAGCTCGACGCCGAGGACAGTGAGGAGGATCTGCAACACCGCGCCCCGGTCGTCACGATCATGGGCCATGTGGACCACGGCAAAACCACGCTGCTCGATGTCATCCGCAAGTCCAACATCACCGCCGGGGAAGCCGGCGGCATCACACAGCATATCGGCGCGTACACCATCGATGTCCCCCACCCCGAGAACCCAAAAAAACTCGAGAAGATCACCTTCCTCGATACGCCGGGCCACGCCGCGTTCAGCGCCATGCGCGCCCGCGGAGCCAATGTCACCGACATTGTCATCCTCGTCATTGGCGCAGACGACGGAGTCATGCCGCAGACGATGGAGGCTCTCAGCCACGCGCAGGCCGCCGAGGTCCCAATCATCGTGGCCGTCAACAAGATCGACCACCCCTCCGCCAACCCGACAATGGCCCGCACACAATTGCAGGAAAAAGGCGTCGTCTGCGAGGAGTGGGGCGGCGAAACCATTTTTGTCGATATCTCCGCGCTGAAAGCCACTAATGTCGACAAGCTGCTCAGCATGGTCCTGCTCCAAGCCGAAGTGCTCGAGTTGCAGGCCAACCCCAACCGCAAGGCAGTCGGAAATGTCGTTGAATCCGGCATGGAGGCCGGCGGCCCGACCGCCACGCTGCTCGTCCGTAAGGGCACGCTGAAGGTCGGTGACGTCATGGTCTGCGGCAACCACTTTGGCAAAGTTCGCGCGCTGGTGGACCACGACGGCAAGCGCATCAAGCAAGCCGGCCCCTCGTCTGCCGTGAAGGTGCTCGGCCTGAACGGTGTGCCCGAGGCCGGCGCCGAGTTCAATATTCTGCCCAGCGAAAAGGAAGCCCGAACCGTCTGCGACGAGCGCGAGGCAAAGCAACGGGACGAAGCCATCTCAAGTAAGCGCAAGATGACTCTGGAGACATTGTTCAGCCAGACAAAGGCGGACGAGAACAAGATCCTCAAGCTCATCGTTAAGGCCGACACACAAGGCTCGGTCGAGGCCATTGTTGATACCATCAAAAAAATCGACTCGGACAAGGTGCAGTCCGAGATCGTCCACTCCGGCGTCGGGTCCATTTCCGAGTCTGACGCCACACTGGCCAGCGCATCGGAAGCGGTCATCCTGGGCTTTCACGCCAAGATCGAAACCGGTGTCGGCGAGGTGGCCAAGCGCGAGGGCGTCCAGATCAAGCTTTACGCCATCATCTACGAGTTGATCGACGAGGTGAAGGAGGCAATGTCAGGCCTGCTCGACCCGTTGATGAAGGATGTCGTCACCGGCCAAGCGGAGGTACGCAAGATTTTCGAGCTCAGCAAGGGCGGCAATGTCGCCGGCTGCGCCGTCACCAGCGGCAAGATTGTGCGCGGTAAAATGCGCGTCGTCCGCAAGGGAGACCTAGTGTATGAGGGCATCTCCCACACGCTCAAGCGCTTCAAGGACGAAGTCAACGAGGTGCGCTCCGGCATGGAGTGCGGCATTCGCCTCGACGGCTTCGACGACTTTAAGGAGGGTGATATCGTCGAGTGCTATACGCAGGAGAAGATCGCCCAGTCACTGTAAACCCACTACTCGTCTAGCCATGCCCAACCTGCGCCACATGCGCGTGCGAGAGCTGCTCAAGCGGGAACTCAACGAGATTTTCCGGCGCGAGTTCCCGGTCGAGCTTGGCCTCATCAGCGTCAGCCAGGTCGGCGTCTCGAACGACCTCCATTCCGCCACCGTTTTTGTCTCCTCTATCGGCGATCAGCGGGCCCAGTATAAGTCGTTTCGGGCCGTGCGAAAGGCGGCCGGAAAGATCCAGGCCCAGCTTGGCCAAGCAGTGGAACTACGCTACACGCCGAGGTTGAAGTTCACCCTCGACAAAGACCGCAACCGGGGGGACCGGGTGCTCCACATTCTGGACGAGCTCGAGAAGGAATCGCCCCCCGACAATGCCCATGACGAAGGCCCGACTCAAAACGATTGACCGGATCATCGAGATCATTGGCGAGAGTCACACCATCGCCGTCTGCAGCCATATGCGGCCGGACGGCGATTGCATTGGCTCGACGCTTGGCCTCGCGCTAGCGCTGCTCGACCAAGGCAGGGAAGTCACGTGCTGGAATCAGGATCCGGTTCCCTCCAAACTGCGGTTTCTCGACCCGGATCAGCTCATTCAGACGCCGAGGCCGATCAAGCGCCAGTTCGACTGCGTCATCGCCGTCGATTCGGCCAGCATCGAGCGGCTCGGCACTGCGCAGGAGCACATCGCCAACCGCCGGATACTCATCAACATCGACCACCACGCCAGCAACACCCGCTTCGGCGACGTGAACTGGATCGCCAGCAAGGAACCATCGAGCGGCGAGTTGGTCTACCAGCTCATCAGGCAGGCCGGCTGGAAAATCACACCCCGCATCGCCGACTGCCTGTTCACTGCCATCTCGACTGACACCGGTTCATTCCAGTACCCGAGCACCCTGCCCGAGACCTACTACGCCGCCGGCGACCTTGTAAAGAAAGGTGCCAACCTCGCCACCGTCTGCGACGAGGTTTACCAGTCCTACCCCCTCTCGCGCGTCAAGTTGCTGAAGCGCGTTTACAACAATTTCCGACTCACACACGACAACCAGATTGCCTACTTTTGGCTGAAAAAGGAGGACTTCTCCTGCACCGGAGCCACCCCCAACGACACGGAGGGGCTGATCGACCACGTCCGAGCCATCGAGCCAGTCGTCGTCGCCTGTGTCTTCGAGGAGCTCGAGCCGGAACTGACCCGCATCAGCCTACGCTCCAAGGACGAAAACGTGAATGTCAGTGACATCGCCGACCAGTTCGGCGGTGGCGGACACCAGGCTGCGGCCGGCGCACGCATCCCCGGCAAACCGACAGGCGTTCAGCACCGCGTGATCGCCGCCGTTCGCAGGGCTCTCGATGACCGCCAGTCATGAGCATGCAAGCATTCGACGCCTTGGACGGCGCACTCCTCATCGACAAGCCGGCCGGCCCGACATCGCACGACATCGTCGACACCGTCCGCCAATGTTACCGCATCAGGAAAGTCGGCCACTGCGGCACGCTCGACCCAGCCGCCACCGGCCTGCTCATTCTCCTGCTTGGCAAGGCAACCAAGCTCTCCGAAAAAATAATGGCCGACGACAAGGTATATGTCGGCTCGATCAAGCTTGGCGAAACCACCAACACTTACGATGCCGAGGGCGAAATTGGTGAAACCAGGCCTGTACCCAGCCTTACCATCGGCGCGCTGCAGGAAAAGGCCAACGACTTTCTCGGTGACCAACTACAGCTGCCGCCAATGGTTAGTGCCATCAAGATCAACGGCACGCCCCTGTACAAGCTCGCCCGCAAAGGCATCGAAGTCGAACGCAGGGAACGATTCGTTCACCTCTACCAATTCCTCATCAGCCATTACGAGTCGCCGTACGCCTGGTTCAAGGTCGCCTGCACCAAGGGCACTTACGTCCGCACACTGGTGCATGATCTTGGCCAGGCGCTTGGTTGTGGTGCGCACCTGGCCGGACTTCGCCGAACCGTCTCCGGCAAATTCAAAGTCGGTGGCGCCACCCAGCTCGAGGAACTCACGACGCTATCGCCGGGCGACCTAGCCAGACGCGTCATCCCCATGCTCAAACTTTCCGCCGCCACCGAGCCGTGAAGCTCATCCACCAACCGGACGAGCTGATCAACGGCGACCGCAAGGCCTGCCTCGCCATCGGGATGTTCGACGGCGTGCACCTCGGCCACCAGCAAGTCTTGCGGCAGGCCATCGAGGACAGCCACCGGAACGAGGCTCGCTCCGTCGCCGTGACGTTTGACCGCCACCCGGCTAGCGTCATCGCGCCCGGCCGCGCCCCTGCCCTGCTGCAAACCCGCGCCCAGCGGCTCCGCGCCATCGAGTCGCTGGGCATCGACGCAGCGCTACTCATCAAGTTCGACAAGGCGGTCAGCCGCAAACCCGGCGCTGAATTCGTCCGCGAACTCGCCGACGGCTTCGGTGCGATCCACAGCATTTGTGTCGGCGTAAACTTTACCTTCGGCCACAAGCGCGACGGCAACGTCGAGTTGCTCCGCACGCTTGGCCAAGCGCTTGGCTTCCACGTGCACGGACTGCAGGCCGTGTCGCTCGACGGCCAGGCGGTCAGCAGCACGCGCATCCGCGCCGCCGTGCGGGACGGCCGCCTCGACGACGCCGGGCAGATGCTCGGGCGCACATTCGCCATCGAGGGCACCGTCATTGAGGGCGAGCGCCAAGGCCGCGAGCTCGGTTTCCCGACGGCTAACCTCGAGACCGACGGCTTGGTCCTGCCGCCGAACGGCGTTTACGCCGCGCACGCCCGGCTTGGCCAGGCGACGCATCGCGCCGTGCTCAACATCGGCCTGCGCCCCACCCTGGCCAAGCCCGAGCCGACGCTGCAAGTCGAGGCGCACCTGCTGGACTTCGACGGCGAACTGTACGGCCAAGTGATGGAAATCGAGTTCGTGGAGCAATTGCGCGACGAGCAACGGTTCGACTCGACCGACGAATTGGCCGCCCAGATTTCGCGTGACATCGAGCACGCCCGCACCTTGTTTTAATTTTAAAAAATGCAGATACTTCGCCGCCCATGAACGCAGGGATCACAGCTATCAACGAGGAAGTTGAGCGCGCCAGCGCCTTCGTCCAACCGTTGCTGGGGGAAATGGGCAAGGTCGTTGTCGGGCAGAAAATGCTCATCGAGCGGCTGATCATCGGCCTGCTGGCCAACGGCCACGTGCTGCTCGAGGGCGTGCCGGGCCT
>Ga0209753_1000317_pt1 | contig 19889 bp, 18 predicted proteins | sample METZYME_3_550m_FD_187550 | JGI IMG/M metagenome (GOLD analysis project Ga0209753, IMG submission 187550) | Marine microbial communities from oxygen minimum zone in mesopelagic equatorial Pacific - METZYME_3_550m (SPAdes) (version 2) | ecosystem: Environmental > Aquatic > Marine > Oceanic... | reverse complement strand
GATTTCCCTCCAGACGCCCGGGAGCGCCGTCTTACGCGACGGCATGACCGCTAAATTGGACCCGTCGATTGAAGGCTCCGAAGTTTTCGTCCGTTTCGACCCAATTTCCTACCGATTGCTGGAGTTGGAGTCTCTGACGCCGGCCCGGAACGAGGAATTTGTCAGCGGCGTGGTGCAAAGCTTCATCCCCAAGGTCGCCGACGGCAATCTGACGATCAGGACGCCGGACGGCCGGTTACGGTCATTCACCCACAACACAGATACCGCCATACGCCGTGACGGCCTTTGGGTGTTCATCCAAGACGTAAAGGTGGGCGACCTAGTGCGGCCCAACACCAGAGTCCGGTCTTTGGACGCCAGTGGGGGAAAAGCCGGTGAGTTAATCGCGCTGAGCTTGAAATCGCCTGAGCCCGGCCTGGTCACGGGCATCATCAGAGGTGTGACCGCCGGTCTAGGGGGCGAAGTGCGGGTTACGGTCTCGAATATCTGGTTGGATTTGATCAGCTTGAAGGTCGACTCTAAAACCGCGATAACCCAACAAGGCCGTACCTTGGGCGCCCAAGACTTGGTGGTTGGCCAAGGTATCGCCCTTGCTTCCTTCGACCCGGTGACTCTTGAGGCCGGCGTCCTGGCGCTGGACCCGCCCAGGGATTCGGCCAGGGCCAGCAGATAGACGGTCAATCGGCCGGGATGACCGTCCCATACTGGCCATCAAAGCCAGGCACGATTGCAACCTGACCGGACCTGATCTTAATCACGGCGTTTGCCAGGGCCTCACCGCCAACTTGCTCGAGGTCTCCATAACCGGCCTGGGTCAGTACCTGAATCTCCCCGCCCAGCTCATCGCAGATGTGGTGGTAGGCCGCGCCCACCGATTTGGCCGTCCGGCCTTTGTCCATGGTGTATGCCAATATCTCGATCAGCGGCGCTAACTTCGCGTAGGGGTGTTTTCCCACATCCATAGGCGTTCGCTCATTCGAAAGTTCCTGTACTCGGTGCAAGACTCCCAGCGTCGGCGGACGGCCGCACTGAGGGCATCTATTCCCGGCCCGGCAGGTCTCATCGGGAGTCTGGCTGACACCGCATTTCCGGTGGCCGTTCAGGTGGTACTTCCCTTCTTCAGGAAAGAACTCAATGGTCTGCTCCACAAAATTTCCCTTCAATCCGGAGGACAGCCCCCGGTAGCCTGCTTCGCCTTGGAAGACCGTCAGCTCGCGGCCCATGTTGGGCAGGGAATGAGCGTCGGAGAAAGAAACGATAGTCTTTCCTGCCAGGGCAGGCACACCCCAGTTCATCTCCGGGTCGCTGGACAACCCAGTCTCAACCGCCGGAACGTACGGTGTCATATCCCCAAAGCACTCGTCAATGGCGTCAAACCCGTATTTGGAGCCCAGCATTCCGTACCAAGGCGTCCAAATGTGTGCCGGGATAACTATGCAGGCCTCGTCTATCTCCAATAAACGAGCTGCAATGTCCCTAGCTGACGCCCTCACCGTTGGGCGCCCGTCTCCATTCAATTTGGAATTAAGCCCAGCCAACATCTCGCAGATGCCATTGACGGTCTCAAATCCAGGGGCGAAGACCAGCAAGTGCACTCGGCGAGATTGCCCGCCCTGCTTATAAACGCAGCTAATCTCCGTTCCCAGAACAAATCTTACGTCTTGAAATTCAAAATCGCCGTATTCAGTCGGAACCAGGGTTTTTTTCAGTTCGGCCAGCCATGCGGGATGGGTAAAGTCGGCGCTGGACAGAAGGGCGATCCCCTTGATCTTGGCCCATGCAGCCATGTTGACCAAGGTCAGGTTTTTGCTGCACGCGTATGCGAAACGCGAGTGAAGGTGTAGGTCGGCGCTGAATCCCATGGGCGCAGTCTAGCACCTAGGATCTCCGCGTTTTTTCGACAACAGACTCCCAAAACTTGACCGTTGGCAGGCGCAGTCCTATCCTTTATAGGGCTGTCCACTAGTAACAATAGTGGATGGCAACGAACACATGACTAGGGGAGCCTACAATGACCACCAGCGCCAAATCGGCAACCGACCTCAAACCCATGGGTGACCGGGTTGTGGTCCGTCCCAGCGAACAAGAAGGAGTCACGAAAAGTGGGATATTCCTGCCAGACACCGCCCAAGAACGTCCTCAGCAGGGTAAAGTGGTTGCGGCGGGACCGGGCAGAATGCTCAAGAACGGCAAACGAATCGAAATGGAAGTTAAGCCTGGCGACATCGTGATCTATTCCAAGTACGCCGGAACCGAAGTTGAAGTACAGGATGAAGAGCTTCTTGTCTTAGGGGCCAACGACGTCTTGGCCGTCATCACTTAAAGAGACCGATCAGTAAGCTGGTCGGGGATTCCATTCCCCGTCCGTTAATTAAGGAGTAAGCAATGCCCGCCAAAGAGATCATTCGCGACGAGGCAGCTCAACGAGCCCTGCTTCGTGGGATCGACACCGTCGCCGACGCCGTAAAATTGACCCTGGGTCCCAAGGGACGCAACGTGGTCCTAGAGAAGAAATGGGGCGCTCCCGTCATCACCAACGACGGTGTAACCATCGCCAAAGAGATCGAGTTGCCTGAGTCTTTTGAGAATATGGGCGCCCAATTGATAAAAGAGGCCGCCTCCAAGACCAACGAGGTCGCCGGCGACGGCACGACAACTGCCACAATCCTGGCCCAGGTTCTCGTTCAGGAAGGCATCAAGAACGTGGTGGCCGGCGCGGATCCCATGGCCATCAAACGTGGTATCGACAAAAGCGTGACCGCTGTGGTCTCCGAATTGAGCAAGAACTCCAACACCATCGAGGGCCGGGACCAGATGGCCCAGGTGGCATCGGTTTCCGCGAACAACGAAGAGATCGGTAACATGCTGGCCGACGTCCTACACAAGGTCGGCGCACAGGGTGTTGTGACCGTGGAAGAAAGCAAAGGAATTGAGTCGGCGACTGAATACGTCGATGGCATGAACTTCGACCGCGGCTACATCAGCCCCTACTTCGTGACCAACCCAGAGCGTATGGAAGCGGTTATCGAGAACCCATACATCCTGATCACGGACAAAAAGATCTCCGCCGCGACCGAGTTGGTCCCCTTGCTGGAGCAGGTACTCCAGGTCAGCAAGAGCTTGGTCATCATAGGCGAGGATATCGACAGCGAAGCCTTGGCCGTGTTGGTGGTCAACCGCCTGCGTGGGACGCTGAACTGCCTGGCCCTGAAAGCCCCCGGCTTCGGCGACCGCCGCAAGGCCATGTTAGAAGACATCGCCGTGCTAACCGGAGGGCAGGTAATCTCCGAAGAGACCGGCCGCCGTCTGGACCAGGCCACCATCGCTGACCTAGGCCAAGCACGCCGGATCGAATCGACCAAGGACCGCACTACCATCATCGATGGGCACGGCACCTCTGACAACATCAAAGGCCGCACCGAACAGATCAAAGTCCAGATCGAAGAGACGACATCCGAATACGATAAGGAAAAACTGCAGGAGCGTTTGGCCAAACTGTCCGGCGGGGTAGCCGTGGTCAAGGTTGGCGCGCCCACTGAACCCGAGCTAAAAGAGCGCAAAGCCAGGGTTGAAGACGCATTGTCGGCCACCCGGGCCGCCATTGAAGAGGGCGTCGTCCCCGGTGGCGGCGTGGCCTACATACGGGCCATGACAGCGCTCAACGGCCTGAAACTGCTCGAAGACGAAGCCGTCGGCACAACCATCCTCCGGAAAGCTCTGGAGATGCCCATCCGGATCATCGCCACCAACTCGGGGCACGAGGCCGCGGTGGTTCTGGAGGAGGTGCGCAACAACAGCGCCGCCAACTTCGGCTATGACGCCAAGACCAACGACTACGGCGACATGGTGGCGAAGGGCATCATCGACCCGACCAAGGTCACCCGTGCCGCCCTTGAGAACGCCGCCAGCGTGGCTAGCATGATTCTCACCTCTCAGGCTCTGGTAACCGACGAGCACGAAGAGGAACCGGACGACCACGGCCACCACCACTAATTAGCTTCAAACACTTCAAGCAGCAGGAAAGGCCCGCCGATGGCGGGCCTTTCCTGCTTTTCATAGCTTGCTCTGCCACTCCGGTTTTACCGAGCTGACTCTGGGTGTCACTCCTGGTACCTAGCCGGCGTAGGTGCGGGTTTCTCACCCGCCCGGCCATCCGCCTAACAATCTTATCCCTGCCAAGAACATCGCTACGAGATTGACATTACCCGGCGACGTCTTCGTTTCGACAATCACTGGTTCCGTAGGGGCAGGTTAGAAACCTGCCCCTACGGAACCGTCTGACGATGAAAATGTACCCCTAGGCATAACGCAGCAGGACCTCGGCCAACTCTTGGGGATGCTGGGCCATTACTTGGTGGCAAGACTCGATCTCCACGGTTTCAACTCCCTCGAACCGTTCGGCGACCCGCGCCTGGGCGTCGGGAGAGAACACCTTGTCTTGGGTCAGCATCACGTATGTTACGGGGCAGGGCAGTTCCGATGTTTCCATTGGCAGCCGCGATTTGAGTACTCTGGTCGGCAGCGGGCCGAAAAACCCCAAGAGTTGCACAACTTCCATGGAGTCCATGCCATTGCACAGAAACCCGTTAATGGCAGAACTAGGCAGTTTAAACTCCTGACGCGATAGCGAACTAAGCATGGAGAATAGCCGGAAAGCCGTCCGGGTTCTTGCCGGACAGGCGCTTAGCAACGGACGCTGGGGGGCAGGAACTATCCCAGCTACCAACACCACTCGTTTGGGCGGAACAGTCATCTCACTGGCCGCCTGTACCACCAAACTGCCGGAGAATCCGTGGCCCACCAGCACTAAGTCTTTCAACTGCTCTCGCTCTACAGCCCGTGTTATCGCTTGTACACATTCTTCCAGTCGAACTCCGGAGGTGTCGCCACCGGCGTCGGCGCCGTGGCCAGGGAGGTCCAGGGGATGCACCCGGTTGGCGCGCCGGCGTTTGTGCAACGTTGGTGGGTGCTCCTCCGGAGCAGTCAGATATCCCCACACTGGGCCCCAACTCCAAGCTCCCTGTCCCGCGCCGTGCACCAGTAAATAGTCGGTCATCCGGAAATCCTGTCCATATTTAATTTACGATTAAATCTGATTCTAGCCGCAGATCAATTGGCGACTGCAGACCGAATGGCGTCCAGCAGCGGCGCGTCCTCTTCGGGCAGGACCGTCCGAGGGTCCAGCAAAACCCGGTCCTCTTCGATACGGGCGATAACCGGCGTGTTGCTTTCCCGCAAACGCCGCATGACTTCTTCCGGGGTCGTACCCTGGCAGTCTATTGAAAGCACCCATGAGGGCAATGTCTCGCCTGGGAGACTACCGCCACCGACCGCGGACCGGCTCTTCTCCACAGACGAAGGACATTCCATGCCGGATTGCCATGACTGGGCCCGTTTCTTGAGGGCCGCCTCGGGGGTGGAGATCATGCGCCAGACCGGGATCTCTTTTTCGGCCTCCCCCTTTAGGTAATGGGCCAGCGTTGCTGTGAGGCTGGCCAGACTCAACTTATCGATGCGCACCGCCCGTGCCAACGGGTGCCGGGCCAGCACGTCCACCAGTTCTTTCTTGCCAACCACGATGCCTGCTTGCGGCCCGCCCAGCAGTTTGTCTCCTGAGAAGAACACCAATCCGGCGCCATCCTTGATGCTTTCCTGAGGAGTCGGCTCATGGGCCATCCCATATTTCTCGGTCAAAAGCAGGCTGCCGCTGCCCACGTCATGGAGCACCGGGATACCGCGCCTGGCGCCCACTTCCACCAGGTCGGCCGTGTCGACGGATGCTGTAAATCCTTCCACCCGGAAATTGCTGGCGTGGACTTTTAGGAACGCGGCAGTGTTTTCGGTCACCGCATCGTCATAGTCGCGAACGTAGGTGCGGTTGGTTGTGCCGACGTCGATCAAGGTACCGCCACTTTGGCGCAACACGTCTGGAACTCGAAACCCACCGCCAATCTCAACAGCCTCTGACCTAGATACGACCACCTCTTTTCCAGATGCTAGGGCCGAAAGTCCAAGGAGCATGGCCGAGGCGTTATTGTTCACCGCCAGGGCCGCCTCCGCTCCGGTAATCTGCACCAAGAGCGACTGCACCTGGGCCTGCCGGGAACCCCGGCGTCCGGTGCCCAGGTCAAGTTCCAGGTTGGAGTAGCCTTGGGCCGCCTGATTGGACGCCTCGATGGCCGCATTGCTTAGGGGCGCGCGCCCCAGGTTTGTGTGAATCACGACTCCCGTAGCGTTGATCACCTGGCGTGGTTCAGCCCGCAGGATGTCGTCTATTCGCTGGCAAACGGACGTGGCGACGTGGCCCGCATCCGGAGAGTTGCCGCCTTGCCTGATCTGCTCCCGCGCCGATTCCAACGCCTCACGGACGAGGTCCACAACCCAGTCGCGGTCGAAGGATTTGGTGGCCGCAGCCACGCCCTTGTCCGCGAGAACACTATCAACGCTGGGGAGGTTACGAAATTGCATTCGGAGGTCCGACATCCAATAGCTAGCGTATATGTACCTAGACTCGACTGTATTCTAGCATGGGTGTGTGAGAGATCAGTGATTCGCCGCCGGAAACAAAATGACCAGGCCTCCGAAAGTTCTAGGCTTAAACCTGGCTTTCCCGAATACCCTGGTATAAAATCAAATCAGTCACGTATTTCGTGACAGGCGAACCTGAGTCTCAGCAGTGTCGCAATAATGAAACCAAAACTGGCCGCAATACTCGTCATAGGGATACTAACCCTGTCCATCGTTGCGACAGGGGTGGCCGCCATCGGCCAGGCCGTTGCCGAGCAGCCTGGCGCCTCCAGCGTTGCTTTGGGCAGTTATACCAACGAGATTGGCGACACAGACGACCAGGGCACTGTCAAAGGCACCTTCTTCAGGGTCTGCCCCTTCCACTGATCCTCGCCTTCCGCATCTAGGCCACTCTTCACCCATTTGTTCTCCTTCTTCTAGACCCTATTTCCTTTTGGGCGGTTGACCTTGGGCCGCTCCGCGCCTTATGTTCTTGTTGACCAATCATCGCCGCCCAACCCGTGGAATCTGGAGAGCAGTCATGCAAGCAGGCCTACCTCCGGAACTGGACGCCTTAAAGAACACCATCCGCCAGATCGTTAAGGATGAGTGCTATCCCCTGGAGGCGGAATTCCTAGCTAATCCCTCCCAAGAAGGGGTGGACGACCCTGGCGCGCCGAGGGGCATCGCCGAGGCCCTTTCCGGGTTGTTGGGCGTGCTGCCGGAAACGGCCTGGGACCGCTTGAACAAAGTCTCCAAGGACACCGGCATCTACACGTCGTTCGTTCCTGAGGAGTACGGTGGCGGCGGTATGGGCGCTCTTGGGCACGTTGTTCTCGATGAGGAAGTCCACAAAAGCATCGTGCAACTGCCAACCTCGCCGGTGCCCATGATGATGATTGGCTCGGCAACACCGGAACAGGAAAAGGAATACCTGATCCCGTCTGTCGAGGGCAAGCTGCACTACGCGTTCGGCCAGACCGAGCCCAACGCCGGCTCCGACCCCGGTGGAATGATGCAGACCAGCGCGGTGCTGGACGGCGACGACTGGGTCATCAACGGCACCAAGACCTTTATATCCGGAGCCGCCTCCGCCGACTACCTGCTGGTCCAGGCGGTGACTGACTCGGAGAAGCGCCAGCGTGGCGGCATCACCATGTTCATCATCGACAACCCCACGCCGGGTCTGAGTTTTGACCCAATCCGGCTCTGGGTTAACCCAGGCAAAGCCCAGCAGTACCAGGTGAACATCGACAACGTCCGGGTGCCCCAGACCAAGGTCTTGGGCGAGATTGGCCAGGGGTTCTCTCTAGGACAGCAATGGCTGGTGCACCACGACCGGCTGCTCAGGGGCTCAATGGCTACCGGCATCTTGAGCCGGGCCCTAGAGATGGCCATCGATTGGGCCAAGGAGCGCGTTACCTACGGACGGCCCATCGCCGACCGGCAGGCCATCCAGTACATGCTAACCGACGTCTACACCGACATCATCACGCTCCGTGCCACTACCAGGGAGATTGCCAAGCGGGCGGACGCCGGTGATGACGTGCGGGTGGAGGCATCCATGGTCAAGTACTGCGCCGGTGAATGGGGCTGGCGGAGCATCGATAAGATCATGCAAATCTTCGGTGGGACCGGAGAGACCCTGGACCTGCCCATCGCCCACTGGTACCACATACTCCGCCACGCCCGCATCGGGGGCGGAACATCAGAAATACACAAGTTTGTCATGGCCCGGGGCCTGCTGGACGGCCGAGTGAACTTCCAGGGGTAGAGACGGCCACCCATACACGGCTAAATCAGACCGGCAAACACGGACGCACTCTCATCTTGGCACGGAAAAAGATTTAGGATGGGGCGGTACTAACGCCCGGCTAAATTTTCCTGCAAAACGAATTACCGTACCTAGGTGACCGAAATTACCCACACTCCACCCCACGCCAACCTCCGGGTCGCCGACCAGGCGGGACAGCTTGCCTGTTTCAACTGCGTCATCGAGACCTACCAGACCCAGGCGTATAACCTGGCGCGACGGATGCTCAGCGATTGGGCGTTGGCCGAGGACGCGCTGCAGGAAAGTTTCGTCTCGGCCTATCGCGCTTTCAACCGGCTTCGGGGCGAGGACCTTGCTGCCTGGGTGCTCAGGATCGTATCCAACACCTGCCGCGACATGCTGCACGCCCGCAAGTCCCGCCCCACCGTGTCTCTCGACCCCGTTCCGGACCTGATCACCGAAATCAAGGGGGGACACATCCACCCGGTGGCGGTTGCTGGAAGTCGCCGCAGGGATGTTGGCCGTTGGGTCGCTGGCCGGCCTGGCACTCCGTTGGCGAGCCGGACGCGATTAAGGCGTTTGGAGTCGATCGGCCACTTCTGTGCCCTGGCAACTTTTTCAGCAATCCCTCCGTCTTAAACCATATAAACGACGCCGCTAAGCGAAAATCTAGGAGAAATGAATGACATGGTGCAAGCACTGAAACAAAGTAAAAAAACGTTGGTCCTGTTGGGCGCAGCCCTGGTCCTTATATTGGCAGTAGCCTGCGGACCCAACAGCAGCGAGGACGGAACACCGGCTAACATTGCCGACATTCTGTCGGCGGTCGGAGGTCCTGAAGCGGCCCAATTTCTACGGCCCGGCTCCGGCGCCAATACCGGCATCTGGGTCAGCGGCACGGGCAAAGCCACCGGCGATCCTGACCTGGGTATAATCAGCCTGGGCGTAGAAGCCCTAGCCGATTCGGCGGCCGAGGCCCGCGGATTGGCGGCCGAGGCCATCGACCGTACGATTTCCTCACTCAGAGGCAACAACGTTGATGACCGGGACATGCAAACTAGTCAATTCAGCATCAGCCCCCGGTACGATAATCAGGAAGTGACCAGGTGCATCGGGTGCCGGGTGGAGTTCGAACGGGTTTTGACCGGGTACCAGGTAAACAACACCCTGACGGTCAAGGTCCGTGACCTAGACGACATGGGTGGCATCATCGACGGCGCCACCAAGGCCGCCGGTAACCTGGTCCGAATCAACCGGGCCAGCTTCACCATCGAAGACACGAAGCCTCTCCAGAACGAGGCCCGGGAAGAAGCCATAGCCGAGATGCTGACCAAAGCCAACGCCATGGCCGAGCTGGCCGGGGTTGAACTGGGCAAGCTGGTCTTCCTGACAGAGTCTGGCAGCGGCGTGCCCCAGTCGTTCTCCAGAATCGAGTCCGTTGGCGCCCGCGCATTCGCCAGTGACCAGCCCACCAGTATCTTGGCCGGCGAGTTGGATGTGAACGTGAACGTGCAGGGAGTCTTCGCCATCGCCCCCTAGTACGATATGAAGCAGAGGGCAATGAATTTCATTCAGGGTGAGACTTCGCCCTGTTGTTATGCTTTACGACTCCCCCTCAAACCGGGTGGTTCTTACTTGCGGGGCAATTATAGGGTTGTTAGAATCCTGCTACCCGGAGCCGTCGTTTTTGAGGCTCCGATGACCGAATGCAAAACCTGCGATCAACGGGAGCGATATGGTCTTAAGCGACCGGACCATCAAAGAAGAACTGGCCAAGGGGCGCATCGTCATATCGCCCCTGGACCCGGATGACATCCAACCGGCGAGCGTCGACCTCCATCTGGACAGTAGTATCCTTGTCTTCGCCAACTCCCGCCGTCCCTACATCGACGTCAAAGAGGGCTTGGAAGACCTGACCCAGATGGTGACGATTCAAGAAGACAGCCCTTTCATACTTCACCCCGGCGAATTTGTTCTAGGCAGCACACTCGAGAACATCGAACTGCCTGAGGACCTGGTCGCCCGCCTAGAAGGGAAAAGTAGCCTGGGGCGCATCGGTCTGGTGATCCACTCCACTGCTGGGTTCGTAGATCCCGGTTGGAAGGGCCATCTGACTCTGGAGTTGAGCAACCTGGCCCGGTTACCAATCACCCTATACCGCGGCATGAAGATCGGGCAGATCTCGTACCTGCGTCTCTCGACCCCTGCCGACCGGCTCTATGGCTCCGAATCCCTAGGCAGCAAGTACCAGGGACAGACCGTGCCCACCGCCAGCCGGTTCCACCAGGATTTCGGGAAACCGGACCCCCCACAGGCGTCTTGACCCAGATCATGGGCCACATGCAAAGGGCCGTTGAGCTGGCCCAAGAGGTTGTGGGGTCCACCAGCCCCAATCCCGCGGTCGGCGCGGTGCTGGTCAAAGACGGGGTTGAGATCGGGACCGGCACCACCCAACCGCCAGGGCAAGATCATGCCGAAATAGTTGCCCTGAAACAGGCCTCGGACCAGGCCCGAGGCGCCACCCTCTACACCACTTTGGAACCATGTTGCACCTGGGGCCGCACCCCACCGTGCACCAAAGCTATCATCACTGCCGGCATCACCGAGGTCCATTACGCTGTCATCGACCCCAACCCTGATGTATCCGGCAAAGGGAGAGACGAACTGGCTGCCGCCGGCATCGTGGTTGTGGAGGAAAAGTCTGAAGGTGCCTGGGAGCTCTACGAGGCGTTCGCTAAGCAGATCACCACCGGCACACCTTTCGTCACCGTCAAGTACGCCATGACGCTCGATGGCAAAATCGCCACCCACACCGGTGACTCCAAGTGGGTCACCGGCCCAGAGGCCAGGGGATTCGTGCAGCAGATGCGCCGGGTCTGCGACGCAATATTGGTGGGCGTCAACACAGCGCTAACCGACGACCCGTATCTGACGGCCCGCGACGATGACGGTACGCCCTTGGAACGTCAGCCGCTGCGGGTTGTGCTGGACAGTGTCTGCCATACCCCAGTCAAATCTGTGATGTTCAACCAACCGGGATCCACGCTCATCGCCACCACGCAAGCCGCTCCCGATGAACGGGTACTGGCTCTGGAACAGACAGGCGCTGAAGTGGTGGTGCTGCCCTCCGGGGAAGACCGGCGCGTGGACCTGCGGGCCTTGCTCAGCCACCTTGGTTCTCGGGGCGTGGTGAATCTGTTGGTGGAAGGCGGTGGCTCGGTGCATGGGGCGTTCTTCGACATGGGTCTGGTGGACAAGGTCTACGCCTTCGTCGCCCCAGTGATCGTCGGCGGCGAGACTTCTCTTTCGCCGGTTGAAGGCTCAGGGATTGTCATGATGGCCGACGCATGGACGTTGACCGGCACACGCACCGAGCAAATTGGCCCGGATTGGCTCATAATAGGGTATCCAACAAGGAAATCGTCTGTTACGGACTCCTTTGACAGGGACAATGGAACGGACAATCTGGAAATCGAATAGCCTTTAAGTGAACTGCAAAAAGTGTTTACCGGAATCGTAGAAGAAGTGGGCGTTGTCGCAAAGATCAGTGATAAAGCCATGACCGTTCAGGCTTCAAAGATCACCGCGGATTTGAAGCTGGGTGACAGCATTGCGGTAAACGGAGCGTGTCTTACAGCCATCGATTTCAGCCGGAGCGAATTCTCCGTGGAAATGTCGCCGGAGACCATGCGGCGGACCTCCCTGGGACAGCTTTCAGCAGGCGGACCGGTGAACCTGGAGCGGGCGCTGTTGGCCAGCGACCGGATGGGTGGCCACATCGTGCAGGGCCATGTGGACGGGACCGGCCGCGTTATGTCCACCAGGCAAGAAGGCGATTCCATACTCTTTCGCATCAGAGTTCCGAAACGCCTGTATCGCTATATCGTTGAGAAGGGTTTTGTCGCGGTTGACGGTATCAGTTTGACCGTGGTAAAAAGAGGTGCCTCATCGTTCACCTTGGCTGTGATACCATACACGCTCCATAATACTAATTTGGCTTCATTATCTGTTGGTGGTCAGGTGAACCTAGAGGCCGACATTTTGGCGAAGTATGTAGAGAGTCTTCTGGACCGTTGATCCAGGGCCAAAGACTAGGGGTCTTAAGGAATAAACAATGCCTCTGTGCAGTCTCGAAGAAGGGCTTGAAGAACTAAAATCGGGCCGGTTCCTCATCGTTGTCGATGACGAGAACCGTGAGAACGAAGGTGACCTAGTGATGGCCGCCGAGATGGTGACTCCCGAGGCTGTTAACTTCGTCGTAACCCACGCCCGTGGCCTCCTTTGTATGCCCATAATCGGAGAGCGGCTGGATGAGCTTCAGATGCCTCTGATGATCTCAGCCAACGGCTCAGATAAGAACCAGACTGCATTTACCGTGTCTGTGGACTACAACGTAAACACCACCACCGGTATCTCTGCCGGAGACCGCGCGGCCACCATTCTGGCCATGCTGGACCCGGCCGTCAAGCCTGAAGAATTCACCCGTCCCGGACATATTTTCCCGCTGCGGTACCATACCGGCGGAGTGCTGGCCCGGGCCGGTCACACAGAAGCCGCGGTTGACCTCTGTGAGATGGTGGGCTTGTACCCGGCCGGCATCGTCTGCGAGATCATGGCTGAAGACGGCTCTATGTCCCGCCTTCCTGAGTTGGAACGGTTCGCTGACGAGCACTGTCTCAAGATTCTCAGCATCGCCCAGATCATCGCCCAGCGCCGCCGCACCGAGCGTTTGATCGAGCGCGTGGCCGAGGCCCGCCTCCCGACCCGCTACGGCCCATTTCAAGCGGTCGCTTACAAGAGCCACGTGGACACCGGCGAGCACATCGCCTTGACTATCGGCGAGTGGACCGAAGACGAGCCTGTCTTGGTTCGCATACACAGCGAATGCCTCACCGGTGATGTCTTCGGCAGCATGCGATGCGACTGCGGTGAGCAGATCGACCTGGCGCTGCAGCAGATCTCGCAAGAGGGGAACGGTATCTTCCTCTACATGCGCCAAGAAGGCCGAGGCATCGGTCTCCACAACAAGATCAAGGCCTACTCTCTGCAGGACCAAGGCCTGGACACTGTGGAAGCCAACGAAACCTTGGGATTCGAGCCTGACCTACGTCATTACGGCGTGGGCGCGCAGATCCTCCGGGACTTGGGAGTACGCAAACTAAACCTGCTGACTAACAATCCCAAGAAAGTGGCTGGCCTCTCAGGCTTCGATCTGGAGATCGTCGACCGCATCCCCGTGGAGGCGGAAGTAACCGACGAGAACCGGACCTATATGAAGACCAAGAAAGCCCGCATGGGGCACATTCTCGGCAACTGTTAGATTTCAGTCTTCCAACAACCAACAAAAAAGCCCGCCTTTTAGGCGGGCTTTTTAATTTTGCCCTGCTGGAAAATTTTCGGAGTGGTTAACGTCGGCGCGAGTTTCTAACCCGCCCGTCTACTCCTAAACCAATCCCATCCACGACAACAAAATCGTCAAGAGGTTGCCTAACCTGCCCCTACGGGACGCGCTTATCCAAGTGAAAGCTAGAATCCATGTCGGTTGGTTTAGCCGATCGTCATCCCGTGGGACTTTTCTGGAACCCGGCTTATCGGGATGACGGTAAGATATGACTTCTCTCTGGCGCCGATGATCGGAGGGGCTGGGGGTCCAGCCTTATTTCCCCACCTTGGACATTAAAAAAGCTTCGATGAATCTATCGATGTCTCCTGCTAATACCGCATCCGGGTTCGTGCTCTGCAGGTTAGTGCGGTGGTCTTTTACCGACTTATATGGGTGGAGCACGTAGCTGCGAATTTGGCTGCCCCATTCGGCGGCTTTGCGTTCCCCGCGCATACCCTCAACTTCTTTGGCCTTTTCCTCTGCCTGCCGTGCCAATAGTCTGGCCTTGAGGATCCTGATGGCGTACTCCCGGTTCTGATGCTGGGAACGCTCATTCTGGCAGGAGACCACGATGCCGGTAGGGGCGTGGGTCAACCGCACGGCCGAAGCCACTTTCTGCACGTTCTGGCCGCCCGGCCCGCTGGATCGGAAGGTGTCCATCTTGATGTCTTCCGAGCGTATCTCCACTTCCGGATCGTCCTCGGAAGTCGGCAGGATATCGACCCGGGCGAAAGATGTCTGGCGCAAATTATTGGGGTCGTAAGGAGAAAGGCGCACCAAACGGTGCACGCCCTGCTCTGCGATCAGGTATCCGAAGGCATGGGGTCCGCCGATCTCCAATGTCGCGCCCCGCAGCCCGGCTTCCTCCCCGTAGGACAGGTCCATCACGTCACAGGGCCGCTTACCGGCCTCTGCCCATTGGACGTACATAGACATCAGCATCTCAGCCCAATCCTGGGCGTCAGTGCCGCCGGCGCCGGCGATGATGGTGACAATGGCAGACCGGTCATCGTAGGTACCAGAGAGGGTGAGGTTGATTTCTTCGCGGGCCAGGGCTTGGGTCAGTTCTTCGCCCTCGGATTCTAATTGTGCTTGAAGGGGAGGATCGTTCTCGGCCAAAGCGAGCTCGGTCAATTCCACCAAATTGTGGGAGCGTGATTCCAGGTCCCGCCATAGGGTTACGGTGTCCCTCAGGCGGCCCAGTTGCTGCATATTCCGCTGCGCGGTCTGGTGGTCGTCCCAGTAGCCCGGTTCGGCCGCCTCGCGCTCCATGACGCTTATAGCGTCTTCTTTACCGGCCAGGTCAAAGACGCTCCACCACTGACATGATCTTTTCATTGAGGGTCGATAGATGTTGTCTCAGTTGCTCCATGGTCTGGTATATTCTCCAGTTGGTTTCGTGGTGGCTTAAAACCAGATAGGAGCGCATGCGCGCACCTTTACTGCTCCAATTATAGCAGCAGGCCGCCATATAACCCCAGCCGTTCTAGTCCCTTCCAGGGTTAATTTTTAGCCAAGGCCAAGCTTGTCTGAGAGCCAGGATATCTGTATCTGGGCATGCTCGTGGCCACCGCCTTCGGACGCACCGCGGTAGACGCGGAGGTCGCAGTCGGGAATCTTCTCCGCCAGTTCTTCGCCAAATTTCAAAGGGCAAGAGCCGGTGTCGTTTATGCCCACGCTGAGCAGGACCGGCGCGGTGATCTTGCCAGCCAGCGTGATGGGATCGAGGTCGGCAGTGTTACGTTTCACAACGTCCCGGCGGGCGGGGTACAACCGCATGTAGTCGTCCAACTCCGCCAACGGGTAAGCCAACCCAGGCTGCAACGAGGCGGGGTTACCCAAGGCCATTGGGGTGTTGGCGGCGACTGCATGAATGTCTTCGCGGCGGGCGGCAACAGCCAGAGCCAACGTCCCACCAAGACCCGCCCCCATAAAAGCAACTGGGCCAAGTTCGGCCTGTTCCTGCCCGGTAAGGGCATCCATCGACCGGAGGGCATCGGCGAATACCCGGCGCATCACATAGGACTCCAGGTCTTCGATTCCCTCGGTCAACAGCCCTGGATATTTGGCCTGAAAGACTTGGTCGCTCTGTCGTTGGCCCCGGTAGGTGGGGTTCATGACCACGGCCCGCTCGCGAAGGGAAGTGTAGACGAGGTCATGTACGCTGCCGTAGTCGGGCATCCGGACTATGGCAGGGAATGGGCCGTTGCCGTGGGGAACCGACAGCCAGGCGAAGAGCCGGTAACCGTCGGCCGATGTGTAGCGCACCTGGAAGACGTCCCAATCGGGTTGGGAGTAAAAATCGTCACGGTGCAGGCGAACATCGACAGAGAGTTCCGCCAGGACGGCCTCGGTCTCCCGCCAGAACAGGTTGGCTGCGATGGTCATGTCCCGACCGCCGTCAGGCCGATTTGGCCCTCCAACCAGGCCCTTTCCTGGCCCGGATAATCATGGGCATTGCCGTGTCCCGAATTCGGGAACAGCCAGAGTTCCTTGTGGCTGGTTAACGCCCGGTAGGCTGCGTAGCTAGTCTCGGGCGGGCAGACTTCATCGTCCAAGGCGATTCCGACAACCATGGGGCACTTGATCCGGGGGGCGAAATTCACAGCGTCAAAGTACCTCAGGGTTTCCAACATCTGCTCTACTTCTTCTGGATAGGCCCTGGCGTAGCAAGCCAGCTCGTCGTAGGGGTACGACCGCAACAGGGACATGGCTTCGGGGTAACAGCATAAAAATGGATATCCTGCAACTCCCGCTTTGATCTCGGGGCGCAAAGCTGAAGTTATCAGGGTTAGCCCTCCGCCCTGGCTGCTGCCGCAGGCGTAGATCCGGTCAGAGTCTATCTCTGGCCGGGACCGCAAAAAATCTACGCCTCGCACGCAGTCGGAGATGACACCCCGGTAACCGTAGTTCTCTTTGCTCTCCAGCCCCGATGTGAGCAAACCGGGGTATCCGGGGTTGAACTCCGAGCTGCTCTTTAGCTTGCCCCGCACCGCCACCGACAGCACGGCCACCCCCTTCTTGGCCCAGTCGCGGCGCACCGGCGGTTCCGACTTGTAACCGGGGAAATTAATGACGGCCGGAAACAATCCGTCTCCCTGGGTTGGCAGGCTGTACCAGGCCGAAATTTCCAGGCCACCCAGGCTCAGGTAGGTAACGTTGAAGACATGGACATCGTCGTTGCTTCGAAGCGGCTCGGCGGTAATCACCGGCTTGAGAGAAATTCCTGAAAGTTGCTCCAGGGTGCTGTCCCAGAATTCGTCGAAGTCGTCCGGGCAGGTTACCTGGGTCTCGAATTCCTGAAGGTCTTGTTCAGTGGCCATAAGTTCTCCAAACTCACTGTGGTTGGCTCGTCATTATAGCCGAGGCGTAGGAATGAGTGTAGCCCGAGAACCCCAGCCGCATCTAATAACGCGAGGAAGATTGGCATTCCCAACTCAGAACAGGTTACCCTGACGTTAGATGGTATTAGATGGATTTTAAGACTTGATCCAAGAAACATTCATCGTAATTTCCCTGGCCTTGGGGGCCTACGTCGTGGGCTCTGTTCCAACCGCCTACATCCTGGTCAGGTGGATGGGGAGGGAAGACATCCGGGACGTTGGCAGCCGCAACGTAGGGGCATTGAACGCCTACAACCGGACGGGCGCATGGGCCGGACTTTTAGTGTTGTTTATGAACACGGCGAAGGGTGTCCTGGCCGTGGCCGCGCCCCGGCTGTTGGGCGTTGATCCGTGGGTCTTGTTCATCACCAGTCCATTGGTGGTCGTGGGCCACAGCTGGCCGGTTTTCTTGAATTTCCGGGGTGGCAAGGGCGCGGCGGCCATCTTCGGCATCTCTTTGGTTATCGTCCCCTGGCTCACCATCATTACCGCCGAGCCCAGTATCTTGGTGATGCTGTTGCTTTGGAATGTTGTCCTTGGGGCCACCTTTGGCTTCATATTGTTGAATACCCTGCTCTGGGTCACGGGGCAGGGCGCTGAGCAGGTGGGACTCTGTCTGCTGCTGACCCTGTTGGTCACCGGGACCTATGTCCTGAACGTGCGCGACCATATCTTCGCCTCCATAAATGCCCGGCGGTGGCGGCAACTGTTCTTGGACTTGGCGGGCTAGCTGTAAAAAACCAACCCCATCTCGGCGAAGCGCCACACCGCGTAAGATATAATTGCCAGCGCGGTATTTTTCGCCGCCCAGATTCCCAGTCCTTAACCCCTAGAGTAGGTGCGATGTTAGAACACGGCTTCCTAGAAACCCAGGGCGTTGACGAGGCCGAGGCCCACCGTAACGCCATGCGGCATTCGGCCGCCCACGTGATGGCCGACGCTGTCCTGAAACTATTCCCAGAAGCCAAGATGGGCATCGGCCCGCCCATCCAAGACGGGTTCTACTACGACTTTGAGGTCTCCCGGCCCTTCACTCCGGAAGACCTGGAAGAGATCGAGAAACTGATGAGGGAGACCATCAGCGGAGGCTTCCCCTTCCAGCGGGAAGACCTCAGTCGGGCCGACGCCGAGACCATGTTTTCCGACCAGCCCTACAAGATCGAGCTGATCGAAGGACTGCCCGAGGACGCGGTCATCTCCATCTACCGGCACGACGAGTTTGTCGACCTATGCCAAGGTCCCCACGTCCATGGAACGTCGGATATTCCGGCGATGAAGCTGCTCAGCGTGGCCGGAGCCTACTGGCGTGGCGACGAGAAACGCCCCATGCTCCAGCGCATCTACGGCACGGCCTTCGATTCGGAGACCGAGCTTACGGAACACCTGGAACGGCTGGAAGAAGCTGAGCGCCGTGACCACCGCAGGCTAGGCCGCGAACTGAACCTGTTCAGCGTTCATGACGAGATTGGCCCGGGGCTGATCGTCTGGCATCCCAAGGGAGGCCGGGTCCGTTCCCTGGTCGAGGACTACTGGAAGGACCTCCACTACCGGCTGGGGTACAACATCGTCTACTCGCCCCACATCGGCAAATCCCAACTTTGGGAGACCAGCGGGCACTTGGATTTCTATCAAGAAAGCATGTTCGCCCCCCTGGAAGTGGACGAACAGCAATACTACCTGAAGCCGATGAACTGCCCATTCCACATTGCGATCTTCAAGAATGCGCTGCACAGCTATCGCGAACTGCCCTTGCGGTTTGCCGAGTTGGGCACCGTTTACCGTTACGAACGGAGCGGAGTATTACACGGTCTGATGCGCGTGCGCGGCTTCACCCAGGATGACGCGCATATCTTCTGCACGCCAGACCAAGTGGAAGACGAGATCGGCGGTGTCTTGGAACTGACCTTCGAACTGTTGGACGCCTTTGGATTCCAGGATTACTCCATCGCCCTATCAACCCGGCCCGAGAAATACGTGGGCGAACTGGACATGTGGGAACACGCCACCAAATCGCTGCAGGGCGCTTTGGAGAAGCGTGAGCTCCCATTCACAGTTGATGAGGGCGGCGGCGCGTTCTACGGGCCCAAGATCGACATCAACATCACCGATGCACTGGGCCGCGCCTGGCAATGTACCACCGTCCAGTTCGACTTCAACCTGCCCCAGCGGTTTGATTTAACTTACCAAGACGCAGAGGGCGGACGAAGCCAGCCCTACATGGTCCACCGGGCCATTCTGGGCTCGATGGAGCGGTTTCTGGGTGTGCTGATCGAACACTATGGCGGCGCGTTCCCGCTGTGGCTGGCCCCGGTGCAGGCCGTGCTGATACCCATCGCCGACCGACATATCGAGTACTGCGAAGAGGTGTTGGCCGAACTGGAAGCCGCTGGGTTCCGCGCCGAGGTAGACAACCGGAACGAACGCATGAACCAGAAGATCCGCACCGCCCAGATGCAGAAGGTGCCCTATATGCTGGTGGTGGGAGACCGGGAACAGGAAGCCGGCGCAGTAGCCGTCCGCCACCGAGACGGCGAAGACCTGGGCGCCATTCCATTAGACGATTTCTTGGCCAGGTTAGGTGAGGAGTCTCAGATACCTAATAGGTCGACGACCTGAATAGATCCACCCACCGTTACTTCACCGGCTTCCCATCTCCAACGCGCCGGTGTTGCCGCTTGAGGAGCCCAGCAGCTCGAAACGAAGTCGCTTGGCGGTGAACTGGGTGTCGAACCGGTAGATGGTCGTGGCGTCGTTGACGGTGAACGGTCCGTATGTCTCGCCGCGGTCGGTAGTCACTTGGAACGAGTTCACCTAGGCGGTGTCGCCGTCGTTGGCTGACGAC
>Ga0209753_1000316_pt1 | contig 19960 bp, 19 predicted proteins | sample METZYME_3_550m_FD_187550 | JGI IMG/M metagenome (GOLD analysis project Ga0209753, IMG submission 187550) | Marine microbial communities from oxygen minimum zone in mesopelagic equatorial Pacific - METZYME_3_550m (SPAdes) (version 2) | ecosystem: Environmental > Aquatic > Marine > Oceanic... | reverse complement strand
GCCCCCGGAGCCCCGGGGATTTAAGTGCGCAGACCGCGCACCGACGAGTTACTGTTGTTTTATCCTCCACGGCTTTGTGCGTGGAAAAAATCCAAATTTAATCATGCTTCGTTTTCGCTAAACTTAGCCCGGACAATCCTTGCCAGGCTCGCGCCAGGCTCAGCTAAGGTCCGTACCAGTTGCCCGGCCGGTGCTTGCAGTGTGCCCAGCAGCTTGGCCCGCATCCCGTCCAGCGGCGGCAGGTCGGCCAGAGTCTTGATCTGGTCCGCGTCGAGCCGGTCATTGTCAAGAAAACCAAAATACCACTCCAACTTGTCAAATTCTGCGTTGAAATTCTTCAGCATTTTTGCCGCGCCGGTGATCTCTCCCTCGCCGGTGACCGCCGCCAGTTGGCCTGTCAGCGCTTGGCCAAGGTCTTGGATCCCGGCTTCCTTGGCCGCCGCCTTGAATATGGAGTTCTTGAAGACATGCACCTCGGCACCGGCATCGGCCAGGCGATTGCGCAATTCCTCAAACTGGGCGACATTCAACCCCTCGTAGTTCACCACGATGAAGTAAGGGCTAGCGTTCAGTCGTTCGACGTACTCTTTTGTGATTAGCTTCTTTTCTTCACGCATCTGTCTTCCTTTCGTTTCCAGGTCAGGCGGCCTTCAGGATTTCACGCAAATCCAGCGGTATCCCTGGACTCATGGTTGAGGAAAGCACGCAGTTTTCGATGTAACGGCCCTTGGCCGCGGACGGCTTGGCCTTGATAATCGCGTCGATGATGGTTTGTGCATTTTCCACAATCTGTTCCGGCTTGAAGGAGATCTTCCCGGCTAGAACCTGAATGTTGGCTCCCTTGTCGAGTTTATACTCCACCCGGCCAGCCTTGACCTCCTGGACGGCCTTGGCGGTGTCATCTGTAACGGTACCGACCTTGGGGTTGGGCATCAGTCCGCGAGGCCCGAGAACCCGGCCCAGTTTGCGCACTTCGCCCATGGCCTCAGGAGTGGCTATGGCCACGTCGAAACCGGTCCAGCCGCTGGTCACTTTCTCAATGTATTCCTCAAAGCCAACGTATTCCGCCCCGGCCTTCTTGGCGGCTTCCACCGCACCGACTTCCTTGGCAAAAACAAGGACCTTGACCTCCTTGCCACTCCCGTGAGGCAAGCGCACGGTACCTCGGATCATCTGATCCGTCTTGCGCGGGTCGATGGTCATCTTGAATGCCAGCTCGACCGACTCGTCAAACTTGGCCTTGGGGAACTTGCCAACCAAGTCGGCCGCCTCGGCAACGGAGTATCGTTTGCCGGGCTCCACCAGTTCTAGTGCTTCCTTGTATCGCTTGCTTATTTTTCTGGGCATTGTCTTGCGCGCGGTGCAATCGGGCCGCGAGGCCCTCCCGCTTTTGTGATTAATTCACGACCTCAAGCCCCATCGATCGGGCGGTGCCAGCGATCATGTTGGCCGCCATCTCCGGGTCGCGGGCATTCAAATCCTCCTTCTTGGCCTCGACGATCTCGAGCAACTGGGCCTTGGTGACTGTACCGACCTTGGTCTTGTTCGGTTCACCCGAGCCTGAGGCGATTCCCGCCGCCTTTTTCAGCAGCACCGCCGCAGGTGGCGATTTGGTGATAAAACTGAAGGACTTGTCCTTATAGACCGTGATCACCACCGGGATGATCAGGCCGGCCTTGTCCTTAGTCACCGCGTTGTATTGCTTGCAGAATTCCATGATGTTCACGCCCTGTTGGCCAAGGGCGGGGCCAACCGGCGGGGCGGGGTTCGCCTGGCCCGCCGGGATCTGCAACTTAATGTAGCCTGAAATTTTCTTTGCCATTGTTCTTTTTTTCTACCTTTTAAAACTTGCCGCCTGGCCAAGCGCTCCGCGCCTAGCCCTTGTCGACCTCCCAATATTCGACATCCACCGGTGTGTTCCGGCCGAAAATATTGACGGTCACCTTGAGTCTCCCCTTTTCAGGATCAACTTCCTCCACGATACCATTGTTCCCCTCAAACGCGCCGTGGTTTATTTTCACGGTTTCGCCCACTTCAAACTCAACCTTGGGCCGCTCCAAATCCTCGGAGTCGGCGATTCGGTTCTTGATGTCCTCGATTTCGGCATCCGGGGTCGGTTCCGGCTGGTCGCCTCCGACAAAGCCAATCGCCCCCGGCGTGTCCTTGATAAAGTTCATCGGCTCAGAGATGATCTTGTGATCCTCATCACGAAGTCGAATATTGATGAACACGTAGCCCGGGAAGAGCTTTTTTGTGGACACCTTCTTCTCGCCGCCGCGCACATCTACCACCTTTTCCTTGGCCATGAACACCTCGTTGATATTCTCACCCATCTCCTCCACATCAGTGCGCTTACTGATGCTGTCGAGCACCTTTTGTTCCTGCCCCGACAAAGTATGAATGATGAACCACTCGTGTGCCATAATGAGTCAACTCAGCCTGCACCACCACCACCAAGCAATTTCAGGAGGACATCCTGAATCAGGAAGCCACCCAGGAGCCAATCTGCCAGAAACGTGAACGTACCCAGCATCGCCACCGCCACGAGCACCATCCAAGTGGAGCCACGGAGTTCCTCGCGATTCGGCCAGGAGCACTTCAACAATTCCTCCCGGGTCTGCAAAAAGAAAACACGGATGCGATCGAGCCAGCCAAGCTTCTTAGCGATCACCAGGATGACCAGGAGAACAACTCCCCCGATGATCCAGTTGCCCGGCAGCGGACTGCCCATCGTCGAGCCGGCATCGGGCTGCCCCGCCGATTGCTCCACGGTTGCTGTTGTCTGAACCGCGCCTGAATTACTGTTGGTTTCGTCCATTAGCGAACTTTCTTTTTTTTCAGTTCTCCCGGAACTTGGCGGAGGGGGAGGGATTCGAACCCCCGGAAGCTTGCGCTTCAACGGTTTTCAAGACCGCCGCATTCGACCACTCTGCCACCCCTCCGGTCTGGGGTTGGTTTAAACTTGATTGGCAGGGCGGGAGGGATTCGAACCCCCAACAGACGGTTTTGGAGACCGTTGCTCTACCAATTGAACTACCGCCCTACTCAGGGTTCATATCCATTCCCGTGTGCGGCTCCATGCCCCACCCGCAAAAAACAAAATTAATCTACCACCTGGGCCACACGGCCCGAGCCAATGGTCCGGCCTCCCTCGCGAATGGCAAAAGTCAACCCCTGCTCCATCGCGACTGGCTTGCCCAATTCCACCGAGACCGTCACGCGATCCCCGGGCATCACCATCTCGATGTTGTCCTCGAGGGTCAATGATCCGGTCACATCAGTCGTCCTAAAATAGAACTGCGGACGGTAATTGGTGAAGAACGGCGTGTGCCTTCCGCCTTCCTCCTTGGTCAGCACATAGACCTCGCCCTTGAACTTGGTATGCGGCTGGATCGTGCCGGGCTTGGACAATACCTGTCCGCGTTCCACTTGATCCTTCTTGATACCTCGCAAAAGCACTCCCACATTCTCGCCAGCACGAGCTTCGCCAAGCAGCTTGCGAAACATTTCCAGATCCGTCGCAACAGTTTCCTGGATATCTCGCAATCCAACAATCTCGACTTTATCCATCTTCTTGATGATACCACGCTCCACACGGCCGGTCACCACGGTGCCACGGCCTTCGATGCTAAACACATCCTCGATGCACATCAGGAACGGCTTGTCCTCCTCGCGAACCGGGTCAGGAATGCTGTTATCACAGGCCTCCAGCAACTGGGCGATGGACTCCACCCACTTCTCCTCGCCGTTCATGGCTCCCATGGAGCTGGACTGTACAATCGGGGTTTCCTTGTCGAAATCGTATTTCTCCAGCAGGTCCTTGATCTCCTCCTCAACGAGCATCAGCATCTCCTCGTCTTCAACCAAATCACACTTGTTTAGGCAGACCACGATGGCGGGAACACCCACCTGCTTGGCCAACAAAACGTGCTCCTTGGTCTGGGGCATCGGGCCTTGTGAGGCATCCACCACAAGAATGGCGCCGTCCATCTGCGCAGCTCCCGTGATCATGTTTTTCACATAGTCGGCGTGGCCTGGACAGTCAACGTGAGCATAGTGACGCTTTTCACTCTCATACTCCACATGCGACACCGCGATGGTCACCGTCTTAGATTCATCTCGGACAGTGCCGCCCTTGGTGATGTCGGCATACGAAATAGGGGTCGCCAACCCCTTCTTGGACTGCACATCCACGATGGCTGCCGTAAGGGTCGATTTACCGTGGTCAACATGACCAATCGTACCAATGTTTACATGGGGTTTTACGCGTTGGAACTCTTCTTTTGCCATTCGATTATTTCTTGTTGGTTAGTACGTTCTTTTTAGTGCTGAACAAATTCTTTTTGTGGTGGAGCCCATGACCAGGTTTGAACTGGTGACCTCATCCTTACCAAGGATGTGCTCTACCAACTGAGCTACATGGGCATCGAGCGATAGGGCCACCTGCCATTCAAGCCCACCTGAAACATACCAAAATAACATTTGCCTCCACCTGTATCCTGCAAACAACTGGAGGCCAATGATTTAGCTATATTTTTGCACCCCAAAAGGGAAGGGAATTTAGTTGCCTATTGTCCCCTAGTCAACGGTTTTTTTTAAATAGTTCCAAAAAATACGCTCATGCGGGTCGTTTAATATTTACCCATGCGTGAACATGGGGGTCGCCCCGGAAAAACCACAAGCAATTCGGCCCCTCGATCTGCCAAACATCCCAGACTTTGTCGTTGCCTACGTCGTGATTCTTGAAAAAAGCCAGATGCAGATGCTCAAAACCACCCGCATCGACCATTTTTAATGCCTCTTTGGCGTCCTTTTCGCGGAACATCGCCAGCAAATCAGCCATGGTCTTGCGCACTTGGCCCTGTTGGTCGCTGCTCAGCTCCGACATCGGGATTCCGGGCAAACCATCTTTTTTACCGCTCAATGCAACTGTCTTGGTTCCCTGTTCCTCCCGGCTTTTGCCCAATAGGGCTTTTTTCCGCTGCTTGCCGTCCATCATTGCGAACACCTTGTTGGCCTGCTTGGCTTGATACCAATACACGTTGCCGGGATGATCTGGAGTCTCGTTGAAGCTCCGTGCGGCGTGGCCGTAAAAGATCGGCCCGCCAAACGCCTCCCCCTCCACCGAGTCGCCATCGCAGCGCCGGGTGCAATGTCGGCCGGTTAGCACAAACTCGAACTTGCCGGTGTTCGGCTGGCCAAATAACGCCACAGACGTGCTCTCGAACCCTTCCTCCTCCGAATCATGCCGTACTTGGCCAAGCACCGTCTCGGCATATTGCTCGCTGTGCAATTTCAGGAAAATCTCCTGCACAAGCGCCTGCTGTTCCCCCGTGAAAATCTCGCCGATGCTCTTTTTGGTGATATGCCAGTTATTGTCGACCTTTTCGCGCAATGGATGCTCGAATGGAAACGCCACGACTTTCTTCTGGCTTTCATTGAGGCTGCCGAATAACTGGGCCACCAGTGTCTCGGAGTTGATCTTCTTTTTCGCCGCTTTGCCAAGCGGCGCCGCGGCCAGGGCGACCGAGCCAAGCGCGGCGGTCTTCACAAAATGCCTACGATCTATCGTCGTCGGGCAGAGCGGACATTCTTTTAGGTTTTTGATTTTCATGGCATTTTTAAAGGTGAATCTTCGCACCGCGAAAACTCGCACATCCTTTGGCCAAGTCAACCCGGAATTGTCCCGCTCCTCCAAGCGGACATTTTCCTGTTTGCGCCGTTGGCTGGCAATGGCACACTCCGCAGCCCGTTTCACGGCTTGCAACGGTCAATTAACAATTAAATGGACAAGGTACGCATAGGCATTATCGGCTTGGGTAATATTGGGCAAATTCACGTCAACAATTTACTGGAGAGCAAGGTTCCACGCGGTGTTTTGACAGCGGTGGGGGATGCGTTTCCCGACAAACTGCCAGAGTATGAGGCCAAGGGGCTAAAGACATTCGACAGCGGCGAGGCGCTCATTGGCTCGGGCGAGATTGATGCGTTGATGGTTGCCACTCCGCATTTTCAGCACACCACTCTCGGCATCGCGGCCCTGGAGGCCGGCCTACATGTGATGGTGGAAAAACCGATCTCCGCCCACAAAGCTGATGCCGAGCGCCTTATCGCCGCGGCCAATGCGCGGCCGGAGTTGACGTTCTCCGGCATGTTCCAAATGCGCGTGGAGCCGCGCTACCAAAAACTGCGCGAACTAGTACAGGACGGCGAGCTGGGCGACTTGATCCGCGTGATTTGGATCATGACCGACTGGTTCCGGGCTGAGGCGTATTATCAAAGCAGCGACTGGCGCGCCACGTGGAAGGGCGAAGGCGGCGGCGTGCTGCTCAACCAATGCCTTCATCAGCTAGATGCCCTGCAATGGATTGTCGGTATGCCGTCCAAGGTGCAGAGCCATGTCGGAATCGGCAGACATCACGACATCGAGGTGGAGGATGACGTGACCTGCTACTTGGAATACTCAAACGGCGCCACTGGCGCATTCATTACCTCCACCGGCGAGACGCCCGGAAGCAACCGGTTCGAGATCGCCGGCACCAAGGGGCGCGCACTGCTGGAGAACGACAGACTGTTGGTGACACGCAACTCGGTGCCGTCCGACGAATGGAGCCGCACCTCAAAGATTGGTTTCCAGCAGCCGGAAACGACGGTCGAGGAAATTCCCATTCCCTGCATGGAGGATGCCCACGCGAAGCTCGTCTCCAATTTCGTCAACGCCATCCTGGACGGCGAAGCCCTCATCGCCCCCGGCGCGAGTGGCATCGGCTCCGTCGAGTTGGCCAACGTGATGGTCTACTCCGGCCTGCTTGGCCAAGCGGTCGACCTGCCCATGGACAGTGCCGCGTGGGAGGCCAAGCTCAACGAGCTCATCGCCAGTTCAACGCACGAGAAGAAAGTCGTCGAGGTCAGCAACGAGGATTTCAGCGCAAGTTTTCGCAAATAATCTAAAGGAAGGACAAACATGGAACTAATGGGAATCGCAGACGAGGCATCGCCCTCAATAGACGGCCAAATCCGGGCCACGAAGCAACTCGGCTGGAAATGGATCGAAGCCCGCTTCGCCGAGGTGGATGGCTTTGAGAAAGGGAGTATCCACGACATCCCGGACGAGGCGTTTGACATCATCGCCGCCAAACTTGAAGCAGCCGGCGTCGGCATATACGCTTTCGGCTCAACCATATGCAACTGGGCCAAGACGATCACCACGCCGTGGGACATCACTGTCGCCGAGATCGACCGCGCGATTCCGCGCATGAAACGTCTCGGCACCAAGTTCGTCCGCATCATGAGCTTCAAACCGGCCGACGACGACGACCAAACGCCCGAGCTCGTCTTCGAGCGACTGCGCGAAGTCACTCAGCGATTTCTCGACGAGGGCCTGCAGCCGGTACACGAAAACTGCATGAACCACGGCGGCATGAGCTGGCAGCACGGCGTCGAGCTGCTCGAGAAAGTCCCCGGCCTCAAGTGGGTGTTCGACACCGCCAACCCGATCTTCAATGCCGACCGATCGAAGCTGCAACCGTGGCCCAAGCAGGACCCGTGGGAGTACTGGCAGAACATCCGGGAACACACCGCACACATCCACATCAAGGACTGCGTCTGGGTCGATGAAAAGGATGACGCTGACTACACTTTCCCAGGCGAAGGTGATGGACGCGTCCGCGACATCCTTTGTGACGCCTTGGCCAACGGCTACAACGCTGGCATCTCCATCGAGCCGCACATGGCTGTCGTCTTCCACGACACCAACATCGAAGCCAACGAGAACGACATGTTCAACAACTACGTCGAATACGGACGCCGGCTTGAGATTCTTATCGAGGAGGTTAAATCCGCATTAAGCACCGAATAATTCAATTTCATGAAACACACACCAAGTCGTTTTTTTTGTTTGGCGGGGGCTGCTTTGATAGCCGTTGGGGTTCAGGCGGAGAAGTTTACTGCTGGGGGCATTTCGTTTGAAGAGCCGAATGGGTGGCAGACTCAAAAGCCGTCGTCGTCGATGCGAAAGGCACAGTTCGCCATCAAGGGCAAGGACGGCAAATCAGCTGAGGTGGTTTTCTTCCATTTTGGTCCCGGTGGAGCCGGTGGAGTAACCGCAAACGTGAAGCGTTGGCTCGGGCAATTTAGGGAACCGGCCGATCAACTCAACGCCCAGACAGTGATTGAAACAATTAACGGAACCAAGGTGACCTATGTCACTGCAGTAGGTACATTCATGAAAGGCCCACCGTTTGGCGGCAACAAAATTCCGGTGCTCAATAGCGGCCTGATCGGCGCGATCATCGAGGGCAAACAAGGCGCTGTTTTCATTAAGGCCACAGGCCCGAAAACCATCGTCAAAAATGCCGAAAAAGACATGAAGACGATGGTTGCCAAAGCGCTGAAAAAGTAATTTGAAACCAAGCGCCAGGTCTTATGCTACGCGAGGATTCCTTTCACGACATTACCGTGAACGTCGGTGAGGCGGTAGTGGCGGCCCTGAAACTTGAACGTTAGCTTTTCGTGATCGATGCCGAGGCAGTGCAGCATCGTCGCGTGCAAATCGTAAACGTGCACTGGATTTTCGACGATATTGAATGAAAAGTCGTCGGTCGTTCCGTACATCGTCCCGCCCCGAATTCCGCCCCCGGCCAGCCACATGCTGAAGCAGCGCGGGTGATGATCGCGCCCGTACTTGGCCATGTTCAGACCACCCTGCGCGTAGACGGTACGGCCGAATTCCCCACCCCAGATGATCAGCGTCTCCTCGAGCATGCCGCGCTGCTTGAGGTCGGCAATAAGCGCGGCGGACGGCTGATCGATGTCGCCGCATTGGAGGGGCAAATCGCGCGGCAGGTCGCCGTGCTGATCCCAGCCACGGTGGTACAATTGGATGAAGCGCACGCCGCGCTCGGCCAGACGCCGGGCCAGCAGGCAGTTGGCCGCATACGTGCCCGGCTTGCGCGCGTTCGCGCCGTACAAATCAAAAATGTGTTTCGGCTCGCTGGAGGTGTCCATCAACTCCGGCACCGAGGTCTGCATGCGGTACGCCATTTCCGCCTGCCGGATGCGCGTGATAATTTCCGGATCGCCCAGACGCTCGTGATGCTCCCGGTTTAGCGCTTGGCCAAGGTCAAGTATCCGCCGCCGCCGCTTGGCCGTGATGCCCTCCGGGTTGGACAGGTACAGCACCGGGTCGCCCGACGAGCGAAACTTCACCCCCTGATGTTCCGACGGCAAAAAACCGCTGCCCCAAAGCCGCGCGTACAGCGCCTGCGAATCGCGCTTGGCGCTGCCCTGCGAAATCATCACCACGTAAGCCGGCAAATCGGCGCTCTCGCTGCCCAGTCCGTAGCTCGCCCACGCGCCCATGCTCGGCCGTCCCGCCTGCTGAAAGCCGGTCTGGAAAAACGTGATCGCCGGGTCGTGGTTGATCGCCTGCGTCTGCATCGAGCGAACCACGCAAAGCTCGTCCGCCACCCGACCGAGGTGCGGCAGCAACTCGCTCAACTCCGTGCCGCTCTGCCCGTGCCGCGAAAAGTTGTAGATCGATTTGCAGACCTTTTTTTCCTTCTGCCCGGACGTCATCCCAGTGAGGCGTTGCCCGCCGAAAAACTCGCTGTCCAACACCTGCCCGTGCGCCTTGGTCAACGCCGGTTTGTGGTCGAGCAACTCGAACTGTGACGGCGCGCCACTCTGGAACAGATAAATCACCCGCTTAGCCTTCGGCGCGAAATTCGGAAAACCGACCAAGCCGGCGAACAGTCTCGGGTTGAGCAGCGACGCCAACGCCACCGAGCCGATGCCCGCGCTCGTGCGACCGAGAAACTGCCGCCGGGTCTGCATCATCGCGTTGTCGTGTTCGAGAGTCATACTTCAGTTCCGGGTAATGGCTTCGTCGGTGCCGAGCACGGCGTTGGCCAACGACGCGTAGGCGGCCAACTCCACCGCGTCGAGCGCCGGGTCGTACGGCGACTCGCCAACCGCCATCAGCCGCCGTGCCGCCTCCGGCTCGGCGCGAAAGCTCGTTTGCAACTCCGCCAGCGCGCCGCTCAACAAACCCAGCTCGCGCTCCGTCGGGCGTCGACCGCAAACCAAGCGATGCAGTAGCGTCAATCGCGACTCCGCCGTCGCGCCGCCATCACGCAACACCCGCCCGGCCAGCTTGCGCGACGCCTCGACAAACGTCGGGTCGTTCATCAGCACCAGCGCGGCGAGCGGCGTGTTCGTCTTTGCACGCGTCAGCACGCACACCTCACGTGACGGCGCGTCGAACGCCTGCATGTTCGGCGGTGGCACGGAGCGCTTCCAGTAAGTATACATGCTGCGACGGTAAAGTTTCCCGCCGTGATCCTGCACAAAACGCGGCACGTTCTCATAAACCACATCGTCCCACAGCCCCGGCGGTTGGTACGGCCGGACGCTCTCGCCGCCGAGCCGGCCGACGAGCAACCCGCTCGACGCCAGCGCGTGGTCGCGGATCATTTCCGCCGGCAGCCGAAACCTCGGTCCGCGCGCGAACAATCGGTTCGCCGGATCGACCTCGAGCAGCTCCGGCGACACGCGCGACACCTGCTGATACGTCGCCGACATCACGATGAGCTTGTGCATCGCCTTCCGGTTCCAGCCACCACGGACGAACTCGGTCGCCAGCCAGTCGAGCAGCGCCGGGTGCGTCGGCCACTCGCCCTGCGCGCCGAAGTCCTCCGACGATTTCACGATGCCGGTGCCGAAGTGCATCTGCCAAAAACGGTTCACGACCACCCGCGCCGTCAGCGGGTTCTCCGCGCCGACAATCCACTTGGCCAAGCCGAGTCGGTTGCGCGGTGCACCGGCCGGCCATTGGCCAAGCGCGGCCGGCAGCCCGGCGCTGACCTCGACGCCGCTTGGCTGATCGTACTGCCCACGGCTCAGCACGAACGTCTTCCGCGCCGGGCTCAACTCGCCCATGATCATCGCCGTCGGCAGCGCTTGGCCAAGCGCTGCCAATGCCTTCCGCGCCGTCTTGAGCTGCTCCTCCGCCTCCGATTTTTTTTCCAGCTCAGTAATCTCGGCGCGGTGCCACTCCATTTGTTTCCGCTGCGCCGCGCTGGACACCTTAATGAACGGCTTGTCCGCTAGTTTATCCGCGTTGCCGACGTGCGCCGTCTCCGGCACGTTGTTAAACAACGCGTAAAACTCGTAAAACTCCCTCTGCGAAATCGGGTCGTATTTGTGGTCGTGACACCGCGCGCAGCCAAACGTCAGCCCGAGGAAAACCGCCGTCGTCGTCTCGACGCGATCCACCACGGTCTCGACGCGGTACTCCTCATTGATGACGCCTCCCTCGCTCTGGATCGAATGGTTGCGGTTGAAGCCAGTCGCCACGCGCTGGGCGATCGTCGCGTCCGGCAACAGGTCGCCGGCGAGTTGCTCGAGGGCGAACCGGTCGAACGGCATGTTGTCGTTGAACGCGCGAATCACCCAGTCGCGCCACGGCCACATCACGCGGCGGCGGTCAAGGCTGTACCCGTGCGAGTCGGCGTAGCGCGCGGCGTCGAGCCAGTCGAGCGCCATCCGCTCGCCGTATCGAGGCGATGCCAGCAATCGGTCGACGACCTTCTCGAACGCGCGCGGTGATGTGTCGGCAAGAAATGCGTCGATCTCCCGCGGAATCGGTGGCAGACCTGTGAGGTCGAAGCTCACGCGGCGAAGCAGCGTCTCCTTGTCTGCGCGCGGCGAGGGTTTCAACCCGGCACGCTTCAGCTTTGCCAGGACGAACCGATCAATCGCGCCGCTTGGCCAGGCGGAGTTTGTCGCCGGTAGAATCGCCGATCGGCTGGGGGGAATAAATGCCCAATGCTTTTCCCACTTGCCCCCCTGCTCAATCCAAGTTCGGAGAATTTTAATGTCGCCAAGGGCCAGAACCCGGCCGGAATCCACTGGCGGCATCCGCTCCTCCAGATCAGTGTGAGTTATGCGCTTGAACAACTCGCTTTTGTCAGGCTTGCCGGCGGTGATGATCGCTTGGCCAGGCGCACCGGTGTCGAGCCTCAGGTCGGCTTTGCGCTTGGCCGCATCCGGCCCATGACACTCGAAACAGTTGTCGGAAAGAATCGGCCGGACATCGCGATTAAACAGCACAACCTCCCAGGCAACTATCGAACCAGCTGGGAGCCACCCGGCAAGCAGAAGCACGGTGGCGCGCAACAGTGAATTGTTCCAAAAGAAAATCAAGCGCCCGGGAAGAGTAAGCCAGAGCGGCCGGCTTGGCCAAGCGGAACATTGTTTGAGGACTGCCTCGATTTTGCCCCGGGTTGAGGGCTTCAGATCGGGTCGGTGCAGGGCAGATTGTAGGCGGGCGCGGAGGACCGGGTCACGGTGCGGTATGGGGCAGTAATGGTGGGGCCGTTTGAAGTGGAGCGCGCAGGGCGTCCCTGGCTTGCTTTACTTGGGGATCGATTCACGCAGACGTTCGATCACTGATGAGTGACGGGGTAACTTTGCAAGGTTTTTCCATTCTTGGGGATCGGAGTCGTGATCGTAGAGTTCTTCACCTCCGTCATGGTATCGGATGTAACGCCAACGCTCGGTCCTCACGGCGTGGTTGCCCTGGCCGTAGGTGATTAGCACGGGATGTTTCCACTCCATTTTTGGATTCTGCAACAGCGGCACGATGCTATGTCCATCCAATCCGTTACGCGATGGCAAACCGCACAATTCAACAAGTGTTGGATAGAGGTCTATCAAACTGACGGGACGCCAGCAAAGTTGGTTTTTTTGAAGCTGTCCGGGTGCAGAAATGATCAACGTTGTCCGAGTTGTAGTCTCCCAAAGTGCATGTTTGCGCCAGTGCTGCTTTTCACCCAGGTGCCAACCGTGATCGCCCCAGAGAACGACGATGGTGTTGTCAGCATGTTTACTGTGCTCTAGTGCCATCAAAAGCCGACCCACATGGGCATCTACGAAACTGATCGTCGCCAGATAACTTTGCACAGCTCGATGCCACTGGTTGTATTTCAAAACCATGTCGTGGTCTTCGCCATGCTTGGCAAAGTTTCGCGGCCCGGACACGTCGTGCACCTCCCGCGCCAGCTTTTTTCCAAACGCTGGCAAGTCGTCGCGGTCGCTGTCCAGCGTCTTTGGAATGAGGATCTTTTCCAGAGGATGCAAGTCGAAGTATTTTCGGGGAACGTGCCAAGGTAAATGCGGCTTGGTGAATCCGCACGCTAGGAAGAAGGGTTTGTCGTGGGGTTTCTCGAGTTCAGAGATCGCCCAGCTTACGACCTTGGCATCCAGCATGTCCCCGTCTTCATTGTCCAGCGGACCCCAGGGAGCCCAAGCCAAAGCAGACAGATCGGCCGGCCGTCTATATTTGGCCTCGGTTCGGGGCGCCTTGAAATAGAAATCCCAGGAGGCCGGATCACCCGATCGATTAGCGCTGTGGAATATCTTGCCTCCTCCCTTGACGGTATAACCGTTCATCCGCAAATACTGCAAGAGCGTAACAGCCCGGGGCAGTTTCTCCCGGAATCGTTCGCCGTTCCCGTAGACACCGGACTTCGACGGCTCAATGCCGGTCAGCAGGCTCACCCGTGATGGATTGCATAAGGGGGCCGAACAGTAAGCCTTGGTGAAGGAGACTCCCGTTCGTGCGAGCCGGTCGATATTTGGCGTTCTGGCCTGAGGATGTCCGCCAAGATGTCCGACCCAGTCATTTAAATCGTCGACCGCAATGAAAAGAATGTTTGGGCGAGTCTCCGCAAATGTTGGCAAGGCTACGCCGACCAAGGCGAGAATGAGGAGTACCAGAGGTATTTGCGTTTGTTTCACTCTTTTTCTACTTCTGGATTCCCACACCCCACAAACAGCAAAGCTGCGATTGATGTGATTAGTATGTGTTTCAAGTAGTTGCCATTCGGCGTCTCTTATTCATTGACCCCCTCGCTTTGGATTCAACCATGGGGTGTCCTGATAATACCACCTGGAGGCTTTCAGTCCCTCCACATGCCCGTCCAGAAATCCAACGCTGCTTCTTGCTTGGTGTCGGATGCTTGGGCCACCCCAGTTCGGCTGCGGGGATGTGACAAACCCTCCTCCAAATCCGGCTGGATCGTCGAGGATCCACACCTCTGATTTTTCGTACGATTGAGGTGTGATGCATTTCTCCGGGTCACGCGTCTTCTTCGCCTGACAACCCGAATCGGAGAGGTACACCGTTGTCGAGGGGCTAATGATTTCGCTATCCAAAACAGGATCGAAGAACCACCCCCCACCAGGCCAGTGGCATCCCCCGATCTGGAAATTAGCCCCGTATCCGGAGACAGCTAGGTCGTCAGAAAAGATGTATGAATAATTGAACTTGCGGGTATTGCGTTGCTTGGTGGGGCAGAGCAGGACATTCGTGCTGGTCAATTGGGGTTGGATGTAACTGAACCAGCAAACACCCGCGCCGGCCACGACTCCTGTGAATGTCAATGGATACTCACCCTGATTTGCCTCTGCGTACATGGTTGTGGCCAACATCATCTGCCTCACGTTGCTCAGGCATTGGGTGGCTCCCGCCTTCTGCTTGGCCAGGCTAAGAGCCGGCAGAAGCAATGCCGCCAAAATGGCAATAATTGCGATTACCACGAGTAGTTCAATAAGCGTGAATGCCCGCCTTGATTCGGCCTTCATTTGCCTTCAGCTTTCAATTCTTCACCCGTCTTGGCTCCGTGTTTGCGGAGGAGGTCGGCGATTTCGCCTTCGTCTCTTTCAACGGCCTCGTCAAGAGGCGCTCCATAAACACTCAACGCATTCACATCCGCATCATTGGCAATTAGCAGTTCAACGATTTCCTTGTGGCCTTCCTGAACCGCATATTGCAAAGGAGTCTCTCCATTACCAAATACCTTCGCATTAACATCCGCACCATTGGCAATTAACAGTTCAGCAACTTTCGTGTGACCTTCTTGAGCCGCATACTGCAAAGGCGTCTCATTCCGGTAATCCTTATCTTTCACATTAACATCGGCACCTTCAGCCAGTTGTTGTTTGGCTACTTCAATGTTTCCATCATAGGCAGCGCTAAGAAGTGCAATGTCCGCTTCAGGATTTATTGGAGTTGCCTGTTGCACCTTCCCACACCCCACCAACAGCACGGCCGCGATTGTTGTTAGTGGGAAGTGTTTCATTACCTGTTGGCTCCCGGCATTTGGTTTGCTTTGATATCAACTTCCTTGATCAGTTTCTTTAGAATTTTTTCGGTTTGTGCAGTGGCTCTGGCATAACTGGGCTGGCCTGCAAGATTGTTCATTTCATTCGGATCTTTTCCCAAATCATAGAACTCATAGTCCGTTGTACCAGAAAATCGCACTAGTTTATGTTGGCGGGTGCGAACGCCCCAGTGGAAATGTCCGGTCGCCCAGTAGGCATACCATATTCCCTTGCGCCAGTTGGTCGGGTGGCGTCCCTGTAAAAGTGGACGCAGACTCACTCCCTGCATGGTCTTTGGAACCGGAATCCCAGCGATACCAAGCAGCGTGGGTGCAAAATCCACATTGCTGCACAACGCGTCATTGACTGTGCCCGCCTTGATCTCCCTGGGGTACCTGACGATGAAGGGCATCTTGATGGAGCCTTCCAGAATAAGCCGCTTGTCATAAAGGCCGTGCTGGCCAAGCCAGTACCCTTGATCACTGGTGTAGATAACCACAGTTTCATCCTTGATATTCTCCTGTTCCAGAAAATCCATCACCCGCTTGATGTTGTCATCCACAGCTCCCACCGCACGGAGGTATTTGTGGATCATGTGCTGGTATGCCGCCGTAGTCTTGCCGCCAGTGGTGCCATCGTGCGGCCACATGGGAGGAACCTTGTCCATTTCGTGTCGGCCAAAATAGCCGTTTTTATGGATCATGTGCCAGGTGTGCACGCCCTTGAGCCGGGGACTGGTTCTTTCGACGTCCTCATGCAGGCTGGGCGGCTCCGGTATGAGTGTGTCTTTGAGGTAATCCTTCCAGCGCTCTGGATACTCATAGGAATGATGCGGTGCCTTGAAATGCAGCATCATGCAGAACGGTTTCTTGGTATCACGTGCCTTCAGCCATGCCAAGGCCTGGTCTGTGTAGATATCTGAACAATAGCCGGTGTGTTTTTCCCCGGGGACCGTTTCACGTTTTTTCCTTCTGCCGTACCATTGCCCATTTTGCGTATAGAAAACCGGATCAAACCATGAACCCTGCCCGCGAGTGACCTTATAGGTGTCAAAACCCATCGGGCGGGAGGTAAGATGCCATTTGCCAAATACCGCTGTCTGATAACCGGCCTTCTTTAATCCCACGGCCAACTGCGGTGAATCTTCACTAATGGAGCCGTTGAGATTTGGGACCCCATTCTTGTGGCTGTATTGGCCAGTCAGAATACTTGCACGACTGGGTGAACAGATGGAGTTGTTGCAGCAGACATTGGTGAAGCGGATGCCCTCTGCAGCCAGTTGATCAATCGCGGGCGTCGGACAATATTTTTTTAACCATGATCCATATGCCCCTATCGCCTCTAGCGCATGGTCATCAGACATGATAAAAACAATGTTGGGCCGCTCTCCCAAAACCAAACTCGAGGCGGATAACACGGCTGCAATTGTTGTGAGTAGGAGGCGTTTCATTTCTTTGCTTCAGCTTCCAGTTCGTTCTTGGTTTTACCTCCGTGTTTACGGAGGAGGTCGATGGTTTCAGGGTCGTGTGTTAGATTCAACGGTGTCCATCCATCTTCACCCTTCGCATTCACATCTGCACCGTTTGAGATAAGCAGTTCAACCATTTCCTTGTGACCACCGAAAGCCGCCTTATGCAAAGGAGTCCAGTTATCCTTATCCTTTGCCTCCACATCCGCACCTTTGGCGATAAGCAGTTTGGCGACTTCCTTGGTTGCCGCATCATGCAGAGGAGTCCATCCATCCTCATTCTTCGCATTAACATTCGCACCGTTTGAGATAAGCAGTTCAACCATTTCCTTAGTTGAGTAGCCAGCCGCATTGTGCAAAGGAGTCCATCCATCATCCTTCGCGTTCACATCCGCACCATTGGCCAAGTGTTGTTTCACGGCTTCGATGTTTCCCCCTTTAGCAGCATCAAGTAACGCACTATCTACTTCCGATATCGGATCAGACTGATCTGCTACAGGATTAGCCGACTGCTGCGGCTCGCCACACCCCGCCAAAAGCACGGCTGCGATTGTTGTGATTAGGATGTGTTTCATGTCCTGCTTGGAAGCTAGCAGAGGCCAATATGATTGTCTCCACCCCATTTGATCACCACCAGCCCCCACCAGCTAGTAGTCTTGTTCTCTTGAAATCTCTTGGAGTCTAGAAGACCCACATATTGAGGGGCGCATCGTATCCAGTTCCAGTTTTTGAGTTTCTAAACGTCAATGAACTGTCAATGAAACAGATGGCTTTGGCGGCTTAGGAAGGGCCGGAACCCTCGTTTAACTTTTAAACACCGAAGGTTTTTAATGGTGGGTCGGGTGGGACTCGAACCCACAGCCAACGGCTTAAAAGGCCGCTGCTCTACCATTGAGCTACCAACCCAACGATCCGGGTTTGCCCCGGAAGCGGGCGCAACGTAATCGCCCACATGCGTTGCGGCAAGTTTAATGCCTCGCCCCATTCGGCTTTTCTCGCATGGCGCCTGCCCTTATCGTCCGTGGCAAATGGAAACTCGCAGACTGGGCAATACCGACCTCGACCTGACTCCGATCGGGTTCGGTACCTGGGCCATTGGCGGCGGCGACTGGGGCATGGGCTGGGGGCCCCAGGCTGAGAAAGACTCGATCGGGTCGATCCTCGAGGGACTGGAGGCCGGCATCAACTGGATCGACACCGCGCACGCCTACGGCTTCGGGCTGTCGGAGGTGGTGGTGGGCAAGGCGCTCAGGGAGTGGGGGCAGCCGGTCATCGTCGCCACCAAGTGCGGTGTGTTGCCCAATGACGACAAAACTCCACGCCGCTTCGCTTCGCGCGAACTTATTCTCGAGGAGGTCGAGGGCTCGCTGCGCCGGCTCCAGCTCGACACGATCGACCTGTACCAGCTTCACTGGCCGGAGCCGGACGAGAACGTCGAGGAGGCTTGGCAGACGCTGCTTGACCTGCAGACACAGGGTAAGATTCGCTGGCCGGGCGTCAGCAACTACTCGGCAGGCCAACTCAGCCGCGCCGCTGCGCTTGGCCCGGTTTCCTCGTTGCAGCCGCGCTACAGCCTGCTCAACCGCCAGATCGAAACCGGGGGCCAGATGGAGTGGTGCCGTGAAAACAACTGCGGCATCGTCTGCTACAGCCCGATGGAGAGCGGGCTGCTCACTGGCAAGGTCACCCGCGAGTGGATCGACAGCCTGCCGGAAAACGACTGGCGCCGTCACAAACAGGAGGACCACCCGGTGGCCTCCCTGCTCCGGCCGCCCAAGCTCGAACCGTTCCTGCAACTCGTTGAGAAGCTTAAGGTAATCGCCGAGCCAAGCGGACACACTGTCTCGCAGCTTGCCGTGGCGTGGACGCTGCGCCGGCCGGAGGTCACCTCGGCCATCGTCGGAGCACGGCGCAGGGGCCAGATCACCGAGACCGTCCGGGCCGCCGAGTGGCCGCTTGGCCAAGCGGAACTGGACGCCGCGGTGGCTGCGGTGGACACATTCTGCAACGCCATCGACTGACCGAACGTCTGGCCGGACGATTCAATGAAAGTGGTCGATTGTAATTGTCAAACACGCTGGCTTGGCATAATAAAAGGGGCATGGAACTGGCAATCGTACTTCTCATCATCGGGTTCGTGCTGATGTTCTTCGAGGTTCTGCTGCCGGGCATGGTGCTCGGCGCCTGCGCTATTCTCAGCTTGATCGCCTCGGTGGCGGTGGCCTATTCGAACACCGACCACGGCAATATATTCCTCATCATCGCCCTCGTTTCGCTGGCCGTGTTCACGATCGGTTTCGTTTATTGGTTCCCAAAATCGTACATGGGCCGGAATCTCACCTCCACTTCTGCCGTCGGCGATTTGGGTATTGATTTGTCCGAATTAATTAACAAAACTGGCTCCGCCTATACGAATCTCCGCCCCTCGGGCACGGCGGTCATCGGTGACGACCGAGTGGACGTGGTCACCGAGGGGACGTTTATCGAGAAGGATCGCCCGGTGAAAGTCGTGGCCGTTGAAGGCCAGCGGGTGGTTGTACGCGAAGTGGATTTTTTAACCTAAAAAAACATGAATACTCCGTTTATCGTAATGGGCGTTGGTGGGCTTATCCTGTTCATCCTCGCAATCGTCATCCTCAACTTCGGGACGACTTGGCTAAGGGCATACGTCTCCGGGGCCAAGGTCACCTTCATGGAGCTGATCCAGTTACAGCTCCGCAAGATTCCCATCCGCCGCATCGTCGACTCGCGCATCACTGCAGTGAAGTCGGGCATTCCGGTGAGCATCGACGACCTGTCCACGCACTTCCTGGCCGGCGGCCAAGTCCATATGGTGATTCAATCTCTGATCAATGCACAGAAGGCCAACATCGACCTGGTATTTGACAAGGCGTGTGCCATCGATCTGGCCACCAAAGGCACCAACAAAAACGTGGAGGATGCCGTTCACCGTTCCGTAAATCCGCAAGTGATCGATGTGCCCCCTGCGGGAGGATCCAAACTAACGATCGATGGTGTGGCCAAGGACGGAATCATGATCAAGGCCCGCGCCCGCGTGACGGTGCGCACCAACCTATCAACCTTCGTCGGCGGTGCCACGGAAGATACAATTGTCGCCCGTGTCGGCGAGGGCATCGTCTCCTCCATTGGCTCGGAGCAAAGCTACAAAGACGTTCTCGAGAATCCGGATCGCATCTCAAAAAACGTGCTGACCAAAGGCCTCGATAGCAACACCGCCTTCGAGATTCTCTCGATCGATATCGCGGATGTCGATGTTGGCGAGAACATCGGTGCCAAGCTGCAGGCCGAGCAGGCCGAGTCCAACAA
>Ga0209753_1000315_pt1 | contig 19964 bp, 14 predicted proteins | sample METZYME_3_550m_FD_187550 | JGI IMG/M metagenome (GOLD analysis project Ga0209753, IMG submission 187550) | Marine microbial communities from oxygen minimum zone in mesopelagic equatorial Pacific - METZYME_3_550m (SPAdes) (version 2) | ecosystem: Environmental > Aquatic > Marine > Oceanic... | reverse complement strand
GTCGCCTTAGATTGCGCGGTTTTTTGGGCCTTTTTGGCCGGTGCCTTTTTGGCCGGTGCCTTTTTGGCCGGTGCCTTTTTGGCCGGTGCCTTTTTGGCCGGTGCCTTTTTTGTGGCTGGTTTTTTTGCTACCGTTTTTTTGCTTTTTGCTTTTACCATTCCGTTTATCTCGATCGGGTGCGGGTACATTCCACCTTATGACCCAAGAAGAAAGTCCCGCTTCATACGCAGGACAGCGTCAGATGGTTTCATAAAGCAGTTACCTTGTCAATCGGCAGCTTGTTTTTTAGAGAGTGGCCGCAACATAGACACTGTAAATAATTCAACAACTCATTGGAATCCAATTGGTTGGGGTTATTGTCAGCTTGAGTTCAGAAGCCAAGCAATCACTCCCGCCTGGCCAAGAGCCAATAGGACCAAGGCCGCCCAGATCGAGCCTTCAAGCCCGCGCCGGTCGGTTTGGCCAAGCGGCGCAAACCAGAAATAAAACTTGGCGGCACCCAGTTCCACCAGGTCGCCGTGATTCAACCGGAACTTTTTGCGGTGGGAATCGCCGTTGACAACAACTAGTGCATCCGGACACGGGGTTGCTGTAATCCCGTTTTTGCCGTCGTAGTCGAGAATCAGATGCTTACCCCATACACCCTTGGCATCGATCCGCAGATCGCACTCCTTCGCTTGGCCAAGCGCAAAAGGAAAACGGCGGGCCTCGATTGTGTCGCCCGCCGCGGCTTCTTCAATCGGTTCGAGTCGTATCTTCAAAAAAGCCGTCGCTCCACGACAATATTATCCCCGGGATAAACCATCAGATCCTTTGTTGGGTCATCCAGCGCCGCCCTACAGTCAACGATGTCCACCTTGCCGTTGGCGCGAATCACCCGCACTGACCTCTGGTCGGCAAAGTCGGTGAAGTCCCCAGCGGATTGGATGGCCTGGGTAACAGTGATCCGGCCGATAAATATCTGGCGACTGGGCTGACGAACCTCCCCCCCCACGTAAAAGAAACGATCGGCTGTCTTGATGGTTACGTTGATGGTCTTGTAGATATCGGGCACGTATGCCTGTTCCAGTTCGCTCTCGAGTCCACCAATGGTTTTCCCGGCGGCGGTGACTGGGTTTTTCAGGTAGGGTGGACTGATGGTGCCATCCTCACGGATGCGGCAAACGTACGGTACCGGAATGGTGCTCAACCCGCTGAAGGTAATAGTGATATGGTTCCCGGGCTCGAGGCTGTCCGTGGAGTTGACGGGTAACGGCACGGCACTCGTCCCGCCCCCCTGGTTCACTGGCTGTGGGCGCGTGGTCTCGCAACCCGCTGCAAACAACACAACTGCAAACAATAGACCCCTGCAAACAAATTTCATTAAACAGTTTATCAAATTCATTTTCGAATAACCCATCGCACGAGTTCTCCACAGCCATCAGTACTTGGGCTTCTCATCCTCCCCGCCGATATCAGCATTGGCCACCAGCTTGACTTCCTTTTCCCCGTCTTGGGTCTCGTCGGCTGACTCCTCTTTTTCACGGCTCTTGTAGTAGTAGTCGTAGTAATAGCCACTATAATAGTAGTAATAGGAATCCTGGGAAATATTGATGTTGTTCAGAACCACGCCCACGAGTTCACCACCAACCTTGGTCACCATACCCTTTGCCCGCTGGGTCATGAGTTGCGGGTATTTGCGGTACTGAACCACCAGCACGCACATGTCCACCATGCTGGCGAGGACCGATGCATCGCTCACCCCCATGATGGGAGGAGCGTCCAGAAACACATAGTCGTAGCGGCTCTTCATTTCGGCCACGAACTCCTTCATCTTGGCCGAACTGAGAATTCCCATGGAACTGCTGGGCAGTTTACCGCTGGGGATGAAATGGAGCGATGGTAACTCCGTGGTCTGGATGACCTCGTCAATAGCAACCTGCCCCAGCAGGTAGTTGGTCAGTCCAATGTTGTTGGACACCTTGAGGTAACGATGCATTGAGGGTCGACGCAGATCAGAGTCCACAATCAGGATTCGGTCGCCCTGCTGCGCAAAGACCACTGCCAGGTTGAACATGGTCGTTGTCTTGCCCTCACCTGCACCGCCGCTTACCACGCTGAACGTGGTCTGTTTCTCAGACTTACGGCCGGCAAAAAGGATGTTGGTGCGCAGCACCCGGTACGCTTCCGCGTGGGGACTTTCATCCCCTTCTTCCAGGAGGGAACCCACATTTTGAGGAATGACACCGAGAACGGCTGCGCCAAGGGCACGCTCGACATCGTCAATCGTTTTCACGCTAGTGTCGAGATACTCGATAAAGAATGCGAGTCCCACACCAAGGATCAGGCCGACCACAACCCCCAGCGAGATGTTCAGGGGGATATTCGGCCTCACGGCCCTGTCGGGCAAATCCGCATCATCGATGATTTCCACGGTGGATTCCTTGGGCAATTCAAGATCCACCTCCTCCTGCATGACCCGTAACAGGATGGTGTCACGAATGCGCGTGGTGTTTGCCAGTTCCCGCTTGGCGTCAAAATAATCACGTCCCTTTTCACGCATGTCTGACTCCCGTTTTTTAGCATCCTCGACATCCCTCTGAAGTTGCTCCACTTGAGCCTTGGAGGATTTAACTCTCAGCGCCAATCCTGCGAGGATTCCCTGTATCCGCTTGTCAATCTGCCCCTCGAGGGTGGCCACCACTTTCTTCAACCCCTTGATTCTCGGATGCTGATCTCCCAGGTCGATGCTTTGGTTGGCCAACGTTTGCTGGCCGGTGTGAAACTCGCGAATCAGTGAATCCAACTGGGCATCCGGGTGTGCGGTCAGAATGGAGGCACGCAACTCTTCTGCTGATTGCTCCTTGAGTCCGTCAAGTAAACTGGACTGTGTCGTGTGAACCCCCTTGGCTGTGATCAACTCGTACTCGTACCGGCGCACGATTTCCGGCTCGATGATCGAATAGCTTTCCTCCCCGGCCGCATCGGAGATGCCCAAGTCGGTCCGAAACTTGTCCACATTGGTATGCATGACGGAAATCTCCTGGTTCATTGTTTCCATCCTGGTGTTGAGTGCCAGGATTCCTTTTTGCACTCGTTCCTTCTGCAAACTTGACCTGTGGTTTTGGTATTCCGAGGCAAGGGCCTGGGCAATTTCTTGAGCCTTCTTCGGTTTCCGGTCATACGCCCGAAGCTCGATGATGCTGGTGTTTCGGTACTGGCGAACATCAATCGTTTTTTCCAGGACTTTACGTGCTTCGCTTTCGCTCAATGATTTGCCGAGAACTAGACTCTCGGTCAAATTGCATTTGGTGACGACCTTGTCCAGGACCTTTTGTGACTGGATTTTTTCGAACTCTGTCTGGATGAAGTAGGGGTCAAACTGCGTTGGCCCGGATTGCATGCCAAGCAACGGGGCAATATCCGACGTATCCTTCTCGACAGAAATCCGGGAGAGACTCATGTAGGTCGGAGGTAGTAGGAACGTCACCACGGTGGTCGTCACTGCCGTAATCAAAAAAACAAGTAAAATGACGACGAACCGAACCCGAATGATCCGCCAATAATCCAGAATATGAAGCTTGTCGGAGGACTGTCCTGTACTTGGTAAGGACTGTTCTGTACTTGGTATTTTATCCATTTCTACAACCCAGAAAAAAAAGGAGGCCAGATAAACACTTCCGGCCTCCCATGAAAAGTTTTTGTTTTAGGAAATCAATAAGTTGTGCCGATGCCTACAGACAAGTAGTTCCGCTCGAAACTGCGGTGCGGGACGTCCGAGTCGAGCTCGTCGTAGTTGTAGGACACCTCAGCCCAGATGTTGTCGGCGATTGCGTAAGTCAGGCTGGCACCAAGCAACAGAAGGGATTCCTCCTTGCCGTCCAATTTCTCGCCGCCACCACTGATCTCTGCATCTTGAAAGCGGCCAGTCAGGGTGCCATGAACCCTGCCGCTGATCTTGTGGAGCAGCTGGGCGTAAACCGAACTGATTTCCTGATCAGCAGCCTGCAGGTCAGTGGCTCCGCGGGCGAGGGTCGCTCCCGCCACTAGTTTGCTCCCCTCGGCATATTCCCACTCCATGCGGGCATCCACATACGGGCTACTCTCATCCTCCGGTATCAATCCGGGCATGAGGTCGAAATCGTAATAATCGACGTTCTGGACGCCCGCACGCACATTGGCGAGGATGTTCTTGTCCAACTGATGGCGTGCCCCAACGTACCCGGCATGGGCGTGATTGCTGCGGGCAGCGGGGTTGAATACCAAACCAGGAACTTGCAGGACATCTCCTTCAAAGTCGGTCGAGGAGTACCGGTAACCGGCGTAGTATTCCGTTTCGGCCATGCCATAAAACACGTCAAGACTGACTTCGTTGTAGGATCGGTCCAGAAGTGCGGAATGGTATTGCTCCTCGTAGTCGAAGATGGAATTCCCGTAGCCAATGTCTACTCCAGTGCTTCCTGACAGAATCCGTCGATATCGTGCCGCGAAGGTGTTGCGCAGGTTGTCACCCTCGATGCGTAACGGGGTGCCTCCGTTCAGTATCTCAGGCTCCTGGGCAACCACAAGGCCGTTTGACAACAGCAAGACCGATGTGTCGGAGAATTTCTTGTCGAGGCTGATGCCCAACTCGTGGCCGTAGTCCTCATTGTCGCTTTCCCGATCTTCGTAGTAGCGCATACCAAACGCGTACCCGGCGCTGAACTCCATGTCCGTCCCTTCCCCGAGAGTGAAATTGATACCAGGGCTGACCTCAATGCCCCAACTCTCCTCGGCGAGTTCGTCGGGCGAAGTCGTGTAGTTATCGTCGTAAAACCCCCTCAAAGAGGCGGTTACTTCCCAGACCTTGCCCGCATCGGCAGCCTGCACTCCGGCAACACCAATTGCGGCAACTCCCAAGGTGATGATTTTTTTGTTCATAGCTTTATCTGAAAATCCACAGTCAAACACCCCAAACGGTCAGCAGGGCTGAATGGAGGGGCATTGTCGATGCCCATTCGGCCCTGTCAACCCCAATTGCATAAGTTTTTCGTTTTTTTTCATTGTCTCAACCCTGTTGACATCAAGCACCTATGGCTTGTCTTCCGGTGCCGTAAAAAGCAGCCACTGCCAGGGGGAAAAATCGTTTAGAACTGCTTTTAATGGAAACCCATCGGGTAAATCCCCCTCAACCTGCATGGCTAGGACAAATCTCTCCCAGTTTGACTCGTTGGAAGCAAATACCCGGCTAACGTACCGCTGATCGGTGGTGGCCTCCGTGAAGTATAGCGCCCTGATAGGCCGGAATTGGTCGTTGAGGGTGTAAAAATCAGGCTGGACGTTTCTGGTCAACCACACGCAATCCCGATCGCCGTACCAGGCCACGGCCCATGGGATGTCGCTCATCAACAAGCCCCCGGCGCTGATAGCGTCCTTCCCCAATTCTCCTCGCAGCGAGTTCCAGACGTGCTTCACACGCGCCGGGTGGTACGGCGGATCGGCCACGGGTCGTGGATGCGGCAACAGGAAGCTGAAGATCATCGGAAGCGAAGCCGCCACGACCAACCCTGTGGATGCAGCCAAGCGCATTTCCGGCAAGCCCACTTTCCACTGGTCCAGCAGCGAGAAAAACAACCCAGCGCCAAACAGGAAAGAGACCGGCCCAAGAATGGCCAGGAGGTTCTCTCCATTCACGCTCAACGCAGCCGCCACCGGGGCGCCTTGGCCAAGCGACCTCCCCAACAACTCGCCCAGTGTGCTGTTGGCTACCGAAAGGTGCGTGCGGCCAAGCGCCTGGCCAAGCGCAAACACCGCGAGTGTCATCAACAAAAAAAACCTCAGCCGTCGTAGCGAGCGGTTCCGAAACGGAACAACCAAGCCGACGAGACAAACCACCGCAAACCAACCGCCGGAAAATTGCGGCAACTCATGAACCAGCAGATGGCGGAGGTTGCGTTTCAGCTTGTTCTTGATATCCCCCAACCTGACATGGTCAGCCACCCCCACTTTGATTTCGTCCTGCTCGTTTTCACCACTGTCAGTTTTGCTTGGCTCGTAAAACAGGGTTCGCTCAAGCGTGTCCCCGGGAAAGTCGTCGGTCTGCGCGTACAGGGCCATGCCGGCCGTGCCGAACAGGTTGCCGCTCAATTGCACGTTCCGCACAAGCCAGGGCGACATCACGAGCAAAAACCCCAGCAGCGCCATCCCCACCGCCCGGCCCCGGTGCCGGCCCAAGAACCAGCCTAGGTAAACCAACACCGGCAGGATCACCCAGGCAAAGCCGTAGCGGGTCAACCCGCCCAGGCCAGCCAGCGCCCCGGCCCAAAGCGCCATCCCGGCAAACCAGCCGCCGCCTCGCGGCCTCCCGTCATTCCCCACCTCCTCCAGTCTCACGAGCGTCCTGGCCAGTGCCAAGAACAAAACCAGCAGTAGCATCGTCGGGAGACCTGATGTGCCCAACTGCCAGTAAAGTTCCGTCCCCAAAAACACGAGGGCCGCGCACCACGCTACCGGCTGATCAAACAGCCTTTCGCCCAGCCGGAAGACTTGCACGAGCGCGATAAAAAAAAGTATCTGGTTGAGCAGGTTGATTAACACCTCCGGCTGATAACGCGGAGTATAGCGGAACCGCTCCGTGTCGATCTCGAACTCAAACGGCAGCACCTTTATCAACCCGGCCAGCAGCAACGGGTACACCGGCGGGTTGGTGATGTCGGGGAATTCGCTATTGAGTCGCTCATCGGAAACAGCACCTTGCTGCCGCAAAATATCGAGGCTCAGTGGCCGGATAAACTGCGTTGTATAGCCGCGTCCCTCGGCAATGTTGCGGGCCAGTTGCGCGGCGTCCATCGCCTCGGGGGACGTAAAATTTTGCGTGAGGTTCAGGTTGTAAACCAGCCCCAGGCTCCCGATCAGCAGCAGCAAAACCAGGCCGCGAATGCGCTTGGCCCATTTACCCTCCTCGAGACTATGTATGATTTCCTGGAGCCGGATCATCGGTTCATGCGCAGACACACGGTCACCCTTGGATGCACGGATGCCCCGATGCGTTCAAATTCCCTCCAAGCCATAGCGGTTGAGCTTGCGATGAAGCGTCCGCCGACTGATGCCGATATTCCGGGCCGCCGTTGTCCTGTTGCCCCGGCATTCTTTCAGCGTGCGGATGATGAGTTGTTTCTCCGCCTCCTCGAGTGTCACGCTCTTGTCGACGTGAGGCCGGGCCAGTTGTTTCTCGTCTTGGATCACGCCACGGCTTCGCACCGACTGCGGAAGGCCGGCCAACTCGATCATCTCACCCCTGGCCAAGACCACGGCATGCTCCACGGCGGTGCGCAACTCCCGCACGTTCCCCGGCCAAGCGTACCGGATGACCGCCTCGAGCGCATCGGCCGTGAAATCGGTCACCGGCTTGGCGTTTTCCTCGGCGAACTCGCGAAGGAAACTCAGCGCCAGCATCGGGATGTCCGAGGCCCGCTCCCGCAGGGGCGGCGCCCAGAGTTCCACCACGCCCAGCCGAAAATAGAAATCCTCCCGAAACTCGCCGTTGGCGACCAACTCCTTCAGGTTTTTGTTCGTCGCCGCGACGACTCGCACGTCCGCCGACAACGTCTTGCTTCCCCCAACGCGCTCATAGGTGCGTTCGCCGAGAAACCGCAGCAGCTTGACCTGCGTCATCTCGTCGATCTCGCCGATCTCGTCGAGAAACAGTGTCCCGCCCTCGGCCTGCTCGAACCGCCCGACGCGACGCTCGTGTGCGCCGGTGAACGCCCCCTTCTCGTGGCCGAACAACTCGCTCTCGAGCAGTGTCGGCGACAGGGCCGCGCAGTGCACCGTCACCATCGGGTGCCCCGAGCGCGGACTAAGCTGGTGGATCGCCTTGGCCAGGAGCTCCTTGCCGGTGCCGCTCTCGCCCTGGATCAGCACGGTCGCCCGCGATGGCGCCACCTGCCGGACGATATCCATCACATCTTGCATCGGCTCCGACTCGCCGATGATGTTTTCCAGCCCGAACTTTTTGTTGAGTTGCTGCTTGAGTGTTTTGTTCTCGCTTTCGAGAGTGCGCAGCTTTAGCGCGCGGGCAATGCGAGCCTCGAGTTCGTCGATCTGCATACGGCCCTTGGCCAAGTAATCGTCGGCGCCCAGCTTGAGTGCCTCGACCGCCAGTTCCTCCGAGCCGTAGGCGGTCATCAAGATGCAAATCGGCGGCTTGGCCAGCGACTTGGCCCTGACGATCAGCTTCATCCCGTCCTCGTTGTTTGGCAACCGAAAGTCGGTCAGCAACACCTCGAACGATTCCGACTCGAGTAGGTTCGCCGCAGAGGCGGCATCCTCGGCCACATAGACCTCGTAACGATCCTCCAGCGCGGCGCGCAGCCCGTCGCGTGTCGGCTTCTCGTCATCAACGATGAGTAGATTCGGGTTCATGCTTCGCCGGCAACCGTCTCGAGGAGGTGTTGTCGCCGTTCCTCCTGCGGTAGCCAAATCCGGAAGGTTGCTCCGTTGCCGCCGTAGCTCACAAGTTCCAGCCGGCCATCGTGGTCGCGCACGATTCGCTGCACAATCATCAGGCCAAGCCCGGAACCTTGTTCCTTCGTCGTATAGTACGGCTCAAAAATCCGCTTGATTTGTTCCTGCGGAATCCCGCCGCCGGTGTCGGTCAGGCTCACCCAGACGCCGTCGCCGGCCTCCCCGGTCTTGATGGTCAATTCGCCGCCAGTGCTCATCGCGTGCATTGAGTTTTTCATCAGGTTGATCAGCGACTGCTTGATCTGCGCGGCATCGAACAGGGCCAGGGGCAGCGACTTCGCAAACTCCAGCTTGATCGCTTGGCCGCGATTGTCGAACTCCGGGCGCAGCAACTCGATCGTCTCCTGGACCGTGTCGTTGAGGGAATTTTTTTTGAGCTTCGGCTTGCTCGGGCGAATGGCCTGCAGAAACTGGGTCACGATGTAGTCGAGCCGGTTGACCTCGCCCTTGGCCACGCCGATGTATTTTTCCAGCTTGGCCGCAATGTCGTGCACTTCCTCGGGGTCGCCCTCGCGCTTGGCCGAGGCGCCCTCGCTGCTCACCGCCGGTTGGCCAAGCTTGCGGATTTCACGCTCCATCAGCTGTAGGTGAATGCTCAGGGCGTTGAGCGGGTTGCCCAGTTCGTGCGCCACACTGGCCGCCAGCAGTGTCAATGCCTGGATGCGCTCGCTCTCAATCGCCTCGTGGGTTTGTTCGCGAGCCTCGGTGGCGTCATGCAAAATCAGCGCCATTCCGGTGCTGCCCTTTGCGTCGCCGTCGAGCGGCGCAGCGTAAAGCCTGATGAACCGTTTCCGGGGGTAGTCCAGCTCGAACTCCCGCCGCACCACACTCCGGCCGCCCTCGTGATCCGCCGCCTGCAGGGAGGCCCAGTCAAGTTCGGGAAGCAGCCGCGTCACCGGCTGATCCATCGCCGAATCCTCCTCAAAACCGGTCAACCGGGTCACCGCGGCGTTGAGATAAGTAACGTTCCCGTCCGGGTCGGCGACCACTACGCCGTCCTCGATCGTGTTGAACAGCGTTTCCAGAAACGAGCGATCCCGGACAAGCCTCTCAACAAACGACTGCAAGTTTTCCGGGTTGAGGGCATCGATGCGCCCGAGAACCTTTTCAATGAAACTGGACTTGGTCGAGGGCATGCGGCTTAAAGCCACTTTTTGATTTTGAAATACACAACGGTGGCCAGCGTGGACAAACCCGTTACCGCCAACGCCACAAGGTATCCGGTTTTGCCCGACCCAGTCTCGGGCATGTCATCAAAGTTCATCCCGTACCACGTGCCCACCAGCATAATCGGTGTCGTGATCACGGTGAACACCGTCAGCAACTTCACGATCTCCCCGGTCTTGTTCGACGACATGTTGAGGTACACCTGCAGCACGCCTGTCAGCGACTCCGCGTAGCGCGCTGCCAACTCGCCAATGTTGTAGAGCCCGTCGTAAACGTCGCGGTAGTACGGGATCAGGTGCGAGCGAACGAGCTTGAACTCGCCGCGGACAAACCGGCCCAGCACCTCCTTTTGAGGGCCGATGATCTGCCGAAGTTGCAGCACCTCCTTCTTGATCTGCAAAATCGTGTTGAGCGTCTCCGTGCCGGGATCCTCGAGCGCCCTCTGCTCCACCTCCGCCACCTCCATCGCCAACTCGTCTAGGGCCGGCTTGTAGTTCTCGACGATCAAGTCCAGCAGCGTGTGAGCCACCCGATCCGGCTCCGTCGCAATGTCCGCCGTGTTGCGCAGGCACATCTCCCCGGCCAACTCCACCGGCCGCAGCGGCTTGCTGTGAAACGTCACCAGGAAATTTTTGCCCAAGTAAAAACTCAGCTCCGAAGTCGCGAACACCCCGTCCTTGCGGCTGTAGTCCACCGCGTGAATCACCATGAAGAGATACGGCGAAAACTCATCCTTCTCCTTCGGCAGATATTCCTCGACCTTTGGTGACGGACTCTCCGTCACGCTATCCTCAATGGAAAGGGGATGAAAATGGAAGATGTTTTTGAGGAGAAAATCGGTCTCCTGCGGAGTCGGATCCTCGAGGTCAACCCACAGGAACAGCTTGGTGTCCGACAATAGCGTCGGCATCAGGAACAACTCGATGTCCTTGCTGTGCAACGCGCCCTTGGTCGTAAATGCGAATGACCGTACCATTAGCCTGCTGTTGTTTAGCGTTCAAATCCAAGCGCCCCAATAGGGACAAACTGGCGCGATGCTACCCTCAGCTATTCACAATGCAACTCAAAAACCGTCAAGATAGGTCAAAATGTCACACTTCTTTGTTTTTTTCACCATGATTTTGAGAGTTTAACCAGCTTGTTTGGTATAATTTAAGTATTCGATTGAGCAATCGGCGGCCAAGCCGACTTGCACAATTTGCTTTCACGAATAAGCTTCGCGCGGCTTGGCCCCGCTTGGTCAAGCTCAGTTTCCCACTATTTACAATGTCCGAAAGCTATATTCAGAATCTGTTTGCTGAACGGATCGGCGGTGTTAAATACGGCAAAGACACTGCCATCTACAAATTTGAGAAGATCAAGCGCGCCAAAAAGGCGGCTCTCGACGCCAATCCGGGCGCAGAGATCATCGATATGGGCGTGGGTGAGCCAGATGAAATGGCGTTCCCTGAGGTCGTCGCCCAGCTCCACGAAGAGGCTCAAAACCCGGCCAATCGCGGCTACGCCGATAATGGCGGCCAAGCGCTCAAGGAAGCCGCCGCCCGATTCCTCGACAAAGTCTGCGGTGTCAGCGGTATCGACCCTAGCACCGAGGTACTCCACTCCATCGGCAGCAAGGCGGCACTCTCCATTTTGCCAGCGGCGTTCATCAACCCGGACGACTACGTCATCATGACGATCCCTGGCTACCCGGTGTTTGGCACGCATGCCAAGTACTACGGTGGCAAAGTGCACAATCTCACGTTAACGGCGGAGAACAATTACCTGCCGGATCTCGACAGCATTCCGGCAGACGTGCTCGAGAAAACCAAAGTGCTCGTGCTCAACTATCCGAACAACCCGACCGGCGCCAGCGTCAAGCCGGAGTTCTTCGCCAGGGTGGTCGACTTCGCCAGGGCGAACAACCTCATCGTGATCCACGACGCCGCGTACATCGGCTTGGTTTATGACGGCAACAAACCCCTGAGCTTCCTCGCCACGCCGGGCGCGAAGGACGTCGGCATTGAATTGCACTCGACCAGCAAGAATTTCAACATGACCGGTTGGCGCTGCGGCTTCGTGGTCGGCAACCCGTTGCTCGTCAAGGCTTACGGCGACGTAAAGGACAACAGCGACTCCGGCCAGTTTCTCGCGATCCAAAATGCTTCGGCCTACTGCTACGACCACCCCGAGATCACCAAAGCCATCGCCATCAAGTACTCGCGCCGCATGGATAAACTCATCGGCGTGCTGCAAAATGCCGGTTTCCAGGTGAACAAATCAGGCGGCTCATTTTTCCTCTACATGAGAGCTGCCAAGGCGGCGGTCAAGGCCGACGGCGAACGCGTTGAGTTTGAGAATGGAGAGGCCCTTTCGCAGTGGTTGATCCGCGAGAAACTCATCTCCACAGTGCCGTGGGATGACGCCGAGCCGGCGATCCGCTTCAGCGTCACCTTCGCTGCCAAGGACGTGACCGACGAGGATCGTGTGATCGGAGAAATCGCCTCCCGCCTCGGCGATGTGAAATTCGAATTTTGATTTCCCCCCGCGCTTGGCCAAGCCGGATTTGAACTGTACTTTGTCCGCCGATGGTTCTCGTACTCGATAACTACGACTCGTTTACTTACAATCTGGTCCAATACTTGGGCGAGTTGAAGGCAGACGTGCTCGTCCATCGAAACGACGAGGTCACGGTCGAGCAGATCGAATCCTACAACCCTGAGCGCATCCTCGTCTCCCCCGGCCCGTGCACACCGCGCGAAGCCGGCCTGTCCAACGACGTTATCATACACTTCGGCGGCAAGCTGCCGATCATGGGTGTTTGTCTCGGGCACCAATGCATCGGCCACGCCTTCGGCGGCGACGTCGTGGTGAACTACCGAATGATGCACGGCAAAACCTCGCCCATTACCCACAACGGCAAGGATCTGTTCAAAAACATCCCCTCCCCATACGTCACCACGCGCTACCACTCGCTCATTGTCAAACGCGAGACGCTGCCGGTCTGCTTGGAGGTCACCGCCGAAACCGAGGAGGGAGAAATCATGGGCCTGCGGCACAAGGAACTGCCGATCTGGGGTGTGCAGTTCCATCCCGAGAGCATCCTAACCGAGCACGGCCACACGATGATGCAAAATTTTTTGGATCTCACGGTTTAAGCCGCTGGCCAAGCTCTTGGCCAAACGTTAGCCGGTCATCGGGAAAAGCCAGGCAAGGAGCATCACGGCGATCAAGCCATCGATCGCCATCGCCGTCATCAAAAACGACACGCTGCGGATCGTTTCGCCGATCGTCATTCCGCTCATCCGGTTAATCACCCAAAACCCGCTGTCGTTCATCCACGGAAACGGCTTCGAGCCACAGCCAATCGCCATCGCCAAATAGACAGGATGGAACGGCAGTGTCGCCGCCATCCCGGCAAAGATGCCCACCGAGGTGATCATCGAGACTGTGGCGGAGCCTTGCGCCGTCCGCACGACTGCCGTCACCAAAAACACCATTGGCAATACCATCAACCCGGTGATTTTATACTGCTCCGCCAATTCGCGAATGCTCGCCGCGATGTTCGTCTGCTGCAGCATCGTCCCGAACGACGCACCTGCTGCCGTGATCAATATCACCACCCCGCCGCTTGCCAGCGCAGACTGCACCGAGTCGAACAGCGCCTGTTTGTCACCCCGCTTTTGCAACGCCAAAAGTCCAAGTGCAATGATTGCCGAAATAATTAACGCGATATTTCTGTCGCCAACCACGCTAAGGAAAGTGGCCAGGCCAACAGGCGGCTCGGCGACAAGTTCTTCTAGAATCGTGTTGCCGGCGATCAGCACAATCGGCAGCAGCACCGGCAGCAACGCTAGGCCAAGCGGCGGCAGCGACTTGTCGTCGCGCTGCACGATCTCCTCGAGCTTGGCCAATGGCGAATCAGCCGAGTCACGCAACGGCACATGCCACTTCTTGTGCCGGTTGACGAACTTGGCATAAACATAACCGGTCGCACACGCCACCGAACCGACCACCAGCCCCATTATGATCATCAACCCAAGATCAACGTCGAGTTGATCAGCCACGAACAATGGCCCTGGTGTCGGCGGCACCAGCGAGTGTGCCATCGTCGCCCCAGCCACGATCGTCATGATGTACAACCCGTAGTTCTCGCGGAACCGCATCGCCAGCGCTTTGCCAAGCGGGATCATCAAATAAAAAACGGTGTCGAAGAAAACCGGCGTGCCGAGCAGGAAGCCACTTCCGGTGAAAGCCAGCGGGGCGCGTTTCTCGCCGAGCAGCCCCAGCGCCGACCGAATGATCCGCTCCGCGCCACCGCTATCCAAAAGGCATTTACCAATAATCGCCGCCATCGCGATGAGAATCCCCAAGCTGCCGCATGCCTTCCCAAACGCGCCCGTCACCCGGGAAATCACAGACTGCGACGCCGTGTGCTTGGCCTTGGTTTTGTGCAACTCCTGAACCAAGTTGGTTAGGTTCGAATCGTCTTGGCCAAGCCGGTTGGTCGCCTGTTTACGGATGTCTTTTTCAATCCGGGTATCATTCATCACCGACTGCTTGATGGCATCGGGCGTTGCCAAAGAAGCGACCACCAACGCCCCACCAATCAGCGCCACAAAAGCATGCAACCGCAACCACAAGACCCCGCCGATCACCACGGCCATCCCAATCAACAAAATAATCAACGGATCCATTTTAGTTTAGGTTACTCACCCTCGACCCACTTGACGCTGTGGTCGCCGGTCACGGCCACCGTCTCCGGCGGCGAGTCGATTTTGAAATAAGACCACGGCCCGGGAATGAACGGGTATTTCTCGACGATACTCTCGTCCACTTCGATACCCAGCCCCGGGCCGTCCGGCAAGACCAGATAACCGTCTTCCATCGCAAGCGGCTCCTTGAGAATTTCATCCGCCGCGGGAAACGGATACATCCCCGGTCTGGAGTCGTTCGAATAGCAGGGGAACTCCAGCCACTCGACAACACCCTCCCCCCAGCAAACGCCGAGGTGCGCGGCTGCAAGCACTTCCAAATTGGTGCCCCAACTGTGAAACGCAAACCGAAGGCCGTGCTGCTTCACCTTCCCGATAATGCGGTTGCCCATCGCAAAGCCCCCCTGGCAGCAAACATCCATCTGGATGAAATCGGCGCAGCCCTTGTCGAACAAGTCCATGAACCCAGCCTCGTCCGGCTCGTGTTCGCCAGTCGCAATCGGGAACTTGGCCGCCTCCTTCAATCGCACATACGCCCCGTGATCTTCCGGAGGCAGAGGCTCCTCAAGCCATGTCGGCTGATACTCCGCCATCGAATTGGCCAAGTCCAAAATCGTCTCCGGCGAATACGTCTTATCACCCATGCGCCACCACGAATGCGCGTCGATCATTAAACCAACATCCGGCCCGACCGCAGTACGCATTTGCCGCACCGTTTCCAAATCCGCATCCGGCCCGCGGGACGGCCGCATCTTGTACGCGTGGAAACCCATGCCCGTAATCGCAGCAGCCTCCTCCGCAAAATGCCCCGGCTCCATATACATTCCAGCGCTGCCATAAAGCTTGATTCGATCTCGCTTGGCACCACCCGCGAGTTCGCTCAACGGGCAGCCTTCAAATCGAGCAACCAAGTCCATAACAGCAATCTCAACCGCCCGATAAGTCTTGGTCAGTTCCGAGTCGCCCTGAAAATCAAAGCTTGACCAGGCGCTTGGTTCGCGCCCCTCCAAGAACGGAGAGATAATCTTCAGAATCTCACGTTCAGCCCTTTCGTGAGCCGGCCCCGGAGCAAAACCGCATAGGCCATTATCGGCAGTGACCCGAATGTACATCGCGTCCCGCTTCAGCACCGTCCGAACCCCTCCGTAAAAAGGCAAAACCAAAGGCTCCGTCAAAGGGCACGAGACCAGGAACGCTTCAACTTTCGAAATCTTCATTAATCGCTGCTTGGCCAAGCACCTGGCCAAAATCGGAGAGCGCAACCTAAACACACCCCGGCACTTGGCCAAGCCCCACAAGGCACAAAGGCACAAAAAAAACGCGTTTACCCGCGCCAATAATAATGAGATGAAGAAGGTTTAATATATCAACCGCTCAGCCAACTCACGGTCAAACTTACAAGATGCTTTATCCGGGACATCGATCCATCCAGCGACTTCATTCACAAAACCCCGTGCGATTTCAGAATCCTGCTGATTGCCTTGGTTGCTCAACTGTCTGCATATCAACTGGGCGGCAGTTGCAGCTCTCTCCCCCCTGTCAGAAAGGCGATTAGAATAATCCGCGGCTTCGGCAAATCGTCCATTCTTCATAAGCGATTCTCCACGGCGCACATTGATAACATCAGAGTCGGGATGACACTTCACCGCTTCCTCAGTCCGATCAAGTGACATTTCAGCAAGTCCAGGACCCTTGTTCACAATCCCGCAAGCCAGTTCCCATATTTTTCGGGTTTCGCCATCAACCTGCAATCCCTTCAACAAAACTTCCAAGGCTTCCTTGTTTCGATCCACTTTCGTGAACTACGTTTTAAAAAAGCATTTTACAGGCCATTTATAGATTTATTGACTCGTCTAGTGTGTCAATTTGACGCACTAGAAGATTACTGCTAAACTTGCAGGTGAGGGAGTGATAAGTTTCCGTCTATGATCCTTTGAAAGTTAACGGATGAAGCTGATTAACCGCATCATGGCCAATGAAGAGGCGTTTCACCTTGTTTTGGCTGCTATTATTGGGGTTATCGGCGGTTTGGTGAATCTCGCATTCCTAAAGTTGGTGGCTTTGATCCAGTGGATCGTCTTCCAAAAATCGGGGGATTCGGCTGTTTTAGCGCAAGATTTGAGTGCATTTCTTCGGATTCTTGTTCCGACTTTGGGGGGGATTCTGGCCGGAATGGTACTTCTTTTAAGATCTCATCTTTCTGGTATTCAAAAACCGACAAATGTTTTGGAGGTTGTTGCCGTGGGAGACGGCCGCATCGGGATGCGGTCAACCTTGGTTAACGCCTGGTCATCCCTTTTGAGTATCGGAACGGGTGCCTCGATTGGCCGGGAGGGAGCGATTACGCAGTTAACGGCTACTTTTGCCTCTAAATGGGGTCAGTTTCATCAATGGCAGCCTTATCGGCTTCGATTGATGGTGGCATGTGGGGCGGCGGCCGGTCTGGCTGCAGCCTACAATGCCCCGATTGCTGGGGCACTTTTTGCCGCCTTGGTTTTAGTTGGGAATTTTTCGATGAACCTATTTGCCCCGTTGGTCATGGCTTCGGTGGTGGCCACGATGGTTTCACGATTTTGGTTCGGCATTGAGCCTTGGTATGAATTACCTGAATCGATCGATTATGGCCAAGCGGCTCGTCTTTCCCAAATGGGCTGGTTTTTGATTTTGGGAATTATTTCCGGGGCTGGAGGTGCTTTTTTTCTTAAATCAATTCAAAATGCCCAGTCCGCGACTGACAAATACGCCTGGCCAAGCTGGGCGAAGCTTGGCTTGGCCGGCTTGGTGGTTGGCCTGATTGCGTTGGTTTTCCCGGGCGTCTGGGGTAACGGCTACGAAATCACCAACCAAATCCTGCACGCAGACTCATCTGAAACAGGGTTTACGGGACTCATCCAGGGCTCTGTTCTCTCAGATCTTCAAGCTTGGCAGATTTCGGTAGTCGTGTTGGCTGGCTTGTTGGTTGCCAAGTTTGTCGCAACCGTTTGCACGGTTGGGGCTGGGACAGTCGGCGGTGTTTTTACGCCAACGCTATTTCTTGGTGCAGGCCTAGGGGCGGCCTTTGGCCAAGCGCTTGGCCTGTTTGACTTTGCCGATGAAACGCCTACGGTCGCATTTGCCCTTGTTGGCATGGGGAGTGTCCTTGCGGCGACAACGCGCTCGCCGTTGTTGGCCATGATCCTGATTTTTGAAATCTCGCTGAAGTATGAGTTGATGCCGCCGTTGATGATTGGCTGCGTGGTGGCGACATTGGTTTCGCAGAAGCTGCACAAGGCGTCGGTTTACTCGGCGCCTCTGCATCGGCGCGGGTTGGTGGTGGATCAGGAGAGTCGCCGGATGGGTTCGGCTACGGATCGCTGCATTGGTGACGTAATGGTGGGGCCGACTTCGCCGATCAAGGAGACGGCCTCCCTGCCGGAAATCTCGGAGATATTCCTGCGCAGTCCACGAAACTACCTGCCGGTACTGAGTGTCGACAAACGGCTGGTGGGGGTGATCTCACTCCAGGACTTGAAGGCTCACCTCAACGCGGGGGACGAGTTGCGGGCAGTGATCGCGCTGGACTTGATGCGCCCGCCGGAAACATTCCTGACGCCCAATCGCCGGTTGATGGAAGCCCTTCCGGAGATCATGGGATCCGAGATGGAGATGATCCCGGTGGTGAACTCGAACCGCGAGATGCGCCTGGTTGGCTCGGTGTCACGCAGCGAAACACTTGGCCTGATGTCGGAGGCGATCGCCAGGAGCGGCGAGGAAAACACAATTTAAGGTCGCAACCTGCGTACGCTTAGCCAAGGGCCCCGGCTACTCTCAGTCTCCGACGAAATGGATGTCGACCAGTTCTCCCGGATGGATATCCAGCTTGATCGGGTCGCCATCGTCGTCCACCAAATCAATCGTGAACGGCAAGACTTTTTTGTAGGCGGTTCGGCTCCGGAGAATGCCGCTCCCAACAGCCTCGAGCCGGTTGCTGACCTTGGTGACCTTGGCCCGTTTCACCTGTCTATTGACTCCGAAAAACGAAAAGAGACCGGATGAGTTGGGGCGCCGGGTTCTTATTTCGACGTCCATTCCAACCTCGGGTTCCAGGTGGATGGGCTGCGGGACGTAGCCAACAATTTTTTTAACTTTCGATGAACTGATGGTTGCGATCGTCTCGCCGGATTGAACGCTTTCCCCGGTTTGCTTGCTGATACTCCCTATTTCTCCATCAATGGGGGAGTACAAAATGATATCATTGAGCAAGCCCTCCACACGGCTCAGGCCTTGGTCGAGTCTCTCGATCTGGGCCTGGTTCAACTGGCTCGACGGGTCGTTATCCTGCACCTCACGCAGAGCCTGTTCTATCGAGGCAACCAATTCGGTTTTTTGCTGAACCTGCACCTCGTAGGAATCGCGATCTGTCTTGGCCTTGTTGTAGACCGACTCTGAAACGAGATTGTCCTTGAACAGAATCTCGATCCGATTGAATTCCTTCTCGGAGTGTTGAAATTCTATCTTTAAGGCGGCCACTGAAGTCCGCTCGTTCAACCAATCCAATCGCAGCTGGTTATAGCTCAGCTCGGTCCTGGCCCGCTGCATGGGGTCTACGGTCAGTGTGAGTAGATCGACCTGCGCCCGAACCCACTCCACAGTGGCGTCGGCGAAGTCCGGATCCATCGAATAGTCAATGGCGGCAATCGGGTCGCCCTTTTTCACAGAATCGAAACGGCCCACGTTTACCTTTGTCAACAAACCGGCGCGTGGACTGGAGAGAATGATATTCTCGGAACGCGCCTCGCCGACCACGGAGGACGGGCTGACCCGACTCAACCAGAGCACCATCACCCCTACGATGCAGAGCAGGAACACGATGACCGGCAGGATGATCTGTCGAAAATCCTGCCATTTCTGTTGGGCCGGTATGGGGATGGGATGTTTGTCGCTCATGTACTAGACCTCTGATTCCGCCTCCGCCTTCAGCCCGGTTACGCGAGACACACCGTCCAATTGTCGAAGCTCCGCCAACAAGTCCTCCAGACGGGAAGGATCCCGCAGAAGCAGCCGATAGGAAAAATCCACTCCCGTTGAGCCGTCGACTGTCCGCTCACTCACACAACGGGAACGGCGGGAATGACGCTCAAGTGTCTTATTCAACGCCTCAACCTCCGGCGCGGGGCGCTCCCAATGCAGGTTGAGAATGGTGTCATACCGGTGACGCGTGCCAAATGAGGTCATCCGAATATAGAACATGATCAGGCAGATCATCAGGCACCCCGCGATGGCCGTCGCAAATTTCAACGTGCCACACGCCATGCCGACGACGATAACCGAAAGGATAAAGGAGGTGTCCAGCGTGTCCCTGAGGACATTGCGAAACCGCACGATAGCAAAAACGGCCATCAAACCGAAGGCGGTGACCAGATTGTTGGACAGAACGAGCATCACCATCGACACGATCGTGGGGATCACCACCAGTGAATTCACGAACGACCTGGAATAAGACAATCCAGTGTGCGTAAACATATAAACCCAGGCGATGGCGTGCCCACAGACAAAAGCCAGCAGCAGCCCCATGATCATCATGGGAACATCGGTGGGAATTGGAGTGGTGTCTCCCTGTAAAAACCAGTGATCCATCAG
>Ga0209753_1000314_pt1 | contig 19965 bp, 15 predicted proteins | sample METZYME_3_550m_FD_187550 | JGI IMG/M metagenome (GOLD analysis project Ga0209753, IMG submission 187550) | Marine microbial communities from oxygen minimum zone in mesopelagic equatorial Pacific - METZYME_3_550m (SPAdes) (version 2) | ecosystem: Environmental > Aquatic > Marine > Oceanic... | reverse complement strand
TAAGCGAAACCATCACCCGAAATTGACGTGCAGCCCTATTCACATCAATTACATACGCTGATTAATCGTCGCTCGTTCCTGGGCCACACATCGCTTGGCTTGGGTGCCACGGCCTTGGCCAGCTTGGCCAAACCCGTTCTGTCTGCCACGAGCACCCGGAGTGCGACCGGCGGTTTGTCGGGGATGCCGCATTTTGCGGCCAGGGCCAAGCGGGTCATTTTTCTCTGCATGGCTGGCGGGCCATCGCACTTAGAGACGTTTGACCACAAGCCGGAACTAGCCCGACTGGATGGCCAGCCGATGCCTGACTCGTTCACCAATGGGCAGCCGATTGCCCAGTTGCAAAATCAAAAACTCAAGTGCCTCGGCCCGCTGTTTCCGTTTCGTCGGCACGGCCAGTCGGGCCAGCAGATCTCGGACCTGCTGCCCGGCATCGCCGGCATCGCCGACGACATCGCGATCGTGCGCTCGATGCACACCGACCAGATCAACCACGACCCGGCGCACACGGTGATGAACACCGGCACATCCATCTCCGGCCGGCCCAGCATGGGTGCCTGGGTGACGTACGGCCTGGGCTCGATGAGCGAGGATCTCCCAGGGTTCATAGTGTTGACCAGCGAAGGCGGTCGCAATCCGCAGCCGATCGCGTCACGCCAATGGGGTGCCGGTTTTTTGCCGAGCCGTTTCCAAGGCGTCCAATTTTTCTCGCAGGGCGACCCGGTGCACTATGTTCGGTCCGCGCCCGGTGTCAGCCGCGAGCAGCAGCGCGGCTTTGTCGAGACGGTCGGCAAACTCAATCGTCTGCGCAACGGGCAGGTCGCTAACCAGGAGATTGACACGCGCATTGCGCAGTACGAGTTGGCATTTCGCATGCAGGCCAGCGTGCCGGAGTTGATGGATTTTTCCGGCGAACCGCAGCACGTGCTCGATGCCTACGGCATCAAGGGCATGGACGGCTCGTTTGCTGCCAACTGCCTACTCGCTCGTCGCCTGGCCGAGCGCGGCACGCGCTTCATTCACCTCTACCACCGTGGCTGGGATCATCACGGCGACTTGGAGCGGTATATGAAGATTTGCTGCGGCCTCTGCGACCATCCCAGCGCGACGCTGGTGAAGGATCTGAAGGAGCGCGGGATGCTCGATGACACGTTGGTGATCTGGGGTGGCGAGTTCGGGCGTACCCCGATGTTCCAGGGCAAGGGTTCCACCGCCGGCCGGGATCATCATATTCGGGCGTTTTCAATGTGGCTGGCTGGGGGTGGCATCAAGGGCGGCGTCACCCACGGCGAGACGGACGAACTGGGCTATCACGCCACCAAGAATCGGGTCCATGTGCGTGATCTTCACGCAACCATGCTTCACCTTTTTGGTATTGATTCCAAGAGGTTTACGTATTATTTTCAAGGATTGAATGCCCGATTAACTGGCGTTGAAGACGAGGCCCATGTCGTCAAGTCCATCGTTGCTTAACCGTCAACCTTGGCCAAGCGCTTGGCCAAGCGAGAGTTAGGCCCGCTTGACGCCTGTTTTTTTATCAAAAAGCGGCTTGACTCGCCGCCGGCGTGGGCGTACGCCTCCCGCCTCAGCAAATCGTCGGTCTAACCCACCGGAATATGAACACGCCCGACAAAGAAAGGAACACCGTAACGAAGCGGGATTTGGCCACCCGGGTGCGTCTTGCCCTCAAGCCGGATGTCAAACTTCATCAGGCTCAGGTCGCGGATGTCATCTCCCACACGCTTGATGCAATTCGCGATGCCCTTGTCAATGGCAACACGGTGGAGTTGCGCAATTTCGGCGTCTTTAAGATTGAGGTTCGGAAGGAACGCGTTGGTCGAAACCCCAAGGATCCGAGTGTCGATATCCGGATTCCAGCGCGCAAAGTGGTGAAGTTCCGCTCCGGCAAGGAAATGAAGAATCAGTTGGAAGCCGCTGCCTCCACCGATACCGAGACTCCTCCGGCACCCGAGCTGAGAGCTGGCTTTGGTTCAGAATAAGCATCAAGGCTTTTCGCTGGCGGCCCGTATCCTTTCAAGTTCCTCCCAACGCGCATAAAGCGCGGCGGTTTGTTTTTTGGCAGTATCCAGTTCGATGGTCAGCTCGTTGGTTCGCGCACCGTGCCTTAAATGAAACTCCGGGTTGGCGAACAAGCCCTCGATTCGTGACACTTCCCCTTCGGCGTTTAGGATTGCCATCTCTATACCTTCAAGTTCATTTTTTTCTTTCCAAGTCAGTTTGCGCGGCTTGGCGTCAAGGGCGTGGCGTGCCTTGGTCTTAGCTTGTGTGGATTCGGGCCGCTTGGCCCGGCGCGTCGTCCGTTCGGCGAGCTTTTCCCGGTAATATTCGTAGTCGCCCTCGTTGTAAACGACCTGCCCGTTACCCTCAAACGCGATGATGCCGGTGCAGACCCGGTTGAGAAAATAACGGTCGTGACTCACCACCAGCACGCAGCCGCTGAACGCCAGCAGCGCCTCCTCCAGCAGCCGCAATGTCGGCAGGTCGAGGTCGTTGGTCGGCTCGTCCATGATCAGGAAGTTGCCGCCATGCTTGAGAATGCGCGCCAGCAGCAGGCGGCTTTTCTCGCCGCCGGACAGGCTCTTCACCCTCATGTTGATTCGCTTGGGATCAAATCCGAACCGCTGCAGATAGGCACGAATGGCGAGTTTGCCGTTGCCGAAAATGATCGTGTCCGCCTCTTCGGCGACCTCCTGCAACACCGTCTTTTCCGGGTTGGGCTGCACCCGCTCCTGGTCCACGTAATTGAACGCGGTCAGCACGCCGACCTTGCGGCTGCCAGCCGTCGGGGCCATTTGGCCCAGAACGATTTTGAGCAGGCTTGTTTTGCCAAGGCCGTTGCGGCCGCAGATGCCGATCCGCATGCCGGGCTCGAACTTGAAATCGAATCCATCGATCAACTCGTTGCCCCCAATCTCCAGTCCAACGTTGATCAGGTCCACCACACGATTGGCCAACTGCCCCGGCGGCGGGATGATGAGGTCCATCGACAGCTCCTTGTCGGGGCCCTCCGTGTTTTTGATTGAGTGAAATTTCTCCACGCGAAACTTGGCTTTGGTTGTGCGCGCCTTGGGGCCGCGGCGAATCCAGTCCAGCTCGCGCCGAAGGAAACGCTTCCGCTTCAGCTCGAGTGCCTGCTCGTTTTCCATCCGTGCTAGGTTGGATTCGAGGTAGTCTGAGTAGTTGCCCTTGTGTGTAAAAAAATGTCCGCCCTGCAGTTCGATGATGTGGCTGCAGATTTCATCGAGGAAATACCGGTCGTGCGTGGCGACGAGGAACGCCCCGCGAAACTTTTTCAGGTACTCCGCCATCCACTCGATCGAGTCGGTGTCGAGATGGTTGGTCGGCTCGTCCAGAATCAGCAAATCAGGATTGGAAACGATCGCGCGACAAAGAGCGACCCGACGTTTTTCGCCGCCGGACAGCGTGCCCATCAGCCGGGCTGCGTTAGGAGTGTTCAGGTGCGTCATCGCCGTCTCTATTCGCGTGTCGATGTTCCACGCATCGGCCGTGGCGATCTGTTGCTCCAGCTCATTTTGCCGCTTCAAGTCAGGGGTCAGCGACTCGTATTCGTCGAGCAGATTGAACTGATGCGCGGCTCCGTCGCGAATTGTGTCGAGTACCGAAACTTCATCCAAAACATCGAGATCCTGCGGCAGATATCCGACCACCAAGCCGGAGCGCAGCGTGACCTTGCCGTCATTGGGTTGCGTCGTGCCGGCAAGAATTTTCAGGAAAGTCGACTTGCCGCAGCCGTTGCGCCCGACCATCCCCAAGTGATCGCCATCTCGGATCGTCAGCGACGCGGCCTTGAGTACTTCGTGGTCGTTGAACCGAACCTTGAGGCCAGCGGCGTCGAGCAAAGTAATGTTCAGAATCTGGGACACGACTCGGGGTTTGTGGCACCTGGACAGGCTGTGCGCCGATCAAAGCTCCTTTTGATTGGGCGGAACTCTGGAGAGAATCAGCTCACCATTGTTTTGCTCGAAGTAACTGGCGGCCCATTCACTCGCGAAGAGCAGCACCGGGTTGCGATCCGAATCCCAGCCAAAGCGCGAGCCGGTTGGTGGCGAGAGCTTGTCCATCGCCTCCTCGGTGAATCCTGATGGCAGCCAACGAACGACAGACCACGGAGCCGTTTCGAGTCGTGAGACGGCATTGTACTCGCTCTCCAGCCGAAACTGCACCACGTCAAACTGCAACGGTCCCACTGCCGCCAACACAGGCGCCGTGACGGCTCTGCCCCTGAGGCTCAGGCATTGGATCGCGCCTTCCTGCAGCAACTGGTTCAGCCCCTGCCGGAACTGCTTGAACTTGCCGGTGTCCGTGTTGTGCAGGTAAGAGAAACTCTCCGGAGTGAATCGCGGGATTTCGTGAAAGTTTATATCCTTGCTCGTGCTCAATGTGTCGCCGATTCCAAAATCCGAATGACCGACTAGGCCGATGATGTCGCCGGCGAACGCCTCGTTGAGCGTCTCGCGTTCCTTGCCAAACAACCGGTGAGAACTGGCCAGGCGCACCTTCTTGCCAGTCCGTGAATGGTACACCGTCATGTCGCGTTCAAACTTGCCGGAGCAGATGCGAATGTACGCAATACGGTCGCGGTGCTTCGGGTCCATGTTCGCCTGGATCTTGAAAATGAAGCCGGAGAACTCCTCGTCGCTTGGCTTGATGAGTTCGCCGTTGGTCTCACGCCCCTGCGGCGGAGGTGCGTGATGCAGGAATCCCTTCAGGATCAGTTCGACGCCGAAGTTGTTCATCGCGCTGCCGAAGAACACCGGCGTCATCCGTCCGGCGAGTATCTCGTCACGGTCAAACTCCGCGCCGGCGATCTCCAGCATCTCCAGTTCCTCGGTGATCTTGGCCAGAATCTCCCCCGACACTTGCTCTTTCACGAAGCCGTCCGTGATGTTGCCGACCTCGACCGGCGCCATGTACGCGCCACCGGTCGTGCGCTCGAACAAATGCACCTGCTTGGCTAAGCGGTCGAACACACCCTTGAAATCCGCGCCGTCGCCGATTGGCCAGTTCACCGGGAACGGCTTGAGATGGAGTACGCTCTCGATTTCGTCCAGCAACTCGACCGGTCCCTTCGACGGCCGGTCACACTTGTTGATGAATGTGAAGATCGGCACACCGCGTTGGCGGCAGACCTCGAACAACTTCTGCGTCTGCGCCTCGATGCCCTTGGCGGCGTCAAGCACCATCACCACAGCATCGACAGCCGTAAGCACGCGATATGTGTCCTCGGAGAAATCCTTGTGCCCTGGGGTGTCGAGTAGGTTAATCTGATACCCCTGATAATCGAATTGAAGCACCGTCGAACTGACCGAGATGCCGCGCTTGCGCTCCAGTTCCATCCAATCCGAGGTCGTCGCCCGCTGGTTTTTGCGTGAACGTATTGTTCCCGCCAATTGCACCGCGCCACTGTAGAGGAGCATCTTCTCGGTGAGGGTGGTTTTACCGGCATCCGGGTGGGAAATGATGGCGAAGGTTCGCCGTCGGCTGATTTCGTTCTGCATGGTCAGAAAACCAAAAGGGCGCGGACTGTACCAAAAGCCGAAAGAGCAACAAGAAGAATGCCCAAACAAACAATATAAAATCTAAAGAAAAAATGGAATATAAAGTCATCTTAAAGTATTATAATGTATTTTATTGACATAATATACAATTCAATGTTCTTTTTCCGAAGTTGAACGATGATCGAAGTTGATGATTTCAAGGCGTTTGACGCCCACGAAGTGGCTGAGATGCTATGCCTCAAATATCGGACGGTGACGCGTTATATCCAAGCCGGCAAAATCCGCGCCCGAAAGATCGGAAAAAAGTATTTTGTCACCGAGCAGGATGTCAAAGCATTCATCCTAGCCCAGGAAACCAACGTCGAATCAGCCAAAACTGAGCTTTATGGCGGGGCAATTCGGGAAGATTAACGTTAAAGTTAATCTTTTTGTGTATTGTCCTCGATCCAAGCAAGGTATTTTCGGCTACCGGCGGTCAGGGGCAGGGCGACGAATTCCGGGGTATCGTAGCTGTGAACGTCCCGGACAATTCGCTCCAGTTTGGGCAGCACTTCCTGCCGCGTCTTGAAAATGACCAGCGCTTCGTTGCTGCTTTCGAGTTTTCCCTCCCACCAGTAGTGCGATTCGATCGCCGGAACGATGTTGGCGCAGGCCGCAAGCTTGGCCTCCAGCCCGGCCTTGGCCAAGCGGCGGGCTAGGGCCATGTCCGGTGCGGTGACCATTACGACGGCAAAGTCATCCGGTATGCTCATGCGCCCCAGCTAACTTGGCCAAGCGCAGAAGGTCAATTTCCTTGACCGGCCAGGCGCTTGGGCAAACTCTGCCGCCGTTCAACGATCATGAAACTTCTTACCTGTCTATTTGCATGTTCGGTGGCGTTTGGCCAAGCGGTGGCGGAGGAGAACTGGCCGGCGTTTCGCGGGCCGAAAGCGCTTGGCGTGTCCGACAACCCCAGCCTACCGCTCGAGTGGAGCGACAAGAAAAACGTCGAGTGGAAAGTCGCCGTGCCGGGGCTGGGCTGGTCGAACCCGGTGGTTCACAGTGGGCGCATTTACCTGACCTCAGCGGTGAGTGACGGTGAGATAGAGCCCCGTAAACCGGGGCTCTATTATGGTGGCGACCGCAAGGAGCCGATCAAACATATGCACCACTTTATGGTTTTGTGCCTTGATTTGAATACCGGCGACTATCTGTGGCAAAAGGAAGTACTCGCGACTCGGCCGCTGACGCCGATTCACATCAAGAACAGTTACGCAGCGGAGACGCCGGTGACGGATGGCGAGCGGGTGTACGCCTATTTCGGCAGCCATGGACTCTACTGCCTCGACAAAACCGGCAAGGTGCTTTGGAAGAAGATGTTCAAGCCGTACAAGATGCGCAACGGATGGGGCACCGGAGCGTCCCCGATTCTTGATGGTGACAATTTGATTATCGTCAATGACAACGAGGAAGACAGTTGGTTGGCAGTTTACAACAGGGTGACCGGCGATGAGATTTGGAAAATCAAACGCGAGGAACCAAGCAACTGGTCGACACCGTACGTGTGGAAACATGACGGAACCAAAGAGCTTGTTCTGACTGGCCGTAATCGCACGCGTTCGTACGACCTTTCCGGCAAAGAGCTTTGGAGTCTAAAGTGGAAAACGCGCACGTCGATTGTGATCCCGACGCCGTTTGAGGCGCACGGCATGCTCTATATTGCTTCCGGCTACGTGGGCGATCGGGAGAAACACGTTTATGCCATTCGTTCTGGAGCCAAGGGAGATATCTCGCTGAAGTCAGGCGAGAAAAGTAACAAGTATATCGCCTGGTACGACAAACGTGCAGCTCCATACAATCCGTCGACATTAGTTTATGGAGATGAATTTTATACGCTGTTCGACTTTGGTTTCCTTGCCTGTCGCGATGCCAAAACCGGCAAGGTGCACTTCGACAAGGAACGGATTAACCCGGACAAGCCGACCGGTTTTACGGCATCGCCTTGGGCGTATCGCGGCCATGTCTTTGCATTGAGCGAAGCCGGCGACACGTACGTTTTCAAGGCCGGCAAACAGTACGAGCTGATCCGCGTGAACCACACCGGCGGTATGAGCATGTCCAACCCCGCCCTGGCAGGCGATCGCCTCCTCATTCGCAACCAAACCCACCTCTTCAGCATCCGCGAAGAGAAATAGCGCCTGGCCAAGCGCTTGGTTTTATTTCCCTTCAGCCTTCGGCTCGGCTTCCGTCTTGCCACCGTTTTTGCGGAGAGGGTCAAGGTTTGGTTTTCTTGCGCAAGTCCTCTTGCATATTGCGGTGTCCGTCCAAACTTATCCTTTGCATTCACGTCCGCTCCATTAGTCAAGTGCTGTTTAACGGCTTCGATGTTACCTTCTTTGGCAGCATGAAGCAGCACACGATTTGCTTTTGAATCTGCAGGTTCAGCGGGTTCTGTTTTTGCTGGAGCAGGCGTCTGCTATGACCCCCTACAACCCACCAACAGCACAGCTGCGATTGTTGTGAGCAGGAGTTTTATTTTTCGAAGAGCCGGGCGATAGGTTTGCCAGCTTTTGGATTCTGTTCGCTATAGTCGAGACCGATGAAATGGCAGAGGGTGGCAGCGATTTGATTCATGACGACCGGTTCGCCGCCGGTCCACTCGCCGCGAAGTGGGCTGTCCGGGCTGATGACTGCCAGCCAGGTATTCTTGGCGTCCCTGATCTGCGCGTTGTGAGTGTGCCAGTTCAGCGCAATGTCGCCCCGGCCATGGTCGGTGGTGATCAGCAGGGTGGTCTTGTCCCGGTATTGCGAATTGTCCTGCAGCCAGTTCCATAGCTCGTTGAAAAAAGAATCAAACCGTGCAATGGCGGCAAGCACACGGTCGTAGCGCTTTTCATGAGCCCAGTCGTCGGTTTCGCCGAGGCTGAGATAAAAAATGCGAGGTTGATAGGTCTTGAGGTGCGCCATGGCAAATCGAAAGGTGTATTCGTCGTGACGTACGGTGTCCCACGGCGTGAGGGTCTCGAACTGCAGCCGGCTCATGGACTGGATGGCCGGATCCGGGTGCGCGTAGGTCTCATGCCCAGCGTTGGTGAATACTGCGCCGGACTCGTGCTGCACCGCCACCCCGATCACATCCCACGAGGCGAACGCGGCAACCTGTTTTTGCTGTAGGCCGAGTTTGTGGCGGAGGAACTCGAGCACGGTGGGGTTGGGGTTCAGGACTTTGTCGTTGCTTTTGATAAGGTCGTCCCTTGCATGGCCGGTGAGGATTTCCGAGTAGCCGGGATAGGAAAAATGCAGCCGGTTGGCTAGGCGTACCACACTTCCCTTTTGTGGGTTTCCGGCGACTGAGCCGTGGCGGTGCATCCATTCGCCCCAGAAAAACGGCATGAGTTTTTCGCGGCGTGCCTTCGGCGTGTCGGCCCAAAAGTGCTTGTAGGTTTTGGTGTCTTCCGGTTTGCCGTCCTTGATCGTTGCCTTGAGAATTTCGAGGTCGAGCCCGCCGAACAGTTCCTGGTACCGCACACCGTCGAGCGTGATGAGAATCAGGTTTTCCGTCTTGCGCTCGGCGGCCAAATTGCCGTTGAGCAGTATCAATGCGGCACTCAGGCAGGCCAAGTGCTTGGTCAATCGGAAGGATGTTTTTTTTGTCATGTCAGAGTCGCTTCACGTACACGTAGTAGGCGCCGCAGATGGGGTTGGCGCGGCCCTCGTTGAACCAGGTGTGCAGGCGGGCTTGGCCCTTCGGGAGCGCCACAGTGAACGTGGCGGCCTTGTCGCTTGGCTTCACCGGTTTGGTTGTTATTTTGTGGTTGATGAACAACCGGGCCTGTCCGATGGGCAGCGCTCCCTGGCCGTTGTATGCGGCACCCAGCGGCAGGTTGGCTTCGCGCGGCCAACGCCGCAGTTCCAACTCGTATCGGCCGCCATGGGCGACGTCCAGTTCCCAGTAGCCGTTTTTCTGGGCGCCGCGCCGAATCTGGCCCTGCTGGTCGATGAACACGTCGAGCCACTCGCAGGCGGTGAGCATCATCGGGTTTTCCGCGTCGCTACCGATGATTATCCGCTGCGGCTCGTTGGCAATGTCGCCGACGGAGGTCCACCAGTCGTCGAGGTGCCGCCGCAGTTTCGCCGCCACTTCCGGGTGCTCGTCGATGACGTTCTTTTTTTGCAGCGGATCGTTCTCGAGATTGTACAGTTCACTGTCCCGAAGCATCCGCCACCGTTTCCAAAGCACCGCGCCGCCTTCGCGCCGGAGGATGGATGGCGAGTCGGGCGTGGGAAAGTCCAGGCTGCCGGGCATGCGACTGTAGTTAATCACGAGCATGCGTTCAGCAGGCACCTCGGCTTCGCCGCGAAGGGCTGGGGCGAGGCTGATACCGTCGAACTTGCGGGTTGTCTGGACTCCGCAGAGGTCAAGCAGCGTCGGGAGCAGGTCCTGTGTATGCGTCAGCCCGCTGATGTCGCGCGGTTTGCTGAGGCCGCCGCCGGGCCAGCGGATGAAACAAGGCACACGGTGGCCGCCCTCCCACAGCTCGGTCTTTCGGCCGCGCATGCCGGCGGGATAATAGGCGTGGCCGAAGGTGCTGCCGTTGTCGGTCATGAAAAGCAGGATTGTGTTTTCCGCCAGGCCGGCCTCATCGAGGAACGCCATGAGCCGGCCCATGTTGGTGTCGACGTTGCGGATCATCGCGAGGTAGCGCACGAGGTTGCTTTTGGTCCGGGGTGTCATGCGCGGCAGCTTGGCGTTGGCCACCATTTCCTCCATCACCTCGATGTCCTCGTCCGGCGCGTAAAACGGCCCGTGCGGCGTGTTGGTCGGCAGGTAGGCGAAGAACGGTTCCCCGGCGGCGGCACTGCGCTTGATCCAGTCGATGGCGTGGTCGAAGAAAATGTCGGTGCAGTAGCCGGTGAATTTTTTGCGTTTGCCGTTCCATCGGTACGTGTCGTCGAAGTAGTTGTTCCCCCAGTGATCCGGTACGGAGCCGATGTGCGAGGAAGGGAACCACAGCGTCTCCTCGAAGCCGCGATCCTGCGGGCGGTACGGGTAATTGTCGCCGAGGTGCCACTTGCCGAAGATGCCGGTGCGGTAGCCCTGTTCGCGGAGCAGGTCGGCCATCGTCGGGAGGTTCGCGCGCAGGAGCGTGCGGCCGCTGCTCACGTTGATCGCGCCGTTGCGCGCCGGGTCGAGCCCCGTCATGAGCGAGCCACGTGTCGGCGTGCACATCGGCGAGGCATGGTAGTCGGTGAAGCGCACGCTCTGCCTGTGTAGCTTGTCGAGGAACGGCGTGTTGAGCACCGGGTTGCCGTGCGCAGAGAGTTCGGGATACCCCTGGTCATCCGTCATCACGAGGATCACATTTGGCCGGGCCGCTTGGCCAAGCGGGAGGGCAGCCAACATCAATGCCGTTGAGAAAAGAGCTGGGAGCAAACGCATGAGGCGATTCTAACGGCGTTTGCCGCCTCAGCGCAACCTGCCAGAGCAGCCTGCTTGGCCAAGCGGAGTGAGCTTGCTGCCCCCTTGGTTTTGTGGGTTGATGGCTGCCCTGAAATGACGCAGTTCGGCACATGGCAACCGAAGATCCGTGGGCGGTTGTATTACAACTGGCCACGCGGCACATGCGAGGAGGCACTGCGTTTTACCGGGTCAGAACAACTTGGTCTCGAGCCATACGACCTGGTTATCATCGGGGCGGGCGTGGTTGGATGCGGACTTGCGTATCAACTGTCACAGTACGAGCTTCGTGTGTTACTCGTCGATCGATTGCACGATGTCGGTGAGGGTACCAGCAAGGCCAACAGTGCGATCATCCACACCGGCTACGATGCCAAGCCGGGCTCGCTTGAGTCGGAACTGCTGCAAGAGGCCAGGGCCGCCTGGCCCGACTTGGCTGCGCGGCTTAAAATCCCGGTCGACCCGATCGGCGGCATCATGTTGGCGGTGACCGACGAGCAGGAACGCCAACTCGTAGCCGCCGAGAAAAACGCCCACGCCAACCATGCCACCGACGTGCGCATCCTTAGCGCCGCCGAGATTCGAGAGCGCGAGCCCAACGCCTCGCCGAACGTGCGCGGCGGGTTGCTTGTGCCGGGCGAGTCCCTGGGCGATCCGTTCATGGCTTCGATCGCTTACGCCGAGGTCGCCCTGGCCAACGGCGTGGACATCCTGCTCGGCACGGGCATTGCCGGGGTGGAGCTTGGCCAAGCGCCAGGCGCACCGCTGCATCACCTGGTCACAGACGACGGCCACCGCCTCCCGGCGCGCCGCATCATCAACGCCGCCGGATTGGGTAGCCGCCGCCTGGCGGACGGTTACGGTGGCGGCGCGTTCGACATCAACCCGCGCCGTGGCCAGTTCGTGTTGTTCGACAAATGCGCACGGTCGCTCGTGCGGCACATGCTGCTGCCGATGCCAAGCGCGCACACGAAAGGAGTGCTGGTGTCGCCGACCATTTTCGGGAATCTGCTCGCCGGACCGACCGCCGAGGATCTGCCACTCGATGACCCAGAGGCCACGCACACCACCGTCGAGGGCATTCGTAGGGTCATGGAGGGCGGTTCGCGGTTGGTCGATGGGCTGGCCCAGCAGCCGGTCATTGCCACTTATGCCGGTGCGCGATGCGCCTGCAGCCAAGGTAGTTACGTGATCCGCTACAACGATGGCGCACCCGGAGTTGTCACCGTTACAGGCGTGCGTTCCACCGGGTTGACTACCTCCAATTCGCTGGCGCGTCACTTGGTCGATGGAATGCAGAAGGAGCTTGGCCTTGAGTTGTCCTCGGACACCGTCGCGCTCGATGCCCGGCCGGAGAGCGCCTGGCCAGGCTGGTGGCGTCGGCCGTTTGAAGACGGGGCGCCCGATGCCCGGGCCGATCACGGTTGTGCCGTTTGTTTTTGTGAAGTCATCAGCGAGGGTGAAATCCGTGATGCGCTCGACTCGCCGATCAGGCCTCGCACGATGGACGCCCTCAAGCGCCGCACTCGGGCATTGATGGGGCGTTGTCAGGGTTTCGACTGTCAGGTTCCATTGGCCGAACTCGTCTCGGGTCACACTGGCATCGGGATAGAGCAACTCACGAATAATGGACCGGGCAGCGAGCTGGTTGCGCCGGGTCAAGCGGTATGTCCGGAGGAGGTGTCGGCATGAGCAACGAGGTGCATTTCAAAGTGGCAATCATTGGTGGCGGACCGGCTGGCATCGGCGCGGCCGTCGGTTTGGCCAAGCGTGGCGTTGGACCGGTCATTTTGATCGAGCGTCGTGGCGAGGTTGGTGGCACACCAATGGGTTACCGAAAAAAACCGGGTGGCGTGCCGACGTTCATCGAGTGGACTCGTGGTCGTGTGGTGTTCGGTGAGGAATTAGCCGGGCGCTTGACGAAGCGCTTGGCCCAAACCGGCACCACGATTCGGTTGAGCACCCAAGCCACCAAGATTTATCCCGCCGAAAAACGATTGACGCTGCTTGGGCCCGAAGGCTTGGAGGATATCGTCGTCGATGCTGTTGTGCTTGCGGCCGGTGCCCGCGAACAAACACCCGCCGAGAAAGGGTGGCTCGCAGGTGCGCGAACGGCGCGGGTCGGTTTCACGCGGCACGTGACCGGCTGGCTTGACCGCCACGGATTGCTCCCTGCGCGCAAGCCGATAGTGGTGGGCTCGGACCTGATCGCCTATTCGGCTGCGGCCAAGCTCTGCGCGTTGGGCAGCGACGAGCCAGTGATGATAGACCGGCGACGAAGTCCCGAGGCTAGTTTTTTTGAGCGACTATTTTTCCGCCGCTGGACACGTCCTGATTGGTCCGGAGGTGTCTCGACTGTCGAGATAAAAGGCCATGGATCCCCTACTCACGTCGAGTCGAGCAACGGCCGGGAGTGGCAGGGGGACGGAGTAATCATTTGCGGCCAACTGGTGCCCAACACCGAACTGGCACTGATGGCCGGTATGGCCGTCGATCTGCCATCGAGGCAATTGCAACTGGCACGGGGCCAGGCGTTGTCGCAACCGGGCTGGTTCGCAGCCGGGAATGTGCTGGGCGGCTTTCACGGCGCGCAGTGGTGCTACTTCAATGGCTGTAGGGTGGCTCGGTCGGTTGCACGTTTTCTCTAGGGTGTTGATTGTGTGGCAGGTCGACTTGACACGACCAGTGCCGGGGATAGTTTTTTGCACAAGATCGAAACGGTTAATGAACAAGGCCTTTGACGTCATAATAATTGGCGGTGGTGCATCGGGTTGCAGTACCGCAATGCAACTCTCGCTTCGGGGCAGAAGTGTGCTTGTTTTGGATAAAGCTCAATTCGGTTCCGGATCAACGGGCCAGGCAGCCGGTCTGGGAGGTCAGCTAAGGAGCAACCCGAGCGAAACGCGACTACTCATGGAGGGCATCAAGGTGGTTCGCGAAATGGAGAGAAAACTCAACCAGAAAATCTTCACTAAGACAGGATCACTTCATGTTGCCGCCACCGAGGATCGGGCAGTGGAGTTGAGAGACTTTGTTGAATCAGGAAAAGCCATTGGCTTTGAAATTGAGCTTGTGGACAGGGAATTCGCCAAGAGTAGGCTGCCCTGCATGCAAACCGACGACCTGATTGAGTTTTGCTACTGCGCGACCGACGGGCATTTCGCACCCAGCGAACTATTGAGCGGCTACATGAGGATTGCGCGGGATGCCGGGGCCACATTATTGTCAGATACGCTAGTGGAGGACATCATGATTGAAGGGGGCAGGGTTAAGGGTATCCAAACAGCCGACGAAACTTTTTTTGCCCCCGTCGTGGTCAACGCGGCTGGCCCGTGGTCCTATCTTGTTGCGGAGTTGACTCAGACCCCCATGGCGGCTGCGACACTGGGACATTATTATCTGGTCACGGAACCCATTTCGGACGTGCAGATTGCGTCCACTGATGCCGCTATAAGGGACAGGGCCAACCGCATTTATTCGAGACCTGAGATGGGGGGGCTACTGGTCGGGTCCTACGAGCAGGAGCCGGTTGAATACAGTATGGAAGCACTGCCTGAGGATTTTCAAATGTCGGAAATTCGGATTCAAAGGGACAACCTTAATGTTGCCCTGCTGATTGAGGCCGCATCGCAGCGATTTCCATTCATCAACGAACGAACACCCATGAGCGTCACAACGGGCATTATGACTTTCACTCCTGATGGGCATGCGCTTTGCGGTCAAGTGCACGATGTCGAGGGGCTTTACCACTGCACCGGGTTCAACGGCCGCGGAGTTTTCCAGAGCACCTCGGTGGGTCTTCTCATGGCGAATCTCATATGCCAGGAGCGCACCGGTTACCAAATGGGACATCTCGACGCGGACCGGTTTTCAGATGAACCATGGCTTGGTGACCGGGAATCCATAAGGACTCGATGTCGGAACCGCTACGCGAATCATTACTTGATTGCCTCCAAGGGTTGAGCACGCAGATCAACCGAATAAATCAGATGGAGACACCGCTCACGCTACGCGGGCTGGGTCGACTACAAACTACTTTCCTGTATCCAAGCAGTTTGCAAAGTCGGAGAAAGTGCCGGTTGGCATTCCGTTGTCAATATCCGAAGGCAGGCTTGTAGCAGGCGTTATCAGGGGCGGACTGGGTGTCCTCTGCTTTTCCCGAGGGGCCGTCCGTCAGACCGAAGTGTTTGGCGCGCAGCGCGGATGCCTTGCGATACTCGGCATGGCCGTCGGACATGACGAGGTTCCCGCCCCTAAAATGCACGGAGGCGTACCAGTCTGAGTTAGGCCCTCTTGAGTGGTGCCAGTAGGTGTACATGCCCTTGCCGCACCCGCCAAACGATGGCCCGTACGAGGGCCGTAACGCCGTGTAGCTTACGAGCCGGACGGTTTCCTGGATGATTGCCACTTGGGAAGGGTTAAGCACGCGATCCATTGACATATCCATTACCACTCCGTTGGGCAGGTAACTGGTGGCACTGGTCTTGGTGGCGTCCGACCCATCACCCGGTTTTTTCGCATCCGGGCACGAGTACACCTCGGTGCTCGGTCGGTCTTGTCTTTGGAGGTAGGGCGCGATGGCGTACAGGCAGTTGTTACGCCAGGAGGAGTTGCGCTTGTTCATGAAGTCCGGCACCTGCGACGCCTTGGGCGGGTATTTCTCGAAGTCGTTCTCGTAAAGCACCAGCGCGATGCCAATCTGTTTCATGTTGCCCAAGCACTGGGTCTGCCTGGCCTTCCCCTTCGCTTTGGCCAGGGCCGGCAACAGCAACGCCGCCAGGATGGCAATGATGGCGATCACCACCAGTAGCTCGATGAGCGTGAACGCCCGATTGGTCTTTATGTTCATTTCGCTGCTTTGGTTTTCAGTTCATCAGCCGTCTTGGCGCCGTGCTCTCGGAGGAGGGCTGCGATTTCGTTTTGGGAAAAACTTGTCGCGCAATCAAGCGGTGTTTCGCCATCGAAGTTGATCGCGTTGACGTTGGCCTTGGCTGCGATGATCAATTCCACGATATCCGGGTGACCGCACCACGTCGCCCAGTGCAGGGAGGATGCGCCGTAACGTTCGTCCCTTGTGTCCGCATCGGTTCCAGCCACCAGATGTTGCAGGACGACTTCCCTGTTCCCCGCCTCGGCCGCAGCCCAAATGGGCGTCCCGGGCGTTGGGAGGGCAGTTGGCTCTGGAGTCGCACACCCCGCAAACAGCACGGCTGCGATGGATGTTTGTAGGAGTGACTTCATAGGAGCAATGACCTGGAAACCTAGAAAAGTGGGCGGAAATTAACAACCCCAATTCTTAAAAATCGACTCCAGCAGCCAAATCGCGGCTGGAAGGACGGGCGGCGGCGTGTCCGTTATTTAGCCAAGCGTTTACTTGATCGTCTCCAAGTGGTTGGGGCACAATCCGCCACGTCCGATGTCATTCTCAAGCGAACTCTACCGGCAACACCTCGAGGTGACACGGCGTTACTTCCTGCAACTGGGGGCAGTTGGTTTTGCCGCACTGAAGCCACTGCCGGTCTGGGCGGATTCCGATCAATCCCTCCTCGCCGACGCGACGGCTGACCTCGAGTATTTCACGCCGCAGGATGATTTCGGCACGGTCGAGCGTGGTGACCCCTTGCCGTACCAGCTGCCCTTGGCAAAGCGTCTCGAAGTTGGTTTGGAAAGGGAAACCTGGAAGCTTGACGTTGTCCCGGATCCTGAAAGCGATCCGCAGATGGACCACCCGCTCTCAAGGGCGAAGGGCAACGCGCTGGATTTCAACGGGCTCATGAAGCTGGCCGAGAAACATGCTGTGCGGTTTCTCAAGATCATGACCTGTAACAATATTGGTGCGCCGCTGGGCATGGGCTTGTGGGAGGGGGTGCCGCTGCGCAACGTCATTTGGGCCACGAAACCGACGGCTAACATCCGGCGCGTGTTTTATTACGGCCACCACAATGAGGATCCCGAGCAAATGTTCCGGAGTTCACTGCCGATCGGTCGGGTGCTTGAGGATCCACCGGGCGACAACCCAGTGATCCTCTGTTACAAGCTCAATGGCCAATGGCTCACGGGCAAACGGGGTGGTCCGGTGCGGATGCTGGTGCCCGATGCCTATGGCTTCAAATCGGTCAAGTGGCTCAAGAGCGTTGTGCTCACCAACAATTACCAGGCCAACGACACCTATGCCGGCGGCAATAATGACATTGACAGCTGGATGAAAACCATGAGCCGGTTTCACCTCAAGCCGGAAAAGGCCAAGGCCGGTGAACCGGTTCCGATAACCGGCTGGGCACAGGTGGGTGTGGGTGGATTGAGCAAGGTTCAAATTTGGATCAACCCGAAAGACAACGAGTGGCCTGAGGACGATCCCTACTTCACCAAGGCGCCTTGGAGGAATGCAACCATTCTGCCACCGCCGACCCAATGGGGCGGAGACCTGCCCAGTGGCAGGCTGCCGGACAACGTGCGGTTTTTTGACACGAACGGCCGACCGAAACATTGGCCCATGCGCTACACGCTTGCCCACTGGGCCACGTTGCTGAAGGGAATCGCTCCCGGCAGTTACGATGTACGCTGCCGGACCATTGACCTTAAAGGGATCGCTCAGCCGATGCCGCGCCCGTTCCGAAAGTCCGGCCGCAACATCATCCAGAGGTTCTCGCTTACAGTGGAGGCTTAATCATTTGAGATTTTTTTAGGAATTCGATCTTGGAGCGCTTAGTACCTATTGTATTCGTTTCCGCCAGCCGCTGGGTTGGAGGATTCGTGTCGTCTTTTTTGTGAGTCCATTCATTCCGTTGAATTATCGCCGCTTGGCCAAGTCGACCGCCTTGGTCGGCGCGTTGGCTGTCGGCTTGGCCAATCCGGGGGCGGTGAGGATCGATTTCAATCGGGACATCCGACCGGTGCTTTCCGGGAACTGTTTCAAATGCCACGGGCCGGATGCGGCCAAGCGCAAGGCCGGTCTGCGTCTTGACGCGCGCGAAGGCGCGACCCAGTCGCGCGACGGCGTGCGAGCGGTCGATCCTGCGGACTTGGCCAAGAGCGAGTTGCTGGTGCGGATCACGTCCACAGATCCTGACACGCGGATGCCCCCACCAGAGGCAAATAGCCGACTGACCCCGGAGCAGGTGAAACTGCTGAGTGAATGGGTCATGGCCGGCGGCGAGTACAGCCGGCATTGGGCGTTTAACAGACCGGTTCGCCAACCGCCGCCAAGCCTGGCTGCCGACCGGAGTGCATGGGCGAAAAACGCGGTTGATGTTTTTGTCGCCGCCAGGCAGGTGGAGTCGGGTGTTGTCCCGTCATTGCAGGCGCCCAAGGCGACGCTGCTGCGCCGCGTGAGTCTCGATCTGACCGGCCTGCCACCGGCCCCGGCTCAGATCGCTGCGTTTGTCTCGGACACAAGTCCGGACGCATTCGAAAGGGTGGTGGACGGGTTGCTGCAGTCGCCGCACTACGGCGAGCGCTGGGGGCGGCATTGGCTGGACACGGCGCGCTACGCGGACTCCGACGGCTACAGCCACGACGCCGGGCGGTCGATGTGGCCGTATCGGGACTGGGTGATCGACGCTACGAACCGCGACTTATCGTTCGACCAGTTTGTCGTCGAGCAGCTCGCCGGCGACCTGTTGCCGGGCGCGACCCTGGCCCAGCGGATCGCCACCGGGTTTCACCGCAATACACAGATCAACACCGAGGGCGGAGTGGACAAGGAGCAATTCCGAATCGACTCGATTTTTGACCGCATCGCCACGACCGGCGAGGTGATGTTTGGCCTGACACTTGGCTGTGCGCAGTGCCACGACCACAAGTTCGATCCCATTTCGCAGCTCGAGTACTATCGGTTGTTTGCGTTTTTCAACAACGCCGATGAGCCGCGCATCGAGGCGCCGACGGCTGATGTCATGGCAAGGCGCGTGCAGCACGGCATGCGCGTGAAGCAGCTTGAGGCGGGGTTGAAAGGTCTGGGCAAGGAGAACGCCAAGCGCAAGCCGCTCGAGGCCAGCCTGGCCAAGCTGAAAAAGGCGCGACCAGCCGCGGCGACGACCCTAGTGATGGCCAGACGTGGAAAGCCGCGTACGACTCGTCGTTTTGTACAGGGCGATTTCACCCGCCCGGCCGAGGTGATGCAACCGGGAACGCCGTCGGTGCTGCACCGCCTGGCCAGGACAAACGGGGATCGGCTGGACTTCGCCCGCTGGGTTGCTGATCGGAACAATCCACTTCTGGCGCGCGTGGCTGTCAACCGCATGTGGCAGCACTTTTTCGGGCGTGGCATCGTGCAGACGGAGAATGACTTCGGCTCACAGGGCACCCCGCCGACGCACCCGGCACTGCTCGACTGGTTGGCGGTGGAATTCATGGAGAACGGCTGGAGCCAGAAACAGATTCACCGGCTGATCGTCACCTCGGCGACGTACCGGCAGGCATCACTGCGCCGCGCGGATTTGGAGCGCGTTGACCCGTACAACAAGTGGCTCGGCCGGCAGGCGCGCTTTCGCCTGGATGCCGAGGTGGTGCGCGACGTCGCGCTCGCCTCGAGCGGGTTGCTTAGCGCGAAGATGGGTGGGCCGGGGGTGTTCCCGCCGCAGCCGGATGGCTGCATGGACCTTGGCCAGCATCGAAAAACCTGGAAGGCCAGCGGCGGTGAGGATCGTTTCCGCCGCGCCGCGTACACCCACCGTTGGCGAAACACACCGCACCCGGCGCTGAAGGTGTTCGACGCCCCGGCCGGGCTGGCCGCGTGCACGCGTCGTATCCGCTCTAACACGCCGCTTCAGGCGCTAACGCTTATGAACGACCCGGCTTTCGTCGAGTTAGCGCTCGGCCTGGCCAAGCGGCTGATGGCGGAGGCCGACAGTTCGGCGAAACGCATCCGCCTGGGCTACCGGCTGTGTCTCGGGCGCGAGCCGGACGCGGAGGAACTACGGCTGCTCACCGGCCTGGTCGAGAGCCAACACAGCGAGTTTGCCGCGCAATCCGCAGAGGCCGAGGCGG
>Ga0209753_1000313_pt1 | contig 19989 bp, 13 predicted proteins | sample METZYME_3_550m_FD_187550 | JGI IMG/M metagenome (GOLD analysis project Ga0209753, IMG submission 187550) | Marine microbial communities from oxygen minimum zone in mesopelagic equatorial Pacific - METZYME_3_550m (SPAdes) (version 2) | ecosystem: Environmental > Aquatic > Marine > Oceanic... | reverse complement strand
TTCCGCCTGTGGGTTTTTGAAGTTTTAAAATACTTCTGGCTAAAGTTGACTTGCCGCTTCCAGACTCGCCAACTACACCCAAAATCTCTCCCTCTTTTACATCAAAGCTTAAATTGTTCACTGCCTTTAAGTGTTCTGTTTTTGAAAAAAAGTTGTTTTTGGGCAGAGGAAAAAAAACAGAGAGTTGTTTGATGCTTGCACTGGTTTGTGGCTCGATGTTTGGCTCTGTTTTTTGCAGTGGCTCGTCTAGCTCTCTTGATTTAAAAAGAAGTTCTTGTGTGTGCTCTGCTTGGGGAGAATAAAAAATCTGCTCCGTGTCTCCATATTCTTGCTTAATCCCGTTTTTTAAAACCAAAACATTGTCGCAGGTTCGTGCCACAACCCCAAGATCATGGGTGATAAGAATAACCGACATTAAAAACTTTTCTTTTACCTCTAGTATCAAGTCCAGGATTTTTTCTTGCACGGTAACATCCAGGGCGGTCGTTGGCTCGTCAGCAATTAACAGATCAGGGCTTGTAAGCAAGGCTGTTGCGATCATCACTCGTTGTCTCATGCCACCGGAAAGCTCAAAGGAATACCCATCTATTCTTTTGTCTGGGCTCGGCACCTTAACCGCGGACAACATTTCAACACAACGGTCTCTTGCTTCTTTTTTATTGTCTTTGCTGTGTTGTCTTAAAACCCCTGACATTTGCTGCCCTATCGTTACGTATGGGTTTAACGAGCTCATTGGGTCCTGGAATATCATTGCAATCTCGTTGCCTCTAATTTTGTTCAGCTCTTTGTCAGGAAGCCCGAGTATTTCTTTGTTTTTAAAGACCGCACTGCCTGTTGCCGCGCCATTTGATTCCAACAGGCCCATTAAAGAAAGCACAGTTTGGCTTTTGCCCGAGCCCGATTCGCCAACTATTCCTAAAACTTCGTTTTTTTGCAAGCCAAAACTAAGGTTATTAACGGCCGTAATTATTGTGCCCCTTGTATTAAAAGACACATTTAGGCTGTCTACTGAAAGAATTTTATCCACTCTCTCTGGTCCTGTCCTTGGGGTCTAAGGCATCCCTTAGCCCGTCGCCAATAAAATTAAAACAAAACAGTGTTGTCGCCAAAAACATTCCTGGAAATAAAAGCATCCATGGAGAAGTTTCCATTTGTCTGGCCCCCTGATTAACCAGGGCCCCCCAAGAAGTCATCGGCTCTTGAACGCCCAGGCCCAAAAAGCTTAAAAAAGATTCGACCAAAATAACCTGGGGCACCGTTAGGGCCACATACACAACAACCAGGCCAAGCAGGTTTGGCACTATGTGTTTGAAGACGATTCTTGTCGTTGTTGCGCCACCGGTTCTGGCGGCGTCAACAAACTCTTTCCCTTTAAGATTCAAGGTTTGTCCCCGAACAATTCTGGCGATGTCCAGCCAATTAACTGCGCCGATAGCTACAAAAATTAAAAAAATGCTTCGTCCAAAAAAAACCATTAACAAAATCACAAAAAATAAAAAAGGCATTGCGTAAAGCACGTCAACCGCTCGCATCATAATTGCGTCTGTTTTTCCACCAATGAACCCGGACATGGCGCCGTAAGAAACACCAATAATTACGCTAACCATTGTTGCCACCAGGCCCACCATCAAGGAAATCCTTCCTCCGTGCATAACCCTAACAAACAAGTCTCTGCCCAGATCATCGGTGCCAAAAATATGGCCGCTTGCCAGGCCTGGTTGTGCCGAAATTTGGTACCAATCTGTTTGGTCTAAAGCAAAAGGGCTTACCAAAGGCCCGAAAATGACCATCAATCCCATAACAACCATTGCCCAAGCAGAGGTTGCGGCGGCTTTATTTTTTTTCAACACCCTCCAAGCATCGCTCAACAAAGAGTTGCTTTTATTTTTTTCGCGTGAATTCATCTGTTGGTTTTTATTTTTGGGTCGATAAACCCATAAAGAATATCAACAAGAAGATTAAAGAAAATAATCAAACAACCATAAAAAACCACCACTCCGAGCACAAGGGTGTAGTCTCGATTAAGGGCCCCTTGGACAAAATACCTACCCAGGCCCGGGAGTCCAAAAATCTGTTCGACCACCACAGACCCAGTGATGATTGCAGCTGTTGCCGGGCCCAGATAAGAAACAATTGGAAGAAAGGCTGGCTTTAAAACGTGTCGAAAAACAATATATTGCATAGGAATGCCTTGGGCTTTAGCTGTGCGAACAAAGTTGCTGCCAAGAACCTCTATCATTGACCCTCGAGTCAGTCTGGCAATGTAAGCAACCTGGGGGAAGGCAAGCGCTGTAACCGGCAAAATCATATTGTTGATGCTGCCATCGCCCAAGCCCCCTGCTGGAAGCATGTTTAAAAAAATAGAAAACAATAAAATCAACAAAGGTGCCATTACAAAATTTGGGATCGAAATCCCGGTCATGCCAAAAAACATAACCAGATAGTCGATTTTGGTGTTTTGATTAAGGGCGGCAACGGTCCCTATAAGGGCGCCAAAAAAAAGTGCGGCCAAGATAGCGGCAGCGCCCAATCTTAGTGAGACGGGAAAGCCGCTCATGATTAATTCTGTGACATTAAAGTCGCGATACTGAAAAGATGGCCCAAAATCGCCCTGCAAGATATCGCCTATATACTTAAAGAGCTGTTTGGGCAATGGGTCGTCAAGATTGTAGGCTGCTCGAAGATTTGCCTCAACTTCTTCGGGCAAAGACCGCTCCATGTCAAAGGGCCCGCCGGGTGCTGCTTTGACCAGAAAAAAAGCCAAACAAATTAGAGCCAACAGGGTGGGGATCGCGCCCAACAAACGAAAAAATACAAACTTAAGGTTGCCCATTGTTGTTCGCGGTTTCTGTTTTTAAAATTTTCACATATTTTGAATAGTGATGATCCATGACGTTGCCCTCCAAGCCAGAAACTCGAGGCTTAATTAAGTGTTGGCTAACATAAAAATATATAGGGATAATGGGCATGTCTTCAAGCATGCTTTTTTCTGCTCGTCTTAGGACATCCAGCCTATCTTCTCCAGCGTTTTTTGTAGCAGCAAGGTTGATAAGCTCATCGTATTCTTCACTGGAGTATCCAGCGTGGTTCATTTCGTTTTCCGAGTGAAGCAGTTGCGAAAAAGTATACGGGTCATCGTAGTCTCCAATCCAGCCAGCCCGATAAATCTGTGTTCCTTGTTTCAGTCTTCTGGTCTCTAAAAACACTTTCCATTCTTGGTTTCTTAATGTTGTTTTGACACCAAGGGTTTGTTTCCACATCGCAGCAATAGCAAGGGCAATCCTTTTGTGGTTGTCGCTGGTGTTGTAGAGGATCTCTACTTCCAGCGGGCTTTCTTTGCTAAAGCCTGAAGCGTGATATAGTTTTTGCGCCTCTTGGTTTTTTTTCTCTTGGGTCCACTGAGCCCAGTTGGCTGGTACGGCCTTGAATGTCTTGACCGAGGGAACAAGGCTGTAAGCAGGGATCATTCCTGCCCCAAGAATAATGTCTGTGATAACACTTCTGTCTATCGCCATTGAAAGCGCGGTTCTCAGTTTTGGTTTGTCTTTAAAGGGCGGTTGTGTGTTATTAAAGCCGTAATAATAGCTTCCGAAGTATGGGGAGATTTTTAGGTCGTTAGGCAAACATTGTCGTATCCAGGGCAGCTGTTCTGCCAAAACCGTCTCTGTAAAATCTAGCTCTTGTGCTCTGTATCTTTTAAACGAAGAGTTTGTATCGTCAAGTGGATAGTAATAAACCTCCTCCAAGGTAGTGTTTTTGTTGTCCCAATACGCTGTGTTTCTCACCAGTTTTATATGCGACTGCACCCTCCATTCTTCCAACCTAAAAGCGCCGTTGCCAACCAGGTTGCCCGGTCTTGTAAATTGGGTGCCAAACTTTTCAATAGTAGGGCGGTGCGCCGCATATGTGGTTGAGTGTGTTAGCAAGCTCAAAAAGTAGGGCGTTGGTTCTCCTAGCTCAATAATCAGTTTTTTGGCTCCTTCCGACCTAACCCCGAGTGCTTCGGGGTCTTTTTTTCCCAGCACAATGTCTCTGGCATTTTTAATTGGATACAGCATGCTTGAGTAATTTGATAGCGTGGCCGGATCAACGCTCCTGCGTAGACCATAAACAAAATCGTCTGCCGTTACGTCATCTCCATTGCTCCATTTGCCGTTTTCACGCATTGTAAAAACATATGTCTTGGCGTCCTCAGTAAGCGTCCATGATTCTGCTGCTCCAGGAATATATGCTCCTGATGGGTCTTCCATGACCAGGCCTTCGAAAAGATCTCTCAATACATTTGAGGCTGGCACGCCCTCTGCTCGATGGGGGTCCAGAGTTCCTGGCTCCGCGCCATTGTCTTTTCTAAACACCTGGGTTGCTGAAAGCTCTTGTCCGGATTCACCGCCAACAATTACATCTTGGTTGCCTACAATGCAGTCTATTTCCTGTTTTTTGCCGCAACCAAAAACAAGCAACAACACGCTCATTGTGAGGGCCCTGAGCCTCATAGGCCTTCTGCTTTTTTTAGGCTGCGTTTTTTTAAATGCACTAGAAGGACGGACAAAGATGCTGGCGTAACGCCTTGGATTCTGGCCGCGTGGCCTATGGTTTCCGGGGCAAACTCCTTGAGCTTTTCTTTTGCCTCGTTAGAGAGGCCCGGCAATCTAGAATAATTTATGTCCTCTGGCAGGCGTGTGTTTCTATGGAGCTGTTGTTTTTCAACTTCTTTTTTCTGCCTGAAAAGATAACCTTCGTATTTTGCCTCTGTTTCTATTTGCTCGTTCGCTTGTTCTCTAACAAAAGCCCTCTCCTCGCTTTGGTCCTTTCTTTTGCCAACTCCGGGTAGGGAGATGAGCTTCGCGTAGTTCACGTTGGGTCGCTTTAATAGTTCATACGCTGTTTTTTCAATAGTTTTTTGCTTGGTGTTGCTGTCAAGCTGTTTTATTGTTTTGGGCGGCACGAATATACTTGCTAGTCTTTGTTTTTCTTTCTCTATGATGTTTCTTTTTTCACAGAAAATCTCCCAACGATTATCGTTAACAATCCCAATTTTTCGGCCCTTTGGCGTCAGCCTCGTGTCTGCATTGTCTTCCCTTAAAAGCAGGCGATGTTCTGCTCTGCTTGTGAACATTCTGTAGGGTTCGTTTGTGCCCCTGGTAACCAAATCATCAGACAAAACGCCAATGTATGCTTCTTCTCTCCCTGGCACCCAGGGTTTCTTGTTTTGCAACCCCAGGCCAGCGTTGATGCCTGCCAAAATGCCTTGGGCCGCTGCCTCTTCATAACCAGTGGTTCCGTTGATCTGGCCGGCAAAAAACAATCCCTTTACTTGCCTGGTTTCCATTGTGGCGCTAAGGTCTCTTGGGTCAAAGTAGTCGTATTCAATGGCATAACCCGGTTTTGTGATAATGGCTGCCTCAAATCCTTTAATGGACCTCACAAACCTTTCTTGGTCTTCTGTGTTTAAGCTGGTTGAGATTCCGTTCGGATAAATTTCGGGTGAGCTAAGCCCTTCTGGCTCAATAAAAATTTGGTGTCTTGATTTGTCTTTAAACTTAACAACCTTGTCTTCAATGGAGGGGCAGTATCTAGGCCCGTTACCTTTAATGCTGCCATTAAAAAGCGGGGACCTTATCAAAGAGTCGTTAATAATACGGTGCGTTTCTTGGTTGGTATAAGCAAGGTGGCAGCTGACTTGTTGTGGGTGTTGTTTTCTGTTTCCTATAAATGAAAAAACAGGCCTTGGCGTATCGCCAGGTTGTTCGTCGAAAAGGTCAAAATTGATGCTGTCTTTAAGGATCCGTGGGGGGGTGCCTGTTTTCAGCCTGCCCACCCTGGGAGCGATTTCTTTCAGTTGTTCGGCAAGCTTTATTGAGGGCGGGTCCCCGGCTCTGCCGCCTTCAGTCTGTTTTTTTCCCACATGAATTTTGCCGTTTAAGAAGGTTCCCACGGTTAAAACAACGCAACGAGCTAAGTGGGTGTTGCCGCCCTCGGTGACAACCCCTTTGGTTTTGTGTCCCCCCAGCAACAATCTTGAAACCATTCCGCCAATAATCGTAAGATTGGGTTGGTTGCGTAGGTTTTTTTGTATTGCGCCCCTGTATAAAGCCCGGTCTGTCTGAGCCCTGGTTGCTTGAACGGCCCTTCCTTTGCTTGAGTTTAGTTTTTTAAAGTGAATTCCGGCTTGGTCTGCGGCCGTTGCCATTACTCCGCCTAATGCATCTATTTCTTTGGCGAGGTGTCCTTTGCCAACACCACCAATCGCTGGGTTGCAACTCATTTGCCCTATAGTTAAGGGGTCTTGGGTCACAAGCAGGGTTTTGTGGCCCATGCGCGACAAAACAGAGGCCGCCTCAGTCCCGGCGTGCCCTCCACCAACAACAATTGCATCAAATTTATCTTTGTTTGCCATCAACCTATTTTCCAATACAAAACTGACTAAAGATTTTCTCTAGAAGGTCTTCGTTTGTAAATTCACCTGTAATCTCTGAGATCGCATTTTGCGCCTGCAAGAGCTCTTCTGCAACCAAATCTGTTGCTTGGTTGTTGTTTATTTGTTCTGCTGCTGCTGCAAAAAAATCGTGTGCTTGGTTTATGCTGTTCAGGTGTCTCCTTCTTGCTGTAAATGTTCCCTCTTGATTTAAATCAGAGCCAAAAAATTTTTTAAGGTGATCAACAAGCTCGTCGACTCCTTCTTTTGAAACGGCTGACAGGCAGAAAACCTCTCTTTCATTGTCGCTGTTTTTTCCTGGTATGTCTTCGGTTAAGTCAATTTTGTTTTTTACTATTATGGTATTTTTTTGTGGTTTTATTTTTTCGGTCGGTTTAACGCTGGCATCTAGTATGTGCAGAATACAGTCGGCGTTGGCTGCCGCTTTTTTTGCCCTTGCAACGCCCTCTCGTTCTATTGGGTTTTTGGTGTCTCTAATTCCTGCAGTGTCTATTAAACGAACCAAAAAACCATCCAGAAGAATTGTCTCGTCTAGCGTGTCCCGTGTTGTGCCAGGAGCGCGGTTAACAATTGCTCTCTCATGACCACACAGCGTATTCATTAAGCTTGATTTGCCAACATTCGGTTTTCCAGACAACACAACGGTAATGCCTTCTCTCACCCTGCATGCTTTTTCTGTGCTCGCCAAAAGCAATTTAAATTTTTGCTGTATTGCTCCAATTTTGTTCCCAAGGCTCTTTCTGTGTTTTGTTTCCTTCAGGTCTTCATCCGGAAAGTCTAAGCTGGCCTCAATCTCTGCTCTTAGTTCTGTTAGTTGGTCGCTCAAGAAATACAGCTCTTCGGAAAAGACGCCTTCCAGAGATCTTTGTGCTGCTTTTGCGGTTGCTCGTGAGGTGCTCTCAACAAGGTCAGCAACAGCCTCAGCTTGAACCAAATCCAGTTTGTCGTTTAAAAACGCTCTTTTTGTAAACTCACCCCGCTCAGCGACTCTTGCTCCGTGCTGAAACAAAGCCTCTAGAAGATGGTCTACAACGGCCTGGCCACCGTGGCATGTGAGCTCGAGAACATCCTCGCCGGTATAAGATTTTGGGGAGCTAAAAAAAAGCGCGACCCCCGTGTCAACAATTTCGCCGTTAGGCGCCTTAAACGAAGAGCGCTTTGCCTGCATGTGTTTTGGGGCGTAACCAAGCATGTTGTTTGCTATGTTTTTTGTCAGTGGCCCAGAAACCCTCACAACTGACAAACCAGCCCTGCCGGGTGCTGTTGCTAGCGCTGCAATGGTGTCGTTAAGTTTGTTTAGCTTTAGGTTCAAGCTTTATTGGGTTGCTCTGTTTATTTTCCACTGTTGGGCAATTGACAACAAGGAGTTAGTAAGCCAGTAAAGAACCAGCCCAGATGGGAAAAATGCAAACATGCCAGTGAACATTATTGGCATTGCCATCATAACTTTGGCTTGCATTGGGTCGGGTGGCGCTGGATTTAGTTTTTGTTGAAAAAACATGCCAAGGCCCATTATCAGGGGCAACACAAAGTAAGGGTCTCTAGAAGAGAGGTCTTGTATCCAAAGAAAAAATGGCGCCTGTCTAATCTCAACGCTTTCAAGCAAAACCCAATAAAAGGCGATGAAAAAAGGGATTTGTATCAACATTGGCAAACAGCCAGCCATGGGGTTTACTTTTTCTTTCTTATAAAGCTCCATCATTGCTTGGCTTTGGGCTTGCTTGTCGTCTTTGTGCCGGTCCTGGATGGCCTTAATTCTTGGTGTAACTTTTCTCATTTTTGCCATTGATTTGCCGCTAGCTTCTGTCAAAGGGTAAAAGAGAAGCTTGATAAGAAGGGTGACTAAAATAATTGCCACGCCCCAGTTTTGAACAAGCCGGTGTACCCTTTCTAGAACCCAAAACAAAGGGGCTGACAAAAAAGCTAGCACTCCGAAGTCAACGCTTAGCTCAAGGCCTTGGGCCACATCTTTTAGTTGTTCTTGAATTTTTGGACCAACAACAAGAGTAGTGGAAACCTGCGCCCTTGCCCCTGGCCTAACGGTGACCGGCGTTTGCCCAACCATGGCTACCTTGTATAGTTCATTGGCTGGGTCTGAGCTGGCGCTGAACGCATATGGCTGGTTTTGTTCGGGGACCATTGCAACCAAAAAGTGGTGCTGTATGTTTGAGGCCCAACCGTTTGTGTGTGTTTCTCTTAGTGGCGAGCCTGCGAGCTCGTTTGTGTCTATTTTTTGATAGCTCTCCCCGTTGTAAATTATGGGCCCGTTGTAAGAATACGTCTCAACATTAAACATAGATCTTTCTTCTTTTACGTCTTTTTTTACAAGCTGATTGTAGAGAACAAATGTGTAATCTTGTGTGCCTAGATTTTTGATGTCGTAGGTTAGTAAAATATCGTAACGCCCCCTTTGAAAGGTGTAGCTTTTTTTCACCTCCAGGTTTGTCTGGTCTTGTTTTATCCCCCAAACTAAAGACGTTGAGATCTGCTCTTGTCCCTCCCTTAGTTCTAGTTTTTTGTCTTTCTCTAAAAAGGCCTGTTGATGATTCGGCTCAGGAAGCCCGCTTAAGGACAAAAGCCCTGTTTGAAAATATTGGTAGTTATCTTCGCTGTATGAGAGGAGCTCGATCTTTTTTGATTTGTCGTCTTTGTTTGGGAAGTATTTAAGAAGCTTTGCTTGAACAATGTCCCCCCCTTTATCTGGGTTAATGCCAAGCTCGAAAACATCGGTTTTTACCGTTACCAGCCGGGTTGACAGCCTGGGTTTTTCAGACATGTCTGCTGGTCCGTTTTCGATTGCGATAACAGGCAGTTTGTCTGACAGCCCCAATACGCCTGGTGCTTCTTTTGTGTTGTTGTTTGTTTGTGTCGGGGCGTCGTTTGTTTGGGTTGGGGCAGGACTTGGTGGGCTGGGCACTCCATAGTCCGCGCTCCACTGATTAACGCTCAACCACAACAAGACAAAAAACCCCGCCCAAAGAATCAGCCTCAGGTTATCCACTTGCTCTACTCTTTGTTGTTGGGTGGTTCATTATTTTCTGCCAATGGTTTACGAGGCTTTCGAGTAATATTTTATCATTAGCTGCTCTGGATGCTTGGTGTTTTACCCTGACAACAACATCGGTTCCGCTCTCGCCCTTAAAGCTGCTTGAGAAGCTGTTTTTTATTAGTCGCTTCAGCCTGTTTCTTTTTGTTGCTTTGTTCATGACTCTCTTTGCCACCGAAACCCCAATTCTGCTTGTGGGTGTTTTGTTGGGGGCATAAAAAACGGCAAAAAACCTATCTTCAGAGGTTGTTGGTGAAGAAAAAATGAGATCAAAGTTAAGTTTTTCTGCCAAAATTATTGTCTTAAATCTTAAACAGAAAGCTTGGCCCTTCCCTTGGCTCTCCTTTTGTTGATAACTTTTCTACCTGCCTTGGTAGACATGCGCGCTCTAAAGCCGTGGGTTCTTTTTCTTTTTATGTTGCTGGGTTGATATGTTCTTTTCATTGTTGGTCAAAAACCTCATTTAAAAACAATACGATAGTACCGGTTATTTCGGCCTGAAAGAGTATGAAAGAAGCCTGTCATTGTCAACCAAAAAACAACCTGTGGATAAGTAAAAAAAGAAGGTATAGTATTGATGTAGTTTTTTCTTTTAGGCTTTTAACCAACCTCACGACTGAAATTATCAAGATATGCAAAGCTCTGTATGGGACCACTGTTTGGCTACACTGCGGTCAGACCTAACGGAACAACAATTTAATACCTGGATTAAACCACTGTTTGTAATAGAAGACGAGGAGGGACCATCCTTAACGCTCCTTGCCCCAAATAAGTTTGTTGTTAACTGGGTTCAAAAAAATTATTTGGAACAAATCAAGGACGCTGCAGAAAAAAGGCTTCACGCGAAAACAACCGTTGCCATTTCTGTTGGAGATCAAAGCCTTGCAACAACCAAAACAAGCAACGAGCTACCCCAAACAATAATCAAAACAGCTGTTGGTGCGCCGTTGAATCGACTGTACACCTTTGAGGGGTTTGTTGCCGGAAAAAGCAACCAGATTGCTCGAGCTGCTGCTATTCAGATAGCCGAGAACCCTGGCACCTCCTATAACCCTTTCTTTATATATGGCGGCGTGGGCCTTGGAAAAACACACCTTATGCAGAGCGTAGGAAACAGGCTTAACAAGAACAATCAAAAAATGAAAGTAGCTTATGTTCACTCAGAACGTTTTGTGGGAGAAATGGTGTCAGCCCTTCAACACAACACTATTAACAGCTTTAAAAACCAATACAGATCTCTAGATGTTTTGTTAATCGACGACATTCAGTTTTTTGCTGGCAAGGAAAGATCACAAGAAGAATTTTTTCACACCTTTAATGTCTTGCTAGAGGCAAACAAACAAATAATTATAACAAGTGACCGCTACCCCAAAGAAATTCGCGGCCTGGAAGAAAGGCTTAAATCTAGATTTGGCTGGGGGCTTACTGTTTGTATAGACCCTCCTGAACTAGAAACATGTGTTGCTATATTAATGGTAAAGGCGTCGCTTGAGGGCTTCGACCTTCCTGAAGAGGTTGCTTTTTTTATAGCAAACAAAATACGGTCGAATGTTAGGGAGCTCGAGGGCGCACTAAGAAAATTAATGGCTAATTGTAAGTTTACAAACAGAGAGCCCAGTGTAGATTTAGCGAGAGAATCATTGAGAGATCTTTTGGCCCTTCAGGCAAAACAAATAACCATTGAAAACATTCAAAAAACAGTTGCAGAGTACTACAACATTAGGATTTCCGATCTTTTGTCTAAAAGAAGAAACAGGTCAATTACCAGGCCTAGACAACTTGCAATGGCAATTACAAGAGAGCTTACTTCTCACAGCCTTCCTGAAATAGGTGATTCTTTTGGCGGCAGGGACCACACAACAGTTATACATGCTTGTAAAAAAACAGTCCTGTTTAAAGAAAGCAACAATAGAATTAAAGAAGATTATGAAAACATTGTCAGATCACTTAATTTGTGAATATCATGTTAATAAATAATGTTAGCCGTTTTATCCACATTTAATTAACATATGGGTCGTTTTATTAACAGTTTATTTTTTTATAACATTACATAAATACATGATATATATACACATATGTCACATATGAACTTATTAACAGACACTATAATAATAATATAGATAATTATGAATATTTTAATTAATACACATACACTAAGAAATGCACTTCAAGATATTACCGGTGTAGTAAGCAAAGACCTAAGCATGCCTATATTAAGCCATGTTTTAATTGAAAAGAATGACAAACAAATTAACATAACGGGCACAAACCTGGAGATGCAAATTACTGTTAAAGCAGATTTTTTAGAATCCGATGAGTTTGATCCAATTACGGTATCTGGAAGAAAACTTTATGAAATTGTACGGTCTTTAGACGATCAAAACATTCAAATAAGTACAACTAAAAACAGACTTATTTTAAAAACAAACAACAGCTCATTTAAACTCTCAACATTACCTGCAAACAATTTTCCTACATTTGATGACCTCAAACCACTTGAAACCTTCACAATTAACCAAGCACAACTGCTTGATTTACTTAATAAAACGAGCTTTTCTATGGCGTCAAATCCTGATGTTAGATTCATACTGTGTGGGTTACTTCTTGAGATCACCCCAAACAACCTCACAGCAGTAGCAACAGACGCACACAGACTTGCAATTAGTTCAACACACCTTGAAAAAAAACAAATTAACAACATTAACTGTATTGTGCCCCGAAAAGCCGTGCTTGAGCTGATTAGAATATTACAGGGCGACAAAGAAGCAAAAGTAAGTGTTGGCAGCAACCAAATACGAGTTGACTTTAAAGGCTTGAACTTTATATCTAAATTAATGGACGGCAAGTTCCCAGCAGGGTACAAGGCGGTAATACCGACAACAGCTACAATTGAGGTTTTGTTGGAAAAACAAAATATACGATCCGCACTACAAAGGGTTTCTATATTGGCAAATGAAAAGTTTAAAGGCGTTAGAATAGACGCATCTAATAAAACAATTATTCTGTCTTCAGAAAACCCAGAACAAGAGGAAGCAAAAGAAACCATCGAACACCAGTCGGACGCTGCAGAGCAGAATAAAGTGGTCGCAGGGTTTAACGCGGGCTATTTGATTGAGGCGATAAATGCATGTTCAGGAGATGAGATAATAATGGGGCTTAACGGGCCTAAAGAAGCGCCAGGGCAAGACGCGACAAAAAAAACAAAAACAGAAGGCACACTAATTTTTTCTCCAAGCGACGGCAACACCAAATACGTAGTAATGCCGTATAACATTTAATCAGCCCAGGGCCTAAGCACCAACGGAAAGCTGCTGGCCAACAAAACAGCACACCAAGCGTACAAAACAGATGGTTTGTTCCACGTGGAACCAGGCCCCTGTTCTGACAAAAAAGGTCTTTTGGTGCTTAAGAGTGAACACAAATAAGGAGGGCCAAAAACAGAAAACCCCCACACAGTAGCAATAAAGCAAAAAAACACCAAAAAACCAAAACACGGAAACAAGCAGAAATTGAAATAAGCTATATATATCAACAACTTGCAAGCTTAATTCTAAATTCTGGACCCACATATAAAACAACACCAAAACAGATGTTTATAGAGTAAATCCAGTGATTTTTTGGTAAAATGTAAGCAGGCTTTTTTGCCCATTTTCTACTTAAAAAAAGAAACTAAAAAGTGCCAAAGAAAAAACCCGAAAACAAATACGATTCAACAAAAATTAAGGTTCTCAAAGGGCTTGATGCTGTTAGAAAACGACCGGGCATGTATATCGGAGACACTGATGATGGGTCTGGCTTACACCACATGGTTTTTGAGGTGGTAGACAATTCAGTTGACGAAGCGCTGGCAGGCCACTGTACAGAGATAGACGTTATTATTCACCAAGATGACTCAATAACTGTAAAAGATAACGGGAGAGGAATACCCGTTGATAAACATACTGAAGAAAACAAATCTGCAGCGGAAGTAATTATGACAGTGTTGCATGCGGGCGCTAAGTTTGATGACGACTCCTATAAAGTGTCTGGCGGACTTCATGGTGTGGGCGTTTCGGTTGTTAATGCTTTATCAGAAAGCCTCAGCCTTAGGATCCACAAAGAAGGAGGTTCTTACGAACAAGAATATTTGAACGGCGTTCCACAAAAACCGCTTAAAAAAATTGGCAAAACAGAAAAATCAGGGACCACAATTAGTTTTATGCCAAGCTCTAAAACTTTTACAGACACCTCTTTTCACTATGACGTTCTTGCAAAAAGACTTCGAGAACTATCTTTTTTAAACTCTGGTTTACAGATTAACCTGTTTGATGAAAGAACCAACAAACAAGATTCTTTTCTCTTTAAGGGGGGCATTCGGGCGTTTGTGTCTCATCTAAACAAACTACAAACACCCCATCACGAAACCATTATCTATATTAATAAAGAAAAAAAGGGAATTAATTTAGAGGTAGCCATTCAATGGAACGAGGGCTACAGAGAAAATATGTACTGTTTTACCAACACGCTTAGACAAAGAGATGGCGGGACACACTTGGCTGGATTTAGGGGCGGGTTAACCAGGGCAATCAACAACTACATTGAAAAAGAGGGAGCCAAGGGCGACAAAGCAGTTACAGGCGAAGACTGTCGTGAAGGAATGACAGCAGTACTCTCAATAAAGCACCCAGACCCAAAGTTTTCAGCACAAACAAAAGATAAGCTGGTTTCGTCAGAGGTAAAAGGGGTTGTTGAGTCAGTTTTAAATAAAGCGCTACACGAATTTTTGATGGAGAACCCAGGAGAAGCTAAAACCATAATCTCAAAAATACTTGATTCTGCTAGAGCGAGAGAGGCAGCAAGAAAGGCCAGGGAAATGACAAGACGCAAAGGCGCACTGGACATTGCCGGACTTCCTGGGAAGCTGGCAGACTGCCAAGAAAAAGACCCTGCCAAGAGCGAGATTTTCTTGGTTGAGGGCGACTCAGCGGGAGGCTCTGCCAAGCAAGGCAGGGACCGCAAAACCCAAGCCATTCTTCCTCTAAAAGGCAAAATATTAAACGTAGAAAAAGCAAAAAGAGAAAAGATATTTTCTTCCACAGAGATCGGAACCCTAATAACGGCGCTTGGTTGCGGCATCGGAGAAGATGAATTTAACCTTGCAAACCTACGCTACCACAAAATTATCATCATGACCGATGCTGATGTCGATGGTGCACACATAAGAACACTGCTACTGACTTTTTTGTTTAGAGAACTACCAGAGCTAATCACTAACGGCAACGTATATATCGCACAACCTCCTTTGTACAAAGTAAAAAAAGGAAAAAAAGAGCGCTATGTAACTAACGACGATCAGCTTAACAAAATAATTGTTTCTAATGCCATCGAGGGAAAGGCATTAAAACCTATGAAAAAAAAGAAAGGCCTTAAAGGAAAGGAGTTTTTTGAAGCAATAAACAAGTACATTTCCGTCACAGCACTTCGGGGGCGAATCTCAAGACAAACCAATGAGGCGACAGCTACAGCAATACTCACAACAAAACCAATTACAAAAACCGAAGCCTCCAATAAAAAGAAATTTCATGCTTGGGTTAAGAGCGCGCAAAGAAAAGCCAGAAAGCTGGCCAAAGAAAACGGCACCGAGGTTTCTTTTTCAGTGGTGGAAGACGATGAGGGCTTCGTTTATTTAGAGTCAATGGAACAGAGCAACGGGAGAAGCCTAACAGGAAGGATACCAACAACTTTTTTTAAATCAAAAGAATACCAAAACATAAAGTCATACCAAGACCTAGAGAAATACTTTAAAGGGGGCGCCGCAATAAATGAGGGCGACAAACAGACAGAATACAAAACACTTTCTGATGGTTTGAGCGATTTAATCAAAAACTCCAAAAAAGGGCAAAGCATACAAAGATACAAAGGGCTCGGAGAAATGAACCCAGCCCAACTCTGGGACACAACGCTGGACCCGGAAACAAGGTCGCTAATTCAGGTCAGAATTGAAGATGAAATAGAAGCAGATCTTACGTTTGCAACACTGATGGGTGAGGAGGTTCTCCCAAGAAGACAATTTATTGAAGAAAACGCACTAAATGTGACTAACCTTGATGTATAACCCATAGAAAAGAGGGTTAAAGCACTAGAAAGCACAAAAAATCAATATGAAAACCGTCTTTTTAAGCGACAAGGCGACTCAACACACAAAAAGCACCCCTTAACCAAAGCTTTTTATTTCTTTTTCAATCCAGTCCTGTGCCCGCTTGTTTATTTCATCTACCTCCAGGCCCTCCGTTGTAAACTGGCTTCCAACAGAGAAGGTAATTTTGCCCGGCCTTTTGATTAATGATCTCCTTCCCCAGAAATACCCTGCGTTGTGAGCAACGGGCAAAACAGGCGTAAACGTGCCTTTTGCTAGTAGCGCGCCACTTATGCCATAACGTCTTGTTTCCCCGTGGCGAACCCGTGTTCCTTCTGGGCAAATGACTATCCACCGGCCTTCGTTCAAGTATTGTTCTCCTTGGGCCACCACCTTGTTAACCTCGTTTTTCCCTAAGCCTCTTTTTACCGGAATACACTTCAATGCCTTTATCGCGCCCCGCACGACAGGAATGAACATCAGCTCATACTTTGCCACATAAGAAGCCGGCTGGAAGAAGGACAGGGCAAAAAACATCTCGTACACTGAAGAGTGTTTTAAGAAAACTATACAGGGCTTTTCTGGAATGTTTTTTAAACCAATAACCGCATAATCAAGCCCACACAGGGCCCTGCACATATAAATATTGCTTCGCGTAAAAGCGCCCATAGTGCGCCACCTGTTTTTTTCACTCATTATTGGGCGGGGCAAAAGAACAAAAAAACCAAAGACCAAAACACTTAAAAAAAACAAGCAAGTGTAAAACAAGGACCCGACAAAGACTAACAAACGGTTCACAGGCCCTCCGCCCAAAGAAACATTTTATTTAATGCCCAACATGCCCTGAAGATGAGCGGGCACCTCAGAAACCGGGAGACGCTTTTGGTCCATTGTGTCACGGTCACGCAAAGTAACCGTGTGATCCTCCAAGGACTGAAAATCCACAGTGATACACAAGGGCGTGCCGACCTCATCGTGGCGCCTATAGTTTTTGCCTATATTGCCAGAGTTTTCTAGAAGAATGCGACCAAGCTGCAGGCTCTGCAATGTTTTTTTGATTTTTGATGCTTGCTCTACTAATCCAGCATGGTTGCGTTTCAGGGGAATAACGGCTGCCTTAATTGGTGCTAAGTGTGGTTTTAGCGCAAGAACCAAGCGCTCTTTTCCGCCCTCTAGTTTTTCAACGTTGTAAGCCTCGTTTAAGATAGCCAAAAGACCCCTGTCGACACCTGCAGAAGGCTCAATCACATAAGGAATCTCCCAGGCATTGGTTTGTTTGTCTTGGAAGGCAAGCCTTGTTGCAGAGTCTGGGTTTTCCTTTACTTTGGACTTAATGTTTAGCGCAGCCTGGCCCTTGGTATGCGACCCTAAATCAAAGTCAGTTCGGTTCGCGATTCCTTCAAGCTCTTCTAGCCCATGGGGGAAGCTGTACATTATGTCAACGGTTGTTTTGGAATAATGGGACAGCTCGTCGCTTTTTACTTTATACAACTCTAGGCTCTTAGGGTCGATGCCTTGGTCGGCCCACCACTTCAGGCGAGCCTGTACCCAGAAATCGAGCCATTTTTCGTCTGTGCCGGGGGCGACAAAAAACTCTAATTCCATTTGTTCAAACTCTCTTGTTCTAAATATAAAATTTCTCGGCGTTACCTCGTTACGAAAGGCCTTGCCGATCTGAGCTATCCCAAAAGGTAGGTTTCTTGAAGTAGAGTCAAGCACATTCTTAAAGTTAGTAAAAATTTGCTGCGCAGTTTCTGGTCGTAAATACGCGAAAGACTTACCATCGTCCACAGGACCAATGTTGGTTTTAAACATTAAATTAAAAGGCCGGGGCTCGGTTAAGTCTTCTGAATTGCACGAAGGACACCTAAGCCCAACCAAATCATCAGCTCGCCAGCGCGAGTTACAAGAGCGGCAATCAATCAATGGGTCTGTAAATGTGTCTTCGTGTCCTGAATATTGGAGAACCTTGGGGCTTGTGAGCACAGAAGCATCAAGACCCTCAACATCATCCCTGTCGTAGACCATGGCTCTCCACCATGCCTGTTTAAGGTTGTTCTTTAGTTCTACCCCAAGAGGGCCATAATCATAAAGCCCCTGAAGGCCGCCATAGATTTCATTTGATTGGTATATAAAACCCCTGCGCTTACAAAGCGAAACCAATTCATCCATGGTTTTGGCGGTCATGGTGTTGTCTCGAGTGTATATAAGAGTAGGGCTTTAAGGTCCATGATTAGTCTTTTTTAAACGCTAAAAGTATAGCGTTGTTTTGGTCTCAAGCCCAAAAAGATTCACAAAAAAACAAATAATTGCAAAATTAAAAACAAAACAATTGATTCAAAAAGTTGCTCCGAGTATTATTAATTTTGCTTGTTAGTTTTTCTTAAACAAGCAAGAAAATACATTTGGTTTAACCGCCTATTTTGAGACGCAAGTAAGCGAAAGCTGAAGAAACGGAGCCGTTTATCTCACGATCAACGCACCCTTTTGCCAACTAAAAGTAGGACACAAAGGAGATAAGAATGAAAAAACTCGAATACATCTGGTTGGATGGCTATAAGCCCGAGCAAACACTAAGAAGCAAGGTAAAGGTAACCGACGAGGACACCCCCCCAGGCTGGGCGTTTGATGGGTCTTCAACACAGCAGGCAGAAGGTGGAAGCTCAGACTGTGTTTTAAAGCCCGTCGCTGAATATGAAGGGCCGCTATCTTCAGACAGACTGGTTATGTGCGAGGTTCTCTCGCCCGACAAAACGCCGCACCCCTCAAACACAAGGCATAAGTGTGAAGGGCTCGTTACCGACGAATGGTGGTTTGGGTATGAACAAGAATATTTTTTCACCAACCCTGAAGACGGGACAATCCTTGGTTGGGAAGACGGAACCCCTAGGCCGCAAGGAGACTATTATTGTGGAGTTGGTGCGGGCAATGTTATCGGAAGAGAAATCTCAGAGACACATATGGATGTTTGTTTGGCAGCAGGCATTATGATTGCAGGAACCAATGCAGAGGTTGCTCTTGGTCAGTGGGAATATCAGTGTTTTGGCAAAGGACTGCGGGCTGGAGATGATTTGTGGACTAGCAGGTATTTGCTGCAACTGGTTGCTGAAAACTATGGTGTTGCTGTTAATTATCACCCAAAACCACAAGAAGGAGACTGGAATGGTTCTGGCATGCACACCAATTTTTCCAATGACGAGATGAGAAACAACAGCTCAGAAGCGCTAATGAATGCATTGTGTGAATCGCTTGGCAAGGTTCACTCCGAAGGCATCGCAGAGTATGGCTCTGACAACGACATGAGGCTGACGGGCCTTCATGAAACCCAAAGCATTGATGCGTTTTCATACGCGGTGAGTGATCGCGGGGCAAGCATTAGAATTCCTATTTATACCGTTGATCATAATTGGAATGGCTACTTAGAAGACAGGAGGCCAGCCTCAAACGCAGATCCCTATAGGATCATGGCCCACATAGTAGGCACGCTAACAGGCTAAGACGAGCCAAGACAAAAAGAACAACACAAGGAAACTAGTTGTTTTCTTTTAACAAACCCACAAGGCTAGCCACAGAAGGAAGCCCGTGTTCGTCGAGGTATTTGCTGATGCCAAGGTTGATTTTTTCACACACCAACGGATCAAAAAACAAAGCAGTTCCAACGCCTATTGTAGATGATCCGGCAAGAATAAATTCAATGGCATCCGATGCGCTTGAAATCCCGCCTTGCCCCATAATGGGCACATCGTGTTTTCTTGCCACCTCATAAACCTCACGAACTTTTAGCAAAGCAATTGGCTTGATTGCAGGACCAGAGAGCCCGCCTACAGTGTTGCCCAAGGTCGGGGTACGAGATTCAATATCAATGGCCATACCACTGATTGTGTTGATAACAGACAAACCATCGCTGCCAGCCTCTATGCAGTAGCGAGCATTTTTTTGAATGTCTGTTTGGTTCGGGGAGAGCTTTGTGATCAGCGGTTTTGTTGTCACTTTTTTACAGGCCTCCACAACTCTTGCCGACATCTCTGGGTCATTGCCAAACTCCATTCCACCGCTTTTTACGTTTGGGCAGGAAATATTAAGCTCAATGCCCGAAACACAAGAACGGTTAAATTTTTTTGTGACCGCAACATACTCTTCCACAGTCGATCCTGACACGTTAGCAAAATAATGTGTTTCTGGCGGCTCCAAAGAGGGCAGTATAGTGTCCACAACTTCGTCCACCCCCGGGTTCTGCAGGCCGATGGAATTGAGCATTCCAGCTGGCGTTTCGACAACCCTATGTGGTGCGTTACCGAGCCGAGGCTCTAGCGTTGTTCCTTTGAGCACGGCCCCACCGATGCTTGCATTAGAAAAGCCCTCAACACGGGAATACTCGTCCCCAAAACCAAC
>Ga0209753_1000310_pt1 | contig 20026 bp, 12 predicted proteins | sample METZYME_3_550m_FD_187550 | JGI IMG/M metagenome (GOLD analysis project Ga0209753, IMG submission 187550) | Marine microbial communities from oxygen minimum zone in mesopelagic equatorial Pacific - METZYME_3_550m (SPAdes) (version 2) | ecosystem: Environmental > Aquatic > Marine > Oceanic... | reverse complement strand
AATTCTTGGGATGTTATCTATCAGATATTGCTCGGACGGCTGATAAAACAATAAAAAGATAATGAGGATCACAACGATGATCAGCACAATCCACGATTGTGGTCTCTGCCATCGACTCTTGGCGTCTTCCATCAGGTTTTAGTTCCTCTCAATACCGGCAATGCCTCAAAAATTGATTGCATTGCCCAGTTGATAGCAATGCGACCATGAATCATAGTTCAGCAACTCTGGAATGCCAAATATGAATTCGCGGTTTTTGCCTTGGATCAGCGGTTGATCTGCCCTGCGATCAGAATCTCGTTCAACCCCATACCGCAATCCAGGTACTTCCAGCACATCAGGAACTGCTGTAGATTTAGTTCATTGTACTGATTATAGATTTTGAACAACAAAAACCGCGAATCTGACTCGTCCCGAACAAGACCAGGTACCTAAGCCCGGGAGATTGAAACAATAATGCCTATTCGTCTCGGTATTGACGTTGGAGGAACATTTACAGACCTTTTTCTGTTGAACGAGGGACAAGAGACTGTCCACCTCATCAAGACCCCCTCTACCCCCAATAATCACATTGTTGGAATTCTAAAAGGCTTCCAGGAGCTTCTGACCGAGGCCGGAATAACAGCCGGTGATATCGACTCCATCGTGCACGGCACCAGCTTGCCAACCAATGTTGTGCTGGAGGGGAAAGGAGGCCGAGTTGGCCTGCTGGTGACTGAGAATTTCGAGCAAGTATTGCACCTTGCACGCTCTCAAACGCCTGGCCCTTTCAATGGCTGGATGGCCATGCAGAAACCCGATCTTCCCTGCAATCTTGAATTGACCCGCGGCATACCCGAAAGAATAAACGCTCGTGGGGAAATCATTCAGCCGATGGACGAAACCCGCGCCCGTGAATTGATCGATGAAATTGTTAGAAAAGACGTGGAATCGATCACTATTTCACTGCTTCACGCGTACGTGAATCCTCAGCATGAGCTGGTACTGAGGGACATCGTAGGGAGCGCTTACCCCGATTTGCCGGTCTTTCTTTCGTCAGAAACACATTCGGAAATTCGTGAGTACGAAAGAACATTGATCACTGTCGTTAATGCGTACATTCAACCCCGCATAACGGAATACTTGAAAAATCTGCAGCAGGAATTCGAAAGCATGCAGTGCTCACCAACATTTCATATGTTTCGCTCTGATGGCGGCCTTATGGGAACCGATCATGCTATAGCGTTTCCCGTTTATTCCACCCGATCGGGCCCTGCAGGTGGCGTATGCGGCGCAGCATTCGAATCTGTTCACTCAGGCCACTCGAACGTAATTGGATTCGACATGGGGGGCACATCGACCGACATCTCCCTCATTCAAGAAGGTCGCCCAAACACATCACCCGGTACATTGCTCGGCAAGTTTCCAATCGAAATTCCGGCAGTAGAAGTCCATAGCATTGGTGCTGGGGGCGGATCAGTTGCTGAGATTTCAGGTACCGGAACATTGCAGGTTGGGCCAAAAAGTGCCAACGATGTTCCTGGACCTGCCTGTCACGGCAAGGGTGGCACCGCTGCCACTGTGACCGACGCAAATCTGGTGCTTGGTCGCCTGCCCTCAGAACTGATCGGTGGCAAAATCTTGCTCGACACAAAATTAGCCGAGGAAGCCATTGGACAGCTCGCTCGCCGGCTGGAACTGGATCTCCTTGAAACCGCACAGGCTGTCATTGATGTTGCAAATGAAAACATTTTCGGCGCCCTGCGGCTGGCAGCGGCACAGAAAGGGTCAGATCTAAGAAATTTCGCCCTGATGGCCTACGGCGGAGCAGGACCACTGCATGGTAATGCTTTAGCGGCATTAGGTCAGTGCTATCCAGTCATCGTGCCCCCAACCCCAGGCGCGCTGTCGGCCTTCGGATTCTTGTGCGCTGACATCAGACATGAAGTAACCAGCGCGCTCATTCGACCCCTCGATGTTGCAGCCATTGATGATATTAGGAGCCGTACCTCTGAGTTGGCCGGCCGCATGGAGAACTGGCTATCCGACGAACGCGTCGCGCCAGCGGACCAAAACTTGGAGTATTCAATTGACATTCAGTATCGCCGAAAAAACAACCCAATAACGTTGACTTTCCAGCCAAATAAGATAGGCGAAGCCACCATAAGAGATCTCATGGCCCAGTTCGAAACTGGGCATGAGCAGCATTACGGGTTTAAAGTCGATATGCCTGTGGAGATCATTAAATTGCGAGTCATCGGCACTGCTACGATAGACCAACCAACGATCCCGAATGCGCCCTCGCAAGATTCGGGTTCAAGCGCCGTTCCGGCTGGAGAGAAGCGGATCTACATTGAAGGTGAGCATCATAACGTACCCATCTATGATCGATCATCACTATCTTCCGGCAATCAAATCAGTGGACCTGCCGTCGTTACCCAAAGAGATTCCACCACGCTCATTCATCCTGACCACTTGGGTAAAATCGATGAGCGCCTAAATCTTCTCATCGAGACTACAAGTTAAAGTAGGCAATCGAAAATCATACTAGGCAAAATCGTGAGCGACAAACCATTATCACTGGACGATCTGGTCAAAGCGAATAAAACGCAGTTTGACACGATTGTCTCGACACAAATGGAGCAGCCGGTCCTTCGAGATGCACTCCAAGTGGACCGTGGACTGGACACGGCAAGCAGTGGCCTCGCTAAAGAGGCGACATTCGAAACCTCTAACAATATCAGCCAAATTCTGACCGAGCGTTACGGTGAAAACTGGTCCCACGAGATTCTTGAGCACAGCGTAGAAAATGATGAAGTCCGGGTGCGATGTAAGCTGACTGTGAACAGCGCTACCCACACACAATTTGGTACAGCCAGAAATTCTGGCAACATCGGAATTGCCCTGCAAAGAGCAACCGAGAATGCCATTGGCCGCTGTTATCGGGAGCTGGTGCCAATCCTGGAAGCAGACACTGATAGTTCTGTCGTTGCTCCACTCAAAGCATTTAAGGAAAAATCTTCGGGTTTAGCTCCCATCCGAACCCCACGTTCTTCTTCTCGTTCTCAACTTGCCCGTCGGAAACAGCGAAACAAAGAGATCGATACGATCACACTCGACCTCATCGAAAACGCACTCAAAAGCACTCTCCAAGAAATGGATGCCGTGCTGTTGCGGTCAGCTGTCTCGCCAGCCATACGGGAACAGTACGATGAATCTTCAATGATTGCCGACCATAAAGGACGCATGGTTGCTGGGCATTTTGGTTCCTACATTACCGAAATGCTTCGGGATAACACGTTTGATTTCTCGCCAGGAGATGTAATTCTTCAGAGCGATCCCTACAAATGTAGCGGTGCTGTCAGTCATATCAATGATTGGATGGTTCTGATTCCAATCTTCTATGAGCAAAGTCTGGTTGGCTACAGTTCCATGTTCGGCCACATAGTGGATGTTGGCGGACCCGTGGCTGGCAGTGCATCCGTCTCCGCGAATTCTATTTTTGGAGAAGGGTTAAAAATTCCACCGATCAAAATCTACGACAAAGGCAATATCAACCACGCAGCGCTCGATCTGGTTTTGAACAACACGCGGACGCCAGAGATGAACTACCGGGATCTGATGGCGATCGTTGCTGGGAGCCGAATAGGCGAGGCGCAGGTGCTCGAACTCTGCGATCGTTTTGGAAGGCAGACGTATACCCAAGCCTGTGGACAGCTATTGTCGCGTACCCGTCAGAGCATGAAACAATTGATTATCAATAATCTTCCCACAGAGCCACTGTCGTTCGAGGATTTTGTTGATGATGACGGTTGCGGCAATGGACCTTTTAAGATGAGGCTTACCGTCTGGAGGGAAGAAGACAATGCTTACTTTGATTGGACGGGTACATCTAATCAAGCGCCGGGGGCTATCAATTTCTACCTTCATAAAGGCATGTTCAAGATGTTTGTTGGAACCTGCCTGATCATGAACTTTGAACCACAGATGTTACTTAACGAAGGTTTCTACGACCTCATTCATGTCACATTGCCTAAAGGCTCTCTTGTACAACCTAAATTTCCAGCTGCCCTTGGCGCTCGAGCTCAGGTTCTCGCTCGCCACTTCGATATTCTCGCCGGATTACTTGGTCACCTTGACCCGACCATGGCGGCGGCTGCAGGCTATGGAACCCGACCAAAATTCGACTACTCGGGGATCGACGAGGACGGCAATGTGCTCCGATTTTCGGAGACCCTGGCTGGCGGCCTTCCGGGTCGGCCCTCAGGAGAGGGAATTGACGGGCATTCCCTGACCCCGTCCGTAAGAAATACCCCCACGGAAATCATTGAGAATTATTACCCCATCGTTATAGAACGATACGCCAGCATCTGCGACTCCGGCGGTGCCGGAAAACACCGAGGGGGTAATGGCTTAGAAAAGATCTATAGGGTTCTGGAGCCAGGCGCGATCTCTATACAGGATGACCGTCAGCAGAGCCAACCATGGGGATTACTTGGCGGAAAACCCGGCAGTTGTTCGGAAAAATGGATCATTCACAAAGACGGCACTCAAAAATCGCTGCCGTCAAAAATCGACCAGGTACAAGTCTATCCGGGTGATAGAATTGTCTTCAGAACCGCAGGCGCTGGAGGCTGGGGAGACCCGCTGGAGCGCGACGCTGAGTCGGTCTGCCGTGATGTAGTACGACAACTGGTGAGTGCTGCGTCGGCAGAAAGTGACTATGGAGTTGTCATCAACAAAGACGCCTTGACGATCGATCGTAGGAGAACGGAAGAATTGCGACAGAGAATGAAAAGCACCCGAGCGCCTTTGGGTCTTTTTGACTTTGGCAAGAAGGTTACAGGAAAATGGACCGAAGACAGTTCACCCATATCAGCGCGCTAAAACTTCGCTGCCCGCTAGCATACTTTAATCAATACCAGGAACATTACTGATGTCAATCGAAACATTAATCACTCTGGTCATTCTGGTCATCATTGCCATCGCGATTATCTGGATCGTTTCGGTCTGGGTTTACAAAAGAGCGCCGGCAAACAGAGGCTTTATTCGTACCGGCTTAGGCGGAACCAAAGTATGCCTTGGGAAGGGCGCCCTGGTGCTGCCTGTATTCCACGAAGTCACTTGGATTTCCCTCGAAACCATTAAATTGATTGTCAGTCGTGCTCGCGATCAAGCCATCCTGACTTCCGACAAGATTCGGGTTGACATTATTGCTGAACTCTATACCCACGTCGGCCACACACCCGAAGACCTTTTGACTGCAAGCCGAAGTCTAGGCGAAAAAACATTCGACCCCGACAGTGTCAGAGATTTGCTCGAGGCGAAAATCGTCAGTGCGCTACGCAGCTACGCGGCAACGAAAACGTTGAGTGAGCTGCACGAAAACCGGGATTCGTTTGCCAAAGCCATAAAAAGTCAGGTGCTTGAAAGTTTCAGGACCAACGGCTTGATCCTCCAGGAAGTCACCATCGTTACCCTCGAACAAACAGGGAAAGAGTACTTCAAGTCGGACAATATTTTTGATGCAGAAGGCCTCAAGATCATCACTGAAATTACATCTGAGGCAAAACGCAAGGTCCACGACACTGAGAAACGAACGAGTGTTGCGATAAGGCAGAAAGAGCTCGACACTCAACTCGAGCTGCTTGAGATCGAAAGGCAGGAAGCATTTGCTCAAGCCGGCCAGGACAAAGACGTCTCCAACGAACAAGCGCTTCAGGTTGGAGCGAAACAACGTTATGTCCTGGATCAGAAATTGGCTGTCGAACAAAAAGAGATTGAAAACGAACAGTTCTTGGAACAACGCCGAACGGAGCGGGATATTTCTGTCATCGAGGAAGCCCGCAAACGGGAATTGTCTGAAATTGAGAAAACCCGAATTATCGAGGAGCAAAAACGCGACCGAGAAATCGTGTTGATTGCGAAAGCGAAGGAAGAGGAACTCGCAAATATTCAGAAAAAACTGGCGCTGGAAAAAGCCGAAAAAGATCGCAATATTGATCTTCTGGAAAAATCAAATCAGGAAGAACTCGCACAAATCAAACACGATCTTTCGCTCGATGAAGCGAGAAAAAACAAAGAAGTTGAACTTATTTCCCATGAAAGAGATCGTCAGGAAGCAGAGATACAACGCCAAACTGTAATTGCCGCAAAGGAAGATCAAGCCCTCGAGGACAGAAACAAATCAAGCGAGTCAGTCCGTTTATCAACTGAATTTACTAAACTGCAAACCCGGTTGGCATTATTGAATCTCGAGAAAGATGATGCCTTTGCGACCGCCGCCCAAGAAAAGGAAGTTGCCTCTGAACAAGCGCGAATCCTAAGTGAAAAACAACGCTTTCTTCTTGACGAAAGATGGAAAGTTGAGGAGGAAGAAATCACTAAGGAGCTCGACCTAGAAAAAGCCAAGATCGAAAAAGAAGCGACGATTTTAATTGAGTCTCGGAAAACAGAAGCGGCGGAAGTACAACGTTCGCTGGCAAGACAATCGGAAGAGCGGGACCGGGAAATCGCTTTGGCCGCAAAAGAAGCTGAACTGGAACAAGCCCAGGCGAAACGCCTTGAAGCCAGTGCAGTTCGCCTGAAGGCCGAGCACAACTCCGAGTCCGTGCGTCATTTCGCTGATGCCGAACGCCAGCGAACTGTCGATCTGATTGAGGCAGAGAATAGCGCGCAGACCCGGCGGGTTGAAGAAGAAAACAAAGCCGAAATATCGCGGATGCACATGCTGGCGCAAGCTGAAGCCAGAAGAGACTCGGCTGAGCGTGAAGCGCAAGCCATTTTGACGAAGGCCAATGCCTCGAGTGAAGCACAGCAAATCAGCGCCGCGGGATTAGAAAAGGAAGCTGGCGCCAAAGGAAGAGCAGAAATGGAAATTGAGACGCTGCGTATCCAAAACACCCAGCGACTGCTGGAAGCGGAAGCCAGTGGAATTGAAGCGAAAGCCGCTGCACTCAAAAAATACAATGATGCCGCAACATTCCTTGAGCTTGCCAAAATGCATATTGAGGCAGAACGTGATGTGCGAAGTGACCAGGCCAAGGCGATGGGTAATGCGCTTCAAGGGGCTCAAATTCGTATGTATGGCGGCAGTGACGACGGCACCATAGATAACATCCGTGGTTTATTTACGTCTGGATTTGGCGTCGGAGAAGCGCTCGAAGGACTTGCCCAGTCACTTCCCGAGGGATTGCGTCAACGATTCGCAGAGAATGGCATTCGGGGACTTTTCGGCGTGCCAGGCCGATCAGGACGGTTTCAGCATGGCGTTGAGCAAGTTGGCGAGCTGCTCAAGCTAACACTGAAAACCAGAAAAGACAGAGAAAATACCCTGTTTAAAGATGCAGTCGGTCAGCTTAGGGAGGCGGCCGCGACTGATGCCACTAAGCTAGAAGCCGTGTCTTTATTGACTGATTTCAACGAGAGTGGCATGGTCGATGAGGTACCGTTCGAAACGGTCTGGAGCTTGGTGCTTGCCACCTCCAAAACTCTGAATTAACCGCCCAACCACCATTACATCGTTATGCCTCAGCTCGACGTCGTCCTGACCGACGTCTGCAAGACCTTTCCCGGAGGCATCGACGCCGTCATCGATTTCAACGCTGAAATCGAACATGGCGAATTTGTTGCCATGCTGGGACCAAGCGGCTGTGGAAAAACAACGCTGCTCCGCATGATTGGTGGGCTCGAGGAAGTCACGTCGGGAAAGATTTATCTTTCTGACAAAGATGTGACAGATCTTCCACCCTCTCATCGCGATACCTCGATGATGTTTCAGAGCTTCGCCTTATTTCCCCACCGAAATGTATTTCAAAATGTTGAGTTCAGTCTAAAAATGCGAGGTCAGTCTCAGGCAGAACGCTCAAAACCGGTCGAAGAAATACTTGAGTTGATCGGTATGACTGATCTTTCTGACCGATTTCCCCGAGACCTCAGTGGCGGGCAACAACAGCGTGTCGCACTCGCCCGCGCACTAATTAGTCGCCCTACAGTCCTGCTCCTTGACGAACCTTTGGGATCTCTGGATTACAACTTGCGCCAAACAATGATGGTAGAGCTCAAGAAAATTCAGCAAGAACTCGGCATGACATTCATTATGGTCACGCATTCTCAGCAGGAAGCGCTATCGATGGCGGATAAGGTCATCGTCATGAGCGACGCCATTATTCAACAAATAGGAACATCTCGCGACATCTATGAACGGCCTCAATCCAAGTTTGTGGCTGAATTCATTGGCAATAACAATCTTTTTTCAGGCATCGTTCGATCTCACACCGGCTCGATTGTTGTTCTTGAGCGGGGCGACCAATTATTTTACGTGACTGCGGGAGGCCCAAATTACAATATAGCCATTGGCTCTGAGGCGCATTTCTCTGTTCGTGCCGACAAGATTCAAACGGGCGCACAAAAAGACATGGCAAATCGAATTATCGGCAAATACCTGACTACCGAGTTCATTGGGTCGCTTGAAACCGATGTATTTGAAGTCGCTCCCAATCATTTTGTCCATGTTGAACAGCACCGGGAATCTACTGAGCGAAATTACCGTGTAGGAGACCAGACAGAAATTTGCTGGCCAGCAAACGAAGGAGTGCTGTTCAAAAACACCTAGTCGTCTTAGAGCAATCCTCTGACGTTTAGTATTTCTAGCAAGGCGATTGGATAGACCTTGCTTAACCTCACCTTAGCGGGCTCTGCGTTGGAGCGCGGTATACACAGCCAGAAACAAACCTATCATCAATAATGAGAAAATAGTCGACGCAGTACCTAAGGCAAACAGCGTCGGTCGAATTCTCTGAGTCATTTGCGCATTAATATCGAGCGGCAATGTATTGTAATTTCCAGCAAGTAAAGTCGTGCGGGCGAATTCATCGTAGGACAGTGTGAAACCGAACAGCCCCGCCGCTACGATCCCTGGCAATATCAACGGCAATGTGATTTCCTTAAAAACCATCCATTCGCTGGCGCCCATGTCACGGGCCGCTTCCTCCAGTGTTGAATCAAAGCGGTTAAAAACGGCCATCATCACAAGGAACCCAAACGGAAGTGTCCAAACGACATGGACTCCCAGTCCGGAGGACCACCAGGCAGTCGGTATTCCCAGCTGTTTTAAAAGTACTGCCAAGCCCAAGCTCAACAAAATTCCCGGCATCATCAGGCCCGCCATCACTGTGTAGAAAAGAAAACCGGAACCAAAGAATTTTTTTCGAAATGCCATGGCCAGCATGGTGGAGAACAACGCCGTGATTACCATAACAATGATCGCGAGGATCAGTGAACGACCCAGAGCGCCCTGCATATCCCCGACTGTCGAAGGCTCTATAAGCTTGTTCCACCAGTACAAGCTTGCCCCACGCATGGGAAAGCTGGTTCCCCCCCTTCTTCCCTGAAAGGAAAGAATAAACATCGCGATCATGGGGCCGTATATGAACACGATGAAAATTCCGTAGTACCCTCCAAATAAAGCGTTGAACCAGACTTTTTTCTTTCTCTGTGGTGACCAGCGCGCCATTTCAAAGCTCCTTTCGGATATCGATTAGCCGAAGGATGATGACCACCCCGACCATCATCGCGAGCATGAGCATGATCGCGTTCACCGCTGCAAAGGGATAATTTGCAACTGCGTAATAGTTGAGAATCACGGTTCCGACGGTGCTTGTTTTGCCCCCGTACACCACCACCGCCGTCGCAAATTCGCCCATGATCATGACAAATATAAAAACCATTCCGATCGCCACTCCGGGCAGCGACAGCGGCAGAATAATCTCCCAAAAGATCTGATAAGTTTTTGCCCCCATATCACGGGCCGCTTCGATAATTGTTTTATCTATTTTTGCCAATGAGAAAAAAATGGGTCCGACACTGAGGACCACGTACAGCTGAACCAATGCCATCGTATACGCGAATTCAGAATAGAGTAAAAAGTCGACTGGCTGGTCAACGATACCCATGTTAAGTAGAAGTTTATTTAACAGTCCTCGACGCCCAAGCATCGGTATCCAAGCCACGGCTCGAATCAGATAGCTCGTCCAAAATGGAACCATACAAACCAGGAAAAGTGCCATTTGCCACTTAAATGTCTGAATCCGAAGGGCAAGAAAATATGCGATCGGGTACCCAACCAATAGACACAACGCCATCACTTCCAATGTAAAACGAAACGTATTCCAGAGCGTTTTCAAAAACACACTTACAGACAGAAATCGATCTGCCTGTGAATTGAAAAATCCCTCGTTGTAAAAAAAAGCGGCGTAATTTTCTAGGGTAAACGAGGTGTCCAGTTTTCCGATCTCGGAACTCCAGAAAGTGAACAAAACAATGCTGAGCAGGGGTATTACCAGAAAAAGCAGCAGCCAAACCGCGCTGGGAGCAATCAGCCAACCAACGGGAAACCCAGTGTCGCGGCGAATCGCCTTGGCCTTAGCCTCGATTTCTGGCGGTACGCCACTGTCGCCGATAAGGCCACGGTGCTGGAGTTGCGCTGAATCGCTCATGGTCCTGACTTAGGCTTCACTTGTAAGCATCAAAAAAATGGGCGAGGCCATCATAGCCTCGCCCACTATACCGTCAATGAAAAAATCAGGCGCTTAGAAACTCAGTCCAGCGCTTAACAAGATAATCGTTTTCCTTCATTATCGAGTTCCAAACTGCGATGTTGCTGAACCGGGTCTCGTATGAACCACCGTCCCGAACCTCGCCCACCTCGACCAGTGGGTTGCCCCAGGGATCGCTAAGCGCTTCCGCAGCGGGCTTGCCCATATACCAGTAGTCCCATTCTGCCGCAGACAGGTACTTTTTGACGTTGTCTGGAATCGGATGGTAATAACCCATCCGGCCCTGGAATGCCCCGGCCCAACCGTTTAACCACCAGTTGAGGTATTCATAGGCCCGATCAAGAGCTGCCCCGCTGACCTTGGCAGAAATCGTGAGTCCAGCATGCCAGCCACGGTATCCTTCATCTAAGGTCGCGTAGACGCAGTTGATTCCTTCAGCCCGTGATGCCGTCACTGCAGGGGACCACATACTTTCAATGAGCACCTCGCCGCTCACCATCAAGTTAACCGATTGCCCGAAGGTTTCCCAGAAGGACCGAAAATGTCCTTCCTTTTTCCTCTCAATGAGATAGTTTATGAGCTGATCGATTTCTGCCCGAGTCATATCACCCTTGTCTCCAAAGCTCATGAGCCCCGCAGCCTCAGTAGCCATAGCGACGTCCATAACCCCGACTTGAGGTGTGTTGGTGAGGCCAACACGGCCTTGCACATCTGAGCCAAGCATTTCTGCCCACGACGTTACATCACGACCCAAGGCGTCTTTGTCATAACCCAACGAATCGGCATTGTGAAACATCGGTAATGCGGTGATGTACCGCGACGGCCCGTCGATCAGATTGCCATCTGCATCACACCACAACAAACGAAACGGGGCATCCCCATCGCCTTCCTTTGAGTCAGGCGTCAGTTTGCCGGTCTTGCTGAGGCTCGATACCTTGTCCCATTCAGAGATGCGGTGAGTATCCAGCGGCTGGAAAATCTTGGCCGGTAAGAACACATCAAAATCGTTGAAGTACCCCTCACAAACATCGTACTGGTCGTTCTGGTTGAGCGCCTTGCCAAAATACGCGCCATAGCCCAAAGCCTGACCCGTAACACCATATCCAAGGTCTGCTGCTGCCTGTCCCTGAATCTCGTTAATGACACTGACACCCAGTCCAATGGTACGCAGTGGGTCAGCAGCCTTTGCAATAAATGGAAAACTGGCTGCCATCGAACCTGCCGCCACCGCTTTGGCGGTCGTTCCCATGAACTCACGACGACTCACACCAGTGTCATGTTTACGTTTAACAAACTCTTTTGTTTTCTTTGCCATCTTTATTGTCCTCCTGGTTTAACTTGTTGAACAAATACTGTCAAAAAAATACGATCCCAGTGCACCCTACTATAAACCAAGGCCTTCGCAGATTCTCATGCTCGAGCCGGCCGAATCAGCTTCAGCAACCAGAAAATAACACAAAATAACGCCGTAATCAGGACCAGGGCGATAATTGCCGCTATCCGCTTGCCAAAACCTGCATCAAAGCCAAATCCATCTTGCAATACATACACGCACGCATTCTGCACTGCTTGTAGTGTGCCGCCACCGCTGAGCAGTATCGCCGTAAAGGCAGATCCTCGAAGAGAGGTCAGCACCATTGATTCCACACTGTGCTGTTGCACAATATGTGTACGATATGCGTTCCAATGGAAAATACAAAATCCGATAATACCCACTATCAGTGCGACCCAAAATATGGCGTTACTGTAATTGATGCCATGCAAAACTGTCGTAAATAGATCTTCAAAGGGTTGAAAAAAGTACAGGAAAATAAGCACAAGTATCAACAGGAGAAAACCCACCAACGTCGAAAACCATTGCCATCCAGTCATTGCTTGAGTCACCGTAATTTCAAATAAAAAGAGTCAATCTGTATCAACTTCACGCCTGCGAATTCGTAAATACGTTCATGCGGTACAACGCAGTAATGTGAACCAAAATAAGCAGGAATACAAGCGGATGTCGCGCCATAACCCCCGCCAGAATCTTACCTGACCGCACAAGGTCATACTCGCGCGACCAACAGAAAGACGCCATAAAGCACGATAAATAGGACATCTCGAATCGGACCGCCAGCCTGACGATTGCTTCCCCGAGTCACGGACAATGCGATGATCTCGATAATCAGGAAAATCCCTGCGAGTACCGCAAATGGCCAAACCGTAGACCACCAAGAAAGAGTCTCTGGCAGTTGTACCCCGCGAACGATACGCCATATGAACAACAAGATGGGTACGATCAAGAAATACGCGTATGCCACCAAAAACCGATAGCGAGTCACCTTGCGGTCCACCAACCAAAATACAAAGAAAAACAAAGTCAAGTACAACACATCCCAGAACAACACGTTGTAATTTTCTGTCCCTCCGTTATTCACTAGATTAAGGAATGAGAGGAACAGTAGGAAAATCATTCCGTCGCAAAATACCCACTCTCGAAATGGTTCGCCTTGTCGCTTAGATGACCATGCGCGAGTCGCTTTATCGAATAACAACACCAAGGCCACCCCCATCGTTGCGGGGTACATCAAGTAGACCATCAGCAAGTACTGATTCGATTTGTCGACTGCAATCCAATTTAAAGCCAGAAAGGCAATAGCAATCGCCAATAATCCCAACAAACGAATTCCCGCCGGCGCCCTTACTGGCTCTACTTGCGAGATATCGGGCAGATGTTGCTCCTGAGAAATATGGTCTGGCGAAAAGCGCCGACTGACGATGGTGACGATGAATACGGTTAGTGCGACAACACCGATCAAGAGCATGCCCACCAAGAAAACGAGAGGTCGAGTCCCACTTCGCCACGAGGACTCATGCCCTGCCCCAAACGGGTACCAATACGCAATTACGGCAATCACAGCCGCGATCAATCCGAGTACCGCAACAACAGCTAATAGATATTCAAACCATTTTGGATTGCCGGCCTCGATCTGCTGCTCTCTGAAACCCGATGGGGCCCTGTCACGTTTTCGAACAGTTAAATGCACAATAAACGCGATCAACCCAATCGCCGCTATCGCGACCATCACTGCGATGAATATTAGAGATTGTGTATCCAATGGACTTGTCTAGGTCGAGATAGAAATTATTGGGCCGCGCAGGATGAACACGGGCAACTGCTCACCAGATCGAAGTATTTACTGATTCAGCAGGGCTTTTTGTACGCACTTAAAAAAACTTTGCTCGGTAACACTTTGTAGAATTTTCCCTGCTGACAGCTCAACATCGTCTTCAGACCTCACTGTCTCTGATACATAAATGCCATTCACTCGCAACTCCCCACGCACTTCAGTTCGGCCACGATAAGACGAATGATAGACAACATCGAAACCCCACGCATCTCCATAAGCCTTCCGCAAAGCTTCGACCATTGACTCTATTGTGTCGACACGATCTGTCTTTACGCCCTCAGTAGGCACAGCATCCACTGGCGGCGCCGAGACAGCCGGCACAGACACGGAAGTATCAACTGCTTTAACGTCCGTGCGCGCGGGCCGACCGGCTTCAGGCTGGGCGGGTTGATTTCGCATTTGCGCCCGAAGAGACTCGGTAGCCGCTTCGTCAACCCGCTCGTTAACCAAATCCACAACCACACCATAGGCGGCTTTTGCATGCTCGACAGTACAAAAATCATCGAGCACATCATCCAGCACCTGGGCTGCTGGGCGCTCCAAAGGCTCTCCGTAACCCCCCCCACAAGGGGCGTAAAATGCATGGACATCGCCAGCGTTAATTTTCAGGCCTGAAAACTTAGCCGGCATGTCCTTGATTTCGGAAGGATTCTCTACGTTGTAGATTTCAACCTTGCCAGTTGCGCCAGGCCAGCCTCCGAAAATGCCCCAAGGCACATCATGATGTCTTTCATTTTCGTGCGTAATAAACCCATCGGTAAGAACACGCTGTGATTTGACAACACCAATCCCACCGCGGTAACGACCGGCTCCTGGAAGCACATCATCGCGAAGCTCATAACGGTCGCATATCATTGGGAGGTGAATTGCGAGGTCTTCAAGCGGATTGTTTCGAGTATTGGCCATCAGGTTATCAATACTGTCCGGGCCATCCGATTTGGGGCGTCCACCATATGCCCCTTCGTTGACTTCTAAAAACACCCAATAATCCCCCGAGGGTCGAACGCCGGAATACGCGGCAAATGACAATGAGGCGGAACTTCCTGCAATAATTTGATCGGGCAAAACCGGTGCTAACGCGTTGTAGATTAAGTCAATTACTCGATTGCATTGGGTAAACCTGGCTTCTGCTGCCGCTGGAAACTTGGGGTTGTAGATCGAACCTTTGGGTGCAGTCACCTGAATGGGCCGAAACGACCCCTCATTTGAAGGCACCTGTATTTCTGAGGTCTCAGCATCGAGAAGTAGCGAGCGAATCGCACAAAAACACGCCACCTTGGTTGATCCTTCGAAAGGTACGTTAAACCCCGTTTCTACCTGATCTGCCGAACCTGTCAGATCAACCTCAATCGAATCCCCTTTGATACGCACACATACTTTTACAGGCAAGCGTATACCGCGATTTTTCCCATCATCATCCAAAAATCCTTCTGCTCGGTATTCACCATCGGGAATTTCTTCAATTTTTTGCCTAAGAATTCGCTCGGTATAGTCCATCAATTGGTGCGTCGCTGAAAGAATCGTATCTTTTCCATAGCGTTCGATCAGTTCATGGAAGCGTCGAACGCCCAACTTAGCTGACGCGACTTGAGCCTCAATATCACTTTTCAGTTGTTGGTTGGCGCGGCTGTTATGGGTGAGGAAATTCCATATCGCTTCGTTACGCACACCTTTTTCATAAAGCTTGGTTCCAGCGAATAACATTCCCTCCGCATAAACATCCGGTATATCAATGATTAAGCCGGGAGTCGCAGCCCCAATATCGAGGTGGTGAGCCGTGTTGGCCCCAAAGCCTACAAGTTCACCACCGTGAAAACATGGAATAACAATCGCAATATCTGGAGAATGGCTTGCACCGTAATAGGGATGATTGTGTATGACGACATCCCCTTCATTCCAAACCCCACCTTGCAAGGAGTCCTGAATTCCCTGTAGGTATCCGGGAAGAGAGCCGATATGCAGCGGTGTTGATTCCGACTCGCATAACGTATTGAAATCCGTATCAAACAATCCGGCACCTAGATCCTGAGATTCTCTGATAATCGAAGAGAACGACATGCGGTAGAGGATGTGTCCCATTTCCTCTGCAATCGTATCCAGCGCACCGCTAATTACTTGCAATGTAATCGGATCTAATTCTTGTGTTGTCATAATTTTCGTATTTTCAGCGAAATTACTAGTTGCTTCGTTCAATCGTCAAATTGCCGAATTCGCCGATCTGAGCGGCATAACCCGGCGGAATTAATATGGTCGAATTATGCTGAATGACCAGCGCTGGGCCTGGAACCACATGGCCAAATTTGAGCTTCTCCCGGTCGTAGCGAGGTGTTTCTAAAGTTTGACCATCATCAAAAACAGTTTGTTGTCGATAAAGAAACGCATCGTCTATCGTTCCGCCAGCCGCCTGTTCCAGGCTTGCCACTTTGAGTGGCGTCACGTGCTCCATCCCGATCGCCCGTATGGTGATCAGTTCAACCTCTCCGTCCTCGAATGCATAACCATAGTCCAAGTGATGCTGAGCATGAAAATTGGCAACGATATTTGAGACGTTATCTCGTGTAATTTCGCCCTCTGGAATATCGGCGCGAAGTTCAAATCCTTGGCCGTGATAGCGGCACTCAGCAATTCGCTGAAAATTATGTCGTGCCGCAGGAACCCCATCTTGTTCAAGATCCTGTCGACATTCCGATATCAATTCCTTAAGTACGCTATTCATCCGCTCAGCGGTATCGCTTGTCACCTTGGACAACGACGCGATTAACGAGCGGGCATGTTCGTATTGCATGTCAGTCTGTAGCAGGCCCATCGCTGCCGTTATACCCGGAGCGACCGGAACAATAACGTTCTTTGCTGAAACCGATTCAGCCAAGGCAACACCGTGCAAAGGTCCAGCGCCACCAAAGGGCATCAATGAATATTCCCGTGGATCAACACCACGAGCCACTGAATTTGAACGAATAGCCAGAGCCATATTCGAATTGATCACCTTGATAATCCCAAGCGCCGCATCTGTGGCTGAGATATTAAGACGTTTCGCAATTTTGCTCTCGATCGCGCGCCGTGCGAGTTCTGGATCAAGCAGAAGATCGCCGCCTAACATCTTGTCCGCATCCAAACGCCCGAGTACGACCTGCGCATCGGTCACAGTCGGCTCTTCTCCTCCTCGCCCATAACAAGCCGGCCCAGGATCTGCACCCGCGGAGCGCGGGCCAACATGAAATCCGCCGGCAGAATCCACGTACGCGATAGAACCGCCACCTGCACCAATCGTCACGAGATCGATCATCGGAATCAAAATGGGGTGGCCACTGACGTAGGAATCCCTGGGGTTCATGATCTTAATCTGACCGTCGGGGATGGTGCTAATGTCAGCAGACGTTCCGCCGATATCAACTGTAATCAGGTTATGACTTCCACAGGACAAACCTTCGGTCTTTCCCCCTATGACCCCACCGGCCGGACCCGACATCAACATGCTCACCGCTCGTCGGGAACAAGTCTCTACCGTCGAAATTCCGCCATTCGACTGGACAATTCTTAAGTTTGCCCGGAAACCTTCGTTGTTTAATTTTTCTTGGAGATTATTAAGATAAAAAGAAGTTCGTGGCCCGATAAATGCATTCATCGCAGCCGTTGAAAAGCGTTCGTATTCCCTCATAACATTGGCAACATCCGAAGACGTGCAGACAAACACGCCCGGCATTTCTCTCTCGACAATTCTTTTGGCCTGCCGCTCGTGAGCATCATTAAGAAAAGAAAATAAAAATCCAATTACAACCGATTGAATTCCCCGACGCTTAAACAATGCTATCGCGTCGAGGACCTCATTCTCGTTTAGAGGAGTTTCGACCTCTCCTGTTGGAGGCAGAATTCTTTCGGTTACCGCAATTCGATTCCGTCGCTTGACGAGCGGGCGACTCTGCCAAGGCACATCAAAATGAAGCGAGAAATTATGTGGTCGTTTATGCCTTCCAATGTGGAGAATATCCCGAAAGTTTCGGGTTGTTATCATTCCCACCTCAGCACCATCATGTTCCAGCGTAATATTCGTTGCGACGGTCGTGCCATGAACGATCAATTCAATTTGATTCGGTCGGATTCCAGCACGATCACACAACTCCGCTAGTCCTTTCAAGACTCCTTCGGATTGATCATGGGGGGTACTGGCAACTTTGTGAAAATACACCCCATGTTCCGCTTCCAGCACGAAATCGGTGTTGGTCCCACCAACGTCAACACCTACCCTAGCCATGCAGATATTCCAATGTGCCGCCGGAACAGCAATTCAACACCGTATGAATCTCACCTGCCATTTCCAAAACTCAAAACCCCGCTGTTACGTATTAACTTCGTTCTCAATTTTCCCCAGATATTCAAGAACCCGTGCTAATGATTCTACATCGCCAAACTTAGCGTCGATATCAAATAGGTTCCATTCTGTAACACCAGGGACACGATCTCCGACAGCTTCGCGGACCACGATTGGACGAAACCCCTCAGCTATAGCATCTTCTGTTGTATGCCTTACACAACCCGCCATAGTGACTCCGGTAATAATCACGGTGTCTACCTGGTGAGCTCGCAAGAACCCAGCTAGATAAGTGCCATGAAAACCACTGGCTCGCTTTTTCTGGATAACAAATTCACTGTCAAGGGGCGTTATTCGATCATCAATCTGACAGGCTTCGCTGCCGGCGTGAAGCAGCTCGACCGGAATCTTTTTATGCCACAGGCCCATGTCCGAAGGGCTGTTTGCCGTCACGTCATAGGCAGTCGTCGTAAACACGATCGGAATTCCGGCGGCGCGCGACGCCGCCAGCAACGCCTGGGTAGCCGGAATAATTACATCCATATTTTCACAAGAAAATGCGTTCCCGGGTCGAGTCCACGCATTCGCCAAATCAATGTTGAGCAATGCCGGACGTTCACCAAATCCAATCCGCCGTTGAAACCCCCTTTCCTGGTATAAAACTGAATCGAACGAAAAAATCTTCTCTAGGGCTTCTGTTATTTCATCTGTCATCTTCTCGCGACTCCAAAATATAGTATTTCCCCACGCCGAAAAAACTGCCCAACACAATCAGCTGTTATGAAGGGTTAGAAATCTACCAGAATAGGGCGTGAACGCAATTGGCCTCACAGTTGAACCCAATTTGCCCCAAAAATCACAATCCTGGACTTGAAAAACACAGTCTACAGTTGGCCCTTCATCCAAGTGGAGAGCGCAGCCGAGAGTTGCTGCTTTTGTCGTGCTGCTCTTTTCCTACCCACTCACACGACTGCCAGCTGCTGATGGTTTAATAATCGTACCCCACCTGATCAGCTATGCGTATTGCATTTGCGCGATGACTCGAGATCACCGAAAGTGATTCAATGTCCTGAAGAAACGGGCCCCAGGACTCAAGGAGCGGATTATGAAGTTTGAGATTCTGGTCTAGGCCCAGCTCAACTGACACTGGGTATTCACCGTTTTTCTCCGCATAAAGTGCCTGACCCTGCAGGCTCGAGAGAAACTCCATCAATTTGATCGCGTTCTTCCGGTTAGGCGCGTATTTGGTCAGTGCCACGCCACTAACATTCATGTGAGTTCCTCGATCATTCTGGTTTGGAAAAATCACGCGGACCGACTTGGCCCAGGGATTCTGTTCCTCATCGGCCAGCATCTTAGCCATGTAGTAATGGTTGATCACGGCCACATCGCACAAACCACTATAAATGGCCTTGACCTGGGTGCGGTCGTTGCCTTGGGGTTTTCGCGCCAGATTATTCTTTACTCCCCGCAACCAGTGCTTAGTGGTGTCCAGCCCGTGGGCCGCGATCATGCTGGCCGTCAACGCCACCATGTAGGGGTGCTTAGCAGATCGCGTACAAACACGCCCTCTCCACTTCGGCTCTACCAGTTGTTCGTAACGCGTTATCTCCCCGGCAGCCACTCGTTTTCTAGATGTCACGATCAATCGGGCTCGAGCGGTCAAACCAAACCAGTGGCCATCGGGATCACGGAAGTTGGCCGGAATGTTCACCTTCAACACGGCCGACTCCACCGACTGGGTCAGCCCAGCACTGACCGTATCGGCCAAACGACCAATGTCAACTGTGAAAACGAGATCGGCCGGTGAATTGCGCCCTTCGCTTCGCAAACGCTCGAGCATCCCAGTTTTGGCATAGACAGCATTCACTGCAATTCCGGTTTCTTGCGTGAAAACGGCAAACATCGGTTGAATCAGGTGCGGCTGCCGGTAACTGTAGACGTTGACCTCGGCGGCCTTTGCCACCCATGAAAAGCCCATCAACACACACAGTGACAAACTCCATCTAATG
>Ga0209753_1000308_pt1 | contig 20086 bp, 17 predicted proteins | sample METZYME_3_550m_FD_187550 | JGI IMG/M metagenome (GOLD analysis project Ga0209753, IMG submission 187550) | Marine microbial communities from oxygen minimum zone in mesopelagic equatorial Pacific - METZYME_3_550m (SPAdes) (version 2) | ecosystem: Environmental > Aquatic > Marine > Oceanic... | reverse complement strand
AGATGGTTATTACGGCTGGAAAGAGCATGCTCCCTTTGAGCGAATTATAATCACTGCTGCAGCAAACCATGTCCCTCTTCCTCTTCTCGACCAGCTTAAAGCGGGAGGTAAACTGATACTTCCGCTTGGAAATGTACGCTATTACCAGAACATGACATTGATTGAAAAGGACTCAGTTGGTGAGTTTCACACTTCACAGTATGGCCAGGTACGTTTCGTTCCCATGGTTGGTGCTACACAAGAATAGCGGGAGGATGTTCAATTTCTCCGAAATTCAATGATTAACCATGCTGAGCCATAAATCAGTGATGCCAGCAGGAAAAGAACGGACTGTCCAAAAAGCTGTGCGATCCATAGTGCTCCAACAGCACCGGAAACCGAGGCACAGGCATTGCTGCACCAGCACAACGCCACCCTGATTCTTCTCTCTTCAATGTTGATGGAGGAGGCCGCAAAATATTTTAATCCTGCAGGGAATGGTATTCCCATCAGCAGCCCTGAAGCGCTTACTGCAAGCCAGGCCATCAATAGCCTCAGGAACCAGTTTGCTCCGGAAAGCAGACTGAGCATGTCCTGAAGTATCAAGAAGTAACTGAACAGCCCAAACATCAGCAGCAGGAAGAAAAACCTGATTTCCAGCTGCGTGCAGCTTCGGCTAAGGAATGAGCCAAGACCAGTGGCTGTTAAAATTCCGCCAAGCACCAGGGCAAATGAATAAAGAGGATGGCCAAGAAAGGGAGTCAGTTTTTCTAAAAGAGCTATTTCGGCCAGCATGAAGGCCATGCCGATTCCTGAAAAATACAGCAGTACTGAAAATGGATTATGTATCCTCCTGAAATAAGGCAGTATGGGCACGCCTATCAGCAGCAGTGAACATACAGTAACGCCCGCAAACAAAAGCGGAACCAGCAGGCCGGCTTCGGCCAGGCCCTCCCATTTGTCTCCAAGGCTCTGCTGTATATCCTCAAGCCTTGACCAGTCCAGAAAAAGTTCAAAATATGGTCGATCATCTGAAACCGGCTCAAGGTTAAATGGAGTCTTCACGTGAAAAGCCTGAGCATCCTCAAGCAGCAGTTTTACACCCTGGGCATAAACGGGTTCCGGGAGAGGAATTATTTTATTCATTTCGCTGTCAGGCATTCCCGGATAGTAAACAGGAGCGTAACCTCTGCTGCGGCAAAATTTCATGAATCGCTGTCGATCTTCTGAACTCCAGGCATCTCGTGAGACCAGAACCATCATGGTAGTGAGGCTACGGAATACACCCAGATGAAGTTCGGGTTTCCAGCCCAAACGGTTTGAGGCGTCAATCACAGTAGCAAGCAGCCGCATTTCTGCACGCGGGGGTGGAAGCAGGAAACGATGCACTGCCAACCAGCCTCTAGGCGAAAGGCGGGACAGCATGGACTGCACCCCCTCAACACTCATCAGCAGATCAGTTTTCAGCGGGTGCATCCCGCTGCTTCCCTCCGGGGCAGAACTTTCTATTGCAACCAGAATCCTGTCAAAATTATGGTCCTCCATTTGACAGGGTTCAGTACATGTTTCGGCCAGCATGGCACGTGACCCTATGGAACGTACTTTGATTTGCGGGAAATGGCTGCTGTTATTCAGCTTTTCTGCCAGCAGTGAATATGGAGTCTGAACCAGGATGGAAGAAGCTCCGGCTTCAACCGAGGCCAAGGCCTGCTGCCCGGCGATGGTTTTCATAATCAGCACATTATCCGGCGGAGACTGCTCAAAAAAAAGTATCCACTCCGGAAGGTACCGCAGGTATGGGCCCAATGATTCAGCAACCATGGGAGACATTCCCGTGAAACGGTCTCCATCCAGAGTAAGTCCAAGCTGATTCGGAATTGTTCCCCTATACTTCAGGCTCAAACCGGGAGCAAAACGCGCCATCGGTGTTTCCAGCGTATCTATTCTTACTGAGGCATCACGCTGTGTCTCCAGCAACCTGCTTTGAGGATAACGTAAGGCAAGGGGGAGTTCCTTGTAATCACTGATTTTGAATTTAATCTTTTCAAGTCCAAACCAACTCAACATCAGTACCAGCGAAATCATTACCGCAGCAGCATTCTGCTTCTTTCCTGAAGCCAGGCATAGACTGCTTGCTGCTGCAAGCAGTGCAGAGATGCCAAGGACTTCTGTTTCTACCAAATGTGGAACAAAGAGGAAAAACACCAGGATGCCGCATGAAGCCCCGACAAGGTCGCTGGCGTAGAGAAAATGAACGTGTTCTGTGAATTGTTCCAGTAGCAGGTTAAGTGTCAGTCCGGCAAGAAAGAAGGGAACAGCCAGCAGCAGGAAACTCAGAAGCAGCCAGCCTCCGTGCCATGGATCAAGTGACATCAGTGCGGGGTCGAAGGGGAGCTGACTGCTGAGAAGGAAAAGTGGGATCAGCAGAAGAGAAAAACTTAGCACTGGCAAGAACAGTGGAATGCGCCCGGTCCAGGTAAGTCGAAAGGCACCCGCTGCGCCGTAACCCAGAAGGGCACAGCTGATGATCAGAAATGCATAATGATGCCATAATTCAATGGCCAGCAGACGAGCCAGGCTGATTTCATACATCAGAGAGGCCGCCGATACAAGAAACATCCCTGCGGGAATGCGGGCTTTCATGTTTTTGGCAGAAGCATAAACTTTCTAAACAGGCTGCAAATATAAACTGGAATCTAATGGTTACTGATCTATTTGTCAAACCATAAGACTGCCTGGACACAGGCAGGTATTGGGGGAAGCAGGAGAGAGGGAGATATTTAAAAGCTATAGTTTTGAATCGGGATTTTCTGTTCTGGATCGTTTTCGCAGTGCGGTCTGCAGTGTAAGGTAACCGGTGAGGATGCCGTCTTCGTAATTAAACAGTGTGTCTACCACAAGATCCGGAAAATCCTGTGGATTTCGGATATCTTCCGGAGTCGCGTCCGGAACAATTTCCCTTGCAACTTTAAGAACCTTGGCCTGCTGATGCTCGATCAGTTCCTGAATCAGTTCTTCAGTTGAATGTCTGTTTTCCGGCATTGCATTCTTGCGAGTTAATTCATCAATCCATTGTTTCCCTGGTCATCAGTCTTAATTTGGCTCGAAGCTTGAGAATTATTTTTGTACGGATTTGTGAAACCCTTGATTCAATTACACCCAGAACTTCTCCTATTTCCTTTAAGTTCAGATCTTCTTCATAATAGAGTTTCAATATGAGCTGTTCCCGTTCGTCAAGCTGAGATACTGCTTCAGCAAGCTTGTTTTTCATCTGCTGCATAGAAAGAAGATCAAAGGGGTCTTTTTCTCCGGGCTTGGACAGAATATCCAGTAAACTGGCGCTTTCTTCCTGATTTGATTGAGCTTTAAATTCTTCGATGGAGATTAAAGGAGTGGGACTGGCCTTGACAATGAACTGGTGATATTCGTCCAGTGTCATATCCATCTCTTCCGCCATTTCATGATCGCTGGGTTCCCGCCCATGCTCAAAAGTCATTTTGCGCCATGCCTCACTCCATTCATTGGTGGCTGCACGGACCGAACGCGGCACCCAGTCCATTGAACGCAACTCATCAAGTATAGCGCCCTTGATGCGGAATTCAGCATATGTTTTAAACTGCACATCTCGTTTGGGATCAAACTTATCAACCGCGTCCAGCAATCCAATGCTGCCTACGTGATACAGTTCATCTTGGTCTACACCAGGAGGAAGACGTGCTGCCATTCTGGTAACCACACGTTTAACCAGGTGAGCATGCTTTTCAAGCTGATCTTCCCTGCTCTGCCGGGTCTGTTCTGTGTAGGGATTTTGTGTGGCATGCATTGTTACCACTCATTTCTCAGGTTCCGGATATGTTCAGCAGCAAATCCACCAAACGTTCCTTTGAGGCGACCTCAATATCTTCAGGGATTTTCTGTCCAACAGACAAATATGAGAGAGGTTTTTTGAAACGGATAGCATGGTTGAAGAGCGAGCCATAGGCCGCACTTTCATCCAGTTTTGTAAAAATAATGCTGTCAATGGGCATGCTTCCAAATTTGCGTGTAACTTCGTTCATGTCACTATCTTTGCTGGTAGCACTTAGAACGAGGTAATTATGTATTCGTCCCCGTTCGTCAAAGAATTCGCGCATTTCCAGCAGCTGCTTTTCATTTCGCTGGGAACAGCCGTCAGTATCGATAATGATAGATTCATAATCTTCATAGCTGCTGATGGCTTTGTTCATTTCTGACTTATCGTTAACAACGCTGATAGGAGCTTTGATCATTTTTGCGAAAGAGCGAATCTGCCTGGCAGCCGAACTGTGATTTGTATCAACGGAAATCAGGGCTACTTTACGCTTGTACTTGGTCATTTGTTCTGAAGCAATCTTTGCCACAGTAGTTGTCTTGCCCACTCCAGTCGGTCCAAGCAGGGCCACAATCTTCTGTTGAGGTTTAAGGCCTTCCAGGCCTTTTGTTATTTTTATAATTTTCATCAGCATTCTTGCTATGAAAATTTTTACATAGGCGTAATTTTCCGCGTCATCTTCAGTCATGTTACGTTGAGCCTCCAGCACAATGCGTCGTGCGAACTTCTCTTCCAGTCCGCTGAATTTCATTTGCTGGTAGAGCAACAGCAGATTTTCCGGAAGATCCGGCTCAGAGAGGGAATTTGAACGGGAAGCAAGAATATGCAGCATGTGCCGCATTTCTCCGAGCTCATTTTTCAGCTGACCCATCATATGGTTGTTTAAACCGTCTGACTGATTGCTAAGATCTCCCAGGGTTAACCGTATCCCCTGAAGTTCTTTTTGAATTGGCATCATCATCTTTCGTGTTTCATCAGAAATTGAAAGCGCGGATTTGTTCTTAGGTGTCAGGAAGGTGTTGGCCATGGAAGCTTCAGATATTTCTGAATCATGTCTGTATGTTTCAACCGCCTTTGCGCGTGCCGATGGTTTTTTTGCTTCACTCGCCGCAGCGGTCACTTCAAGCATTGTTTTGCCGAACATTCCGAATGCCCCCTTGCCTTCTTTGACCTGGCGAGTGGAAACAATCAGGGCGTCCGGACCAAGATCACGCTTGATGAAAGCAAGTGCTTCCTTGATATTTTTGACGCGATAGCGTTTCAAGTTCATGAGGTTCTGAATCTAAAAACGGGTTTTAAGTTATGAGTTTTCATCATCAAATATATTATGCTCGATTGTGATCTTCAATTTCCTAACCACTCAGTTCAACAACTCCAAGAGCTTCAATTCTCACATCGTGAGCAACTTCATTATGTGACAGTACTACCAGATTTGGAATAAAACGCTCCACTAGTTTTTTTACATGAGGACGAATCAGCGGAGAACAAAGCAGCAGAGGTTGATAGTTGTTGACGGTAAACAGTTCCATCATTCCATCAATTCCGTTTATGATCGCCTGTGCCATGTTAGGGTTCAAGCCAAGATAGGCACCCTGTCCGGAATCCTGAATTGCACTGGCAATTTGATTCTCTAAATCCTGGTTCATGGTGATAAGTGGGAGCAGACCGTCCGGGGTTTGGTATTGTCGGGTGATTTGCCGGGACAGACTCTGCCGGACATGTTCAGTAAGCAGTTCAGGATCTTTGGTGATCGGTGCCACATCTGCCAGCGTTTCAAGCACCGTATGAAGATCGCGGATAGAAACAAGTTCACGCAGCAAATTTTGCAGGACTTTTTGCACAACGCCTAATGATATCAGTGATGGTATTAATTCTTCAACAACTTTCGGTTCAGTTTCAGCATGGGTATCAATCAGTTTCTGGGTTTCCTGACGACCAATAAATTCGTAGGCATGGTTTTTCAGGATTTCAGTCAGATGCGTGGCCAATACAGTGGGCAGATCAACTACTGTATATCCCGCAAATTGGGCTCGTTCCTCATCTTCTTCAGAAATCCAGATTGCAGGCAGTCCAAAGGCCGGTTCAACAGTATCCACACCAGGAATCTCTTCATCCACATCTCCGGTCTTCATGGCAAGGTGGTGTCCTATCATCAATTCGTTTCGGGCAATCTCGATGCCCTTGATTGTAATTGAGTATTCTCCCGGGGAGAGTTCCAGGTTATCTTTTATATGCAGCGGAGGTACAACATAACCATAATCCAGAGCAATTTGTCTGCGTATGGCTTTAATACGTTTCAAAAGTTCTCCGTCCTGTTCTTCATCAACAAGCGGAATCATGCCGTAACCAAGCTCCAGCCCAAGTATGTCTATCGGAAGAAGTGATTCAATATCTTCCGGTTCCTCGCTTAACTCTTTCTGCAGGCGAGCCTGTTCTTCCTGGTGTTCCTCTTCGGCAATTTGTATATTTGAGCGCTTACTGACCTGTGCCAGAGAGAAAGTTAAAACTGCCAGAAGCATGAACGGTGCAACGGGAAGTCCGGGGATTAATGAAAAGGTAAGCAGCACTGCCGAGACTACATAAAGAGCCTGCACATTGCTGAAAATCTGTGTTTGCAAATCAACAGAAATTTTATTTTCACCTGATGCTTTGGTGACCGCAATACCTGCAGCAATAGAAATAATCAGTGCTGGAATTTGAGAAACAAGTCCGTCGCCAATAGTCAGTGTTGCGTATGAATCGAAGGCGTCTCCCGTAGTCATTTCGAACTGAGTTACTCCTACGAGTAAACCACCTAAAATATTGATTGAAGTAATTATAAGTCCTGCGATGGCGTCACCACGCACAAACTTGCTTGCACCGTCAAGAGCACCAAAATAATCTGATTCTTTTTGAATAGTTGAGCGACGGTTTCGTGCTTCGTCTTCATCTATGAGTCCGGCGTTTAAATCCGCGTCAATTGCCATCTGCTTTCCGGGCATGGCATCCAATGTGAATCTTGCGGCAACCTCAGCGATACGCCCTGTACCTCTGGTGATGACCACGAAATTTATGATAACCAGAATCAGGAAAATGATGATACCCACTATCTGGTTTCCACCTACCACAAATTCTCCAAAGGAATTGATGATCGAACCTGCGGCACCGGTACCCTGATGTCCTTCAAGCAGAATCAGACGAGTGGATGCAACGTTAACCGAAAGCCGAAAAATTGTGGCAATCAGTAGTACGGATGGAAATGAAGAAAACTCGAGAGAACTTTTGGTGAATAATGCAACAAATAGGATAAGTACACCGACTGTGATGCTTAATGCAAGCAGCAGGTCCAGAATCAGAATAGGCAGAGGCACCACCATGATCAGCAGCATCGACATAACGCCTGCCGCCAGAACTACATCTGACTGTCTTAGAACATTATTTAAAGGTATACTTGCTGCGGCCACTGGTCATCCATTACCAAGGGGGTCATTAAATAATTACACGTCTTTGAACCGAAACGCTACGGTCTGCCAGTTGCAAGTAGTGCTCCAAATATAAAGAATGAAATAATAATAACTATACTTACTACATCTGAGGTACAGCGGCAGAGACTGCGGGAACTTATCTCCTGCGAAGGCGATATACGAAGGCCAGAATTTCTGCGATTGCTTTGTAGAATCGTTCCGGAATTGTTTCACCGATCTCTACATTTGCATATAAATCACGAGCTAATTCCGGGCGTTCAAGAATCGGCACGCTATTCTCCCTTGCCACTGTCCGCATGCGAAGTGCCATGTGATCTGCGCCTTTTGCGGTAACTTCAGGCGCCTCCATTACATCACGGTCATAAAGTATGGCCACAGAGAAGTGTGTTGGATTGACGATCAGCGCATCAGCTTTTGGAACTTCCTGCATCATTCTGGCATTTGACATTTCACGCTGAATCTGGCGAATTCTGGCTTTAAGCTGCGGGTCACCTTCGGTCTGTTTTGTCTCTTCCTTAACTTCATGCTTGGTCATCATCAGCTGCTTTTCGTGATGCCAGCGCTGGTAGAGATAATCAAAAATTGCAATTGCCACCAGAGCCAGAACTATCATTCCTGAAACCTCAGCCACTACAGTAAAGTTGTATTCGAGAATGGCCTCAGGTGTTGCGACAGATAGTCCGTTAAGTTCAGTAATCTTATCCATGTAGGTTATGTACCCCACAATTCCTACAATGATCAGTTTTGCCATGCTTTTTAGAAAATCCGCCAGAGATTGTGTGGAGAATAATCGTTTTAATCCAGTCAATGGACTGATTTTATTAAATTTAGGAGCAATTGCTTTCAAGGTGATGCGAACTCCAACCTGTAATACAGAGGCCAAAATACCGACAAGCACTATTATTGCCGCAAAAGGAGCGAAGGCGGGAAGCAAAGTGGAGAAGATTTCTCCGGACAGGTCATATAAGCTGCCGATTGATAATTCATCTGCTTTAGACATTTCCCGGAAAATCTGAGTCGTCATTTCACGGAACGCGTCTATTATAAGCGGACTGGTTGCAATAAGAGTAAGCAGGATTCCCGCAAGCAGAGCAGCTGAAGGAAGCTCCCTGCTGAAGGCTACCTGACCCTCTTCACGGGATTCTCTGCGTTTTTTCTCCGTTGGAGCTTCAGTTTTTTCCTGACCCTGTTGATCTGCCATTTATCTTGAAACAAAAAATTTTTTTGCTCGATGAACCAGAAGACGTGTAGCTGTGCTCGATTATCCGGAATGAAACATTATGAAGTTTGTTTTGATTAAGTTAATTCTCAACCTCCAAGCAATTTAAGAGCATCAAATATCTGGGTGTCAAGCATCTCAAACATTTGGTGTACAGCCTGTGCAAAAAAAGGCATTCCGAAAAGCAGAAATAATAATCCAAGCATTATTGTCAGTGGAAAACCGACAATAAAAACCTGTATTTGCGGTACTGAACGTGCCAGAAGACCGACTACCGCGTTGGCAAGAAAAAGGGCTACAATCAAAGGCGCACCAATCTGTAAACCAATAACAAAAACACTGGCGGAGAGTTCTGTTAATTTGTCAATCAAAGGCTGGTTGATATTGGCACCGCCTGGAGGAAGAATCGTATAGCTCCGTACCATGGCCTGAAGAAAAATCAGGTGTCCGTCCATTGCCAGAAATATCAGAGTTGCGGTGGTGCTTTCGAATCTGCCAACAAGAGAAATCTGTTCCTGAGACTGCGGGTCAAGGACATTTGCCATGCCGAGCCCCATCTGAAAACCAATTACTGTTCCGGCAAATTCCACTGCTCCAAATAAGAAACGACCTATAATGCCTAAAACTGCTCCAATCAGCAATTCACTGGCAATGAGTAAAATGTAATGGTCCGGACGGTCAGGAAAAACTGTGATATGAGGAATGAAAGGGTGGAGAATCAGTGCCAGCATGAGGCTCAAAACCACCTTTATTTGTGGAGGGGTATTGGAGCTGCCGAAGACTGGTGCGGTAAGGATTATTCCGCTGACACGTACCAGTACCAGAATAAAAGCCAGTAGCTGGCTGGCATCGTAATTCAGCAAATTGGCCATGCTGTTCAGATATTATAAGCCGCAATATACGGCACTATTTTTTATAGTATTGTTTAAATTTCAAAAAACTGTAACCGACGCGGGTATTTTAAAATGCAGGGACAGAGTTTGCGGAGCAGTGGCTACTGACAGACAAAAACGTAATGAGAAAAAAAGTTACTCTTCGCTTAAAATCTGGCTGGAGTAGTCTGCACGGGAAAACGCATTTTGTGCGAGTCGGCTGCGTTCAATATTTGACTGGCAATTGATGCAAGTTCGGGCCAGTGGAACAGCAAGCAGTCTTTTTTTGGATATTTCTTCTCCGCATTCATCACAGTAACCGAAGTCATCTGATTCAATGCGGGTGAGTGCGATTTCAATTCCTTCAAGTCTTGCCTGTTCCCGGTCCTGAAGTAAAAGATCCAACTCACGTTTCTGTTCTTCAACAGAAGAATCTATGGCGTCACCAATATCAGTTTTATTAACGCTATTGCTCTCTGCTTTTTCCCGAATGTCTGAGAGAATTGCCGCCTTCTCTTTCAAGAGCAGACGTTTAATTTCTTTCATGGCATCATTATTATGAGGTTTTACGTATGAAGGTAAGCTCCCTTATGTTAATATACAGTCAAATTTAAGCAAATTCCCATTGCAAAATCAAATCCATTTAAAAATTTTTTTGCAGATTAAATAAATTTTTTTGAGGGAAGTCAAATCCAAGCATAAAGGACACCTTGAATTTGCTTCTGAGTCCAGATGACATTAGTAAATCGGCAAATTAAAATGAGGGTTTGAAATCAGCAATCAAAATGCTTGCTGAGATATGATTTTGCAGTAAATATGTTTTTTCGGTTTGAATATGTTTTGAATCCATTCAACAGACTAAGATATGAAAAGACTGGCAGAAATTTGTAATGTTTGCGGCAAGTCCATGTCACGTTTCCAGGCAAGCAAAATGATTTGCCATCGTTGCGGAGAAGTTGTCTGCCGCCAGTGCATAGTGGACCCGCCAAGAGCAAAATCACATTGGACTATATGCCGAAAATGTGAAGGAGCATACAACTGATGCGGAACTGGAAAAAAAGTTGCAGGCAGGTAATTATTATTAATCTGTTACTGGCAGGCTTGATGATTCAAGCTGATTCAGTTTACGCAATGGATAGTTACCTTAGTGAACTGTTGCCAGGCAGCAGAGCTTCATTTAAACACTGGAATCTAAAGCGTTCAGAGGTCACAGGACACAGCCATTACCGTTATGTGGAATTAATTAAAGACGGCACACGGTTCATAATAGAAAAAAATGAAAACACCAAACCGGACGGGGAAGTATTTACACGGAAGACACTATGGTTCGAATTGGATTCTGGTGTTCCAAAATGGTATGAGGAAGAAGATCTGCGTGAAGATTTTCGGATTATCAATACCTATTCCGGAAAGATGATGAGGACAAGACTGGATAAATCGGGAAATGTTATGGAGTTTGAAACAGACCTGAGTAAGGAACAGGCAGTACCATTTGAGGTGGTAATTTACTTTCTGAGAAAAAACCTGATAAATATACTTCAGACTGAGGATTATTCGTTTACTCTTTTTCTGCCTCTGCTGGCACTGGAGCTCGAAGATAAAGGTCTGCCACGCTCGATGAGCATGATTAGGATGGTGGCTGAACTGAAGGAGAACATCAGCCTTAATACTTCGCTTGGCCAAATGCAGGCACGCAAAATACTGATTTTCCCACAATCAGGAATTCTGCGTGCACTTCTACCTAGGGAAAAAACTCATTTTGAATTTACCTTTTCAGCAGATGCACCGCATCATCTGCTCGAATTTGAAGTTGGTGAAACCAGACACATGCTGACGCAGCTTGTTCTTAAGGAATAATTTTTGACTCCACCATTGATTGTCTGAAAAACGTTGGTTGTCTACGGGATCCATTAGTCTTTAATCTGAATATTCAGCTTCCAGGGAGCTTCCTGCATCTATAAGGTGCTGCATTTTGCGTTTCCAGACAATGCCTTCACTGGCCCAGCGTATAACAACACGAACAAATTCACGTCCAAAACCGAGCTTTCGCCCAATCTCCAGAAGGTAGTCAATTTCATTTGCACCAAGGATATTGTCCACCGAAATGACTGTGGCCAGGTCAATGAATATTTTTACTTCCAACTCTCTGGTTGCACCGGGCAGACGGTCCAATTGAGGGAGCTTCTGGTCTTTTACTGCCTGCATCATGTTTTTCACGTCTGTCTGCGTTGGTAAAAAAGAGAGCGCGCGTTCAAGATACTCTACTTCCTCTGGCGCAATTGAGCCGTCTGCTGTAATAGCTCCGCAGATTGCGTTGGCAAGCCACTGCTTCTGATCTTCGGAAAGCAGCTCAGGCTGCAGTCCGGAGGTTAACTGAAGTGCCATTAATTACCTTTCTATGATTTAATGAGCCGGAAAAATAACTGCTCTTACTAAACTTTTACCTCAGATTTTCTTAAAGTGCAAGAAATTGAGGTTCATGCGTTTGCATTTAAGTGAGCATTGAGCAATCAATCTTACACAAAAAAATCCTTCAATCTACTGAAATCTTCTGACAAAAATCAGCAGCAGTCTTAACAGGAATCGTTCTTGGATTGACCATCTGGACCATCTGGTTTATAATGTAGCCCATTCAAATTTGGGTAATTCACCGAAAAACCTGTTCACAAAAAACGACTTATTTGTATTGCATTATGCTTCATCTATTAAAAGCCTGGTACACACTTTTTTTAACTTCCTGAAGATACATGAATGACGTACCTGTTTGCGTACTTGATATCAGCGTGCTGCTTTATACTCCGGAGGCACTTTATGACTTTCCTGATAAAGAAGTTGTAATCCCTGTATGCATCCTGGAGGAACTGGATTGCATCAAAATGGATTTGGGAGAAAAAGGGCGTTCAGCACAAATTATCACACGGATGCTGGATAAATGCAGGCAATTAGGTAGTCTGTCCGAAGGTGTTTGTCTGCCTAATGGTGGGAAATTGAGGATAGAGTTGTCAGAGCCGGATACAGGCTCTTTACCGTACAACCCTGATTTAAAGAATATTTCAAACAAGGTACTTGCTGTTGCATGGACACTATATCAGAAAAGCAGGGAAGTTGTTTTTGTTTCACAGGATGAAAATTTAAGAACGAAGGCTGACATACTAAATGTTCCTACAATTTGCTATCAGGGAAACAGACTGGATGATTCAATCCTTTATTCAGGAATGCACCGCTATGAACTTGATAAACAAAAATTACGCAGACTTGCGAAACAGGCTTCAATTTCAAAAGAAGAGGTATTTTCTGAGCAGCAGCAAAGGGAAGAAATTAATCCAAATGAAGGACTATTGCTGAGCAGTTCTGAAGCACCGGATGAAGAAGTATTAGCTACATATAATTCGGAGAAAGAGCAGTTCGAACAGGTTTCAAAAGAACAGGGTGTCTGGGGAATCCGTGCAAGAAATCCTGAACAGCAGCTGGCATTGGCACTGTTGCAGAATCCGGAGATTTCGGTTGTTACGCTGAGTGGGAAATCGGGAACAGGCAAGACTTTGCTGGCTTTAGCTGTGGGTTTACAGCAAATGCTGGTAGAAAATATTTATTCATGCATGCTGGCCTCAAGGCCAATTTTTCCAATGGGGCGTGATCTGGGATACCTGCCAGGAGATGCTCAGGAAAAACTTGCTCCATGGATGCAGCCGATTTTTGATAATCTGGAACTGCTGATCAATAATCCAGCTGCAAAAAGCGCTTCAAAACGTGACAGTTACCATGAGCTGATGAACAGGGGAATGTTGATTGTTGAACCGCTGACATATATTAGGGGACGCACTATTCCCAATCAGTATATGATTGTTGATGAAGCACAGAACCTTACACCACACGAAATGAAAACCATAGTTACCAGAGTGGGCGAAGGGACTAAAATAGTTTTGACAGGTGATCCAAATCAAATTGACAATCCGGATGTAAATCTTTCCTCCAACGGACTGAGTACGCTGGTTGAGCGTTTCAAGGAATCATCAATGTCAGGGCATGTGCGTTTCACCAGCTGCGAACGCTCTCCACTTGCCGAATTAGCAGCAACATTACTATAGTAAAGGCGGTAGTCCTTAATAAATTAAACAGTAAAAAAAACTTTAAACGATCAAATTTGAACACACAAAATGTCTCTAGACTGGAAAATTGAACCGCCTCCGCCTTCGCAGCTTACTGACCGCGATGTCCGTTTAACCGGTTCACATTTGTCCGGAAAACGTGTTGCTTTGCTGGTAACAGGCAGCATTGCGGCGTACCGAATGCCTGATCTGGTGCGCGATTTTCGCAGGGAAGGGGCTGACGTAGTTGTTTATGCCACTAATGAGGGACTGCGTTATGTTGCCAAGGAGGCACTTGAATGGTGCTCACAGAATCCTGTAATAGACCGATTTACTTCCGAGGCAGAACATTTAAGTGACGTTACTCCATTTGATGTTTTTGTTGTCGCTCCTGCATCGTACAACATATTGAATAAGGCAGCACTGGGTATTGCGGATTGTGTAGTTTCCTCGGCCATCGCAGCGGCTCTTGGAAGAATGGAGCGCATGGGAATTCCGGTTTTATTCGCGCCTGCAATGCACGGTTCGATGCATAACAAAATTCTGACTCGCTCTATGCAGACATTGCAGGAAATGGGGGTCAGCCTGATTCCACCCACACAAGCTCATGGTAAAAATAATTTAGCCTCTCTGGACCTGATTGTGGCTGCCACAATCAGGTCTCTCAGTAAATCCTCACTTTACGGAAAATCTGTGCTGATCACTGGCGGTCCGACTCCTGTTCCATTGGACAACATAAGGAGTATCACTACATACTTCACAGGTACTCTTTCCATCAAGTTAGCACGGGAAGCCTGGCTGCGCGGGGCATCAGTTGAATTGATTCTGGGTAAGGGAAGCCGTTCTGCGCCGGATTTTATAAATACTAAAATTGCATCAACGTTTGAGGATTATGCAAATATATTGAAAGAGTCACTCAGTCAGCAGTCTTTTGACTGGGGAATTTTTACTGCAGCGGTTGCGGATTTCCAGCCCGTAAAAGTTTACCAAGGGAAATTATCAAGCAGGATAAAACAGTTAGATTTAAAACTGATGCCGACTCCAAAGATGGTTGATGAAATACGAAAGAAATATCCTCAGCTTAAAACGGTTACCTTCAAGTATGAAGAAAATGTTTCTCATGAAGAACTGATGAAGATTGCAAAAAAACCTTTTTCCAAAAAAGGAGGACCACAAATGGTTGTGGCAAATCGTGCAGAAGAGTTCAAACCGGATGGCACCCAGGTGGCATGGTTAATTCAGCCTGAAAACGAACCTGAGAAACATGTAGGAAAGGAAGACATCGCCAACGCAATTCTCAAGCGCATCGAATTGACTTCCTGAAGAAATCCATTAAATTATTTTATTCTTTTTTTGTGCTGTTTCAGAGGTTCAGACATAATTAAATTAAAGTCTGGAAGTCGATGAACCATAAATTTTTCCGGATTGATTTCATTCTAGGAAATATACAACATCCATAATTCACCAGGGCAAAAAGCATAATGCTGGATCACAGGATAAACACAATTTTCCATCCAATCATGAACGGTCTGGCGAATCATATCCCTCGTCAAATTTCTGCAAACACAATCACACTTGCCGGCTTTGCGATTGGGGTGATGGTTGTTCCTTTGCTCTGGCTTAAGTTGTATTCCGCAGCACTGGCAGTAATATTAGTCAACCGTTTTTTTGATGGAATTGATGGAGCGGTAGCCAGAAAAAACGGCACTACAAATTTAGGCGGCTACCTGGATATTACCTGTGATTTTATTTTTTATTCGTTGGTTATTCTGGGGTTCGCACTGGCTGATCCAGAGAATAACGGTCTGGCTGCGGCTTTTTTGATTTTTTCCTTCATAGGCACAGGTTCCAGCTTTCTGGCCTTTGCTGCAGCAGCTGAAAAACAAGGCATCTCTTCCGATTCTCATGGGCTAAAGGCATTCTACTATCTAGGAGGATTGACAGAGGGTACAGAAACAATTCTGTTTTTTGTCATCATATGCATGTATCCGGAGTGCTTTCCTGTTCTGGCAGTGGTATTTGGTAGTATCTGCTGGATAACAGTTTTGGGGCGTTTCGGTTCAGCATTTACATTGCTACGTTGAAAAATTATTTTCTTGTTTCGGCCATTATTATGCTAAGCCTTTACAAATAGCTTACGCGGCACATTGGCCAGAGGTTCAGCCCCTTTTTCAGTGATGACGATGCTTTCGGTAATTTCGATTCCCCAGTCGTCAAACCAGAGAGCGGGCATGAAATGAAAAGTCATGTTCGTTTCCAGTAAAGTTTTGTCTCCGGGACGAAAGCTTACAGTACGCTCCCCCCAGTCCGGAGGATAACTCAATCCAATGGCATAGCCGCAGCGGCTTGTTTTTTCAAAACCGTACCTGGCAATGGTTTCACGCCATGCTGCTTCAATGTCTTCGGCATAATTTCCGGGTTTGGCTGTATCTAAACCGGCTTCAATTCCTTCCAGAACAGCCTTTTCCACTTCAAGGTATTTTTTTGGTGGTGTCCCCAGGTAAACAGTGCGGCAAAGCGGGCAGTGATATCGCCGATAACATCCTGCAATTTCAAAAAAGGTTCCGGAATTGTCCGGAATTTCCTGATCATCCCAAGTTAAGTGAGGAGCAGATGCGTCAGCTCCTGTGGGCGTCACCGGCACAATAGCCGGATAATCTCCCCCTGCTCCTTCAACTCCGGAAATACCGGAATGATAAATTTCTGCCACTAGATCATTTTTGCGTATCCCCGGTTCAATGACTTCCAAAATGCGTTCATACATTTTTTCCACGATCCGTGCGGCTTTACGCATGTATTCCAATTCCTGATTGGACTTTACTATGCGCTGCCAGTTGACCAAACCAGTGGCGTCAGTGAAACTGGATTCAGGCAGGTTTTTCTGCAGCGACTCCAGGCATGAGGCGGAAAAATAATAATTGTCTTTTTCCACTCCGATGGTTTTTTCAGCCCAGCCTTTTTCTCTGAAGATTTCACTCAAATAATCCATTGGATGCTTAAGCGGATTTTGTACATAATCATCAGCATACCCGATAATATTTTCATTCTGCATGAACACTGTTCTCTTTGCGCCATTTGCATCCATCCCGCGGCCGTACCAAAGCGGTTCCCCCTCTAGGGTCAGCACCACGCATTGGTGTACGTAAAAAGACCAGCCATCATAGCCTGTCAGCCAGGACATGTTAGAAGGGTCAGTGACTATCAGCACTTCAATGTTTTTTTGATCCATGCTTTTACGAACCTTAGCCAGGCGAATATCGTATTCTTCCTTTTCAAATGCAGGCATTGCTTTCTCGCTATATTAGTCTTTAAAAATTTTTTCCAAGTTTAAATTTCATTGCTTTTTCAAATGCATAAACCGAGATCGCTGTGACCTGAAAAGCGAATTTGTGTCCCACTTGAAAACAGGTTCCAGTTCTGCGCGTGTAGGGATTTCCATCAGGAATCAAGCACCTTCCGCAATGTCTTCTCGGCAATGTTGTTTCCGCTGTAAATCAGGGCAACGTTCTGTCCGTGAACCTCCAGCTTTTTTGCCAGCAGGGCTGCAGTCCCGACTGCGGCACCGCCTTCGAGCACCATTCTCTGCGTTTCAAAAACGTATCGTATTGCCTGCCCAATTTCATCTTCGCTGACCAGCAGGGTTTCATCGACTAACTCCTGGACCAATGCCAAGGTATAGCGATTGTCCAGACCGATACCACCGCCTAGACTGTCTGCCAGGCTTTCCTCTTCCTCTACTTCTACCGGCTTTCCTGCCTCCAGACTTAGTACCATCCCGGGACCGTTTTCCATCGTCACTCCTACTACATGGATTTTGGGTGATGACGCCTTGAGTGCTAGAGCAATGCCTCCGATCAGTCCTCCTCCGGAAAGCGGAACCACCACGCAGTTAAGTTCCGGAAAGTCTTCAAGCAGTTCCAGACCAATCGTACCCTGCCCGGCAATCACGTCGGGATGGTCAAAAGGTGAAATCGGAATCAATCCTTCCTCTTCAGTCAGCCGATTGGCTTCAATTTCCGCTTCGTCCTGTGAATTGCCGACGATCCGCACATCGGCTCCCAGCGATTTGATGGCTTCCACCTTGTTCTCCGGAACAAGACTGGTGAGGCAGATTACAGCCCGGATGCCTTGTTCTCGTGCGGCGTATGCCACTCCACGCCCGTGGTTTCCTGTGGAGACTGCTACCACTCCACGAGTTCGTTGGTCCTCATTCAGTCGTAAAATTGCGTTAGTCGCACCGCGAAGCTTGAAGGCACCTGTAGGCTGCATGGTTTCCAGCTTGCACCAGATTTCGGCCTCACATCGGTCAGAAAGGGCGTGTGCACGCACCAGCGGGGTGCGAGTCACATATGGAAAAATTCTTTTTTTTGCCTGGTAAATTTGAAGTGGGGGGATGTTCATCAAAGTCTGACATAATGATCATACAGAGTCCTCATGGATGCAGATAAATCAACTTCTTTCAGCAGGTAACAAATTGCATTCTTGCTGGACCGAATTATTTCAGCATCTTGAATATCTATAATTTCGGTAACAGGTTTGTCAAATACCACTGAAATAGTGGCCCAATCCTGGTCTTTTTTGAGTGTTCCAAAGATTTTCTGCAGCTCCTTAATTCTGCTTTTGAGGTAAACATCATTTTTTAGCAGGAATTTCTGATCATCCAGCTGGATTAATTCAGGAATTGTTTTCAGGGCATCTGTTTTTTTATCAAACTCAATAAGGCACAGTTCATCGCGGTGTGCCAGCGCTACCTGATCAGACTGCTGGTCAGGAGCATTGTGGAAAATTATGGTTCCGCTCTGTTCGTTGAATGTATTGCGTACAACAATTTCGGTTTTTGTTTTCAGTGATGCTTTAACTGCCCTTGGATGAATTACCTTGCTGCCTTCATCTGCCATGGTAAGAATTTGCGTGACGCTGACTGAGTCCATAAAAACAGCTTCAGGGATTTGGTGTGGATCACAATTGTAAATGCCGTCAACATCAGAATAAATTTCCACAACCTCAGCACCCAGTGATGAACCCAGAGCAACAGCGCTTGTATCGCTACCTCCACGCCCCAGTGTACGTACATCTCCCTCTGAAGTAACCCCCTGAAAACCAGCTACTACCGCGGTTTTTCCTGCTCTCAAGGCCTTACGGATTCTGGAGGTATTTATTTCTAGAATTTCGGCATTTCCGGGATTATCGTCTGTAAGTATACCGGCCTGTCCTCCTGTGAAGGCAGCTGCAGGCATTCCGTTCATAGTAAGCAAATGCGAAAAATATGCTGAGCTCAGCCTTTCACCGATACTCATTACGGAATCCAGCTCTGCAGGATTTACCGGTTCTCCGACATCTTTAAGCAGAGAAATCAGTGTGTCAGTCGCGTAAGGGTCTCCTTTACGGCCAATAGCGGAAACAACTGCAACCACCTTTTTTCCGGATTCAACATTCCTGCGAATATGCTTGATTACATGCCGGCGGGACTCTTCAGTCTGGACACTGGTGCCGCCGAATTTCATCACGATGATTGAATCATTGGAACTGCTGCCTGTCATTATGATTTAAACTGTTTGATGTTTGAAAATTATTTAACTTTCACCAGATCACGGTTTATAAGTTCCCTTGCGATCTGCACAGTGTTCAGGGCTGCTCCTTTACGCAGATTGTCTGAAACACACCACATGTTGAGGGCGTTTTCTGCAGAGAAGTCACGGCGAATCCTTCCTACGTATACGGCGTCTTTTCCTACGGCATTAAGTGCGAGAGGATAAATGTTTTTTTCCGGTTCATCTTCCAGCACGATTCCTGGAGAATCCGCCATCAGATTTTTTATCTGGTCTACTTCAAAAGGCTTTTCTGTTTCAATATTCAGGCTTTCGCTGTGAGCTGTTGACACAGGGACTCTGACAGTGGTGGAAGTGATTTTGATATTGGAATCAAGAATTTTTGCAGTTTCACGGATCATTTTCATTTCTTCTCCGCTGTAGCCGTTTTCCTGAAATGAATCAATATGCGGCAGTATGTTGAAAGCAATCTGGTGCGGGTAAACTGTGTTTTCTATTTTTTCACCTTTAGCATATGCAAGAGTCTGTTTCTGCAGTTCATCAACACCGGCATGACCCGTACCGCTTACTGCCTGATATGTGCTGACAATCACCCGCTTAACACGGTATTTGTCGTGTATTGGCTTGATTGCAACCAGCATTTGTATTGTGGAACAGTTTGGATTTGCAATAATGCCCTGGTGATTTACCAGCTGTTCAGCGTTCACCTCCGGAATAACCAGCGGATGTTCCGGAGCCATTCTGAATGCTGTGGAATTGTCAATAACAATGCACCCTCTTTTTACTGCTTCCGGAGAAAATTCCAGGGAAGCCTCTGTTCCAGCACTCATGATTGCGATATCTACTCCTGAAAAAGCTTCCGGCTTTGATTCAACTACAGTGTATTCCTCGTCACGCCAGCGAACTTTTTTGCCAGCGTTCTGCGGCACATCCATCAGTACAAGCTTTTTGATGGGAAGATCACTTGTTTCCAGTATGCTGCGCAGTTCCGTACCAACGTTCCCTAATGCACCGACAACAGCGAAAACATATTTTTTCAACATTGTCTCTTAATTATTTCAATTG